>JRYJ01010400.1_pt1 | contig 9997 bp, 12 predicted proteins | sample 235371 | NCBI WGS metagenome assembly JRYJ01 (sample SAMN03074219, study PRJNA261477) | activated sludge metagenome | biome: Wastewater Treatment Plant; feature: Wastewater; material: Activated sludge; isolation source: activated biomass of a wastewater treatment plant treating hydrocarbon... ... | reverse complement strand
CGGCGCGGTCCGGGGCGGGCTGCGGGCGGGGGGCTGCGCCGCTGTTGCCTGTGGCGCTGGTGTATCTCCGGCGGCCGGCCGGGGGCGGGGGGGGCCTGGCGGGGGCAGCTGCTGCTGCGGCTGGCGTGGCTTGAGGAGTCGCTGCACGCCGGCCACCCGGCGCTCCCCGGGTGGCCGGCGGAGGCCCTCCCGGCCGGGCCGGAGGGCAGGTCGCTGGCCCTGCGGCTGGCCCAGCAGATCCCCGTGGCCCGGCACTTTCCGGACCTCGGCCCGCTGCTGCATGAGCGCCGCGAGCGACTGGTGCCGGCGGCGGTGGCGATCAGACCGCCCGAGGGGTTTGAGGTCCACCGCGAGGCCGAGGTGGTCGACGCGCTCTGCAAGCAGGCCCTGGAGGCGCGCCGGTTCCCGCTCGATCACCTGGCCATCGTCGAGGTGGGCCAGGCCGGGGTGCGAGAGATCGTGCTGACGCCGGAGCTGGTGCTCGGGCCGGGCCACACCTTCGGGGTGCTAGTCGACCACGAGGCGGGGGTGTTCTGCGCGGAGGTTCAGGTGGCGCGGGGCGGCTCCCTGCGGATGGAGACCGCCGGCGCCACCGACGAGGAGTTCGATGAGCTGCTGCGGACGCTGGTGGCCGCCGTGTACCGCGACCTCGTGGTGGCCGAGGTGCGTGAGCGGCACCTNNCAGGCGCAGCGACGCGGGCAGGCCCTGGCGCGGGAGGCGGTGCGCTACCTGCCCCGCGTGGTGTGGGTGCGCCGGCAGGAGGCCGCGGAGCGCAGGCCGGGGGAACGCGCCGAGCCGCGGGCGCACATGGTGGGCGCCCACCTTCGCCGGCTCAGCGAGGGCCAGGTGCCAGGTGAGGATGCCGAGACCTACGCCCGGGAGATCGGGCTGCCCCTGCGTGGGGGCTACACCGTGGTTGCCGCCCATGCCCGGGGGGGCTCAGAGGCCGAGCGTGCCGCGCTCATGACCACCGAGGTCAAGCGCTGGCGAAGCTGGTCGGCGCTTGAGTACCTGCGGGTGCTGATGCAGCCGGCGCCGCACGCCGGGCGAGCGGGCGAGGCAGTGGCGGAGGCGGACCGAGGGCGCCGAGGGACTCACCCCGCCGGGGGTTGGTCCTTGAGCGCGGCGGCGGCGCGAGCGATGGCACCCACGACGCGCAGACCGGCCCCGTGGAGGACCTGCGTAGTGGATGGAGGGGACGGCGCGCGCGCCCGGCGCGGCGCGGCGCGAGGCTCAGCGCCCCTCCACGCACTACACAGGCTCAGGGCGGGGCAGGCGAGGCCGACGTCGTTCAGCGACCAGGTGCCAGCGGCCGCGCTGGTCCTGCTCGACGCAGACCCGGTGGTAGCGGTTGCCGGCCGACTCGATCTCCTCGCAGGCGCGGCGCAGCGTCTTGCGCGCGTTGTCGGGCCGCTGGGCGGTGATGCCGAGGGTGGTCAGCAGGTTGGCCGAGATGCCGCGCTGCAGGGCGCCGGTGGTCGGCCAATGCTCGCCCTCCAGGTAGACGAACAGCCGGCGCGCGGTGGGGCTCTCGAGGTCCAGCAGGGGCTCCCACCCCTCCAGGAAGGTGGCGTAGTTGCGACGCAGGTGCTCGACCAGGATCTTGGACAGCCGCAGGTAGCCGGGCCGGCTCGGGCTCCCGCGGCGGTCGCGCTCCCCGACCTCCGCGTCGGCCAGCAGCTGGAAGGTCCGGATGCGCATCTCACGGGCCCGGGCGTCGTAGATGCGGGCCTCGAAGACCGCGCCCTGCAGGGAGCGCACCACGTCCTCAAGGGCCCTGAGCTGACGCCCGCCGTGCTTCCAGCGCAGATCCTGCGCCAGGGCGCTGAGGGTCCAGGGGATGGTGTCCGCGTCAGGGTCGCCCTGCTCACGCCAGCGGGAGCAGACCCAGATCATGGTCATCATGGCGGTGGTCCCGAGCCGGCGGCCCTCCACCTGCCGGATGGGGCCGAGTTGGTCGTTGGTGTCCAGCAGGCTGACCAAGCTCGCGCCGGCGGCGGCCTCGCCCACCTTTCCGCTGGACCAGAAGCCCTTGCGGCCGAGGTTGGTCTCGAGCCAGACCCGCTCCGGGTCGCGCAGGCGGTCGCGGCCGCGGCCGCCATGGGGGTCGGGATCCACGCTGACGTCGAGGCTCAGCTGATCGGCGTCGGGGGTGAGCTCGCCCTCAGGGACCACGTTCTCGCGCAGGCGGCGCAGGTGCGCCCGCAGGGTGGGATCGGTGGGCAGGATGCCCTCCGGGTCCTCGAAGTGGTCCACAGTGGTCGCCTCGCTCACTCGTCACCCCCGCTCGCCCTGTCCGGTCGTGGACTGGAGCGAGTGTACGAACCTGCCTCGGACACCCCGCGAGGGGGCTCCTGGCCTGTGTAGAGGGTGGAGGAGGCACGGGCAGGGCCGCGCCGGAGCGGACCTGAAGCTGCGCCTGCCCGGGCGGGCCGAGCGGGGAACCCGGGTGGCGCAGGCGGACGCCCGGGCGTGTAGTGCGTGGAGGGGACCTGCGTAGTCGGTGGAGGACTGAGGCGGCGGGGACCTAGCCGGAGGGTCCCGGCCTGGCCTGCGGCGTGGGGGAGACGGTTGGTGGCGGGGAGGACCTGGGTAGTGGGTGGAGGAAACGGGCCGACGGCCACCAGCGTCGGTGGTGGAGGCAACCCGGGTAGTCGGTGAAGGCGAGTCGCGTAGCCGGCGGAGGGTTGGGGGGTAGTTGGTGGAGGCACCGCGCGTAGTCGGTGGAGGGCGCAGCGCAAGACCTTCCCTGCGAACGGGTGTTTTCGCCGGTGCGTAGTCCGTTCTATGAGTCCGTGTTGAGTCGTCCCCGCCGTCCGGCCCGCGGCCAAGGCCGGGCCGGCGGGGACCTTCGTAGTCGGTGGAGGAGGGCGACGGTCACGGCCCGATGCCTCCATGGATTGCGGTGGCGTGCGAGCAGCTCGACCATGTGGGGGAGCTCGTAGTGGCCGTTCGGCGCGGCCCGAGCTGCGGCCCAGGCACTCGGGCGGTGGTGGGCAGCGGGGGTCCTGGCCGATGGGATGGGTGTGGGAGGCCGGCGCATCGAGCGCACCTGGCCCAGGCACCGGGTGAACCGGTGCCCGGGCGGCTGGGGTGATGCCTGCCCCCACCCCGGGCCGGAGCGGTGGCGGGCGTGCGGGGCGCGGGGAAGGGTGGGAACGCGGTGAGCCAGGGGTCACGGGGCCGCTTCACACGGGGGGAGATCTTCTGGCGGGTGTGGGCCGTGATCACCGTCGCGTGTGTGTTCGCCGGCCTGGTGGTGGGCGGGGCGGAGACCGACCGCTGCCGCCGGACGGCGTTCGAGACCAACGCCTGCGGCGTCGCCCTGGTGATCGCGCCAATCCTGGGGCTCCTGATCGGCGGGCTGGTCGGCTGGGTGCTGGGGCACCTCGCCGCCCGCCTGCCGGGAGACCGCGAGGGCGAGGCTCCGCCCATCTTCCCGCCGCGGCCGCCGGAGCGCTGAGCGAGCGCCTGTGCGCCGGCCGGAGGGTCGAGGTCAGGCGGCGGGGCCGGGGGCGGGGACCGACACGGCGGCGGCGAACGCAGCGCGCCAGGCGGGAAGCGAGACGGCATCCTCGCCGGAGAGCCGGCTGAGGAGCTCCTCGGCCGGCCAGGCCAGGCGGGCGCCCCAGCGAGGCGCCCACACCTCCAGCCGGCGGATGGCGTAGCGGTCGCTCTGGTCGGCTAGGAGGTAGCCGGCCAGCTGCCAGAGGCACATGCGCTCGACGATGCACGCCTGGGTGGTCGTCTTGACCTCCGCCAGGCGCCCGTCGGCCACCAGGTCGCAGTCCGCGCCACCCAGGTCCCGCGAGAGGTCGAAGCTCGCCGAGGCCGCGATGTGGTGGGCGCGGCGAAGCTCCCGGGCCCAGGGTCCGGTCATCACGATCAGGGCGCGCAGGTCCCTGAGGTCCTGGGGGCTGATGAGCAGGCCGGCCAGCGGCTGCCCGCGCGCCGCGGCCTCACGGGCCAGCGGCTGGAGGGCCAGCAGGGCGCGGGCCGCGCGGGCGCAGTGCTCCATGTGGGCGAGCAGCAGCAGGCCGCGCAGGGCCCACGCCGGCGGTCGCCGGCGGGCCGGCACGGAGAGAGCGCGAAGGCGCCGGTCGACGTCGCGGACCTCGTCCTGGACCGGGCCCCGGCCCGGGTGGTCGGGGTGGCAGCGCCCGTGCGCAGCGTCCAGCGCGGAGGCGGAGAAGGGCGCCGTGGCGGTCAGGGCGCGGTCCTGAGCGAGGCGCAGGCGCAGCCAGAGCTCAAGGGCCGTGCCGACCGCGCCCGCGTTGGCGCCCGGGGGCCGGGGCAGCGCGGGTCCCCCGAGAAGTCCATGCAGGGCACGGTTGGCCTCGGTGGCCAGGGCGCGCGTGTGTGGCAGGCGCCGGCTCATGAACTCGAACACCGGGCCCCGGCGGGAGCGCAGGCGCTCGACGAGGCTCACGGACGCTCCCTCGCCCCGGCCTCAGGTGCTCCAGAGCCCGGGCGTCTGGGCGGCCTCCTGGCAGGCCAGGCCACAGCGGGCGCCCAGGTCGGTCTCGGCCAGGATGCGGGCCACCGGTTCGATGCCGTCGGACTCGGAGACCACCACTCGGTGCCTGTCGGCGCTGCGCCTGCGCGCGCGGATCGTGCGCGCGCCCGCGACGCAGGCCCACACCAGCTGCTCGCCCACGGCGGGCACCCGGTTGGCCGGGAAGAAGGCCTGGAGGCGCTCGGCCCGCGGCCCGGGCTTCTCGGCGCCGCGGCGCAGGTAGTCCTCAAGCGCCGCCCAGTCCACGTCGTCGACGCCGCCTCGGGCGGGCTGGATCACGATCTGCACGGCCCGGAAGGGTAGTGCCGTCACTTCGGCTGGCCGCGAGGCCACGCGGGCGCCGCGGGGCCGGCACCGCGACCTGCCGGCGGTGGGCGGATAATGGCGGGGTGACCCTCGACCTGGACCTGCGAGTTCCAGGCGGCCGGCCGCGCGGTGCTCGCCTCGGCCCCGGTGGGGCTGGAAGGCACCGAGGCCTGGCTGCAGGCCGTGGGCACGGCCGCCAACGTCGAGCAGGCGAAGATCGACGCCGCCAAGAACAAGTGGCTGCCGGCCATCCGCGGCGCGCTGTCGCGCATGCCGGTCAAGGGCCGCATCACCGTCAGCGGCTACGAAGGCTCGGAGCTGCTCGTCGCACGGCTGCTGATCGAGAGCGGCGCCGAGGTGCCCTACGTCGGCAGCGCCTGTCCGGCCACGCCCTGGAGCGCGCCCGATCGCGAGTGGCTGGAAGCGCGCGGCGTGCACGTGCAGTACCGCGCTTCGCTGGAGCAGGACATCGCCGCGGTGCGCGAGTTCAAGCCCGACCTGGCGATCGGCACCACGCCGGTGGTGCAGGCGGCCAAGGAAGCCACGATCCCCGCGCTGTACTTCACCAACCTGATCTCGGCGCGCCCGCTGATGGGCCCGGCCGGTGCCGGCTCGCTGGCGCAGGTGGTCAATGCGGCGATCGCCAACAAGGGCCGCTTCGAGGCGATGCGCGAGTTCTTCGGCGACGTCGGCGGTGGCGACCGCGCCGGCGTGTGGGAATCGCAGCCGGTGCTGCGGCCCGAGTTCCGCGCCGAGACGCGCCGCCAGGTCATCAAGATCCAGAAGCGGCTCAAGGCGGAGCAGATGGTATGAGCTTCGTCCTCGACCACGACCGCGCCGGCGGCTACTGGGGCGCCGTCTACGTCTTCACGGCGATCAAGGGCCTGCAGGTGGTGATCGACGGCCCGGTGGGCTGCGAGAACCTGCCGGTCACCTCGGTGCTGCACTACACCGACGCGCTGCCGCCGCACGAGCTGCCGATCGTCGTGACAGGCCTTGCCGAAGAACAGCTCGGCCGCGAAGGCACCGAAGGCTCGATGAAGCGCGCCCATGCCGCGCTCGACCCCGACCTGCCCAGCGTGGTGGTCACCGGCTCCATCGCCGAGATGATCGGCGGCGGCGTCACGCCCGAGGGCACGACGATCCAGCGCTTCCTGCCGCGCACCATCGACGAGGACCAGTGGCAGTGCGCCAACCGCGCGATGCACTGGCTGTGGACCGAGTACGGCCTGCGCAAGGTGCCCGTGCGCGTGCGCAAGGAGGGCGAGCGGCCGCGCGTCAACATCATCGGCCCGAGCTACGGCACCTTCAACTCGCCCAGCGACCTGGCCGAAATCCGCCGCCTGGTGCAGGGCATCGGCGCCGAGGTGAACATGGTGTTCCCGCTCGGCAGCCACCTCGCCGACGTGTCTCGCCTCGTCGAGGCCGACGTCAACATCTGCATGTACCGCGAGTTCGGCCGCATGCTGTGCGAGGCGCTGGAGCGCCCCTACCTGCAGGCGCCGATCGGCCTGCACAGCACCACGACTTTCCTGCGTGAACTCGGCGAGCTTCTCGGGCTCGACCCCGAGCCCTTCATCGAGCGCGAGAAGCACACCACCATCAAGCCCATCTGGGACCTGTGGCGCTCGGTCACGCAGGACTTCTTCGGCACGGCCAGCTTCGCGGTGGTGGCCGGCGAGACCTACACCCGCGGACTGCGCCATTTCCTGGAAGACGAACTGGGCCTGCCGTGCCAGTTCGCGGTGTCGCGCACGGCGGGCACAAAGACCGACAACGCGCAGGTGCGTCGCCTCGTTCACGAGAAGACGCCGCTGGTGATGTTCGGCAGCTTCAACGAGCGCATGTACCTGGCCGAGGTGGGTGACAAGGGGCCGATGAAGCCGGCCTACATCCCGGCCTCGTTCCCCGGCGCGATCATCCGCCGCGCCACCGGCACGCCGTTCATGGGCTACGCCGGCGCGACCTACGTGGTGCAGGAGGTGTGCAACGCGCTGTTCGATGCGCTGTTCCACGTCCTGCCGCTGGGCGCCGAGCTCGACCAGGTCGAGGCCACGCCGGCGCGCCACCACGACGAACTGCCGTGGGACGACGACGCCAAGGCGCTGCTCGACGACCTCGTCGAGACGCAGCCGGTGCTGGTGCGCATCTCGGCGGCCATGCGGCTGCGCGACCGCGCCGAGGCCGACGCGCGCCGCCATGGCGAGATCCGCGTCAGCGCGCAGCGCATGGCGCAGTCCAACAACGCTTCGCTGCAGGGGGTGCCGGCATGAGCACGCTGCAGCAGGGCTTCAAGACGTCGCGGCAAGGGGCCGCGGCTGCCTCCGTCGCGCAGGCGTCCCGCGCGGCTGGTCGCAAGACCATGCTGAAGGAGTTGTCCTATGGCTGAAAGAAAGGGCTCGATCTCGGGCCTGACCGACGACGAGGCCCAGGAATTCCATCGGTTCTGGGTCCAGGGGTTCGTGGGCTTCACGGCAATCGCCGTCGTCGCACACGTGCTCGTCTGGGCCTGGCGCCCGTGGCTCTGACCTGAACGACTGAAAACCACCCTGCAGGAGGGAGTGGCCATGGTTCATTCGGAAAGCACACCGCACAAGCACGACGCGGCGGGACGGGCGAGCAGCTTCGCCCTGATCTTCGCGCTGAGCTTCGTCGTGTTCCTCGCGATCGCCCTCATCGGGCAGTTGCTCGGATGGCACTGGCGGTCCTGGCTGCCGGGCGCCGAAGGCGTCAAGTCGATGTACGGCGGCGTCAAGGCGGCGGTCTACACGTTCATGTCGCATCTCACGTAGGAGCTTGGAATCATGTGGAGAATCTGGCGTTTGTTCGATCCTCTGCGGGCGATGGTCGCCCAGGGGATCTTCCTGTTCGGGCTGGCGGTGATGATTCACCTCGTCCTGCTCAGCACGAACAAGTTCAACTGGCTCGATGGCCCGAAGAAGGCCACGGTGGCGTCTGCCAACGCCCCGATGCCCCCCGCGGTGGCCTCTGCCGGCGTCACGACGCCCAAGTAGCCCCCAGTCCTGCGCAGCGGGAGGGGGCGGTTTCCGCAAGCCCCGTCCCCACCCGCCTGCCAGGCCGGCACCGCAGCGGTGCCGTCCGCGAACACGAACCGGTCGGAGGACCACGCCATGGCGATGTTGAGCTTCGAGAGGAAATACCGGGTCCGTGGAGGCACGCTGGTCGGCGGTGACCTCTTCGACTTCTGGGTGGGCCCGTTCTACGTCGGCTTCTTCGGCGTCACGACGCTCTTCTTCGCCTTCGTCGGCATCGCGCTGATCCTCTGGGGCGCCGCCAACGGCCCGACCTGGAACCTCTGGCAGATCTCGATCGCGCCGCCGGACCTGTCGTACGGCCTGCGCTTCGCGCCGCTGCTCGAAGGCGGCCTGTGGCAGCTGATCACGGTGTGCGCGCTGGGCGCGTTCGTCTCCTGGGCGCTGCGCGAGGTCGAGATCTGCCGCAAGCTGGGCATGGGGCTGCACGTGCCGATCGCCTTCGGCTTCGCGATCTTCGCCTACTTCACGCTGGTGGTGATCCGTCCCGTGCTGATGGGCGCCTGGGGCCACGGCTTCCCGTACGGCATCTACAGCCACCTGGACTGGGTCAGCAACGTCGGCTACCAGTACCTGCACTTCCACTACAACCCGGCGCACATGCTCGCCATCAGCTTCTTCTTCACGACGGCCCTGGCGCTGTCGATGCACGGGGGGCTGATCCTGTCGGCCACCAACCCGAAGAAGGGCGAGGTGGTGAAGACGCCGGCGCACGAGGACACCTACTTCCGCGATGCCATCGGCTATTCCGTCGGCTCGCTGGGCATCCACCGGCTGGGCCTGTTCCTGGCGCTGGCGGCGGTGTTCTTCAGCGCGGTGTGCATCGTCATCAGCGGCCCGTTCTGGACACGCGGCTGGCCCGAGTGGTGGGGCTGGTGGCTGAACCTGCCGATCTGGAGCCAGTGGCCCCTGCAATGAGTCCGGGAGCATCGACATGATGATCGAGTACCAGAACCTCTTCACCAGCGTGCAGGTGGTCGGCCCCGCCGAAGCCGGCGTGCCGCTGCCCCCCGGGAACAGCCCGCGCACCGGGCGCGGCGTCGCCTGGCACCTGCTCGGGCGCTTCGGCAATGCGCAGCTGGGGCCGATCTACCTCGGCCCCCTGGGCCTGGCGTCGATCATCTTCGGCACGCTGGCCATCAACATCATGGGCTTCAACATGCTCGCGCAGGTGAACTGGGACCCGATCCAGTTCGTGCGCCAGCTGTTCTGGCTCTCGCTGGATCCGCCGTCGCCGGCCTACGGGCTGTCGCTGCCGCCGCTCAACGACGGCGGATGGTGGCTGATCGCGGGCCTGTTCCTCACCATCTCGATCATGCTGTGGTGGGCGCGCATGTACACCCGGGCGCGCGCGCTCGGCCTGGGCACGCACGTGGCGTGGGCCTTCCTCGCGGCGATCTGGCTGTTCCTCGTGCTGGGCTTCATCCGCCCGTTGCTGATGGGCAGCTGGAGCGAGGCGGTGCCCTTCGGCATCTTCCCGCACCTGGACTGGACGGCGGCCTTCTCGCTGCGCTACGGCAACCTCTTCTACAACCCGTTCCACGTGCTGTCGATCGCGTTCCTGTACGGCTCGGCGCTGCTGTTCGCGATGCACGGCGCGACCATCCTGGCGGTGAGCCGCTTCGGCGGCGAGCGCGAGATCGAGCAGATCGTGGATCGCGGCACGGCGTCCGAGCGCGCCGCGCTGTTCTGGCGCTGGACCATGGGCTTCAACGCGACGATGGAATCGATCCACCGCTGGGCCTGGTGGTTCGCGGTGCTGTGCCCGCTGACCGGCGGCATCGGCATCCTGCTGACCGGCACGGTGGTCGACAACTGGTACCTGTGGGCGGTGAAGCACGGCGTCGTGCCGCCGTACCCGCATGTGTTCGGAACGGTGGTCGACCCGGCCGCCGCATTGCAGGGAGTCAAGCCATGAGCCTTCTCGCGCGTGTGACCGCCCTGTTCGCCGGCGCGGCCGCATCCCCTGCCGTCGCCCGGGCGGAAGCGATGCAGCAGCTCGAGCGAGTCGGTCTCGGTGCGCAGGCCCATCGCCCGGCGGCGGTCCTGACACTGCCGTCGCGCAAACGGCTGGAACTTGCCAAGAGCCTGGCGATGAAACCGCGGCTGCTGCTCCTCGAC
>JRYJ01014450.1_pt1 | contig 10046 bp, 6 predicted proteins | sample 235371 | NCBI WGS metagenome assembly JRYJ01 (sample SAMN03074219, study PRJNA261477) | activated sludge metagenome | biome: Wastewater Treatment Plant; feature: Wastewater; material: Activated sludge; isolation source: activated biomass of a wastewater treatment plant treating hydrocarbon... ... | reverse complement strand
GCATCTACCAAAATTTGCCGGTGCAAAGAGAGAGGACAAACTCAAGCGTTTGAGGAATGCATTGAATTGGAAGAAAACAGATTACCTGGTTTTATCGGCATTGGATGAAATAGCCTATTTGTTGAATTTGAGAGGGAGCGATGTTCGATGTAATCCGGTATTCCTGGCCTATATGGTGGTGTCAAAAGAATGGGCGGGTTTGTTTATTTCTCCGGAAAAACTCAGCCCTGCCTTAAAGCAAAAATTAATGGACGCTTCCGTTGAGGTGATCGATTACCAGAAGCTGGAGTCCTTTTTAAAGGAATTGAATCCAGAAGCACGCATTCAATTCGATCCTTCAGGCTTGAATGCAAAATTAGCTCTTCGATTTCAACCAAAAGCGATCGTGGAGGATAGCAGTCCGGTCAAGTGGATGAAAGCCATTAAAAATGAAAAAGAACGCCAACATATCCGGAATGCCATGGAAAAAGATGGGGTTGCTTTGGTAAAATCATTCATGTGGCTTGAAAAAACTTTGAAAAAGGGAAAAACCCCAATGGAAAGCGAATTCGCGCAATACATAGCCTTGTGTCGCTCCCAGCAAGCTCATTACGTCGGAGAGAGTTTTGACGCCATCATTGGTTACAATGCCAATGGAGCCATCATTCACTACAAACCCGATGTTCAGTCATCGGCCAAAATCAAGGCTAAAGGAATTCTTTTGGTGGATTGCGGCGGTCAATACCTGGATGGTACGACGGATATCACGCGAACCATTGCNNATAAACAGCAATACACCGCTGTTCTATTGGGACACATCGCATTGGCACAAGTAAAATTCCCAGAAGGCACAAAGGGAATTCAACTCGATGCCTTTTCCCGGCAATATCTTTGGAATCTCGGGCTGAACTTTGGACATGGAACCGGCCATGGAGTCGGTTATTTTATGAATGTCCACGAACCCCCTCAGGGTTTTGTAAGTGCCTGGAATCAGCGGGGGCAAACACCCATGCAGGAAGGAATGCTGACTTCCAACGAGCCTGGATATTACCAGGAAGGGCATTACGGGATACGCATTGAAAACCTGGTATTAAATGTTTTGGATAGCCGTCACCAGGATCAACGGTATCTCCGTTTTGAAACAGTCAGTTTGTTTCCTATAGAAACCACCCATTTGGATCATTCCATGATGCACAAGTCCGCAGTAATTTGGCTAAATGATTACCATCGGGAAGTGTATAAAAGATTATCTCCCCATCTGGACGCTGCAGAAAAGAAATGGCTGAAAGTCAAATGCAAGGCCATCTAGAGACTTTTTAATGCCCCTACGTGGAAATCACTTAAGGCTGATCTAAAAATGTTAAATGATTGAGTCTTTTAGCTCTGAAAAATATTTGACGGGTTTTTGTGAATAAGCCAAAATTGACTTTTCTTTGTACCACCTAATCAAAAGCAATGGAAATCAAAGAATTGAATAAAGGCAGTAAAGGCAGGTGTTTTGTATTTTTCCTGTTGTTTGTCTTCCTATTTTGTTTAATGCTGGTGTACATCTATCAGAAGAACTTCCAATTGGATTTTTAATCCCTCAATCCTCCTCATTTTCAAACAGCAGGATACTGGCAATTTCGTATTGCCCTTCCTTTACGTAAAGGTCTGCCGCCAGTCGGTTGCGCATGGCTCCCGTCGAACTTTCTACCATGGCTTCAATACCATTTTTGGCGAGAAACATTTTCTTGATCTCTGCCTTGTAATTGTCTGCTAAAGACATGATTTTTTTCCACCCTTGCATAGTCAAGTATTTTATGTAAGAACAAATTTATATATGTTTTTTTATTAATATGTAGTATTTAATTATTTTTTTTATGATTTACCCTATTTTTCAGGGTTTACCCTGATATTTTTCCCTTATTTTTCTTTCAATTTACATATAATACTATTTTTATAGTGTAAGGAGTTGAAAAAATTAATCGCCGTTATAGACGGGGAACTTAAAGGCCATTTGGTAGCTGCCGTTCTTTTTATCATCTTTATACCCCTGTAGGTAGCTTTTCAGGTTTATATTTTCCAACTTCAAAACTGCAGGCCTGCTTAAAATTAACCTTAGCCAATTCATTTGAACCTGTGGCAGAAAGTTGAAGAATGAGCCGGAAGAGTCGTTTTCATTGCAATAAATCCACTTCATGTTTTTTAGAGTTTTATTTTTCCTTAATTTCTTGCTGGTGGCTGCGGATTCCACCAGTCAGGGGCAACTTTGGTCTGATTTTCTTTCACAGCGCATAACCGGTTCTAATGCTTCAGTGTTGCAGCTACTGGAGCCCACTTCAAGTCTTTCTATCGACTTACCAAGTTGGCCAGTCACACAGTCTAAAAGTTTCAAGCTTCAACGGAACAACCTGCAAAGCCTACTAATTTCTGCACCCCAACGATTTATATTGCCTGTAGTATCTCTGAATGGCGAGCAGTATCAACTATTTTTGGAACGTCAGGAGGTATTTGGAAAGGGTTCTCTATTATTGACAAACGAATTTCCTCAAGGCGAAAAACTTCAGACCAATGGGTTGTATTATCGAGGTGTTGTTAATGGTCACCCGGGTTCCCTGGTTGCGATGAGTTTCTTTGTCAATGAAATTGCAGGAGTTATCTCTCTTCCCGAAGCAGGTAACCTGGTTTTGGGAAAAGTACAGTCGGAGGACAAAGCCGAAACGGAATCGGAATTACATGTTTTATATCCTGACCAAATGCTTTTAGTGAAACCCGAATTTCAGTGCGGCGTTCAGGACTTAGAACCCGGGATATCCCTTTCCGCGCCTGATTCCCTCTATGTCGACCGGTGCAAAGTCGTCAAGATCTTTTTTGAATGCGATTATAAATTATATCAGGATAAAAACCGTAGCGTCAACAATGTCAAAAATTACATCACTTCATTGTTTAACGTAGTGAAAACACTTTATTACAATGAAGGGGTTAATCTGGAGATATCTGACATCATGGTGTGGACATCTCAGGATCCTTTTCTCCACACAGACCTTGCCTCCATTTTATACCACTATTCCAACTACAGACAAAACAACTTTACGGGTAACCTCGCGCAGTTGGTCACCACGTTCGCCCCCCAACAGCAAGGGGGGATTGCTTTTTTAGGCACACTTTGTCAACCTTATAACGGTAATGCAGGACCCCATTCCTTTGCTTATATCTACAATTCCTTCAGCCAACTGCCCAGTTATTCATGGAGTGTGGAAGTTATGGCGCATGAACTCGGTCACAATTTTGGATCGCCGCATACCCACGCTTGTTTTTGGGGACCTTTCAGAAATCAGGCATTGGACAATTGTCAGCCTCCTGAAAATAATGGTTGTCCGGCAGGCCCTGCGCCGACAGGAGGAGGTACGATCATGAGTTATTGTCATCTCACCGGTTATGGCATTAATTTCAGCAAAGGATTTGGAGATGAACCCGGAGATGTTATCCGCATTGCTGCCCAAAACAGAAGTTGTGTTTCTTCCAGCTTTACACCGGTGATCCTTGAAAATATCCAGGGACCCTATTATGAAGATGATGTCATTATTTTAAAAGCTAGGCCATCACAAACTAACTATCAATATGATTGGTTTCATTATGATTACTTGATGCCATCGCCCAAGGATTCAAGTTTACACGTCAATTATACAGGAATTTATACCGTGGCAGTTTCCGACAAGTGCACAGAGTACAGCCTTCCGGATACCATTGAAGTCAAGGATTTTCTGGTGAATTTGGGTTGTCCGGTGATTCCAGGCAAAAGAGATTCTGTTTCGGTGAGTCTGACCATGGTCGCCGATCTCGGAACAAGAAGGGATAGCCTGGTGGTACCGGATTCATTGTTTCAAAAAGTCCCATCCTGGGGAAGAGACGTGCAGGTGGTGCTGGATATGACCATACGCCCCAATGGATCTTCCTGGAACCGGGATGTATTGGCGGCCTATACGGGCCCCGCCGGGACAGGCATTTCAAATCCTAAATTCAACATCAACACCAGTGAACCCGCAGGGTATTCTACGGTCAAAACCTATTCGAGAATATTGGGTCGCTTCAACCCGGCCGGCGTATGGCATTTTATCACCAATGACAACAGACCCGATCCCGGTATAGATGGGATGGTAGATTTTACGATAAAATTGGTCTGGCGGTCCAAAGATTCCGTAAGCTCTTGTCGCATTGCCCTTTGTGAAGGACAATCCAAAACGTTGGATGCCGGAATCCGGAGCGCTCAATACCAATGGTCTACTGGCCAAACCAGCCGGCAAATTGTCATTTCGCAGCCAGGAACCGTTTCTGTAGTAGTCACCAAGGGCGGAAAGAAAGCCAGCCACGAAGTTGAATTTTATAATTACCCCAGGCATTATCAGCAAATCCTTTCTCTATGCAAAGGAGACAGCATTAAAGTTGGCAACCGATATCTTCAGCAGGAAGGTCTGTATACCGATACTTTGAGTTCAATTAACGGCTGCGATAGTATATTAAGCACTCAGCTGAACCTGCTCCAACCAATGCAATCCAAAGAAGAGTTATTCTTGTGTTTTGAAGATACCCTCCGGGGAAAAGTTTACCGGCAGGATACGATCGAACGATATTGGTTTGTCGCAGCAAATGGATGCGATAGTGTTCATGAGGTGAGTTATAAAATTAATCCCAAACTGAACTTACAAACGTTTGTTCAGCCGGCTTGCCCGGAAATTGGGGGTCGGATCATCGCTATCATCCAAGGTGGATCGGGAAGCGGATACCAGTACCTTTGGTCAACCGGGGATACTGTCCAACAACTTGTTGGATTGCCTTCCGGAGATTATCATTTATGGGTTAGGGATTCGGCAGGATGCGGCGTTGAGGCCAAGACTGGTTTGAAAAACCTGGATTCAGTCGGACTGGCTGCGTTGATTTTCGATGTGGATTGTTTCGGAGACCACAACGGCAGAATTTACCTGGATTTTACTTCAGGTTTGTCTCCTTACCATGTATTGTGGTCCACACGGGATACCACCAAGGACTTGTTGAACTTGTCTGCCGGCCAGTATTCGGTGTATGTAACAGATGCTAACGGTTGTAAGTCTCAGCAGATTCTTGAAGTAAAATCACCGGACCTGTTGCTGGTTCAAGCAGCAATTAAAGGAAGTACCGGTGCAGATGGGACTGCGAAAGCCATTGTTTTCGGAGGAACCCAGCCCTATACATACTTGTGGAGTACTGGAGACAGAACAGACTCCATCGGTGGTCTTGCCCCTGGAACATACCAAATCTGGATAGATGACCAGAAAGGTTGTAAAGCATCCACATCTTTTGAGATTCCCCAAGTCACATCGTCCTGGATTGGGCATANNAACTAACGAACGTTCGTTAGCCTGGAAAATTTACCATTTAGGAGGAGTCTTGGTCAATGAAGGTGTACTTGAATCACCTGATCAATTTATTTCAGTACAAAATTTGCCAGCGGGATTTTATCTATTGAATGGTCAATCACCGGATAAAAGGCAATTCCATGCTATTTTTTGTAAATTGTAATATTCGTCGTATTAAATCTGGGGATCACGCAACTGGGTAACATTGGAAAGTATTCAACGGTTAAAGGAATTTCTGGATGCAAAAGTGGCTGAATTCAACCAGCCCGGATTTATTAAGGAGGATCCAATTTCTGTTCCACATAGGTTTTCATTAAAACAGGATCAGGAGATTACAGGACTTTGGACTGCACTGATATCCTGGGGCCAGCGGAAGACCATTCTCAACAGTGCAACTAAACTGATCCACTGGATGGAAAACGAGCCCTATCGCTTTATGATCGGTCATCGTGAAATCGAGCGGAAGCCTTTTTTAAAATTTGTCCACCGCACATTCAACGGTGAAGATGCCTGCATGTTAATCGAATTTTTCCGACGCTACTACCAGGATCACGAATCACTGGAATGGGCCTTTAGCCATGGATTGGCTGAAAACGAGGTGCATGTAGAAAATGCGCTTATCCATTTCAGGAAAACCTTTGAAAATTATGTTCCGGAAGCATCCCGCACCCTCAAGCATATTTCCAGTCCAACAACAGGTTCCAGATGCAAAAGGCTCTTGATGTTTTTGAGGTGGATGGTGCGAAAAGATCATTTAGGGGTCGATTTTGGCATTTGGCAACGCATTTCNNGAAAGCGGTTCTGGAACTCACCGAAAATTGCCGTCAACTGGATCCGGCTGATCCTGTGAAATATGATTTTGCCTTATTTGGATTGGGAATTGAACAAAATGCGCAAAAACGGATGCTGGTCCAAAAGAAAGCCTAATCAATCTAAAGATTTCCGGGAATTGAGATTTCTGGCCGAAATTTGCACCTGGGAAGATGTAAATGGAACATAAAGGGAGAAAGGTTAAAAGTTGGCCAGAAGCGAAATTTTAACGTTTATCTACGAATTTACTCGTAGATAATAAATTACCTTTGTTTTGCGATACATACTTTTATTGGACTATAAATGAAAAATTATGCGTAAACAATTATTATTCTGGTTGATCGTCGGTTTACTGCCTATGGCCGTCTCAGCCCAAAAAAGTAAAATGGGCAAGAAAGCAGGTCCTCCTGCTAAAGCAATAGATTACAACACCCTGCCTCCTGGGATTACCAAAGGGGCTTCAGTTGAAGGAATTACGGAATACTTTTTACCCAATGGACTTCAAGTCTTATTATTTCCTGACATTTCAAAGCAAACGGTAACCGTCAACATAACCTATAAAGTGGGTTCGCGTCATGAAGGTTATGGGGAGACCGGTATGGCTCACCTGTTGGAGCATATGGTCTTTAAAGGAACCCCTCGTCACCCGGACATTCCGAATGAGTTGACTAAACATGGGGCAAGACCAAATGGAACCACCTGGTATGACAGAACAAACTATTTTGAAACATTTTCCGCTACTGAGGAAAATCTGCGCTGGGCTCTGGACCTGGAAGCAGACCGGATGGTTAATTCGTACATCGCTAAAAAAGACCTCGACAGTGAAATGACGGTGGTCCGTAACGAATTTGAAAGCGGAGAAAATGATCCTACGGGCATCTTAATGGAACGAGTCCTCTCAACGGCATATTTGTGGCATAATTATGGAAAATCCACGATTGGAGCGCGTGCGGACATTGAAAATGTTCCGATCGATCGATTACAAGCATTTTATCGTAAATACTACCAACCCGATAATGCGGTGCTGATGGTTGCCGGAAAAATCGATGAAAAGAAAACCATTTGGATGGTACATGAGTATTTTAGTAAAATTCCCAAGCCAAAAAGGGAGTTGATTCCCACATATACAGCAGAACCCACGCAAGACGGTGAACGTCATGTAAGCTTGAAACGTGTTGGAGATGTTCAAGCGGTTGCGTGTTCTTATCATATCCCACCAGGATCCCATCCAGATGCAGCTGCCATGGATATTCTTACCGATATCATGACGATGGAACCCTCCGGACGGTTGTATAAAAGTTTAATTGAAACCAAAAAAGCAACCTCGCAATTTGGATGGTGCGCAACATTAAAAGAACCTGGTTTTGTATATTTTGGTGCGCAAGTTTTGAAAGAGAACAACGCACAAGAGGTGTTGGATATCATGATGAAGACCCTCGATGAAATGGCTCAGAATCCTCCCACTAAAGAAGAAGTAGAACGTGCTCGCAACAAACAAATCAAAGACATCGAATTGTTTATGAGGAACACGGAGTTTATTGGCCGCAGCATCAGTGAATACATCGGCATGGGCGATTGGAGGTTGGCCTTTATTTACCGCGACAATATCCGTAAAGTAAGTCCGGAAGACGTCCAAAGGGTAGCGTTGAGCTATCTTAAACCTGCCAACCGAACTACAGGACTCTTTGTGCCAGACAGTAAACCTGAACGATCAGAAATTCCGCCAGCACCCAATGTTATGGATTTGGTAAAAAATTACAAAGGTGAAGCGGTAATGGCGCAAGGAGAAGAATTTGATCCTTCTTGTGCAAATATTGAAAAAAGGACTCATCGCGGAACGGATAAGGGTGGAATGAAATATGCTTTCCTTCCAAAATCTACGAAGGGAAAATTGGTCAACGCAAATATCGTATTGAGATTTGGTGATGAAAATACACTGAAAGGAAAATCGACCATCACTCAGTTTACTTCTGCAATGTTGGATAAAGGTACTACCACAAGATCTCGTCAGGATATCAAGGATGCTTTTGATAGATTGAAGGCCAGGGTTAACTTTTTTGGTTCAAATGGTTCAGTGAGTNNGCCAGCTGTTTTGGAATTGGTAGCTGATATTTTCAAAAATCCAGTATTTCCTGAAAAGGACTTTGAAGAATTGCGCAATGAAGAAATCGCAGGAATCGAAGAACAAAAATCGGATCCCAATTCACTTGTACAAAATGCAGCCATGAGACACCTGAATCCATATCCTAAAGGTGACGTGCGTTATGTACAGACCATTGAAGAAGAGTTGGAATCCATAAAGGGTGTTAAGTTGGAAGATTGTAAAATGTTCCATAAAGAATTTTATGGAGCGGACCATGGTACGTTTTCTGTGGTGGGTGATTTCAGTGAAGATTCTATAAAGAATATATTACTCACATATTTTGGCAATTGGAAAAGTTCTCAGCGTTTTGCACGGATTGANNATGGCATTTGCCATTTACGCACCGGAGAATCGGGATAAACTGGAAAAAGCATTTCGCGAGGAGATTGAGCGAATGTTGAAAGATGGTTTCACTCAGACCGAAATCAATGATGCTCGATCCGGATATCTGCAGTCCAGAAAAGTTAACCGATCACAGGACAATACGCTGTCCAACCAGTTGAATCAAATGTTACACATCAACCGTACTTTGCAATTTTCTGAAGAAATGGAAAATAAAATCAATGCACTTACGCCTGAACAAATTAACTCAGCAATGCGCAAATACATTGATGTGAATAAAATCAGTATGTTTAAAGGTGGCGATTTCGCAAATAAATTAAATAAACCTTAGAAGTACTAACGTTCGTTAGTCTGACTAAATAGCCTGCAGGGTTTTCTTGATAAAAAGGATCAAACGCTGCAGGCTTTTTTTATTTCAACAAAACATTCGAACTCCTGGGTTGAGAATTGACCTGGCCAAAAGAACAATGGGTGGTATTGACTTTCTTTTTACCGATTGATGCGATGTAATTTATCCCTTTCGTCAGCATTCTGAATTCGCAGGCAATCCTAAGCTGCATTGAATGCTACGGAATGCACTGGGTTAATAATATTTCAGGTGAATGATTTCCTGCTCAGTCAAATGGCGATATCGTCCTCTTGGCAAATTCTTTTTGGTGAGACCAGCAAACAAAACCCTGTCCAATTTCAATACTTCATATCCCAGAAATTCAAAAATGCGACGGACGATGCGGTTTTTTCCCGAATGAATTTCGATGCCTATTTCATCTTTTTTTTCGTTGGCATAAGCCAGACTATCTACACTTACCGGACCATCTTCCAGCTTTATTCCCAGAAGAATTTGTTCAAAGTCCCTTTTGCTTAGGTTTTTGTCCAGTGTGACGTGATACAATTTTTTTATTTTTCGAGAGGGATGGGATAATTTTTGAGCAAGATCGCCATCGTTGGTCAGTAAAAGTAGACCAGTGGTATTGCGATCCAATCGTCCAACAGGATAAATGCGTTCGGTAACTTCTGATTTGATGAGGTCATACACCGTCTTACGGCCTTTTTCATCGCTGAGTGTGGTGATGGTGTTTTTGGGTTTATTCATTAAGAGATAAATCTTGCTGAATTCTTTTTTCAAACGCTTACCCTGGTAAACGACCTGATCTTCCGGTTTGACCTGATAGGAAGGATTGTATTCAATGACCCCATTGACGACAATTTGGCCTTCTTTGACCAAAGATGCAGCTTCACGACGTGAACAAACGCCACAATGTGCAATGAATTTATTCAGACGAATTTCGGAAGGTTCTTCCTTTTTTTGACCAGCCTTTGGTTTAGAATGGTGTGGGTTCTTCATCGTTCATGGCAGATTGTTTGATAATGACATTAGGCATACCGGCAGACATGTG
>JRYJ01012382.1_pt1 | contig 10048 bp, 13 predicted proteins | sample 235371 | NCBI WGS metagenome assembly JRYJ01 (sample SAMN03074219, study PRJNA261477) | activated sludge metagenome | biome: Wastewater Treatment Plant; feature: Wastewater; material: Activated sludge; isolation source: activated biomass of a wastewater treatment plant treating hydrocarbon... ... | reverse complement strand
AAAAGCTTATGGACGATGCGTGACTTTTTATCATGCAGCGGCCGCGTGTCCTAAGCCAGATGATGCCGTTATCAAACAAGCTATTTATCAAAATAAAGCTATTTATGGACATTATCCATTAAACCAATTAGCACGCGTTTATTTTCAAGCTGGAGCAATAGACAAAGCATTAGATGTGGTACAAAAAGCGCTTCTTCTTGGTCCAGATCCAGAATCGGTGGGAATGAAAAAAGAGTTAGACGCAATTAAAAACAAAATGTATCTCCCTGACCATAAACCCATTCCCCACGACGCTGTAGTATTTACTGGAGTGCCCAACGTTCCATTTGAATGGGATGAAGGCATTTATAAACAAAAGGGCGTTGGTGGAAGTGAGACCGCATGTATCGAAATGGCTCGTCATATTTCTGACATCTTAGACAAAGAAGTCATCGTTTTTAATAACCGCAAAGATACGAAGAATTTTGGCAAAGTTAAGTATGCGCCAGTCGATACAATGCCTGACTACTTCAGGTTCTATAAACCATTAGTTAACATAGCTTGGCGTCATAATATCAAGTTCACTGATGCTCCTACTTACCTGTGGTGTCATGATCTGGGTGCTGCTGATATTCAAAACACCAAAAACTACACAAAACTCATGTGTCTTTCAGACTTCCATAAGGGTTTTGTAGAGGGGTTGTTTGGGATTCCAGAAGATAAGATCTGGGTGACTCGCAATGGTATAGATCCAAAGCGATTTGAGAATCTAGAGTTTCAAAAAGAACGCGGTAAAATCGTTTATTCTTCATCTCCAGATCGAGGGCTAGATAAAGCTATTGAAGTCATGGATCGAGTAATCCACTCCATTCCCGAAGCAAAACTGCACATATTCTACGGCTTCCACAACATGGAGAAATTAGGCTTAGACTCTGAAGTGAAAAGACTCAAAGATCTGATAAACTCTAAGCCTTATATAGTGATGCATGGGAATGTTGAGCAGCGAGAGCTAGTTAAGCACTTATGCACCGCACAAGTATGGCTTTACCCAACTAATTTCTTAGAGACTTTTTGTATCACCGCTCTAGAAATGGCATTGTGTAAAGTATATCCTGTAATAAGGGGAAATTGGGGCGCACTGGAGGGGACTCTTAAGTCTATCAACGCTTCTTATAGCGCTGTTTACGAAGAGCAATTACCCACAAATGAAGCAACATACGAGCATTATGCAGCTTATGTTGTGAATGCGATCTTAGAAGAAAAATACAATCAATTATCCGTCGATAAAGAGGCCATTAGTTGGAAGTCTGTAGCTCTCGAATGGATTAAATACATGGGTCTTAAATGAGCTTCACTTTCAACGTCCCTGTTACTTTTAACGGCTATGCACTACAAACTTTCGGGGCCGTTTCGTACAATGAAGATTGGCAGACAGAAATTTGGATGGATCCATTTGCTTTATTTACATGGGGCTTTATTTCTGCAGAACAATACTGGGATGATGATGAATTCTGCTATCCAGTAGTCTGGGTTTCAGAGGGGTTAGACGTATGACAAGAGGTGACCTAAGAAATCTCTGTTTATATTGGCTAGATGATTTACTTGGGACATACTTTACTCCTGTTCAAGTAAATTTTTGGCTCAATAATGCTCAGAGAGAAGTACAGAAACAACTCATCCAGGCAGGTGAGTACTTTTATGCTCACACTGTCGTTACTAACACAGTCACTGATTATGCTGAGTATGCTTTACCTAGCGACTTTCTTAAAGTTCATAAATTAGAAATGGTAGCTTCAGGGACTGGAGTTAATCAAAACCGCCAGATGATTCGACCTGTTACTTTCGTTCAGCTTGATCAAGTGAGCCAAACCTCAGGCTTCCCAGCTGTTTATTGTTTAAAACAAAATTGCGCTATTTTACGACCTATCCCATCTCAAGCATGGCAGATGAAATTGACTTACTCATATCGAGTACAAGATATGACGAATGATTCCGACGTGCCCGATGTTCCAATTCAGTATCAAGAATACGTAGCAGTGTTAGCTACACTCGATGGATTTTTAAAAGATAATCGTGATCCATCTATGGTTATGACCAAAAAGCAATACTACTTAGATTTGATGAAACAAGACGCTCAACAACGTCGTATTGATGCTCCAAGAATGGTGGTTAATACGATGAATGGTGACAATTTTGGGTATTTATTTTAATGAAAATCGGAAAGTATAAAAAAGTTTTAGGATGCAATGTTCAAAGCAAAACTGCGCCTTTCTGGCTAAAAACTGCGTATCGAATTTGGATGGCACAACGGAATCGATGTAACAATAAGAAAAATCCAAAATATCCTAACTATGGGGCTAAGGGAATTAAAGTTCAGTATGACTTCTTACAGTTCGTTGAGTGGTTTTTAGAAAATCTCACTGATGAGCATAAAAAATATCGTAAAACAGGTAGATATATCCACGTTGGCAGAATCAACCATTCAAAAAACTACACTCTAAAGAACATAGAAATAGTAAAAGACTACCAAAATAGCCAAGAAGTAATTCAAAGGTTAGGAACTCCAATTTCTAGGGTTCCAGTAATAGAATATTGGAAAAAAAGTAACAAACTTAAGGCCGAATACCCCTCCATCAAAGCTGCTGCGGCGGCTAATGGTCTTACCCATGCGCAAGTATGGAGCTATCTTAATTCTGGGAGAAATACGCTTCGAAAGCGAACGTATTTTGTAAGAGCTTGAGTTACGCCAAACTTAAATCAGAAAACTACTCCAACTTCGGTGGGTTAAATATTAAAAGTTCTCAGTACATTACTGACCAGACTCAGTTCTTGCGCATTGAGAATCTGGATTTCTCTAAACTGGGTGCCCATCAAAAAGATTGGGGAAGCACTCAATTTTCTACTGGCATTACACAAAAAATCACAGGAATTGGCGAGTTAAGTGTAGTTAACCAAACCATCACTCAATCTGGTTTTACTAGCGCCACCTTTTATTTTAATCCGCTTGGTACAACCATAATTGGAGACGTTACCTACGCTGTAAGTTCAAGTTATATATACGGAATAACTAACTACAATATTTTTACTGGAGATAAAAACGTATTTTATCTTAGTTCGGGTGGTGCCACTAATATTTATGATTATTTAGGTAATAGATTCTATGCGACACTAGGATTGCCACCACAATTTGAGCCAGACACCCAATTTGATTTTCTTCCGTTACAAAGGCTGTTTTTTTGTAACGGAGTAGAGTTTTTGCAAATGGGAGTAATTAATACAGGTAGTACCTCCCCAATATATGGCGTTACCATAATGCAATACAGCCTTCCAGCTCCAGTGTGGGGTGGTCCTATGGTCGTTACCACAGGTGCTAGCAGGGCCTTTCAATTAGATTTAAACCAAGAATTTGATTTTATTTTTAGATTTATAAGATCTGATGGTTTTCAAGGCCCGCTTGGGGCAACTTCTATTAACCCATATAATTTCCTTTTAGGTTCCCCTACCAATAGGGCTAGTTTTGCAGCCAGCCTTGTGCCAGGCATTCCTGGTGTCATCCCCTTTTCTGATGACCAACAAATATGGGGGATTTCTGGAATGATGGTATGGCTGTCTGTTAACGGGGCCACGTACTTAAATTATCGTAATCCAGATACAGGGGATTATATTTTAGGTTTTACAAGTAGAATTGGTGTTGATTGTAGTTTTTCTACATGGCGTGGCACATATGCACTAGACCCATTCCCAGAAAACAATTTCAATGGATCTTTTTTATATCCGTTTCCAGGAGAAAGCGTGCCATCCGTAGGGGCTTTCCCTCAACCTAGCTGTATTGAAGCTTTTAACAATCAATTGTTCATGGCTGGATTATCGGAGGATAATTATTATTACAATGCTAGCGATGTGGTTTATTCAAACATTGGACAATATGAACAAATAGATCCAGAGAATTTTTTTTCGGTTCGTCCAGACGATGGGGACGTTGTTACAGCTCTCCGTACATATTTTACCGAGCTAGTAATTTTTAAAAGATACAGCACCCACTCTTTACGTGGAGATAATCCAGATAACTTCAACTTAAGTATTGCAACCCTTGAATACGGCTGCTTAGGCAATAATGCGGCTTGTGTGTGGGAACAAAAGCTTTGGTTCTTAGATCAAAAGGGAATCTGCGAATACAACGGCGCCAACACAAAAATCATATCTAATCCTGTGCAGCCAATATTTGAAAGAATGAATATAAGTAACGCAATAAAGTTTGCGTCTATAATTCATGTAAAAGAAAAGAATGAAGTATGGTGTTTTATTCCTACCGACGGTAATACTTACTGCGACACGGTGGTGATTTATGATTATTTAGCAAACGCCTGGAGAACCCGAACTAACATCAGAAACACGACTACTGCCGCAGTTATTCAAGGAACTTACGGTCAGCCAAAACCCATGATAGGAACCTATTCTGGTATGGCCTTTGCTTTTGATCAAGATTATCTCACAGACAATGGGGTGGGATTTACTTGTATTTCACAATCTAGATTTATTGCCACAGAGCTTGGTCACAGTGTTGAAAAGCAATTTAGACGTTTCTATCTAGACGCAGATGTAGAGGGCGCATCGGTCCCTATTTTAATTAATTTTTATTCAAACCAGGGGACACTGCCTGTTTACTCACAGACCATGATTCTAAATAATTTTCAGAATCGAATAGATTTCGGAATTCCCGCTAAAGACCTATCTGTAGAAATGGTTTATGGCGGTGATACACCTCTTAGAATAAACGGGTTCACAATTGAATACCGATTCCAGAGGGCCACATAATGGGCAGAATTAAGTCGCTTGCTAATTTTAGTAACTTAAACGACGCAGACTTTCGTCGGTGGGTATCTCATTACATAGAAGAATTAGACGCTACTATTAATGGAAATCTTCAATTTGGTTACAACATAAAAGATAATTTCACCCTGGGAAGTGTTGCTAATTTTCCAGCCATAAAGCCACAAATCACTCCAAGTTCTGGTGATTACACCAATTCTAGTGGCACTTGGAGTACTATTAATAATATGAGAATAGCTATTCCCACCGTATATGAGGGCCGCGGGGCTTTCATGGCTATTCTTCCAGACGGCTCAGATGCTGCTCTTACACCGGCCACTATAAGCATTGCAGGCGCACAGGATATAGCATTTAGATGGAAGAGAACTTTTAATAATGCTGTAACTTATTTGGGTGGGTATAAATATGAGTTTGACGACGGGAATATATATAACACCCCATTTCAATTTCAAATGTATGATTTAGATATTCCAATAACCGGAACATATAGCTATGAGCTACAAGTAAATTCAAATGCGGCTTCTTTTAGGTTTCAGTACTGGAAAATGGTTGGTTGGGCAATTTAAGGAGAGATTATGTCTACAATTGTAGAAGGAGCAACGCTTCCAGAATATACAGGTGGGGCAGGTAATTTTAATACTCAAACACCTGGAATTAGTGGTAATGCTCAGCTTCTTTATGGTCTTCAAAAGAGAAACGCCCAGAAGTTTAGACAAGACATTCCACAGACCGCTGATCGGATGTACAACGCTTACGCTGCTCAATCTAGAAATAAGCTAGCTACAGATATTGGAGATGTAAGAAAATCTTACAACTCACGTGGTTTATTATACAGTGGCCAACGTCGTGGAGCAGAAGCCGGTGCAAGAGCAGCATCTCAAGCTGGAAATGTTGATTATGCTTACAATCTTAATAAGCAGCTTCTTGGAGATGCTGGAAACATGGATATGGGCTATGCAAATACGGCTATGTCCATCGCTGGAATGGCACCGCAACTTGGTTCTGGATTGCTTTCTACTCAAGATCAAGCAATTCAAAATCAGATGCAAAATTGGAGAAACGACCAAAACCTTTTTAACGCTATTATTGGAAGATATACAAACGCTGCAGGACAGCTGATTGGAGCTGGAATTTCTGGCATGGGGTCCGCGCGGAGTAACCCTTCNNGCTGCTCCTGCTCCAGTGACACCACAGCCTACGGTTATCGATACTGGCTCAGTTAAAAGAACAACTGGTACAGATTATTCTCGCGAATTAAGTGAACAGAATGCTCTACCATGGCAGAGATATTTAGGAACAGATATTAGTCGTGATCTTCCTCAGCAAATGATTAATCAAGGAGCTACTCCTGATTACTATCTCAATACTACGAACCGAAACGTAAATGATAAACTATCATTACCGACCGTAGATCCTTTAGGGTCCAAGAGTCCCATGATGAGTGCCATCAACAAGCGATATGAAAAACGCTTTGATGACTCAATGAAAAGCTTTAGGGCTAATCAAGGTTATGATGCATCTAAATACCAAGCTGATCAATTAACAGACGCGAATAAAATAATGGCTGCAGTAGAGCAGAATAAGATGCAGAATTTTAAAGAGCAGTGGGATTTTCAGATGCAGCGCTATGAACGCTATAATGCGTGGAAGCGAGCAGAATCAGAAGCTCGTTCTAATGTAATTNNGGAGTGCCAGCTGGAATTATTGGAAAGGCCACAGGGATTATTTAGGAGAACTTATGCCGAACTATGGATTACTTTCTAGTTTATTTGAAGGGATAAACAACACTAGAGACGGGGTATTTCAAGGATTAATGGAAGCTGACCGAAGAAAACTAGCTGCTGAAGATAAGAAGAAAGACCGAGAGCTAGAGGCAGCTGCTAAAGGGCTTATCCTTACTGATTCTGGAGAATACGTAAAATCACCAGAAACCTTAAAAACAGAAGAACGAAAAAGACAGGAACACGAGCTTGGCCTTTTAGGAAACGCTCTGAGATCTATGGGTGATGCTGGAGAGGGAACATATGCTGCAGAATCCTTAAGAAATAAACAAGCGCAGTTACTAAGCGATCTTGGGTATTTACCAAAGACAGCGCCTACGGTTGAGCAACCTACTGTAGCACCCAAAGGGCTGCTTCCACAGGGTGTGTCTCCAATGGCTAAGATTCCTGGTTTCTTATCTAAAGAAGACCGTGCGATAGACAAAGCCACAAGACAGGCTGTTTCAATAGAAAAAGCTAAGGCTGATTTAGAGAACCAACCAAACATCAGATTTAATAAAACATCTGTAGAAGGAAGAAATAAGCTGGGCTTGCTTGCTGAAGCATATCGAAACATGAATCAATATGCTGATGAATATGAGCGTGGTGGCCGTAGAAGAGTAGTGAACCCAGATACTCCTGTTGTAGGAAACTTTATTTCTGCCCAACCAATAGATGTTGCTAGTAAAAACTTCACAGAAGCTATTGGTCGTTTGAATTCTGGTGGTGTTATCAACAATCAAGAAGTAGCTAATTTTTTAAAAATGATTCCAACGGCTTTTGACGACGATAAAGCAGCTAGACAAAAACTAGCTGATCTTCAGGTAGCTCTAGAAAACAGAATGCAGGCATTTGGATTTAATCTAGAGCAAATGGAAGGATTGGGTTTTAAAGGGCTAAAAAGAGCCCCTCAATTAAAAATAGGAACCACCACAGATGGATTTACTTACATGGGTGGAGATCCAGCAGATAAGAAAAACTGGAAGAAAGCAAAATAATGGCTGGTCCATGGGAAAAATATCAAGCTAAGTCTTCTAAATCAGATGGTGGAAAACCATGGGAAAAATATTCTACTGCCAAAGAAAAGAAATTCGATATTCCAGAAGCTTCAGAAATAATGAAGGAGCAGTTTAAAGTCTCTGCACCAGAGGCATTAGTATTAGGGGCTGGTCAGGGTCTATTAAGTAATTTTGGAGACGATGCTTTAGCACTAGCCACAGGAAATAAAGGCAAAGAAGCAGCTCAAATGTTTAAGGCAGTGGGTGAACAGCAACCAGTATCCTTTGGTGCTGGGAAAATGGGTGGCTCTGTAGCGCAGATGGCACTTCCAGGCGCAGCCCTTACAAAAGCAGGACTCTTAGGAGCTGCTTCCGGATTAGGAGATAGTGAAGCCGATACACTGGGTGGAAAAGCCCTAGACACAGCAGTTGGTGGGGTTGGTGGTTTGCTTGGTCAAGGTTTAAGCGCTGCTGGTTCTAAAGGAATTGAATTAGCTAGAGCTGCGACTGGCGGCAAAGTGTTTGAACCTCTAGCTTCTGGTTTAAGTCGAGCTGGCTCAACTATAGTTGGTGCTGGTGCCGGAGCTCTTCTTTCTGACAACCCAGAACAAAAATTAAAGAATGCACTATTAGGTGGCCTTCTTGGGGGTGCTCAACCAGGTTTGAGCAGGCGTTTAAATCCACTTCTGAGTGCTCTACTTAAAAAATCTGGAAGAGCCGCTGATGTATTAATAGACTCCGGATTATTAGGTGTACAAAAAACACTACCATCTGGGTTAGGCGCTAGATTAGGCGCAGAGACAGCTAATGAATTAATAAAGTGATCGCACTCATAAGCTCTGCTAAAATTACTAATGCTTTAATTACTTATAATCACAATTAGGAGAAACACATGGTTAACATGGTGCCACTAACCCAAGACGTACCAAAAGAGTTAAACGATTTTCGCGTTGCATTAGTAGCAATGCTTAAAGATTTAAAAGAGGGAAAAGGTTTATCCGCTGTTCTTGGCAATCTATCTTTAGTCATGGTTGCTATAGAAGGAATGGATAAAGTTCCTCAAGAAGTAAAAGAGAAACTAGGCGAAGTAGTTGCATTAGGCGGTATTTTAGGTGGCGACATAATCAAGCTTCTTACCGCACCTAAACTTGTTCAACCCATCGGTTAATGGATAACAAATATTTAGAAGGGCTCATTCGATNNCCTTATGTGTGGGGTGGTAATAGCCGTTTCTCAGGACTTGATTGTTCGGCTTATTGCTTAGAAATTTTACGCTATGCTGGCCTTGTCGCTTCGCACGAAGACCTTAGTGCGCAAGATATTTACAAAAAACTGAGTAAGTCACCCCATATAGTACTAAGTGCTTATGAACGCTCTTGGCCTACCGGATCATTTCTATTCTATGGTGACCATATCCTAAAGATTACCCATGTTGCATTTGCCATATCTCCGTTTACTATACTGGAAGCGGGTGGGGGAACGCGGGCAACCACAGACATTGAAAAGGCGAAACAAAGCAATGCCTGTGTAAGAGCTCGAGGCATCAACTTGCGAGCTGATATTGTTAGCGCCTGCCTCCCGCAATATCCATGGGACGCGTAATACCAATATACGAAAAAGACATTAAAAGAGACATTGTTAGATATTTGAAGATCAACGGTGTGTTCTGCTGGGTAAATGTATCTGGTGGTATTTGGGATCCTAAGAAGCAATTTTTTAGGAAACAGAATGGGTTTGGTATGATCCTGGGAGCCTCAGATATATTAGGACTTTATAAAGGCACATTCATAGCCATAGAAGTTAAAAGAAAACCAAACAAACCTACCCGAGAGCAGGAGTTTTTTTTGAGTCAAATAAGACGCCAAGGAGGCCTGGGTTTAGTGGCCTATAGTCTTGAAGATGTAATTGAGCGATTCAAAGGGATTTTTAATAATGCTTAGCAACCTAGATAAAATGCATGTGATTGCAGTTATCAGCAATCCAGAGCTTTATAAGTCCAGATATAACCTATACAAACTTTTTGAAGACGATATTGTTCGTAAAGGCGCCAAACTATGGACGCTAGAGATGGCTACTGGCGCTAGGCTTCATCAGGTAACCGGAGCGGAGCAAGAAAAACATCNNGTATCCAGATTTTCGTTATGTGGCTTGGGTAGATGCAGATATCAAATTTGAAGCCGGAGCCTTAGAACAGACAGCACAAGCTTTACAGCACTGGGATGTCGTGCAGATGTGGTCTCACGCAATCGACTTTTGCCCTAAGGGCGGCGTTTTAAACAACAAAGTCCATCTTGGCTTTATGTATGCCTATTGGAACAACATTAAAGTGCCAGGAACAAAGAAGTATGATGGCGGCGGACAGGCCCACCCAGGCTGGGCCTGGGCTGCCAGAAGAGAAGCTCTAAATAAACTTGGTGGACTGATAGATTGGGGAATCTTGGGAAGCGGAGATAGGCATATGGCTTGTGCTCTTATTGGACG
>JRYJ01014641.1_pt1 | contig 10078 bp, 19 predicted proteins | sample 235371 | NCBI WGS metagenome assembly JRYJ01 (sample SAMN03074219, study PRJNA261477) | activated sludge metagenome | biome: Wastewater Treatment Plant; feature: Wastewater; material: Activated sludge; isolation source: activated biomass of a wastewater treatment plant treating hydrocarbon... ... | reverse complement strand
CTGATATTTGCGGTCTTACAGCTGATTGCATAGGTATTACTCCTCCACCCGAGAAGAAATTTGTCCTAGAGGGAACCTCAGTCAAACTAAGCGGTGAAATAAAGAACGATCTAGATATCGATTATGTTAAGCGCATGACTGAAAATCTGATTAGATTCTTAGATACTGGTAAATGAAAAAGTGCTTTAGATGTAAGCTAGAAAAGCCTCTAGAGCAATTTCATAAAGATAAGCATAGTAAAGATGGGCGGTATTATCAGTGTGCTGAGTGCTCTAGAATAATCGCACGTGAGCAACGATTAAGAAGTAAAGAACGTAGTCTTTCACCAANNTCGTGTAAGTGCGGATGTGGAATGACATTCCGTGTGACTGAAGCATCTAAGCAAGAATATGCGACACGCCTTCATAACCCAGAATATGAGTGGGTATATGGAGAGAAGAAATTCATATTCTCAGAAGATGAAAGTGTATTTGAAATGTTTAAGTTGAATGATTTAAAAGATGTTGATTAAACGCGATACTTATCACGCTTAGCGTTTTCAGCGACTAGGTCCGATGGACAACCAACACCTTCACATTTGCTTTTTAATTTGTCTTTTAGCTCTTCTAAGCCAACGTTCTTTCCTTCAGCTACTTTGGGATTCTTCATATTATCTAGCAGTTCTTGCATACTGGTCTTTGCTTCTAGCTTGTCTGCCGGAATTAATCCTAAGATTAATTTAAGAATTTCCCCAATGACTAAAAGGTCGTTCTGCCATCCACCTTCTTTGAATTTAGGCAAAAGCTTAATGATCGCAGCTCCCACAGAAATGATGCTTGGGAGTTTAAAGATAATTTGGATGATGATTCCGATAATTGAAAGAATGGGCATTTGTGCTCCAGATATACCACTACCCCGCATCACATTTTTTGGGAGAAACTGGGTAGTGGCTTGTTTACCAACAGGAGGATACTTATGCTTAAGCCAAGTATCGCATTGGTATTTTTAGTATAGCTGAAAAGAGGAGAAAAATCTTAAGTATAAACGGCTAGAGACTGTAGGTATACCCCGACCAAGGAGAAACCTAACTTCCTAGTTATGTCTCTGGCCGTATTCTTTTAGAACACATTGAGTCAATTATTTCAACATGCTAATATTAAGAAGTGGAGATTGTGATGCGCTCGATAGTGTTGATAGTATTGCTTTTAGCAGCTTGTACGAAAATTGAACAAAGAGATTCGCTTAAAGAAAACTGCCTTAAAAATCCTGGATATCGATGGGATGAAAACGCCCGTATGTGTATGCCGCCGAATACCTCGACTGAGGGTCCTATTCGATATGGCGACCCTAATCGCAGCATACGAAAACGTTAAGCCACCTTTTCACATTGCTTTATATGTACTTCATAAATCTTGTTACCAAACTTTATTCTTACATGTCCGTTGGCATAAAGACCTTCTACTAGCCCAATCGATTCGTCTTCAACCCACTCTAGAGAAATCGATGCACTCTTAATAATGATCGCAGGACCTACGAATGAAACCTTGTCTCCGGCCTTAAAATCTTTCATGCACGTAAGGTAGCTTTACGTATACACCGTGTCAATGTTTTCTCACGCGTTAACAAGTGGTTAAAGCGATCAAGAAGTGGACTTTACTTACGAAATTGATCTGAGTGATAACGGTATCTCGCCGCTGAGAACGGTTATGCGTAATATGGATTGATTACTAATAAGATTTTCTATAGCTTGTGCGCAAAGTCATTCAATCCATTCAACAAGCACAACTACCCCCAGTGTTCTCAGCGCTGGGGGTTTTTTTATGGGTTAAGGGGACAACATGGGAAATTTCATCGAGGTAACCATTCACTCGTGGGAAAAATACAACTCTAAAGATTTCGCAATTCGATCTCCGTCTTGGTTCAGGCTTCAGAATAAGATTTATGCGGCTGAGGGATTATATGGCCTTACAGCTTCAGAAAAGTGGGTTTGGGTTTGTCTTTTATGCCGAGCACATGAGCTCCAATCCCCGATGATATCAATAAATATCAATTGGTTTAGTGAAATCACTGGTGAGAGCGTTTCTAAGTTACGGATATGCTTTGATAAATTAGTAAAGAACAGGTCGATTGATATCAACTGGCAGTGTGATAGCCAATTGATACCCACCGTCGTAGCCAATCGATACCCAACGACGCACCATACAGACAGACAGACAGACAGACATATCAATCAAAATGATATCAATTTTGACTTTGAGGCTATTTACCAAAAATACCCACGCAAGGTGGGTAAGAAGAAAGGTATTCAGGTTTGTAAGAACCAAATTAAGACTGAAGAGCAGTATCAGGCTTTAGAGAAAGCGATAGCCAATTACACTTTTTACCTACAGAAAAATAAGACCGAAGAAAAATTCATCAAACATTTCGTAACGTTCATGAACAGCTGGGNNGCCCCCGCCGCAGTCCAGCTGCGCCCGGAACGTCGTGTGCTCGATTTGAATAGCTAGGAGTAAGTAATGCTGGAGTGGAAAGGTGCTCAGATACATCGTTGGACGCAAGCAGAAGATATCATGCACTACGGGGTGCCCTATCTCGACGACGCAACCCGTGGAATTTTCCCCAATGATCTTGTCGTCATGGGAGCAGGTACAGGCGTCGGTAAAACTCAGTTCGCAACAAACGTTGCGCTTAAACTATCGACCGAGTGTAAACGCGTCCTGTTCTTTGCCTTAGAGGCAGATAAATACGAAATTCAAAACCGGATGCTTTATTCGACGATCCGTAAATACTTTTTTCAGTACTTCAAAGGCCGAGAGCATCACTGGCCTAGGTACGTCGATTGGCTTGCCATGGGCCATGACACAGATTGGGAGAGTTTAGAAAACGAGGCATTGAAAGAGTTGCAACTAAACACCGATGGCCTAAGCGTCGTGTATCAATCCGAACGATACACCGCCGAAGACTTCAAGAAAGGCGTTGAATCTCTTTTCACCGAGTTTGATCTCATCATCATCGATCACATCCACTACTTCGATCTCATGAAATCAAACGAGTATGAGGGTTTAAAGCAAGTCGTGCATACGCTAAGAGAAGTATCGATAAAAACAAGTAAGCCTATCATTGCTCTTGCACACCTAAGAAAAGATCGAAATCGGTTCCCTGGCCTACACGACTTTCACGGACACAGCGACATCGTAAAGGTCGCCACCAACGTGATCTTAGCGAGCCATGCTCCGCGAGAAGCCTACGAATCAGCAAATGATATTTTTCCAACCTATCTTCGAATCGCAAAGTCCAGAAAAGCAGGTGAGGTCTCAAAGTACATAGGCCTTACTACCTATGACACTCTTAAGAACGAGTATTCGCCGAAGTATGTTTTGTGTGACCACAAGACGGACGAAGAAGATCCGGAAGAAATTCAAAGCCCAGAAAAGATTCCCGCCTGGGCTAAGAATGCTAAACGGCCGACAGGGAATTTCATTGGGTATAGGGGTAGAGATGACCGAGAAACAAGAAAAGAAGATTAACGAAACGGAAGCAATTCGTTCGGTTCAGGAATTCTTATTAACGCCCCGTGAGCGTTTTGTTATTAGCGAGGAGTTTGAGCGAAGCACAAGACCTAGAGTCTGTGACCTGCCATCAGAATGGGATAAAATCGAAAATAACGCGCCGCCTAGCTCATAGGGGAAGAATTTCGACCCACAGCGAGCCCCAACTCGAAGCCGTCCTTAAAACCCGTTTTATACGAAAAATCGGGGTGAGGGGAAACCTGAGGGGAAATTGTTAAGCTATTTTTAGCCTCAACTCGAGCTCGCATCTCTCGGCCTCTAAGCGCATTGGCCTGTATATCGCGAGTCCTAGCGTTCGTAGCCCATAGCCTGAACGTATACAGGTTCAAGTTCTGACCAAGCGCATACTCAACCATCGACTTCCCTGAAGCCCGCCAAGCAGCTATATGCTTACTTTTCTCTTCCGGACTGTACCTGCGATAAGGACGAATCTTTTTCATATTTCCTATTATAAGCTAATTGACACGCTGAGTCAAGTGAGTATGCTATCTAAACGCTCGACAGAAGCGATTTTGAACACTCAGGAGGACGCCATGACCCACGACCTAGATAAGGACCCAGCGATTGATTCTAGAAGGCCGCAACCAAGCAAAACAGCTATCCTAGAAAATTTAAAGCTAACTCACGATCGACTTTGGAGGGAGTATTCTGCCAGGGTTCCAGAAAGCGCTAGAAGTTTATACATTCGAACACACGAACAAAAAGCGTCCCCACGCCAAGCCATAAAGGCCATGTGCCAGCAATGCATGGGATACGAAGACTTCAGAAATAGCATAAAAGACTGTAGGTCCTGGAAGTGCCCACTCTGGATGTACCGACCCTACCAAGCAAAATAATCCACATTCTAAGTTATCCACAGGCACTTACGTCGATAAAATCATTAGCCTGTGGATAACTTTTATTTCTTAAGACGTGCAGATAGAACCCCCGGGAAGTAGGTGTGTTAATGGCTGGTTTATACACTGGGCGCTCTGCTTATTTATCCCCACCGTAGGCTAGTGGCTTCCCGTATGGCTCCGGCTTATTTCAGCTTCAATACCCAATTATTCTTTATGTGCTCGGTTCAAACCTAGCTGGACATCTGTCTGCAGCAGTGTCCTTACCCCATTAGGTTTCTCATTTCCCCAAACCCAACTCCTGTTTTCTATTCAGGAAGAATAGTCGCCCTGTTTAACGTGTTTTTGGCTACGCCGCCCACAAGCCTTTATCTATATACCCTTACGCGGCCAATAGTGTAGTGTAATTATCTGTAAATTTTTCTTAGGGACGTGTTGAATTATTATGCATAGTGTGTCAATAAATACACTTNNAGATTTGATACTTTCAGGCGGAAATTCAGACAAGCAAGATTAGCGGCGGAGATTACTCAACTAGAAGTTGCAAAACGTGTTGGAATGTCTAGATTCGCAATCATCAATTTCGAAACAAAGGGTACCATCCCTCGTTACGACAAATGCATGAAGCTAGCTAAATTATTCGATTTACAAACACCGAAACTGTAAACTGATCTCTATTCGCCATCTCTTTAAACACTGGGGGAAGATTTGGCCAAACCTAAATTACAACCATTTACTGAAAAAGAAGTGAAGCAAGCCAAATTCTTAGTTGGTAATGGGTTTACCATGGAAAAGTTAGCGCTCTTTTTTGGAATGTCTGATGACACACTAGAAAGAAAACTAAAAATTACTCCGGGTGGTAAAGCGGGAATATTACAAGGAAGATCAGAGCTTGAGGGCGCAGTTTTACAAACAACATTTGAAATGATTCAAAGTAAGAAATTCCCAATCCTAAATATGTTCTGGCTTAGGACAAGAGCTCATTGGAGAGATAGAAATCCTAAAGACGAAAATCCTACAATTGTTATTAACAATAACATTCCCAGCGAGTCTGAAAGTGATAAAATTAATAAATTACGAGAACAACATTTAGCCCTTCTTAAGAAAGAAAAAGAATGCTCCCAGATATTGTCATCAGTACCGCTATCTCTGCAGGATTCGGCACCCTTACCGTCGGTATCGCCTGGGGAGTCATCAAAACCCAAGTAATGGCTATGGAAGAGGGTATGAAAAAACTAGAGGAAAATATTAGTGATATAAAAAGTGATATTTCTCGTAATTTAGTATCGATGAAACATTTCGAAGCAGTAACAGACCCACTTCAGGAACAAATATCAGAAATACAAAAAGACATTAAATCTATATTGTTGATATTGTCTAAAAATGGCACATCGAAATCAAAGTTACTCGAGTAAAGACTACGAAAAATTATTAAGAGAAGATGAAAAAAGAATTTACTCAGAAAGTCTGTTCTTAACTGCGCAAGATCTTCTTGGGTACAAAGAAGTAAACTGGCACACCCACTACAAAGTCATTGAATCTCTACAAGGACCTTCTAAGCGCAAACTCATCGTAATGCCTCGTGGAACCTTTAAGTCTTCCCTATGTTCTGTGAGCTATCCAATCTGGTTACTTAACCGAAATCCCAACTTACGTATCATGCTTGATAGCGAGCTTTACTCTAACTCTAAGAACTTCCTTAGGGAAATTAAGCTACACATGATGTCTGAGAAATTGACATCGATTTACGGTGAGTACTATAACCAAAGTTGTTGGAATGAGGGGGAAATCATTATCCGTCAGAGGACNNCCTAATATTTACCTCCAATGGATATAAAAAAGTGTCAGAAATTCATGCAGGCACAAGGGTGTTGAGCTCAAACGGAAAGTTTAACGAAGTAAGGTGTGTTTTAGAAAAGAACTCAGACAAAACCTTTTATAAAATCCATGCAAAATATCAGGCTATTCCAAATATAGTTACAGAGGACCATGAAATTTTAGTTTGGGACGACCACTCAATTTGGTGGAAAAAAGCAAAAGACATTCAACCAACAGACATGCTTTTAATTCCAAAGATTACGGGAAGAACACGGGCGATATCTCGAGTAAACAAAAACATAAACGACCTGCTAGAGATCAGCGATATCTGGAGACTGATTGGCTATTGGTTGGCAGAGGGCGCTTATAGCGCTAGTGGAAACGAGGTTCGGTTAGTGTTTGGGGAGCACGAGCTGAATTTTATTGAAGATTGTAGAAGAATAATAAGTAGGTACCTAACAAAATCTATTCAGGTAAGGAAAAACTCAAAAGGCGCAAAAATAATTGTTTTTGCTCATAAAGACTTTAAAGAAATTCTAAACAAGTTTGGGACTAAGTCTTACACCAAACACTTGCCACCCTTTGCATTAAACACCTTTGATATGTTCCAGCGAGAGTTAATTGTGGGTTATTTTCGGGGGGATGGGTGTTTAGTAGAAAACGCAGTGTGTTTTAGTTCTACTAGCTACTCGTTACTTGCGGGGATTCAGTTGATTTTAGCCAACTGGAATATTGCCTCAGGCATATCACAAAGCAGGAAGGCTGGGCGCGGTATCATTGTGGGGGTTAAGTGCAAAATTAGAGCTGCGTTTAACTTAACCACAACATCAAACGAACTACGGGCTTTGTTGGGGTTTTCTTATTCGATTCAAACAAAACCTAGCCGCTCATTTTTTACAGATAAATTTTGGGTCGTGCCAATAAAGAAAATCAGAAAGCTAAGAAGGGCGGATACTGTGTTTGATATAGAGGTCATGAATGTTCACGACTTTTATATGCCAGGGATGATCGCGCATAACTGTATAATCTGCGATGACTTAAACTCCCCTAATAATTCACAGACAAAAGAAGGCAGAGAAAAAGTAATTCAACATTATCGATATCTAACCAGCATTTTAGAACCACAAGGTACTTTGGTTGTGGTTGGTACAAGGTATTCGGCGGATGATTGCATAGGAACTATCATGCGTAATGAGATTGGACTATTAGGAGGATAAGTGAAAATGATCGAAAAAGTAGTGGAAGTATCAAAGGAAGGCCTAGAGAGTTTATTAGGTAAAAAAGTAACGCTCTTTTGCGCAAACTATTTCTATACTGGAACACTCATTGGAGTAAATTCTACGTGTGTAAAGTTAAAAGACCCTTCAATTATTTATGAGACTGGTTCTTTTGAAAATAAAGAGTATCAAGATATACAGTCGCTTAGAACCCAATATTGGTACGTGCAACTAAATGCTATCGAAAGCTTTGGTATTCTAAAATGAGACTAGTATCTTTCCGAAAACCTAAGTGGTCTGGGTCTAGGTCTTGGTCCAGGTCTGGGTCTTGGTCTGGGTCTAGGTAAGGAAGTAGATGAGGTGATGTGGTGGAACAAAAAGATTAAGCATTGTAGGCACTGTCGTTATTACTTTCATCGCACTGAGCGATATGGTGAGTGTAGGTACAATCCTCCGATTAAGGTTGATGATTATCTTAAGGGAGAATTTCCGAATAATAACGAGTTTCCACTGACCAGTCCTAATGCTTGGTGTGGCAAATATCGAAGGAGTAAGTAATGAAAAAAACTAAAAAAGTAAATCATCAGTTGGAATTAGCTAAGCGTCTATGTGAAATGGAAGGGCTTAAGAAGCAGGTAAACATTGCTCAAATGTGCGAGATATTGAAGTGTTTAAAAACAGAGCTTTGTACAGAGCCCAATGAGACACTTACACGGCTTGGTCTTGAGGTTTATGACTTCGTCTACCGAACTAACGATGGGGTATATGTGAGATTTATTCCAGTAGAACCCAACAAGGCGTGGAAGAAATGAAAATCGGCTTCGTAGCGTCATGTTTCGACCTGCTTCATGCTGGACATTTGGCTATGCTTAGAGAATGTGAGGAAGTGTGCTCTGGGCCAAATGATGTGCTCATTGTTGGTCTTCATGTAAATCCAAAATTAGAACGCCCAGAAAAGAACAAGCCAATTGAGTCTTTACCAGAGCGCTGGATGAAGCTTTACTCTATGTTGGGAAAAACACACTTTAGGATCGTTCCTTATGAAACAGAAGAGGACTTGATAAAAATTCTTAAGCTCTACAAACCCACCGTTCGTTTCTTAGGCTCAGATTACAAGCACAAAAAATACACTGGCGATGAGTTAAAGATTCCTATTTATTGGATCGACCGTAGTCATGGGATTAGTTCGAGTTTGTTACGGGCTAAGATTATGGCGACTCCGATTCAGAAAGAGATTGATAGATTGCTTCAGAATATTAAAAATAATAAGAAAGTTTTTGATGCGCAGTCTGTTTTTTTAAAAGATCCACTCTGTGATGATCCATCTATTGCATATCAAACACCACCCAAAGAAGAGCTTAAGTTCAAATACACACCGCCTAAGAAGCACAATAAGGCGAAGAAGAAGTGAAGATCCATTGTAAATACGACGAGCTTATTCCGGTAGAAAACTTAAGGCCGTATGACAAGAATCGCAATAATCATCCAGAAGAGCAAATAGAGCGTTTAGCTAAGCTTCTCAGGTATCAAGGTATTAGAGCGCCGCTGGTAGTAACTAAAACACAAGGTGGAGTTCCTATTATAGCTAAAGGTCATGGTACTTTAGCGGCAATTAAGCTCAATGGATGGAATAAAGCTCCGGTCGTTTATCAGGAGTTTGAGAATGAAGAGCAATTATACTCCTATGTCCAAAGTGACAATGCGATTTCAGCTTGGTCTGATTTAGACTTTGAAGCCATCAATATAGATTTAGTAGATTTAGGGCCAGACTTCGATATAGACCATCTAGGAATTATAGACTTCGTATTAGACATGTCTGAGAAGGAAGAAGATCAGCAAGAGTCTGGTAGTAAAAAGGGTAAGTTCAAATGTCCTGAGTGTGGGTATGAGGGGAAGTCATGAATATAGAGAAGGCCCTAAAGGGTCACACAGCTTGGTTAAAAAGTGATAGTGGCTTGCAAATGTGGATTCATAATCTGACATCTGAGAAAGATGCATTGAAGGTATATCTTTTAGCCAAACTTGAAACCGAAGACTATCACGCAGTTCAAGATGCCGCTTCTGACATGAGGGATATTCAATCTCAATTAGATGTGATGAAGAAGTTATTGGGGCCACCTAGTGAATAAACAACTAACAGCTAACGCAATAAACGACTGGATCTTAGACCTATTCAAAGAACTCAAGGTAAAGCCTAAGCGCAATAAGTTTTTAAAAGTAATTGACCTGTTAGAGCAGTATGAAAGAATCGTCGGTTTGGGGGGTAAGGGCTCTAAGGTCCATGGAGATATTCCACCGAGTGCTTTCTACGGAGAAGAATAATGAGTTATCCAGAAATCTATAATCCTCAAGACACGATCAACTACTGCAAGATGCTTATTGCATATGATGAAGTAGAGCGAGCACTTATGGTGCTAGACAATGTACCAGCTAGATTTAGAGAGATGAAGCCCAAAGAGCTGATGGATTTTAGAGCTGAGATTCTAGGGGCTATGTGTACACCACATGCTTATGCTTATGACCATCTAGACATGCAGATTGAGCCAGAGAAAGCCAAGGCTCAAATGGAAGTATTTCCCCGTCTTAAAATGGTTAAGGAAGAAGTAGAAAAGTACAATAAGCAAGGCTTGGTTCCTCATGTAGTAGATGTTGGTCCTGG
>JRYJ01006367.1_pt1 | contig 10087 bp, 12 predicted proteins | sample 235371 | NCBI WGS metagenome assembly JRYJ01 (sample SAMN03074219, study PRJNA261477) | activated sludge metagenome | biome: Wastewater Treatment Plant; feature: Wastewater; material: Activated sludge; isolation source: activated biomass of a wastewater treatment plant treating hydrocarbon... ... | reverse complement strand
GCAGCTGCCCGGGCCGGCGCAGACCGCGATCATCGTGATCGCCTCCCTCGCCGCGATCGCGGGGCCGACGATCTGGGCGCTCGGCAGCATCGCCGGCGGCGTGGTCAATCTGATCAAGGCCTATCGCTGGTTCTCGGATAGGCGTGGAGCCGCGGCCGCGGGCAACTGGATCAGCGGCTTCAGCGGCCGCATGCGCGGCGGCGGCCGGCGCGTCCGAGGGCTGCTGCGCTCGCTGATCTCGCTGCCCAAGCAGATGGTCAGCACGGTCGCCTCCACCGCGGCCGGGGAGTTCGTCACCAGCTACGTGAGCCGCATCCGCGCTCGCGCGGAGCGCTTCCGCGGCGTCGGCCGCACCGCCGGCGGCTGGGTCGGTCGCGGACTCGTGATCGGGATGATCACCTACGGCCTCGTCAACACGATCCCCAAGTTCAAGGCATGGGCGCAGTCCAAGATTCCCGAGTGGCGGGCCTCGGGCTGGGACATCGGCAAGATCATCGGCGACGCTATCTCCTGGNNGAGATCCCCGGCACGGGCGGGATGTCGCTCGGCGACGCGCTCGCCGAGGGAGCGAAGGGGGTGCCGGGGATCAGCGAGGCAGCGAAGGCTCTCGGGGGCCAGAGCGGCGGCCCGGTCACGAGGATGGGCGCCCGCGGCCCCCGCGACACGGTGCTGCGCTGGCTGGACCCGCGCGAGTACGTGATCCGCCGCGAGGCGGTCGCCCGCCTCGGCATCGGCGCTCTGGACCGCGTCAACCGCGGGCAGATGCCGGTCGTGCGGCCGCTGGTGGCCGGCGGGGCGTCCGTCTCGGGCATTGAGGCGATCGACGCCGCCGGGCTGGGAGGCGGGGACATCTACATCCACAGCGTCACCGAGCTCGACGGGCGCGTGGTCGCCGAGAACACGGCCAAGCACTCCCAGGACGCGGAGGCGCGGGCGTGAGGGCGGAGGTGACGCTGAGCGGCGAGGGCTTCACCTACATCGTCCCGCTGGGCGCGGAGATGCCCTCGCCGACGGGAGGCGGGGCCGTCTGGGAGGAGATCGTCCGCGAGCAGCGCGAGCCGATCACCGACTACACGGGCTCGGCCGCGCTGCGCCAGAAGATCCCGGTGCTCTTCGACGGCTTCTCGGCCGATCGCGACATCGAGCCCGAGCTGCTTCGTGTTGTCGGGCTCTGGATGACCGACGAGGAGCCGCCCTCGTTCATCGCCACCGGGCCGATCCGCTTCCCCGGCCGACGCTGGGTGATGGAGGAGCCGGAGTACGGAGACGGCCTGCGCAACGACGCCGGCGCCCTGGTGCGCCAGGCGCTCACCCTCAACCTGCTCGAGTACCGCCCGCTCGATGCCCTCGCCTTCACCTCCACGGGTTCGACCGGGCCGAAGAAGCGCAAGCAGAAGCGCGGGACCTACACCACCGTCGCCGGCGACACCCTGATCAAGGTCTCCCAGCGCGTCTACGGGTCGCCCAAGCAGGCGAAGTGGATCGGGGATCTCAACAGCATCCGCGACACGCGCAAGAAGCTGAAGGCCGGCACCGTGCTGAAGCTGCCCCACGGGATCGGTCCGGCGTGACGACGGCGATCGCACGCAGGCGGAAGCTGAAGGTCGTCCACGGGATCAAGGCCTCCGAGCCGATCACCTTCAGCCCGCGGGTGCAGGGCATCGACTCCTCGGTGGACGAGCTGACCCTGAAGGGGCGCAGCTGGCGCACCGAGGTCGGCGATGCAGTCACGGACCTGCCCGTGTTGGAGCGCACGATCGAGGGGGCCTCGACGCTGACCCTGACGCTGCACGATCCCGATCGGACGCTGCTTCGCCATCCGCTTCTGAGCGAGCAGTACGACGTCGAGATCGACGGACTGCGCTTCCGCTTCGTCAAGCTCGAGCGCCAGGACGCGAAGACGCTCACGCTCACCCACGAGGATCGCGAGATCGCCCGCCTGCGCCGCCACACGGGCGCTCGCAAGGGCTATCGCGACCAGATGACCCGGGCCGAGTTCGCGCTGCGGCTGAGCCGCGAGGAGCGGCCCGCGATCCCCTTCTACTGCCCGCAGCTGCACAAGCGCCAGCCGATCGGCTCCTCGCAGGAGGGTGTGCGCAACCAGGACGAGAAGCTGCTGCGCCGCGAGCCCGGGCTCTCCGCCAACGCGAACTTCACGATCAAGGGCGTCCGCGCTGACGCCGCGCAGATTCGCAACTGCGACCGCGTGCTCGACGTCGGGCGCTCGATGGAGGTGCCGCGGAAGGTGCTGGTGGGCGCGATCGCCACCGGCATCCCTGAGTCGCTGTGCCGGAACCTCGGCGGCGGCGATCGCGACAGCCAGGGCTTCTTCCAGCAGCGCCCCTCGCAGGGATGGGGGCCGCCCGGCGACCTCGAGCGCGACGCACGCGACTACTACCGCGCGGCGATGCGCGTCTACAAGGGCAACCCGAACATCTCGATCCCAGCGCTCTGCCAGGCCGTGCAGCGCTCGGGCAACCCGGGCGCCTATGCGCAGTACCTGCCCGAGGCGCTGAAGATCGTCGAACTCTACCTGGGCGGCACCGACAACCCCCTGGGCTCGGTCGAGCCCGCCTCCGCCTCCAACGAGCGCTACGCCTTCGAGCGCAAGGCCAAGGAGAACACCTGGCGCTGTCATCGGCGCCTTGCCGAGGAGGTCAACTGGCGCTGCTTCGTCTCGGCCGGGATCGAGTACTTCATCGCGGAGACCGATCTGTTGCGCTCGAAGGTCCGCACGGTCGTCTCCGACAGCGCCCCCGGCGTCGAGGACATCAGCGGCTGGGCCTACGACCTCGGCAAGCCGATCACCGAGATCACCGTCAAGGCGCGCGTCAAGGCATGGGCAGCCCCGCCGGGGACGGTGGTCGACGTCGAAGGCCAGGGGCCGGCGGACGGCCGCTACATCGTCTCTGCGATCCGCGCGAAGCTCGGGCGGAAGATCGCCAGCGCCGACATCACCCTGAAGCGTCCCACCCCGCCCCTGCCCGAGCCCGTGCCGGAGGTCAGCGAGGTCAGCCGCGCACCCCGTCGCCTGAGCGCACGGGAGCCCAGCGGCGCCGAGGGCGCGATCGCGAAGATCGCCGCGGAGATCAACCGCATCGACAAGCTGCGCCTAGACTACGTCTGGGGCGGCTCGCACGGCTCCTCGCCTACGCCTCGCAACGGCCCGTTCGACTGCTCGAGCTTCGTCAGCCACCTGATCCAGCTGGTCGTCCCCGACTTCCCGACGCAGGCGACCGGCACGCTGATCAGCGCCGGACGAGCGGGCCCGGGACGGCGGTTCACGATCTACGTGAAAAACGGCGGCGTCGGCGGCGGCCATACCTTCGTCGGCATCAAGGTCGGCGGCACCTGGCGCTACGCGGGGACCTCGGGCTCCAACCCCGGCGGCGGCCCGGGGTGGTTCGAGGCAAGCCCCGGCTACCGTGCGGGCTTCTCCCAGCGGCATATCGGGAGCCTCTGATGCCTGATCTGCGATCGCTGACCCAGCCGAGCCGCGAGCAGATCGAGAGCGTCGTGCCCCCCAATGCTCAGGCGGGGCGCGTGGTCAAGGCGCCTGCGGGGCTGGGAGAGCCGCTGAGGGTGGCCCTGGCGTTCCTGGACGAGCTGCGCGAGTTCGAGATCACGCGCTGGAGCGCTCGCGGGCTGACGGTGCCCGTGGTTGGAGATGCAGCCCTGGTCGTCTTCGACGAGGCGGGCCAGCCGTGGATGGTGGCCTGGTGGCCCCAGGGAGGGGACGTCCCGCTCGGTGGGGGAGGTGGAGGCGGCCCGGAGTCCGACCCGGTTGCCTCTGCCGCTCTGGCCGCACATGAGGCCGAGGACCGCACCGACAACGTCCACGGCATCGACACCCAGCTCGATGCGATCGAGACCGCGCTGGCCTCCAAGCAGGACGCCTCCAACGCGGCCACCGATGCCGAACTCGCCGCGCACGAGGCCGACACGACCAGCATCCACGGGATCACGGACACCGCCGAGCTGGCGTTGAAGCCGGACGTGCAGGTCTACAGCGCGAGCGGCAACTACACCTGGACGAAGCCCGCGGGGGCACGGGTTGTTGAGGTGCTCTGCATCGGCTCCGGTGGTGGCGGTGGGGGCGGCCGCGGCAGCACGAACGCCTCTGCGAAGTCTGGTGGTGCCGGAGGAGGAGGCGGCTCGGTGCAGCGGCGCGTCTTCAGGGCCTCGGACCTCGGTGCCACCGAGCGGGTCTACGTCGGCGCCGGAGGAGCGGCTGGGGCCGCGGGATCGAGCGGCAACGGAGGAAACGGAGGGGCTGGCGAGGGCAGCATGTTCGGCCAGTCCGCGACCGGCTCCGGTGCCGGGAACGCGAAGCTGCGGGCGTTTGGCGGCTCCGGCGGGGGTGGCGGAACGTCGGCGGCCGTCCAGGGCGCGCGCGGTGCCTCTCAGATGAGCCTTCCGCAAGCCGCAGCCGGGTCTGATGGGTTCGGTGGCTCCGGCACCCAGGCGGCGGCTGCGGGCGGTTCCGCCGCCCCCAGTGCCGACGAAGGTGGTGGCGGTGGCGGGACGACGAGCATCGTCGCGGCGACAGCTGCAGGTGCCGGCGGGTTCTCCGCACGAGCAGCTGGTGGCGGGGGGGCCGGGGCGGGCACGAGCTCCGTCCCGGCGGCGAGCGCGGCCGGTGCCGGCGGTGCCACGTCTTTCCTCGGCATGGATGGCGGCGCGGGCGGCACTGCGGGCACCAGTGGCGCCACACCGACGGCAGGCGGCGCAGGCAACGCGGCCTCTGACGGCCAGCGCGGCAGCGGTGGCGGAGGCGGCGGGGCGGGTACCGGCACGGCCGCCGGAGCCAACGGTGGCGCCGGCGCTGCGGCAGGCGGTGGTGGAGGTGGTGGCGGTGCCGGAGTGACCACCGGCGGCGCAGGCGGCGCTGGCGGTGCCGGCCGGGTCATGGTCATCGCCTACTAGGCGTGCTGCGCCATCCCTTGATCCGGGACGCACGCGGCCAGCGGGTAGCTTCGGCGTGATGGCGGTCTTCGAGGCCAAAGACTTCAGGGATGGGCGCAGCGGCGGCACGCCGCTGCACTCGCAGGCCCTGGAGGACATGCAGGCCCACCTCTCGGCCTACGCTGACGCCGTGGCGGCGGGGGGGATCGAGCTGGGCCGGGCCAACGTCACTTCCTTCGACGACGTCGATGACACCTCATACGTCGACGTACCTGGCTCCGCAGTGCCGGTTCAGACCGGGGGACGGCCAATCAACGTCTGGCTGCGCGCCGATGGCGCGAGCTGCGCCGCCCCCAGCTTCGGCGGCGGCTTCCTGCTCACCGAAGACGGTGTCGACAAGGGCCTGATCGCCGCCGTGATCACCGCTGCGGGGCTGTACATCTCGCTGGCTTCGTTCCGACCGCTGACTCCGACCCCGGGTGAGCACACCTACGCGCTCAAGGCGAAGACGACGAACGCAGCCAACCCCCTAAAGGCGCTCGCGGGCAACGGCGTGGGTACCAACAACAGCCCGCTCGTGCTTCAGGTGATTCAGGTCTGATGGTCACGACGCGCTACCCCAGCGGCTCGGAACTCGCGCTCCCCTACATGTTCGGCCGCGATCGCCTGGACAAGCTCGACACCGACCGCCCCGGAATCCTCCTCATCCCCGGCGGCGGGGGAACGGAGACGAGCTGGCAGCAGGGTTCGCTGACCCAGCCCAACATCATCACCCGGCTGATGCATTTCCTCGGCCAGCGCGGGCGGCGTTTTCTGACCTTCCCCTCCGATTGGACATGGGGCAACGACGAGATGATCGGCCGAATCGACGACGCCCTCGCCCAGGCTCAGGCCGAGCACGCCTTCGCCGAGCGGGTTCACCTCATCCTCGTCTCGATGGGCGGGACGGGACTCAACTGGTCGCGGCAGAACCCCGAGAAGGTCGCATCGCAGACGCTGATCGTTCCCGTGGTGGATCAACAGGACATCTACGACAACGACCTCGTGGCGCCCTACGGAACGATTCAGCCGCCCGAGACGGCTTTCGGCGGCAACCGTCCGCCCGACTCCCACGTCCCCGCCCGCAACGCGGAGGACTTCCGCGAGATCCCGACCGAGATCTGGTACTCGAACAACGACCCGGTCTGCCGACCCCAGGTGATCGTTCCCTTCGCCGAGGCCGCCAGGGCCAGGCGACACAACCTGGGCAACCAGTACCCGGCTGGGTGGGCGATCCCCGGCCACGCCGCTGACAACCTGCCCTTGCAGCACGTCGCCGACTTCATCGCGAGCTACGACGAGCAATGAGCCCTTTCCCCAGCGAAGACCTCTTCCCCGGCGAGGACGTCTTCCCCGGCGCCGAGGGCGTCAGCTCGTCCCGCCTGCCGCACCTGCGCGTGCCCTTCGAGATCCGCGGCTCGGCCGCCCGCGTCGTCGAGCAGGACTCGGTGGACGAGATCGCGCAGTGCGTCTATGCGGTGCTCGGCACCCAGCGCGGCGAGCGGCTCGAGGNNCGATCGAGATCGACGCCGAGCAGATGGTCGAGGACGTCTGGGCCGACCTCGCGGAGAAGTTCCCCGGCTGGACCCCCGCCGCCGGCGGGCTGGAGACGTTCCTGGTGCGTGCGATGGTCTACCGCCTCGTCGTACCGCTCGCCGAGATGGCGGCCGATGTGCCCGCCGAGATCTTCCAGCGCTTCGGCGAGGCGATCGTCAACGTCCCTGCGATCCAGCCGGCCGCGGCCACCTCGACGGTCACGATCACCTTCGCCGACACCGCCGGCTACACGCTGCCCGTCGCAACCCCCTTCCTAATCGACGCCACGGGTGACGAGAAGGTGGGCTTCCAGACGGTCGAGGAGCTGGTCGTCCCAGCTGGCCAGGATGAGGCGCTCGACGTCGTGATCGAGGCCGTGGAGGTCGGGGCCGCAGGGAATGGCCTCAGCGGCTCGATCGCCCTCGCTGATGCGCTGCCGTTCGTGACGGACGTCGAGCTTGATGCACCCACCTCCGGGGGCAATGACGGCGAGGATCCCCTCGCCTACCTCGACCGGCTTGCGGCGACGATGCAGACGCTGGCGCCNNATGGTGGCCGTCGCTGTGGTCGGCCTCGATGGCCAGGCGCTCGGGGCGGGAGTGAAGAATGCGGTGGACGCCGAGCTGCAGGCCAAGCGGGAGGTCAACTTCGTCTTCAACGTGATCGACCCCACCTTCTCGACCATCCACGTGAACGTGCAGGTGGTCCCCCACCCCGGCTACGCCCAGGCGGCGGCCGAGGCGAACGCGATCGAGGCGCTGACCGAGTTCCTGACGCCCTCCCGCTGGGGCAAGATCCCCGTCGGCCAGGACGACCGCATGTGGGTGAACGAGACGAAGGTCTACTACCAGGACCTCGTCACCGTGGTCAACAACGCCGAGGGGGTCGCGCGCTACACGAACCTGCAGGTCAAGAAGGGCGCGGGGAGCTTCGGCACGTCTGACATCACCCTCGACGGGGCAGCGCCGCTGCCGACACCCGGGACGATTCAGATCGCCTGATGGCCCGGCCGGTCGTCAGCCAGGCCGCCGAGGAGCTCTACGCGGGCCTCGGGGTGCTCGCCGAGCAGGACGAGGCGACCGGGTGGCAGCTGCTGCTCTTCTGCGAGGCGCTGATCGCCTCCACGGTCGGCCAGATACACACCTACGTCACGGATCGAGACGAGCAGGGCCTACCCGGCTGGGCGGTGTTGCTGGACCCCGACGAGGCGCCGGCCGAGGTGCTCGCCTGGCTCGGGCAGTTCGTGGGCCTGACCTTCACCCCGGAGATGGGCGAGACCGAGATGCGTGAGGCGATCAAGCTCCCCGAGGGCTTCGAGCGCGGATCGCTGGCGGCGATCGAGCAGGTGGTGCGGCGCAAGATCACCGGCTCCAACGTTCTCATCGACGAGCGCTACCAGGACAACGCCTACCGCCTGCGTGTGCGCACGTTCGCCTTCGAGACGCCCGACCCCGACGCCGTCGAGGCCGCGATCATGACCCAGAAGCCGGTGGGAATCGTGCTCACCTACGAGGCGGTCGTCGGCCAGGATTGGGCGGATCTGATCGCTGACCACGCCACCTGGGAGGACGTGCTGGCTGACTACGCCAGCTGGACCGAGGCGATGGCTGATCTGCCCTAGAAGCTCAGCTGCGACTCGTCGCGGCGGGCCCGGGCGTGGCGGGGACCGCTGAGCGTGAGCCGGTCCAGACGGCGCTCCGCCTTGATCGCGGCTCGATTGGCCTCGTCGGTGCGAACGGGCGTCCCCTCGTAGGCAGCGCGCAGCTGCGGCTTCAGCTCGTGCAGCGTCTCGCGGAGGGTGCCGACCTCGTACTGGACCTCCTCGGCCGCGCCGCGCTCGGGCTGGAGCAGGAACATCGCCTTGTACCAGGCGTGGTCCCAGTCCACGCCCTCGGAGCGCAGCTCCTCGAGCATCGAGACGACGAAGCCGGGCGCGGGCTCTTCCCGGGACATCCGCGCGATCTCCTCGATCAGCTGCTCTTCCCCGTCCAGGTTCACCCACGAGAAGCGTAATCCCGCACCCTGACGCCATTCCGGGACAGCGGGGGCGAATTCGTAGCGTCGGAGGAGATGGAGAAGCTCAAGGCAGCCGCGAGCCGCATCGCCAAGGCCATCGGCCTCACCCAGGCCGCCCTGCGGATCGCCCAGGGCCGCTACGAGAAGCAGCACCGCCGCGCCCGCAAGCGCTGGGACAAGCACATCGAGCTCGGCAAGGAGGCCGACCGCCTGCGCCGGCAGGGCAAGCCGAAGAAGGCGGCCGCCAAGGACGCCGCCGCGCTGCGCCAGCAGGCCCTCTCGGAGAAGGCCTCAAAGGCAGCCCGCGTCCGGCTCGGCCAGGCCAAGCGCCTCAACCAGAAGCTGAAGGGCCTCGAACACGCCGAGGAGGAGATCGAGGAGAAGCTCCGCAAGCTCGAGGGCAAGGTCAAGATCGAGGGCAACAAGGTCACGGGCGGCAGCCCGGAGGCCCGCCTGCAGGCGGCCATCCTGCGCTCGATCAAGAACTGCTCGCAGGGAATCCGGCCGAACTTCTACTCCCAGCCCGGTCGCTTCTCAGTCGACTACGCCCTCACCGGCGAGCCCCGCGGTTACCGCTCGGACTGCTCGCAGTGGGTCTCCTCGATCTACAAGGCCGCAGGCCTACCGGACCCGCACGGTACCGGCTACACCTGGGGCTGGACCGGCACGCTCGCGAACGAGGGCCGCGCTGTTTCACGTGAATACGCGCGCACTCACCCCGGCACGGCCGTGCTGTGGCCCGGTCACGTCGAGCTCTCGCTCGGCGACGGGACCGAGCGCACGGGCGGACACGGCTCGGCACCGATCGACCTCGGCACCTTCGATCTGCTTCCAGGCCCGCAGTTCCGGGCCTACGACCTGAACTAGGAGGACCAGATGCAATTCGCCATCACCAGCTACGACAAGGCCATCGTCGCCGCCGGATCACTTCTCGTCGCCATCTGCGCGGCCGCCGGCNNGGCGCTGCTCGCCTTCCTGCCCTTCGTCGTCGCCTCGGTCGGCAACTCGGGTGCCACTGCAACTGAGGGCTCGGCCTACCGCCTGCCATGAGCGTGAGCCTGCTGCTGATCGTCGCCGGGATCGTCGTTGCGGTTCTGGTCAATCACGTGCTCGGAGCGCTGATGGTTCTGGTTGGGCTGGCACTGGTGGTCGTGCCTCAGCTGCGCTGAGCCGAGTCCGCTCGGAGAAGCGCATGACCGCCCACACCTACCGAGCCTGCCTGAAGCTGAAGCGGAGCCGCCCCTACGTCTGGGGCCATCCGGTCGTCTTCATCATCGNNGGCGACCCCGGCCTCGATCACCTACGCCTGGGTGGCGATGGCCCTGGTCGGGGGCGCCGCGATCTGCCGCGGGCTGTGGACGAGCTCGCCGAGGGCCGAGTATCTCGGGCTCTCGCTGCTGGGGACGGCGATGGTGGCCCAGGTCGTCGTGGTGATCCACACCGCCGGCTCGGCGGGAGCCTTCGGGGCGACGATTCAGGGCGCGGTCGCGCTCGGGCTGTACGTGCGGGCGACGCTGCTCTCCGCCCAGGCGCGAGCCGCCCGCCAGAACGAGCGACGGAGGGCCGGGGTTGCTGTCGCGAGCCGTCATTG
>JRYJ01013230.1_pt1 | contig 10103 bp, 10 predicted proteins | sample 235371 | NCBI WGS metagenome assembly JRYJ01 (sample SAMN03074219, study PRJNA261477) | activated sludge metagenome | biome: Wastewater Treatment Plant; feature: Wastewater; material: Activated sludge; isolation source: activated biomass of a wastewater treatment plant treating hydrocarbon... ... | reverse complement strand
CATTCTCCAGTCTAACTTTTCCATTGGGTGCATCGATTATGTATTGACTTCCTTTTGAGGATACCATGACTTTTTTCCTATCAGAAGTGAATGAAAATCCGTTGATGTCACTGCTCAACTCCGTTTCTTTTTGTGTCTTCAAGTCATAAACGTACCATTTCATCTTTTCACTGGTACTCGATCTGAAATAGTAGAGTTTATCTCCTGAAGACTCTAAGCCAAAGTAATTCCCTTGTGTAGGGGTAACTTCAACAACACGTTGGGTTATTCCATCAAAATCAATGTTCGCCATGACTTTGGAAGAATCAGATTTTCCAGCTTTCTTATTTTCTGTTTTCACGTCTTTCTTCTCTTCTGCATCTTTTACGGCCACTTCATCTGATTTTGGCTCGAATGGATGAGGAATATCCTTCCGCAAGGTAACCATATAAATTTTTCCCAAATCAAAATAGGCATGGTTCCACTCCAGATTATTGTAACGGGGTGAGAAACTTCTTTCCGAAACGAAATACAAATATTTGCCATCGCTGCTAAACGCAGGTGAATATGACTGGAACCAAAATTCAGTAACGGGTGTCAGCTTCTTTTCTTCAAAATCATAAATCATGATGGAAGAATTGTTCTTTAATTCCGGATTGGTAAAACAAACATAGCGGCTATCCGGTGACCAGTTGTATTGGTTAATTTCAAAAATCCGCGAGGTATGCAGCAAGGTTGATTTTTTAGATTCAACATCAATAGAAAAAAGATTTTGTTTTCTATCAGAGTACAATATTTTTTTTGAATCGGGAGACCAACTCAAACCATACTTGTAATTATCACCGTTTTGAGTCAATTGAATTGCTTCAGATTTTCCATCCGGTGTGTTAATATACACTTCATCTTCCCCGGTAGCATCGCTGATGTATGCAATGTATTTACCATTCGGAGACCAACTAGCATTACGGTCATGGTTTCCAGAACTATTGGTTAAATTTCGCGTCATTCCATTTTTCAGAGGAACCGTAAAAACCTCTCCCCGAGCCACATATACTGCCCTATTTCCATCTGGACCGATGTCCCAGGATTGTATGTTATCTTTCACTGATTTAATGCGATTGCGCCCCACGGAAAAATCATCGTTTATTTGGATGCTCAGCTTTTCTGCTTTGTCCGTTTGCGTATTCAGTTTATAGATAAATCCTCCGTTTTCAAAAACTATCCAGTTTCCATTATAGGAAGGAAACTTACAATCATAATCTTTGAAGTCAGTTACTTTTTTAGTCTTCTTGGTTTTAAGATCATAGGAAAATAAATTCATACGGGCATCCCTGTCTGACAAATAATATATTTTGTCACCGATCCACATGGGTATTATGTCCTGATGTATGTTATCGGTAATTTTTTCAGTTTTCTTGGTATTGAAATCAAAAATTCGGATATCGTCTGCCATACCTCCCGTATATCGCTTCCAGGTCCTGAATTCTCTAAATATGTGGTTATAAGCTATTTTACTTTGATCTGCTGAATAGGAACAAAACCCACCATGATCAAAAGGCAATTGCTGCGAAAGCCCACCCTGAATGTTGCACAAATACAGCTGGCCTCTAAAATCATTGAATTCTCTCCATCGGCTTCTGTAAATGATTTGTTCATTATTTTTCCAACCGATGCAAAGATTGTTGGGGCCCATCCGGTCCGACAAATCATCGCGGTTTAAAGTAGCCGAATAGGTCAATCGTTTGGGTTCTCCACCCAGAGCAGGTATTAAATAAATTTCTGTATTGCCATCGTATTGTCCTGTAAAAGCAATGTGCTTGCCATCTGGAGAAAATCGGGCAAACATTTCATAGCCATTATGAGAAGTCAGCTTTCTTGCCAGACCTCCATTCAACGGTACGGTATAAAGGTCTCCTGCATAACTAAAGGCAATGGCCTCTTGTGAAATGGCTGGAAATCTCAATAGACGCGCTTCCTGGCCTGTAAGTGTTTGAACNNGGTGGATTTAAAAAATCTTCCACTCACAACACCATGAGGAAAAATCCAGGTCATGGATGATTTATTGAATGACACCGAGCTCCTTCCCCACTTCTTTAAAGGCTGCCACACAAAGATCCAGGTGATGCCTGTCATGAACCGCTGAAATTTGAACACGAATCCTTGCTTTACCTTGTGGCACGACCGGATAGAAAAATCCGATCACGTATATGCCTCGTTTCAATAGTTGAGATGCAAATTGCTGAGCCAGAGGAGCATCGTATAACATGACCGGAACGATTGGATGTTCGCCCGGCAATATGTTGAACCCCGCCTCTTTCATCGCCTGTCTGAAATACAGGGTATTTTCTTCAAGTTTATCCCGTTAATGTGTAGATGCAGAAATCAAATCCAATACTTTAAGGGAAGCCCCAACGATAGACGGAGCAAGTGTATTGGAAAACAAGTAAGGCCGGGAGCGTTGTCTTAACAGTTCAACAATCTCCTTTTTGGCCGCTGTAAAGCCACCTGAAGCCCCCCCAAGGGCTTTACCATACGTCCCGGTAATGATATCAATACGGTCCATAACCCCTCTGTATTCATGGGTGCCTCTACCCGTTTTTCCCATAAAACCACTGGCGTGACACTCATCAATCATCACCATGGCATCATATCGATCCGCCAGATCACAAATTTTATCCAATTGGGCAATCGTACCATCCATTGAAAAAACACCATCGGTAACAATTAATTTACGGCGAGCTCCGGAGGCTTCTTGTAATTTTTTCTCCAGGTCATCCATTTGATTATGGGTATATCTGAATCGCTGCGCTTTGCATAAACGAATGCCGTCAATGATAGAGGCATGATTCAATTCATCGGAAATGATAGCATCCTGTTCGTGCAACAAGGGCTCGAATACACCTCCGTTAGCATCGAAAGCTGCTGCATACAGAATGCAGTCCTCTTGTCCAAGAAATTCAGCCGTTTTCCGCTCCAGAAGTTTATGCTGGTCCTGAGTTCCGCAAATAAACCTGACGGAAGACATGCCATACCCATAATGATCAATGGCTTCCTTGGCAGCTGCAATAACTTCGGCATGCGAGGAAAGGCCCAGATAATTATTTGCACAAAAATTGAGTACCTGGCCTCCTTCTACCGTGTGAATCGATGCACCTTGTGGAGAGGTAATGGTTCTCTCCGATTTATACAATCCCGAACGGCGGATTTCTTCCAGTTCCTGCAGCAGTTGATCTTTTACTATACCGTACATAAGCGATTAATATTATTCAATATTCGAGTGGTTATACTTTTTTCTTAATTGAAAAATCATATCAGAAGTCATTCTTTCCAAATTATACTGAGGATTCCATCCCCAATCGCGTCTGGCTTCTGTATCATCTATGCTTTCATTCCATGATTTTGCAATGGCCTGTCTGAAATCAGGATGATAACGGATTTGAAAATCGGGTAGATGCTTTCGAATTTCGTTGGCCAATTCTTCAGGTGTGAAGCTCATACCAGCAAGATTGTAACTTGTCCGGACATGTATAGATTCCGAAGGGGCCTCCATGAGTTCCAGGGTTGCACGAATGCAATCTTCCATATAAATCATGGGCAGTCGGGTATCCGATTCTAAAAAGCATGAATAAACTCCCTTTTTGAGGGCTTCGTGGAATATTTCAACCGCATAATCTGTAGTCCCTCCACCGGGATCGGATTGCCAGCCAACCACCCCAGGATACCGCAATGAACGTACATCCAATCCATATCGTTTGTTAAAATAATTGCACCACAACTCACCACTGTGTTTACTGATTCCATAGACCGTTGTCGGGATAAAGACAGAATGCTGTGGGGTCATGATTTTCGGCGTGGTGGGACCATAAATGGCAATGGTGCTCGGATAGAATATTTTCTCGAGTTTACACTCAACCGCTAATTCCAAAACATTCAGCAAGCCCTGCATATTAATGTTCCAGGTTGAAATTGGATCCTGCTCCCCTTTGGCAGAAAGTATAGCCGCCAAATGGTAAACTTGGCGGATCTCATATTTCCGGATAATGGCCAAGATAGCTTCCTTATCCAAAACATCGATCACTTCGTGAATACCAACGGGTTGTACAGATGGCTTAATATCAGAGCACACTACCTGGTCATCACCCCAGCGATTTCGGAGTGCACTGGCCAAGACCGTGCCGATCTGCCCATTGGCTCCAAGGATCAATATTTTGGAACTTGCCATAAACGTTGGTTTAGATGCCGAAAGATAGGGCATTTTCCAAACTGTACCACCCTTCTGTACCGATCCGCAAAAGCCACACGTCTGCTTTAAGAAATCATTCTTCACTGAAATCAATTACAACAATCCTTTTCGCCGCACGTTTTATCAGGAAGATGTCCGTTAATCAATTTTTTTGGGTTCTGACCGGTTGGCTGACTTTATTCCATCCAGGAGCATCGGCGCAGGAGCTATTGAACTATTTCAAAGCGAATGTGAACCGTACTGATATTCTGCTGGATTGGGAAATGACCATGGGCAATACATGCAATGGAATACAAATCTGGCACAGCGTTGATCAGCAACCTTTCCAATTACTTCACGAGATCAGTGGTATTTGCGGAAGTAAAACCGAAACCGTGAGGTATCAGTATTTTCATCATCAACCTGCTGTTCAAAAAATGCACCGATACCAATTGCTATTCGGAAATCTTGGACAAAGTGAAATTCTGGAAGTATTTTTCAGGAACTATACAACNNTCACAGTTATCCAAATTGTATTTTATACCTGGCTTAAGCCCACATCGCCTAAGAATCTTTAATCTTGATGGAAATGAAATTTATTTCCGAATTTCTTCGGAAGATTGTTTCGAAATCTCCGTACAAGATTATTTGAATGGGCTGTATTTTTTTGAAATTTTGGATGATCAGCAAAAACAAGTTGCTGCAGGTGTAATTCCTATTCTCAAGCAACCCTAATGTTTTGCATAAATAGACTTTTCGGGAGGTTCATCATTGAATCATCAATACAACCATCCATCCATAACATGTTCACCAATCAGCATGGTTAAGTTACCTTTCCAAGCATCAAGGTTGAGCGACTCATCCCCTGCCTTAACTCTTCCGCTAAAAATTGCTACCTTTGCAAGATATTTCCTATTGCATGAAATCAGGTATATTCGTAAACTCAGAAATTAACAAACTTCAAAAAGTCATCGTACATAGCCCTGATGAAGGTATAGACCGCATTAGTCCAAAACGCGCGACCGAATTGCTATTTGATGATATCGTGCATCTTCCCACCATGCGTAAGGAGCATCAGGTATTTCAAAAAGTACTTGAAAAGTTTTTGGGTGAAAAAAATGTTTTGGAAACCCAACGATTGATTAAAGAAGCATTGGATGCAGACGAAAAAATCAAAGGTGAATTGCTGGAGTTGATTAAAGACTTTGAAGAACTCCCAAAATCCTCGTATGCATTACTTTGCAATATGGATCATTCCTCTTTGGCCGAGGTATTGATTTCCGGTTATTATAAATCAGACGATCACATTTTATTTGACCCTATACCCAATTTTATTTTTACCCGAGATATTGCTTTAACCATTCAGGATCATGTGGTAATTACTAAAGCATCCAAATCGGTAAGACATAGAGAAAATTTGCTTACTCGTTTTATTTTACACGCACACCCAGATTTTAGTTACCTCGCCAAGGAAAATAAATTGATCAACTTAAATACCGTTGATGAATTTCCACCATCCAAAAAGGGTGAACCCATCAGTATTGAAGGTGGGGACCTTATGTTATTGAATGAAGATTATCTTTTGATTGGAAGTAGCGAACGAACAACCGATCATGCATTACAGACCTTGAAGAAAGTACTTTTTGAAAAAGGACTTACAAAAAATATTGTTGAAGTCGATGTGCCAAAAGAGAGATCCTTTATGCACATCGATACTTTATTCACTCAGATTAACCAACATCACTTTGTTGGTTTTAAGCCCATTGTAAAAGATGGACTAGGTTCCTATGTTACCGTTTACAGAAAATCCGGCAGCATGGTCGAATATCCCTCAGTTATGGAATTCATGCATGACGAAATCAGTCCACAAATTGAATTCATATGGACGGGAAATGGCGAGTCACCTTATCAGGAACGAGAACAATGGACTGATGGTTGTAACTTACTTACCCTAAGACCTGGAATTGCACTGACCTATGATCGCAACCCGGTAACTGAAATTGCTTTCAAGAATGCTGGTTACCAGATCCTTCATGCCAATGATTTTCTGGCAAAANNTGACCCTGATCTTTTACACAATACCATCATCACTTTGCCTTCCAGCGAACTTTCCAGAGCACGAGGTGGGCCTCATTGTATGTCTTGCCCTGTATTAAGAAACAAATCCTGAGTTTTACTAACTACTGATGCCGTTTCATCATTCTATACAAATACGCGTCCGTTACAGTGAAACAGACCAAATGGGTTTCGTTTATTATGGCAATTACACACAATACTATGAACTCGGAAGAGTTGAAGCTATGCGAAGCCTTGGTATACGCTATGCTGACCTTGAAAGGGAACATGGAATCTGGATGCCCGTAGTATCCATGCAAGTCAGGTACCTGCGACCAGCCCGTTATGACGATCTGTTGACCATTCGCACAAATCTTCAACTGATTCCCAACGAACTCATTCGTTTTAATACTGAAATTCATAATGAAGTAAATCTGTTATTGAATGCCGCACATGTCACACTTTGTTTTGTGAATTCGCAAAGCGGTAAAAAAATACCCATGCCAGATTTTGTACGTGAGAAATTAGACTCGACCATTGACAAAAAATAGACTAAGTTTAAAACAAATTGTATTGTCCATGCCCGTGGTCAGCAATCTAAAACAGTGGATGGAACATCATTCACTTCCTGGATTTCGAGGAGTGACCATTTTTAAGGTATTGCATTTTTTATACCAGGAGTCTAAAAGAAACGACCTCAACATGAGAGCCAGTGCCATGACGTACCATTTTTTTCTGGCATTGTTTCCATCATTGATTTTCTTGTTTACGTTGACGGCATACCTTCCCAGGGAACTCGATTTTTACAATACACTGGAAAAAGCCTTGCAATCTTTTTTACCTACAGGTGCCAAAGATTATTTGATTCACGACATCATGAGCAACCTAAGGCCTAAGGCCAAAAGCAGTTTTTTATCGATTGGTTTTTTACTGGCCGTTTATTTTGGTTCAGAAGGTATTTTGGCCATGATGCAGGGTTTTGACAAAACATATAAATCCAGCTTTCGCAAACGAAATTGGTTGGAAAAACAAATTACAGCATTTCTCCTCACATTGGCCTTGGGTGTATTAATGATATTCTCGGTTTTATCCATCATTTTTGGAGAAAAAATATTGAGGTGGATTTTGGATTTGATGCAATTGAGTTCCTTCACAAAAATTTCCATCAAGGGCCTCAATTACCTGATCACCTTATTACTTTTTTATTCTGTAATTTCACTGGTGTATCGATATGGCCCGGCAATTCAAAAACCCATTAAAGGCATTTCTCCGGGTTCATTGTTTGCTACGGTAGCCTCCATCGCCAGTTCTTTTGTGTTTAGTATGTTTATCAATGCTTTTGGCACGTACCACAAAATTTATGGGGCTATCAGTGCACTGATTATAACCTTGGTATGGCTCCGATTGAACACGATGCTGCTGATTCTAGGTTTTGAGTTGAATGCTGCAATTGTGGTCAACAGGGACTTGATGTTGGAAACCCAGATGAACAAGCGACAGCTGAATACAGAAGATGACTAAACAATATTCCTTCTGTACCGAATTGGTTTCATTGTGAACGGAGTATCTGTTAGCATTACCGTTCTCCTCTCAGTAACAAAATCATATGAATACCCTTCATAAAATACACAGCACTCAATCTTGAGGGTTTTGTAGGAATTTGATAAATACCTCCAAGACAGTGAAAATTTATTAGAAATTATGTCCCCCCTACTCTACTCAGAATGACTAACAAATGATCTCCAAATCTGTAATTGTTCAAATAATTCTCAATCACTTCCTGCTCTAATAGCTCTGTCAAAAAATGCATTGACCGGTAGAGCATCATGATAACAGTTCAGTAGTTCTTTAACCAATTTAGGTGAAAACAACATTTCCTTGGTCATGTTGCAGTTATAATAAAAGTTCTTATTGTAAATTAATTTCTCATCATTTGCTACAGTTTTAAGATCAGCCGGTAGAACTTTGTTTTGGTCCCCAAGAATTTTACCAAAACGTTTAACAAATTTCTTATCCGAAATTGCCTTTTGGAACTCCTTAAGATGATCGGCTATATAATAACGTATCGAAGCGAGTTGCTTTTTATCCGGCATATAAACCCCTGAGTAAACTTTGATATCGTCTTTACCCAATTCAAAATACAAACCAGTTGCACTAAAATCTTTCCTGCCTCCCGGAGAGACTACAGCACTGATAAACTCCTTGTAAGGTGTTTTATCTTTGCTAAAACGGATGTCCTTGTAAATGCGAAAGATGGCATCTTTAGCGGTGATGTGTATTTTGGGATTGATGGCTTTTAATTCTTCTATAACTTCCGTTACAAATGCATGAAAAGGCTGTTCAACCTTTGTTTTGAATCGATCTTTGTTTGACTGAAACCATTCTCTGTTATTGTTTTTTGACAATTCCCTGAAAAATTTGGGAAAATCCGCATCAAAATAGACTGCCATCGTTCAAATTTTTCTTAAAAGTAAAAGAAGGCCTCTAAATTTGCAAATGACTTATGATTTACTCATTCAAAGAATTTATTCCAGTAATCCATCCTTCAGCATTCGTACATCCTCAAGCTGCGGTCATTGGTAGCGTGGTCATTGGAAAAGATGTTTATGTTGGCCCCTTTGCCACTATCCNNAAAAGAAAATGCCCATATTGGCCACGGTGCCGTTATTCATGGAAGTTTTATCGGAAAAAACTGCCTCATTGGGATGAATTCAGTGATTATGGACGAGGTCAGGTTGGGTAATCATTGTATTGTAGGTGCCATGACATTTATCAAAGAAGGTACCCATATCCCTGATAGGAGTCTGGTGGTTGGAAACCCTTGCCGCGTCGTAAAAACCCTCAACGATGATATGATCGACTGGAAAAGCCGTGGCACAGAACTTTACCAGCAACTGGCAAGGGATTCACATACTGCATTAAAGGCCTGTGTCCCATTCACGGAACTTCCCTCTAATTATAAAACGCCAACCGGAGATTATTTAAGTTGGACTAAAAAGAATACATAAATCAGATCACATTCATGGAACCATTTGTAGAATACAAAATCGAACATGGACTTGCAACCATCAGCTTTTTTCATCCAGCGCACAATTCCTTACCTGGGTATCAGCTCAACCGATTAGCGGATTGCATTACTGAATTAGGGCTACGAGAAGATGTGAGATTGATTTTATTGACTTCAGCAGGTGAAAAGACCTTTTGTGCCGGAGCGAGTTTTGATGAATTGATGAGTATTCAGGATGAAGCTACTGGAAAACTTTTCTTTGGGGGTTTTGCTAATGTGATCTTGGCGATGCGGAATTGTCCTAAGTTAATTGTGTGTCGTGTCCATGGAAAGGCCATAGGAGGTGGTGTGGGATTGGCATCAGCTGCAGATTACACCATGGCCAACCAATATGCCAGTATTCGTCTGAGTGAGTTGGCAGTGGGTATTGGGCCCTTTGTGATTGGTCCTGCGGTAGAACGAAAAATGGGTACCGCGGCTTTTCAAATGATGGCGTTAAATCCGGAAGAGTGGCAAACTGCCCAATGGGCAAAACAACGCGGCTTATATTGTGAAGTTTTTGATTCAACAAGCCAGCTTGACGAATACCTGAAATATTTCTGCCAAAAGTTGTTGTCCTACAATCCATTGGCTCTGGTTTCTCTGAAAAGAGTTTTCTGGGAAGGGACTCAACATTGGGAATCATTATTGCTTGAACGAGCAGCCATCAGCGGCTCTTTGGTCCTCAGCGAACACAGCAAACGTGCCATTGAAGCTTTTAAATCCAAATAATATACACCTCAGGTTTAAAAAGAATAACTAACACTTGTTTGTATTCCAATATCAGATACCGGAATATGA
>JRYJ01000631.1_pt1 | contig 10139 bp, 8 predicted proteins | sample 235371 | NCBI WGS metagenome assembly JRYJ01 (sample SAMN03074219, study PRJNA261477) | activated sludge metagenome | biome: Wastewater Treatment Plant; feature: Wastewater; material: Activated sludge; isolation source: activated biomass of a wastewater treatment plant treating hydrocarbon... ... | reverse complement strand
GGCCCGGCGGCGCCGATGGCGTGGAACTTCATCTCGAGCCGTCCGAGCGCGAAATTCGGCACATCGGGGAATCGGCCGTCACTGAACAGGTGCACGTCAGTGGGAATACCCTCGACCGGGACGTAGACGCGCTCCTTCCCTGGCTCCGGATCCGGCGGCTTGGCCGCTTCATTCTCTGTCGAGCGCGTGGGGTTCGCCAGGCTGTCGGCCAGAGCGAGCGCCTCTTCGATCCGCGTCGCGCGCTGCGTCGGCTCGATCGCCTTGNNCGACGGAGCCGTGGAATCGCGGCGCCAGAATGCCGTAGATCAGAAAGAGCAACACGAGCAATTGCAGCAGCAGCAGCACGTTTTGGCGCAGCCACTGAAACAGGCTATTGACCCGCAAGTCCTCGATGCTTTTGCGCCAGAGAAACGTGCTCGGCACCGCAAGCGGTTTGCGCTTCAGCTTCAGAAAGTAGAGCAGAATCAGAATCGGCGGCACGAGGAAGAGCAGGCCGGCGCCCCACCACGGAATCGGGATGTGGTAGGACAGTTGAAATGACTGCTCAAGCCATTGATTGACCTGGGCCCCGCGGCCGAACAGATTTAATCCAAAAAGCGCCAGCCCCGGCAACGCCAGGATAAACAGCCCGGCCAATGCCAGCGGAAACCATGCGCGCGCCAGAGTCCGGATCATCGCACCAGCCCCCGCTGCCGCAAGTACGTCAGAACCATTTGCTCGAACGGCGTCTGCGTGCTGGTGAAACCGCAGACGATTCCGCGGCGAGTGCAGAACTCGTACAGTTGTCCGCGAAACGCCGCGAGGTTGGCGCGATACCGATCCAGCAGCGCCCGGCTGACGGTGATCTCGGCCACGTCGTCGTCTTCGACGTCCACGAGTTTCAAATCGCCGGCGACCTCCGGCTCAATCTCCTCCTGAGCGAGGATTTGGATGACGTAAATATCCAGTTGCCGAGCGACGAGGAAGCGCAGAGCGTCTTCGTAGCCGCCCTTGTCGAGAAAATCGCTGAGCACGACGACCACGCCCTTCCCGGAGCACTTCTGGCTGAAAGTGCGGAGGCTCCGGGTCAAATCACTTGGCCCAGCCGGCTCGATCGACTCCAGAAAGCCGAGCAGGCGCCACAGGCTGCGACGCCCGCGCATCGGCGGGCTCGACTGCGTCAGGCGATTGTTGAACGCTTCCACGATGACACGATCGGAATTCACCAGGCCGACGAATCCGAGGGCCGCGGCCAATTGCTTTGCATAGCGCAGCTTGCTCGGCGAGCCGAAATCCATTGACAGACTGTTGTCGAGCAGCAGGTAAACGTGGAGATCTTCTTCTTCCAGGAACAGTCGGATAAAGAGCTTGTCGAGCCGCGCGAGCAGGTTCCAATCGAGGAAGCGCAAGTCGTCGCCGACGACGTAATTGCGATAGTCGGCAAACTCCACCGACTGGCCTTTGCGCTTGCTGAGCCGGTCGCCCTTCATCTTCCCGACGAAGATTTTGCGCGAGACGAGTTCCAGTTGTTCCAGGCGAGCCAGGAACTTCGGGTCGAGCAGGGGTTCGGCACGGATTTCGGACATCGCGTTGCGCTCCGAAGGCTCCGCATGGCGGCTAGACGGTATGGGCCGCGGACGCGGGCGCCTTCTCCGGCACGTCATTGAGAATCGTGGCCAGCACTTGATCGGGTTGGATGTTCTCGGCCTGGGCCTCGAAGTTGAGCAGGACGCGGTGCCGCAACGCGGGCAGGTACGCCGAGCGCACGTCGTCGAAGCTCACGTTGTAGCGGGCTTGAAGGAGCGCTCGGACCTTGGACGCCAGGACGATCGCCTGAGCGGCGCGCGGACTGGCGCCGCAGCGGATGAAGCGATTGGCGTCGCCGGCGGCGAATTCGCCCTGCGGATGCGTCGCCAGGACCAGGCGAATCGCATAGTCCTGCACCGCCGGCGCGATCAGCACCTCGCGGATCAGCGATTGCCATTCGAGAATCTCGGCGCCGGACATCACGCGCTCCGGCTGCGGCCATTCGTTTCGTGTCGTTCGGTCGAGGATCGTGGCCATTTCATCGCGGCCGGAGTAGTTCACGATCAGCTTAAAGAAGAACCGATCCAACTGCGCTTCGGGCAGCGGATACGTGCCTTCCTGTTCGATCGGGTTCTGCGTCGCCAGGACGAAGAACGGCTCCTGCAGCCGATGCACCGTGCCGCCGACGGTGATCGAGTGTTCCTGCATCGCTTCGAGCAGCGCTGATTGGGTTTTCGGCGTGGCGCGGTTGATTTCATCGGCCAGCACGATTTGAGCGAAGAGCGGGCCGGGCTGAAAGCTGAAGCTTCGTCGGCCATCCGGCGCCTCGCTGATGATATTGGTCCCGAGGATGTCCGCCGGCATGAGGTCTGGCGTGAACTGGATGCGGCTGAACTTGAGGTCCAGCACCTGGCTGAGTGCCCGGACCAGGAGCGTCTTGCCCAAACCGGGGACGCCTTCGAGCAGGGCGTGCCCGCCGACGAACAGGCACGTCAGCACCCCGTCGACGACGTCGCCGTGGCCGACGATCACCTTTCCAAGCTCAGCCCGCACTCGGCCATAGGCCTGACGAAATTGCTCGGCTCGCTCCGGCATCGAAGTGGTCGATGACATGGTCGTTACTCGCTTGAGTCGCCTTCGGACTGTGATTCTCGATCTTCCAGCGCCTTCTTCTTGGCTCGCATCAGCCGTGCAAACGCATCGTCCGCGGCGGGCGGAGGTTCAGCCGTCGGCGGCGGCGTTTTCGTCGGCGCGGACGGCGAGGGCCGCGCGTCTGCCGTCGGCACGATCGGCGCCGGCGCCGCGGACGGCTCGAAACGCCGGACGGCTCGCTCAAACGAGACGTCGACTTCCGCTTTCTTGCTTCGCAACCGCTCGAGGAACTGCGGCGCACTTTCGGCCTCGACCGCCTGGCCGCGCAGCCGTTGCCAGGATCGCACGGCCGCTGCGGTTACGGCCGCCGGCTCGATCGCGATCCGCCGCACCGCCACGTCGAACAGCAGTCCGAGACCGGCCAGCAACACCAACCAATACCAGATCGCCTGCGGACTCTGCGCAATCGCGTCAGACTTCCGATAGATTCTGCCGCTGGCAGCGACGTTCGCCAACTCCGCGGCGTCCTCCGAATACACGTCGCCACCGGTGATCTCACTGAGCCGGCGGAGCAGGGCGGTGTTGCTCTCCAGATCGGCGAATTCCGGTGAGTATGGCAGCGTGACGCCGGTGCGTATGCTGTCAGTCTCCTCGACGACCACCTTCTTGCCGTCTTTCTCCTGCACGACGGACCGAATCGCCTTGGCATTGATAAAGTACGAACCGGCCTCTTCGGCCTTGAACTCCGCTTCGTACTGGCCGCTGCTCTTCTGTTCGAAACGAAGATCGATCGCCTTGCCTTCGGCGGGCAGTTGATTGGGGACCGTCACGGCGCCAATCATTCGGAGATCAGTGATGGGTCGATTGCGCTCGTCCCGCGCGTCAATCGTGACGCGGACTTTACCGTCGCGGTATTCGCTGGCGATGCTGAGCTTGCCCGATTCGACGCCGCGCAACGCCCAGCCGATGACCTGCTCCCAGAATTTCAAGTACATGTCCGACGCGGCCCAATCGCGATCCCAGCCGAGCCGCTCGCCGTCGGTCCGGGCATCGGACGTGAACGCAACGGCCTTGCCGAGCCCGTACTGCCAATACGCCAGGATCGGGAAGCGCTGGTCGAGCGTCGGCGGGCCTTCGATGCCCATCTCGACCAGCGGCGACTGCTTCAGCGTCGTGCGGACGAAGCCATAGAGAGCCGGCAACGCTCCAGAGAGTTTGTCCGCCGGGCCTGTCGCCGATTGCAGCCGCGGCGTGAACCGCGATTCGTAGATGAACGACTGACTGACGAGCCGGGTCTCTCGGATGTAAATCGCGGGGATCGACCGCGGATTGGGATTGAGATAGGCCCGGCCGCCGGTCGCCGTCGCCATCTGGACCATCTTGGTATTCTCCGGCGCGCCGTGCGTCGCCACGCCCACGGTCGTGATGGTGATGCCCGCCGCCCGCATCTGTTGCAAAATGCCCGGATTGGTCAGCGCGGGATCGCCGTCGCNNGTTGGAAAGTTCCTTGTACGCCTGCTGCAAGTGCGGATCAAAATCGGGCATGTCGCCCGGCTGCATGCGATCGACTTGCCGCATGATGGAATTGCGATTGCCGCCGATCGTCTGAAACGGAATGTGCCACGTCGCATTGAAGTTGTAGTAGAGCATGCCGACCATATCGACCGGCGAGAGCTTCTGAATGGCGATCTTGGCCACTTGCTTTTGGAGCGCGTTGCCCTGATCCATTTCCGAAGCGTGCATGATGAGCACGAGCCCGCCCTTGCCGGCGACCTTGATCGACTTGATGTCGCAGTCGACGGGGAGGGCCAATTCGACGGGAGTGCCTTGATAACCGCCGGCGCCGAAGCTCTCCGGGCCGCCGATCATGATCAAGCCGCAGCCTTGGTCGTGTGTGTTGGCGCGAATGACCTCCTGCTGATCTTCGGACAGTTCCTCGGCCGGCACGTTGCCGATGATCACGCAGTCGTAGTTGCTGAGCAGGACGCCGAGATCGACCTTGCTGATCGGCAGGTCGGCGGATGAAATGGCGGCGATCTGGAGCTTGGATTCGCCGGCGTTCTGCAATCGCTCGATGAGCCGGGCGTGTTCCCTCGGCCGATCCCGTGGTTCGATGAACAACACGCGCCGCCGGCCCAGCGCCACCACGTGCGTCGAGGCGCTGTTGTTCTGCACGCGATCGCCGGCCAGGCCACGAACCAGCTCGCCCCGTTCCGATTGCGATTCCAACGGCTGGAAGACGGCCTCGTAGGTGTACGATTTCTGCGCCGCCTCGAGCGTTTGCTTGAATGAAAATGCGTTGAGTCCCGGCTTGAGCTGGACGACGGCCGGCGGACCGCGCTCACGCACGCCGGGTCCCGCCTCAATCGCCACCGGCTGGGTCTCGCCCTCGCTCTTTTGCCGCAGCGCCAATGTGCCCGTCACCATTCGCGGATTGTACGAACGGATCAGCACGCGGATCGGCAACCGGGCTCCTTGCTCCGTCATCGGCGGCGCCTCGACGCGCTCGACAAGCACTTCGTTTTCATTCCGGTAGCCTGCCGCGAGCGCGACGGTGTCGATCTGCACGCCGTTCTCCCGCGCGATCCGCGCCTGCTCGATCGCATTGCCGAGATTCTCATTCCCGTCGCTGATGAGCACGATCCGTTTGCCGAAGCCTTCGGGGAAGGACGCCAGCCCGAGCTTGATCGCGGCCGCGATGTCGGTGTAGGTCGCGTCCACGGAGCCGAGCGCCGCGTCGTCGAGCATGAGCAACGGGACGTCGCTGGCCGGCAGCGCCAGCCGCGGCCGCCGGCCGAACACGATCACACCAGACTGATCTCGCTCGTGGCCCGCGCCGCGCTGCGCGACCGCATCGGCCAGAAACCGCTTCACGCGCTGCCAACGCCGGTCGATTGGCGGTTCGTCCTTCGGATCAATCTCCTGCGGAATCGAGAGCGATCGATCCACGAGAAACAGCACGGCGGTGATTTCGTTGGGCCGGCGAATGCGCGCTTCCGCCAACGCCAGCGTCAACAGCGCGATCAGGAGACTGCGCAAGCCGATCGCCAACCAGCGGCGCACGGTTCCGAGGCCCGCCAGGCTCCGGTAGCTCCACAGCACGACCAGCGGGAGCAGCAACAGCAACAACAACCACCACGGCGCGGCGAATTCGACGTGGCATGCGGCATCGGCGGCGACGAGCAGGGCCCGGCTCAGCACGCGGCCGCTCCAAAGCCCCATGCCAAAACAGCCCAGCGCCGCCAGGCCCGCGGCGACCCATTTCGACCACCAGCCGGAGAAGATCAGGAACGCAACCAGTCCAGAGAACGCCACCGCGACGCCGGCTAAGATCCACAGACCAATATCCGCCATCGTCAGCGGATCAGAAACGGATCCGAACTCGGCGGGCGGGGACAATCCGCCGAGCGCCATCAGCGCGAGCGCGACCCCGATGAGCCGCAATGTCAGACCGCCCGGCCGACGCCGCCAGCCCCACGCCGCCAGCGCCGTGCCGAGCACCAGCCAGAGCGTCGGCAACCATAACTCGCGCCACTGCGCCATGCTCAAGGGATTCCCGCCCAACCACGGCTCGCTGTTCGACCCGCGTCAGAACTTGATGCGTTGCACGCGATGGTTTTCCGTATCGACGACGTGGACCCGGCCGCGACGATCCACTGCCAACGCCCACGGGTTGTGAAACCGCCCGGGCTCGCGTCCTGGTCCGCCCCAGACGCCGAGCGATCGGCCATCGCCGGTGAATTTCTGCACGCGATGATTATCGTATTCGACGACGTAGAGCGTCCCCTCGGGGCCGAAGGCCAGGTCATAGGGATAGGACAGTTGGCCGGGCTCGCGGCCGGCTTCGCCAAACGTCCGCACCAGCGTGCCGTCGCGCTGAAATACCTGGATGCGATGATTGCAAGCGTCGGCGGCGTACAGCAGGCCGTCGGGACCGATCGTCAGAGCGCGGAGATGATTGAATTGACCGGGCGCCGGGCCTTTCTCGCCCCAGGAATGCACAAATCGACCGTCAACGTCGAGCTTCGTGATGCGCTCGTTTGGTCCGAACTCGGACACGTAGTAAAATCCGTCGTCATCCTGCACGACGTCGCTGACGTAACCGAACTCTCCTGGGCCGGAGCCGGCTGTTCCGCCGAAACAGCGAACCTCCGTGCCGTCCGGCTCGTAGACGCGAAAGCAATGATAATGCGAGTCGGAAACGATGAGCCGCCCATCGCGAGCAATGCTCAGGCCGCTGGGCCGGCCGTTGCGGAAATCGGGCGTCGTCCACGTCGGCCCCACGTAGCGCCCGTCGGCATCATAGGCCTGGATGCGCGCCGTGAAATCGACGAGATAGAGCCGATCGCTGCCGTCGATGGCGATTGCCCGCGGACGAACGACGTCGCCCGGTTGCAAGCCGCGCCGCCCCCACACTCGATCCGGCAAGCCGTGAGCCGAATCGCACCCGGCGATGGCGGTCGCCACGATCACGGCAATCAAAACATAACGATGGGACTGCAACATCGCCTGGCCGTAATGCGCAATGCCGGTTCGTGACCTCAGCCTAACAGCGCGGCGCCCGCCCGACAACTGGCCGGGGCATCCCGTCGCCGTAAATTCGACTGGGGATGGAACACGACCCGAGAGGCCGTCCATGACACAGCCGGTGCGAACCGAAATCGGCCGCGACGGCATCGCCCGCCTGACCTTGGACGATCCGAGCAGCCGAGTCAACACGCTCCACCGCGCGATGTGGGAGGCGCTGGGGGAAGCTTGCGCGGCGCTCCGCGACCGGGCCGATCTCCGCGGCTTGGTACTGCAAAGCGCAAAACCGGGCATCTTCGTGGCCGGCGCCGATCTCCGCGAAATCGCCGCGCTGCCGATCGACGATCCCCAACCGACGCGCGATCTCGTCTACCGCGGCCGGAACGTGCTGGCGGCCCTCGAATCGTTGCCGTTCCCGACAGTCGCGTTCATCGACGGCGCAGCGCTCGGCGGCGGTTTCGAGCTCGCCCTGGCTTGCGACTTTCGCCTGACGGGGCCGAATCCGAAAGTGAAGGTCGGCCTGCCAGAGGTCAAGCTCGGATTGATCCCGGGTTGGGGCGGAACGCAACGGCCCGCACGGATCATTGGCCTCGATCCGGCGGCTCGCATCGTGTGCACCGGCGAATCGCTCACCGCCGAGCAGGGCCGGCAGCTCGGGCTGATCGACCGGGAAGGGGATGCAGATCACGTTGCGGATTTCTTTGCCTCACTTCCGAAAAACTTCGCCGAGTGCCGACTCGACAAGTCCGGGCCGGTGATGAAATCCGCGGACGTCTCGCCCTTGAAGGAACTGCTGAGTTCGCTCACCGACGACCAGCGCCCGGCTGGCGAAGCAGCGCTGCGAGTCGTGCAGGGCGGCGCTCCCTTGCCGCTCGACCAGGCGCTGGCGCTCGAGGAATCGGAATTCGTCGCGCTGGTCGCCAGCGCCGGAGCCCGCCGGCTCATCGCGGCATTCCTGCACCGCTGATCGAAATTCGCTGGCAATGCAATGGGCGATGGTTTACGCTGAAAAAGGGTCGCAATGGTCGGTTGTTCCCGAGTCACCTATCGATGCGCCGTGTCATTGCAATCCTCGTAGCGACACTTCTGGCCGGGAGCCACGGCGTCCGCGCCGCCGATGCGCAGGAACGCATCAACCGGGCGATCGAGCGCGGCGTGCAGGCGCTGCGCCAGCTTCAGCAACAGAATGGCGGTTGGGGTTCCCACCGCGGCGGCAGCACTTCGCTGGCCGCGCTGGCGCTCCTCGAATGCGGCGTCAAACCCGATGATCCCGCGATCCAGAAAGCGGCGACCGTCATCCGCGACGATGCGATTGCCAGCGATCGAGTCTACAACGTCTCACTCGCCATTTTGTTTCTCGATCGGTTGGGCGATCCGATCGACGAGCCGTTGATTCAAGCGCTCGGCGTCCGACTGATGGAGGCGCAGTGCGCGGCGCCTCGATTCGGTTGGAGCTACACGACGCCGCTACCGCACAGCGATGAAGTCACTCGGCTGACAAACCTGCGCAGTCAGGCCAATACCCTGAAAACCGACGGCGCCTCAGCCTCCGAGACGAAACCCGTCAAGCTCGATCCCGACCTGGAGCGGCGGCTCGAGATTCTCGAACGGTTCGGTCCGGCGGGACGCGAGCGCAGTACGGCTCATCTCGGCATCGCGCCCGATAACTCGAACTCACAGTTCGCCGTGCTCGGACTTTGGGTCGCGCGGCGGCATGGCGTGCCCACCGACGCGGCGCTCCGCCGCGCGGAGTACTGGTATCGCGCCTCGCATATCGGCGGAACCTGGACCTACAACGAGGGCGAGGGCCCATTCGGCCGATCGTCCACGACCTGCGCCGGTTTGCTCGGCTTGGCCGCTGGCGCGGGTGTCGCCCGAACAGCCGTTCTCAAAACCACGGCTGACGGCAAACCGGCCAAAAGCATGCCGCGCCATCCGCTGGAAGACCCGCTCGTGCAAACGGCGCTGAACTTTGTCGGTCTCCAAGTCGCCGCGGTGGGAGCGAACGGCATTCCGACAGAGAGCATAGTCGAGCGCGACTACTACTTTCTCTGGTCGGCCGAGCGCGTCGCCATGGTTTACGGCTTGAAAAAGATGGGCACGGTGGATTGGTACACCGTCGGCTCGACGGTCATCGTGCTCCATCAACTTCCGGAGGGAGCATGGAAGGGCCGGTACGAACCCGAGATCGACACGTCGTTTGCCTTACTGTTTCTCAAGCGGTCCAACTTCGCCCCGGATCTGTCGGCCGCGCTGAATACGACAAAAGAAACTGCTCTCTCCGCGAAGGACGCGACGATCGCGATCGGGCCGGCGCCGACCGGCGATGCGGCGGCGCCTGGAGACTCGGCGGAGAGTCTGGCCCGCGAGCTCATCGCCGCCAAGCCCGAACAAGTCGACAGCCTGCTGCACAGGCTGCGTGAAGCGAAGGGCGGTGAGTACACCGACGCGCTGGCGCGCGTGATTCCTCAGCTTGTCGGCCCAACGCAGGGCAAGGCTCGCGACGCCTTGGCCGAGCGCCTGGCCCGCATGACAGCCGCCACGCTGCGGCAGAAACTGAAGGACGCCGACGTCGAATTGCGCCGGGCTGCCGCTCTCGCCTGTGCCGCCAAGGACGAACGGGCGCTGATCGGCGATCTGATCGCCACACTGGACGATCGGGATTCCGCCGTCGTCCGTGCCGCGGCCGTCGCATTGCGATCGTTGACCGGCGAGAACTTCGGCCCGGGCCCGAACGCCACGTCGGAGGAGCGTGCTCGCGCAATCACCGCGTGGAAGGCGTGGTGGAAGCGCCAGTCGCCGTGAACCTGCCGACCCTTTCGGCCGTCCCTGCGAGTGCGATTGACAAAACCGGGCGTCAACCTAAGATGACGTCCGTTCCGGGGCGTAGCTCAGCTTGGCTTAGAGCGCTTGGTTTGGGTCCAGGAGGTCGCAAGTTCAAATCTTGTCGCCCCGACGTTCATAAGCCACTGCATAGCAGTGGCTTATGTCATTTTTGCAAAGTGCGTGATTTC
>JRYJ01004063.1_pt1 | contig 10162 bp, 8 predicted proteins | sample 235371 | NCBI WGS metagenome assembly JRYJ01 (sample SAMN03074219, study PRJNA261477) | activated sludge metagenome | biome: Wastewater Treatment Plant; feature: Wastewater; material: Activated sludge; isolation source: activated biomass of a wastewater treatment plant treating hydrocarbon... ... | reverse complement strand
GCGATGAAGAAGGCCGGCGCCGCCGTGCTTCTTACCAAAGAGGCGGCAGTGGATCAGCTCTATCGCACGATTCGGCAGGCGATGAGCAAGGCGGAGTCCCGCGATGATTCTCCCGTCGGCGGGCTGATCCCGGACTCCGACTCCCCGTACTTTCGNNCTGCGGGTTCCGCTCCAGATACCCAAATCTATCAGTCCTCTTGTGAGGTTTTGCGGGCAGTGCCCTCGCGACCGGAGGGGGCTCCATCCTTGCAGTGAAGGTGGAGGAGCGGACTGCCTGCCGCAGGGCAATCCGTTCGATTAAGAGAGAGGAGGGTGCTGTGACGCGGGGGGTCAACGTCTTCTGTCTGAGTCTGATCTTCGGGTTTGTGGGATGGAATGGGGTGTTGGCGGCGGAACCGGCGTCGGGTCCCCCGGATTTACGACTGAGTCTCCACGATGCGATTCAAGCGGCGATCGACAACAACGTCAACGTCCGGCTGCTCAAGGAGCGGATCGCCGCCGCCCAATCCGCGGCCAACACCAGTCTCGGCGCGATGCTGCCCAACGTTGCAGGCTTTCTGAACGGCCGCAGCCAAACGGTCAACCTGGCCGCCTTCGGGTTGCCCGCCGATCGATTGGCCGGGCTCGGCCTCACGCGCCCGGTGACGGATCCCTTCGAAGTGTATGACGCCCGGGCCACGCTGGTGCAGAACCTCTTCAGCCTCAGCCTGATTCAACGGTGGCGTGCTGCCAAAACGGGTATCGACGTCGCGAGTCTAGAGGCGGAAGTGGCGAAACGCGACGTGATGGCGACCGTCGGCCTGCTCTACATGGAAGCCCTGCGGGCCGATGAGGCCGTCAAAGCCAGGCAGGCGGATATCGACCTCAGTCAGCAATTGCTGAAGCTCGCGCAGGACCGGCGAACGGCCGGGGTCGCCACGGGGCTCGACGTGACACGCGAGGAGGTTCAACTGGAAAACAACCGCCAACGGCATTTGGTCGCGCAAAACGAACAGGAAAGTGCGAGGCTTAATCTCATCCGCGCGTTGGGCATCGACTTCGATGTGCGTCTCATCCTCACCGACACACTCAAGTTCGTCGATGTCGCCCCTGAGAAACCGGAGCAAGCCTTGGCCGTTGCGCAGGAGAACCGGACCGAACTCAAAGCACAAGCCAACCGCCAGCGCCTTGCTTCGCTGTCCCTCAGTTCCGTCACGAGCGAACGGCTCCCGGCCTTGTCGCTGAACGGCGACTACGGGTGGATCGGCGTGAAACCGGACGAAGCCCTGGCCACGCGATCGGTCGGGCTCACGCTCTCCGTTCCGATATTCGACGGTGGGCAGCGCGAAGGACGCATTTCCGAGAATCGCAGCCGGGTCCGGCAGGAAGCCATCCGCATGAAGGATGTGTCGGATCAGGTCTCCCTGGAGGTCCGCAATGCGCTGCTCACTCTCGGATCCTCGACGCAACAGGTGGGGGTCGCGCAGAAGGGCTTGGAACTGGCGCTGAAGGAACTGACTTTCGCGCGGGATCGCTTTGCGGCGGGCTTGGCGACGAACATCGAGGTCACCAACGCGCAAACGTCGGTGGCCCGCGCTCGGGACAACGTGATCGAAGCGCTTTTCCGGTTTAACGCCTCGCGGATCAACCTGGCGAGGGCCAAGGGGGAATTGGAGAAAGTCTTTTAGAAGGGCGTCGTTCGTGAAGCGTATCTCGTGTGCAAAGACGAGATACGAACAACGAAATAGGGGCAGGGTCCGGATGCAGGAGTGCCTCCGTGTTGGGGAACAAGTTTGGGTCGCGATCGATCGTCTGGGCAATCGCTCTGGTGGCGGTGGTCATCGGAGCCGCCGTGGGAGTCTCACGCTTGGTGCTCAACCGTGGGCTGCCGGAGGGATTGATTCAGGCGAACGGCCGGATCGAAGGCGACCACGTCACGGTGGCCAGCAAGTTCCCGGGACGGATTGAAGAACTCCTGGTCCGAGAGGGCGACACGGTCGCGGCCCGGCAAACCCTGATTCGCCTCGATGACGTGCAAGTCCGGGCCAAGGTCGAGCAGGCGACGCAGGCCGTCGCGGCGCTCGAGGCCAAGGTGCAGGCCGCCCATACGGAACTGGCCGTGCTGAACCTGGACGTCCCGCTGGCGATCGAGGCGGCCGACGCGCAGGTGGTGAAGGCCAAGGCGATGGTCGACCGGGCTCTCGCGGTCGAGCGGGAGGCGCGAAGCGATGCGCAGCGCTTCCGCGAGTTGGCCGAGAAAGATCAGGCGTCTCGCCAGCAGCGCGATCAAGCCGAGATGAAATGGCAGGTGGCCCAGCGGGACATCACGGCGGCGCGGTCGGCATTGGACCAGGCCGTCAAGCAGGCGGCGCAGGCTGAATTGGGATGGAAGAAGGTTCGGGCCAAGGAGGCGGAAGTCGCGGCGCTGGAGCATCAGCGGGATCAGGCCGAGGCCGCGCTCGCCGAGGTCGACAGTGTGCTGGCCGACCTGACCATCACGGCGCCGACAAGCGGCACCGTGACCACGCGGATGGTCGATCGGGGAGAGGTCGTCACGGCGGGAACCCCGCTGCTTGAGTTGGTCGATCTCGATCATCTGTACTTGCAGGTCTATGTGCCGGAAATCCAGATCGGCAAGCTCCGGCTGAATCTTCCCGCGAAAGTCTACAGCGATGCGTTTCCCGATCGGCCGTACGACGCGACGGTTCGGTACATCGCATCCAAAGCCGAATTTACGCCGAAGGAAGTCCAGACGCCGGATGAGCGGGTGAAATTGATCTACGCCGTCAAGCTCTACCTCGACGAGAATCCGGACCACCGACTGACGCCCGGTCTGCCGGCGGACGCGATCATCCGTTGGAAGGATGAGGTGGCATGGATGAAACCGAGGTGAGAAGCAAGGAAGCCTTCAGCTCCCAGCTCTCAGCTGATCCGAAAAGCTGAAAGCCGACGGCTGAATGCTGATCGCTGATCGCCCATGACATGTGGCAATTGACGAAAGTGCCAATGGTCGACGACACGATAATAATTCGGGTGACGGAGTTTAAGAAGCAGTACCGCAGGCAGGTTGCCGTGAACGGCGTGGACCTCGAGGTCCGGCGGGGTGAGATCTACGGGTTGATCGGGCCGGACGGAGCCGGAAAGAGCAGCCTCATGAAGGCGATCGCCGGGGTGCTGACCTACGATGGAGGAACCGTCGAGGTTTTCGGCACGGTCATCGATTCGGAGCGGGCGGCCGAACGGGTGAAGCATCGGATCGGGTTCCTTCCTCAGGGACTGGGCCTGAATCTCTATCCCGACTTGTCCGTCGAGGAGAATATCGATTTCTTCGCGCGGCTCCGGCTGGTGCCGGTGCGAGATCTGGCGGAGCGAAAGACTCGATTGCTGGCGATGACACGGCTCGGGAAATTTCGCGATCGCCCGATGAAGCACCTGTCCGGCGGCATGAAACAAAAGCTGGGGCTGATCTGCACCCTCATTCATGAGCCGGAGCTGGCGATCCTGGACGAACCGACGACCGGGGTCGATCCCGTCTCCCGCCGGGAGTTCTGGGCGATCCTGGCTGAGCTACTTGAGGAGAAGGGCATGACGGCGCTCGTCTCGACCGCCTACATGGATGAGGCCTCGCGGTTTCACCGGCTCTCGTTTCTTTCGAACGGAAAAGAGCTGGTGGCGGGAACGCCGGCGGAGGTCCAGGCGTTGGTCCCTGGGACGATGGTCACCTTCGAAGCGGCGCCGCAACTCGAGGCGCTGAGCCGGCTGAAGCGGCGGTATGGACAGGTCGAGGCGTTGGGCCCCAAGCTGCACGTCTTCACGGAAGAGACCGACGCGGGAGCGGCTTTGAGAAGCCTTGAGGCGAGCCTGGGTGACATCACGCCTCACGCGGCGCGGACGGACGATCCGGAGTTGGAAGATGCGTTCGTCTCTCTCCTGCTTCGACGGCAGGTGCCATCGTCTCCGTTGCCTTCCCCTTCGTAACGTGTGGGGTGGGCGGGGGCGGGCGCCGCCGTTGTTCACGATGGGCTCGCGATCGAGGCGCACAGCTTGGTGCGGGACTTCGGCTCGTTTCGCGCCGTAGACCACGTGAGTTTTCACGTCACACAAGGTGAGATTTTCGGGTTGCTGGGGGCCAACGGCGCCGGGAAAACAACCGTCATCAAGATGCTGAACGGCATCCTGCCTCCGACGGGCGGGGAAGGATGGGTTGCGGGTGCCGACATGAAGACCGCCGGCGCCGCGATCAAGGAACGTATCGGCTACATGTCCCAGGCCTTCTCGCTCTACCTGGACCTGACGGTCGAGGAGAACATCGGTCTGTTCGCGGGCATCTACGGTCTCGATCGGCGCGCGACGCGCGACAGGCTGGCCTGGATCGTTTCCATGGCCGGCCTGAGCGGCTACGAGTCGCAATTGACCGGCCGGCTGCCGATGGGGGTTCGTCAGCGGCTGGCGCTGGGGTGCGCGCTGGTCCATCGGCCTCGCGTGCTCTTTCTCGATGAACCGACGTCCGGCGTGGATCCCATCGGGCGCCGTCAGTTCTGGGACATTCTGTCGCGACTGGCGCGCGAGGACGGTGTCGCGATCCTGATCACCACCCATTATATGAGCGAAGCCGAGCATTGCGACCGACTGGCCTTGATGTATGCGGGCCGCATCGTGGCCGAAGGGTCGCCGTCCGAGATGAAGCAGCAAGTTGAGGCGGACGTGGGCCGGCTCCTGGAAGTGACGACCGATCGGCCGGGACTGGCGTTGCACCGGCTGACGCGGGGCGGCTTCCCCGGTGCGGCGCTCTTCGGGACCAAGATCCATCTGCTCTCGCGGGCTCCTGACCGGGATGAGGCGCTCCTTCGCGAGGTCCTGTCAGCGGACGGCGTCCGGGTGCAGGGGATCGCGACCCGCCCGCTGAGCCTCGAGGATGTGTTCGTCTACCGAGTGATGGCATTGGAGCGGAAGGGAGGATGAAAGTGTCGCCGACTGTCCATGGCTGTCAGCCAGCAGCCGTCGGCATTCAGCTCTTAAAAAATTCCCTGGCTGGTGGCTGAAGGCTGAGTGCTGAAAGCCGAATGCACTTAACGTCCGAAGGAGAGCCATGCATCCCATCCATCCCATGATTGTCCACTTTCCGATCGCGCTGCTTGCGACAGGCTGGTGCTTTGATCTGCTCGCCTCGTGGCGGCGTTCCGACAGGTTGCGGGAGACCGGCTTCCACCTGTCGATCGTCGGACTGCTCTCGACCGTCCTCGCCGTGGTGACCGGTCACTTCGCCGAAGAGGCCGTGGAGCACAGCGGCGTACCCGAACAGGCCCTTGAGATCCATGAACAGCTTGGGTTCATCACGTTTTGGATTTTCTTCGGTCTGCTCGGGTTGCGGATGGCAATGCGCTGGGGATGGGTCCGGGACAGCCAGGCCGTGATCGTGGTCGCCGGGGCGGTCGGGGTGATCGTCCTGCTCGTGGCCAGTTACTTCGGCGGCGACCTGGTGTATCGCTACGGCGCGGGAGTGGAACCCAGATGAATCTGAGGCGCATCGCCGCCGTGGCGTCGAAGGAATGGCGCGAGACCGTCAGGGACCGGATGTTCCTGTCCTTGGCGTTCCTGATCCCTATCCTATGGATGTTGGTGTTCGGATATGGAATGGTGCTGGACGTCGACAACATCCCCTATGCCGTCCTGGACCGCGACCAGACACAAGTCAGTCGTGATTACCTCTATCGGTTTCAACAATCACGATATTTCGATTTCAAAGGAGCGCTGCGGGGGGAGCGCGAGGCCGAGCGCCTGTTGGCGGCCGGTAAGATCCGCGGGGCGATCATCGTTCCGGAAAAGTTTCAGGAGCGGCTGCTGGCCGGCCAGTCGGTCGGCGTGCAGACGCTGGTCGACGGGACGTTTCCCTTGAGGAGCGACATTACGAAGGGCTATGTCATCGCGATCAATGCGGCCTTCAGCGAAGAGCTCGTCACTGCCCACGTGGCTCGGCTGAAGGGAATCTCTCAGAAACGGGCTCGGCAGCTCGTTCAGCCGGTCAAGGTGGAGGTGCGGTATCTCTACAACCAGGCCGTGAAGAGTGCATGGACGATCGCGCCGGCATTGGTGATGTTCGTGCTGACCCTCGCGCCTCCCTTGCTGACGGCACTGGGAGTCGTGCGTGAGAAGGAACGCGGCTCGATTTACAACATCTACAGCTCTACGGTCAGCCGGCTCGAATTTCTGGTCGGCAAACTGGCGCCGTACGTCGGGATTTCGGCCTGCAACATCCTGGTATTGTGGGCCATGGCGATCTATGTGTTCGGCGCCCCCTTCAAGGGCAACGGGCTGTTGTTCTATGCGACGGCGCTGCTGTTCGTATTCATCACGACCGGGCAAGGCCTCATCGTCAGTTTGCTGGTCGGCACGCAGCAAGCTGCGGCGGTCATCACGGTCGTCTTGAGCATCGTGCCGACGATCCTCTACGGGGGACTGTTGATCCCGGTTTCCGCGCTCGGACCGGAGACCAAAGTGGTCGCACATCTGTTTCCCGCCATGTATTTCACGAACATCGTGCATGGTTCCTTTTTGAAAGGCGTCGGCCTGGAGGTCCTGTGGCAGGATGTGCTGGTCTTGGTGTGGTATGCGACGGCGCTTCTGGCGACGGGCTATTGGTTGTTCCGAAAGAGGCCAGCATGGTGATGAACCAGTCGATGAGGGTGGTCCTGCAACGGGTCTGGTGGCGGCGGCTCTCCGTGATGATCGGCAAGGAATTGCGCCAGCTCATTCGCGATGCGGCTCTCATCGGATTCTTCGTCTGGGCCTTTCTCATGGATGTATATCTGGCCGGCAGCGGAACCAGCATGCAGCTGGTCAATGCCGGGCTCGTCGTCCACGACGCGGATCATACGGCCGCCTCCTGGGAACTCATTCATCGGTTTCATCCGCCGTACTTTCGCTTCGACGGAGAAGTGTCCGACCCAGCCGAAGGTCTCAGGCGGCTGGATTCCGGTGACGCGGTCGTATTGATGAATGTTCCGCCGCGCTTTCACAAAGCGCTGGCGGGCGGCGAAGCCACGGCGGTCCAGATGCAGGTGGGGGCCACCCACGCCCCACAGGGGCTCTCGGCCGCAAGCTATGGGGCCAGAATCGTCGGGGAATTCGGTCGGGAGTGGTCGGCCCGCGCGATGGGGCTGTCTGTCGACGGGGGGCTCTCGCTGCCCATCGTCCGCAGCGATCATCGCGTCTGGTACAACCCCAATCAGGATGAGTCCTGGTTCATGTCGATCTCCGAAGTCCTGACGATCACCACGATCTTCTCGGTGCTGTTGCCCGCCGCGGCATTGGTCCGGGAACGGGAACGCGGGACTGTGGAGCAGCTGTTGGTGTCGCCGCTGACGCCGTTTCAGATCATGTTTCCGAAGGTCGTGGCGATGACGTTGGTCATCCTCGCCGGCACGGCCGTCAGTCTATTTGGAATCCTACAGGGCGTCTTCAATGTCCCGATGAAGGGCAGCGTGCTCCTGTACTTCATCTTGACGACGCTTTACGTGTTCACGACGGCGGGACTCGGTCTGGTGGCCGCAACGATCGCGAGCAACCAGGCGCAAGTCAGCTTGATGACGATCCTGGTCGTCGCCCCGATGATCAATCTGTCCGGCACCTGGACCCCACCGGAAGCCATGCCGGAGTGGCTGCGGTACCTCATGTTGCTCTCGCCGCTGCACCATTTCGTCAACATCAGCTACGGCATTCAATTGAAAGGAGTCGGACTCGACATCCTCTGGCCGTCGATCCTGGCGATGGTAGGGCTCGGCGGATCCTTGTTCGGCTTCGGCATGTGGCGATTCCGGAGGCAGTTTGTGTGACAGTCTCACATGAGCCGCCGCAATGCCATGACACTGGTAGCGGGGTGGCGGTATGAATCTCAGACGTGTGGCCGCCGTGGCGTCGAAGGAATGGCGTGAAACCACGCGCGATCGAATGTTTCTGGTCCTGGCATTTTTCATGCCGGTCGTCTGGATGATTGTGTTCGGCTATGGCCTCGTCTTGGACGTGGAAAACATCTCCTTTGTGGTGGTGGATCGGGACCACAGTTCACTCAGTCGAGACTACCTCTACCGCTTTGCACAGTCGCGGTATTTCAGCTTTCAAGGAGAACTCGCGAGTGAGCGCGAAGCCGATGTCTGGCTGCACAGCGGGAAGGCGCGGGCGGTCATCATTCTGCCGGAGAAGTTCCAGGAACGGCTGTCGGCCGGAGAGTCGGCCCATGTCCAGACGCTCATCGACGGGACGTTTCCGCTCCGCACCGATATCACGAAGGGTTATCTCATCGCGATCACCAGCGCGTTCAACGAGGATCTGCTGGTAGATCGCCTGGCGCGAATCCGAGGCCTGTCCCGCGAGGAGGCACAGCGGCGTACCCGACCTATCGAGCTCGAAGTGCGGTATTTGTACAACGAGGAAGTCCGCAGCGCATGGTCGACCGTTCCGGTCCTTGTTATGTTCTCACTGATGGTGTCGTCTCCCCTCCTGACCGCGCTCGGTGTTGTTCGCGAGCGGGAGCGGGGCTCTATCTACAACATTTACAGCGCCACGGTCAGCCGGCTGGAGTTCCTGGTCGGCAAACTCCTCCCCTATGTCATGATCTCGACCGTGAATGTGGTGGTGTTGTGGGTGATTGCCGTGTTCCTATTCGCCGTCCCGTTCAAGGGGAGCCTGGCGTTGTTCTTGGTGACGTCCATGCTCTTCGTATTGACCAGCACCGGCATCGGCCTGGTCGTGTCCTTGCTGGTGAGCACGCAGCAGGCCGCGCTCATCATCACGACGGTGATCAGCACGGTCCCCACGATTCTCTTTTCCGGGTTGATCGTGCCGGTGTCGTCACTCAGCCAGAGCGCGCAGTTCCAAGCGCACCTGTTTCCGGGGATGTACTATACCAACATTGTCAGGGGAACGTTCCTGAAGAATGTCGGACCGACCGTCTTATGGACGGACGGTTTGGCCCTTGCCGTGTACGGGGCGGTGCTCGGAACCATCGGCTATCGTCTGTTCAGCAAGAGGCCGCGCCTATGAGACCGGCCGATCGCATGGCCCTCTGGTGGCGGCGATTGATCGTCATGACCCGCAAGGAGTTGTTGCAGCTGTTCCGCGATCTCCCCCTCATGGGATTTCTCGTCTATTCGTTCACCTTGTCGGTGTACGTCACGGGAAACGGCATTCAGACGCAACTGAGGAACGCCGGTCTGCTGGTCTATGATGCCGATCGGAGCGTCTCATCACGCGAACTGATCCACCGGTTTCATCCGCCGTATTTCCGCTATGACGGTGAGCTCGTACGGGCAGAGGAGGGGTTCGAGCGGCTGGACCGAGGGAGGTCCATGGTCGTGTTGGACATTCCTCCGCGGTTTCAGGAAGCGCTCATATCGGGAGAGCCGATCGCCCTTCAGTTGCTGGTCGATACGACAAACTCTCCGCAGGGATTGTCCGCAGCCGGGTATGCGGGGCGCATCGTCGGGCAGTTTGCGCAGGAACGGGCCCGGGCACGAAGCGGGTTCGGAGACGGGGCGTCGAATACCGGCCCGAGGGTTGTGAGCGACCATCGCGTCTGGTTCAACCAGGATCAGAACGAAACCTGGTTCGAGTCCGTCTCACATCTCCTGCGGATGATCACGATTTTTGCGGTGTTGTTGCCGGCAGCGGCGCTGGTGCGGGAGAAAGAGCGCGGCACGGTGGAGCAACTGCTGGTCTCACCGCTGAGTCCGGTGCAAATCATGCTCCCAAAAGTGATGGCGATGACATTGGTGATTCTCGGTGCAACGGCCCTCTCCTTGTTTGGCGTCATGCGGCCTGCGTTCGGCGTTCCGATCAGAGGGAGCATGGCGCTGTTGTTTTCCTTGACGGCTCTCTTCATCGTGGCCACGGCCGGGGTGGGAATCTTCGCGGCAACGCTCGCAAGAAATCAAGCGCAGGTAGGTTTGATGACGCTCCTGGTCGTCGCTCCGATGCTGTTGTTGTCGGGTATCTTCACGCCATTGGAGACGATGCCCGCCTGGGTACGTCACCTGATGGCGTTCTCGCCGCTTCGATATTTCATCGAAATCGCCAACGGCATCTTGTTGAAGGGGGTCGGCGTTCAGATGTTATGGAGTCAGATCCTTGCCATGGGAGTGTTGGGCGGGTCCTTGTTCGGCTTCGGCATGTGGCGATTCCGGAGGCA
>JRYJ01008267.1_pt1 | contig 10197 bp, 10 predicted proteins | sample 235371 | NCBI WGS metagenome assembly JRYJ01 (sample SAMN03074219, study PRJNA261477) | activated sludge metagenome | biome: Wastewater Treatment Plant; feature: Wastewater; material: Activated sludge; isolation source: activated biomass of a wastewater treatment plant treating hydrocarbon... ... | reverse complement strand
CCCCGACGGCGAGTCGTGCGAATTCGCCATCGTCGTTGCCGATTCCTGGGCCGGCACGGGGCTGGCGCGCAAGCTCATGAACCTGCTCATCGAGACGGCGCGCAACCGGGGACTGAAACACATGTACGGCGACTTCCTCGCCAGCAACGAGCGCATGCTGCGCTTCGTTTCCAGTCTCGGCTTCATTCTCACCACGAGCGTCGACGACAACTCCATCAAGCACGGCGTGCTGGCACTGCAGGAGTAGGGCGCGTGTCGGGCTGTTAGAAGCGCTCCAGCCACGGCCGCAGATCGACCTCGTGGCTCCAGGCGCTGCGATGCTGGCGGTGTAGCTGGTAGTACGCCTCTGCGATGGCCTCGGGCACGAGCTCGGCGGCGCGGCTGAGGGTCGCGCCCACCGCCGCCGGTGCCAGCGCCACGGCGACGACGAGCTTCATCGGCCCGTCGCCCAGCCGGCGCTGCACGCCGTGCTCGGAAAATTCGCTATCNNGTCCGAGGAGTCTGGGTTGCCGTGCTCGACGGCAGGCTGCGGACGGATGCGGCCGTCGATCACCACGTGCGCCACGTGGATACCTTGCGGCTGCAACTCGCGCGCCATGCTCTGCGCCAGCGCCCGCAGACCGAACTTGCCCACCGCCAGATTGTGAAACTGCGCCGAGCCGCGCCGGCTGGCCGTCGCTCCGGTGAATAGTATCGTTCCCCCGGGCCCGCCTTGCGCCACGCGCGCCGTCATCAGGCGGGCGGCGGCACGCCCGACCAGGATACCACCGAGACAGCCGACGCGCCAGCAGCGCTCGAATTCGTCCGCCGTCGTTTCCAGAATGCTCCGGCGCACGTAGGCGCCGGCGTTGTAGACTACCAGGTGCGGTGCGCCCAGCTCGGCGACGACGCGCCCGAACAGCATCTCCACCTGCGCCTCGTCCGTCGCATCGCAGGCATAGGTGCGCCCCTGATGGCCGATGCCGGAGCACTCCACGGCGATGGTCTCGAGCCGCGCCGCGTCGCGGGCGGCAATCGCGACATTCATCTCGGCGCGGGCACAGCGCCTGGCAAGCGCGCAACCGAGACCCGGCCCGACACCGACGATCACCACTACCTCACGTTCATCCATGATCACTCCTTCGCACCCGACATTGCCGGCGTCGGCGCGCGCCGCGCCGGCAGCAAGGGCACGACCAGATCCTCCAGCCGTCCGTAGTGAAGCTGGCCAACGATCTTGTGCCGCAAGTGGCCTTGCGCATCGACGATGAACGAAGTCGGCAGCGTCGGCACGTCGCCCAGCGCCGCGCGGTGCCCCGCCTCGCGCATCGCCGCCGGGAAGGTATAGCCCTTCTCGCGCATGAAGCGCGCCGGCGTTTCGGCCTCCTCGTCCATGCTCAGCGCCAGGATCGTGAAGCCCCTCCTGCCGAAGTCTTGGAAGAACGACTCCATGGCCGGCATTTCCTTGCGGCAATAGGGACACCAGCTCGCCCAAACGTTGATCAGCACCACCTGACCCTTGAGCGCCTCGGTGTTCAGCCTCGTGCCGTCGAACAAGGTGATCTGCAGCGGCGGCAGCGGCCGATCCATGTCCTCAACGGTGGCCGGCGGGCGATACCACAGGTAGCCGGCGCCCGCCAGTAGCGCCACGATGATGATTTTTGCGGCGTGTTTTCTCAGCATGTCGTCCACGGTCGTTGCAATGGCGGCGCGGCGGCGGTACATCGAGCGTCTGGTCGTGCGCCCGCCCGGCCGCGCCCACGCGCACAGGATATCACCTCGCCGAAGCCCGGCCGTGGCGCAGCGCCGCGATGCAGTCGTACAATGGGCCGACATCGGATCGCGACGGCAGGTCGCCGCGCGCCAACTTCACCGCGGAACACATGCACGACCATGACCATGCGCTGACACGCTGCGCCTGGTGCGCCAGCGATGCCTTGTACGTCGCTTATCACGACGAGGAGTGGGGCGTGCCGGTGCACGACGATCGCACGCTGTTGGAGTTCATGATACTCGAAGGCGCCCAGGCGGGACTTAGCTGGCTGACGATCCTGCGCAAGCGGGAGAATTACCGCAGGGCGTTCGACGGCTTCGACGCGTCACGGATCGCCCGCTACGACGAGCACAAGATCGCCGCGCTTCTGGCAGATCCCGGCATTGTGCGCAACCGCCTCAAGGTTGCCGCGGCCGTCGCCAACGCGCGCGCCTTTCTGGCGGTGCAGGAGCAGTTCGGCAGCTTCGACGGCTATGTCTGGCGCTTCGTGGACGGGCGCCCGGTGCGCAACGCCTGGAGCGCCCTCGAGCAGGTGCCGGCGAGGACAGCCCAGTCGGATGCGATGAGCAAGGATCTGCTAAGGCGCGGATTCAAGTTCGTGGGCTCGACGATCTGCTACGCTTTCATGCAGGCGGTGGGCATGGTGAACGACCACGTTACGGACTGCTTCCGCTACGCGCAGCTGCGCTGAGCACGCGCCGCGGGCGGCGGCAGAGCACAAGACGATCCGTTTCAGGGAGCGGACATGGAACTTGCAAGCCTCATCTCGCGCCACGCGCGCTATCGGCCGGATGCGACGGCCGTCGTGTGCGAAGACCGGCGCCTCAACTATCGCGAGTTTTCCGCCCGGGTCGATCGCCTGGCCGGCGCACTCGATGCCATGGGCATCCGCCGCGGCGACAAGGTCGCCACCGTGCTGCCCAACAGTGCGGAGCTGTTGGAGATCTACTGGGCCGTGCCGCGCATCGGCGCCGTGCTCGTGCCGCTGTCGCCGTTGCTCCTGGCCGGCGGGCTCGCCAGCCTGCTCCGGGATGCGGAGGCGCGTTGCGTATTCAGCCAGCGCAGCCTGCTGCCCCTCCTGAACGAGGCGCGCGCGCAGCTGCCCGATCTGCCCGCGGATCGCGTCGTACTCACCGACGGTGCCGAGGGCGCTTGTCCAGGCTATGCCGCACTCATAGCAGCCGCGCCGGCGCCGCCGCCGATGCCGGTGATCAGCGGCGACGATCTGTTCAACATCATGTACACCAGCGGCACGACGGGGCTGCCCAAGGGCATCATGCACACCCACCACATTCGCGCCATGTACTGCGCCATGGCCGCCACCTGGCGCATGACGCCCGAGAGCGTGGTGATGCACTGCGGCGCCATCGTCTTCAACGGCGCGTTCGTCACCCTCATGCCCTGCTTCTACCTGGGCGCGAAGTACGTGCTGCAGCGGCAGTTCGACGCCGAGGCCATGATCGAGCTCATCGCCCGCGAGAAGGTCACGCACACCATGCTAGTGCCGGCACAGATCATTGCCCTGCTCGATTCGCCGAAGTTCTCTGCCGAAGCGCTGCAGTCCATGGAGATGATCCTGTCCTTGGGCGCACCCCTGCATCAGGAGCGCAAGGACGAACTGAACGCGCTGCTGCCGGGCCGCTTCTACGAACTCTACGGATTGACCGAAGGTTTCGTCACGGTGCTCGACAAGTTCGATGCCGCGCGCAAGTCCGGCTCGGTGGGCTGTCCGCCGCCGTTCTACGAGCTGCGCATCGTACGCGAGGACGGCCGCGACGCCGCGCCGGGCGAGGTGGGCGAGATCGTCGGCCGCGGACCGATCCTGATGACCGGCTACTTCAAGCGGCCGGACCTGACGGCCCAGGCGGTGCGCGACGGCTGGCTTTATACCGGCGACATGGGCAGCATGGACGACGAGGGATTCCTCTACCTCGTGGACCGCAAGAAGGACATGATCGACTCCGGCGGCGTCAAGGTCTATCCCAAGGACATCGAGGAAGTTGCCGCCCGCCACCCGGCGGTGCGCGAGGTCGCCGTGTTCGGCGTGCCCCACGAAAAATGGGGCGAGACGCCTCTGGCGGCGGTGGTGCTCAAGGAACCGGGAGCCGTCGCAGCGGAAGTGCTGCGCGATTGGATCAACGAACGTGTCGGGGCGCGCTTCCAGCGCGTGTCGGAGGTGGTGCTGATGGATGAGTTTCCGCGCAACGCCGCCGGCAAGACGCTCAAGCGCGCCATGCGCGATCCCTTTTGGCAGGGTCACGAACGGAAGATCTGATCATCATGGCCGGCCTGACCCAGACGACCGTATTCCAGGGGCTGCCCGCGGTGCGCCTCGTGGCGCCCGACGGCGCCAGCGCGATCATCACCCTGCACGGCGCGCACGTCGTCTCCTGGATTCCGGCCAGCGGCCGCGAACGCCTCTACCTGAGCGAGCGCTCCAGCCTCACCGCCGGCAGCGCCATCCGCGGCGGCATCCCGGTGATCTTTCCCCGCTTCGCCACCGAGGAACACGCCCAAGGCGTGCCGCGCCACGGCTTCGCTCGCACCGCCGAGTGGCAGTGCATCGAATCGCGCTGCGGCGAAGACTTCTCCACTACGACCCTGCGTCTGAGCGACTCGCCGGCCACGCGCGCCGTCTGGCCCCACGCCTTCGCGGCGGAGCTCACCGCGGTCGTCGGCGGCAATCGGTTCGACGTGGAACTGGAAGTGGAAAACCTGGGCGAGACGGCGTTCTCCTTCACGGCAGCGCTGCACACCTACTTGCGCGTGCGCGAGGTGGAGACCGTCCGGATCGAAGGACTGCACGGTGCGCACTATCGCGACAGTGCCCGCGGCCCTGGCGAGGCCGACGACACGGGCGAAGTGCTGACCGTCGCCGAAGAAGTGGACCGCATCTACTTCGGAGTCGCTAATCCCCTGCTGCTGCGCGCGCCGGAAGGCGCCACCGGCATCGGCAGCGACGGTTTTCCCGACGTGGTCGTGTGGAATCCCTGGGAGACCAAATGCGCGGCGCTGGCCGACATGCCGCCGGACGGCTTCCGCCGCATGCTGTGCGTCGAGGCGGCCGTCATCGGCAATCCCGTTCATCTCGAGCCTGCCCAAGCCTGGTGGGGACGGCAGAGCCTGATCGCGATTTAGCGGGACCTGTTACGCCGTCGCCACGGCCTGCTGGCTGCGCGTGCCCACCTGCCAGGCACTGGCAATGGCAATGCCGAGCGCGATGGCGACACCCACGAGCACCGCGTCCGGTCGGCCCGCGTCCATGAGCCGGCCGAAGATGATCGGCGCCAGCGCCAGCCCCACGTCCAGTCCCGAGTAGACGAAACCGTAAACGCGGCCGAACGCGTCACCGGAAACCCGGCTCAGCGCCGCACGGCGCACGAGCATGTCCCGGGACGGTCCGGCAAAGCCGACGCCGAAACCCATCAGCGCCATGATGCCCGGCACCGACCAGGCCGGCGGCAGTCCGCTCGCCAACACCAGCGCGAGCATCGCCCCGCACAGCAGCGCCATGCCGATCAGGCGCGCCTGGCCATCATCGCGCGCAGCAAAGAATCCGCCGAGCAGTATTCCCGCTGCGCTGCCGACGATGTAGATGCTCAGGGCCGAGGTCGCCAAGGCGAGCGTCAGGCCGTAGGTCTGCTGCAGCACCGGGGGCGCGAAGTTCTGCAGGGCACCGAAGGCCAGCGTGGACAGAAAAAAGAAGGCGAACGCCAGCCAGACCACCGGAGCGCGCAGGAAAGCCACGGTCGTAGCGCGTGCCTGTGCCGGGTGCGCCGTTGCCGCGGCCTGCGGCAATTCACCGGACAGGAAGCCGCGCTGAACCCAGAGCAGCACGACGGCGAAGGCGCCGAGGCCCGCTGCAACGAAACCCGCCGTCCGCCAGCCGGAGACACTCGCCACTGCCGTCATCAACGCCGGGCCGGCAGCCCAGCCCAGGGCGCCGGACAAGCCATGGACGGAAAACGCATGGCCGAGGCGCGCCGGCGAGACGCGCCGATTAAGCAGGGAATAGTCGGCCGGGTGAAACACGCTGTTGCCCAGTCCGGCGACGCCTGCCGCCAGCGCCAGCCCAAGGGGGCCTGAGGCAAGCGCCAACAGCACGCCGGAGAGCGCCAGCAACGCGATACCGCCGCACAGGACCTTGAACGCGCCGTAGCGGTCGACGACGAAACCCGCCAGCGCCTGGCCGACGCCGGACACGACGAAGAACAGCGTCATGAAGGCGCCGACCTCGGTAAAGCTCAGGCCGAAATCGCGCATCAGCCACGGAAACAGCGGCGGCAACATCAGGTGGAAAAAGTGCGACGTGCCATGCGCGTAGCCGACCAGCGCGATTACCCAGGCATCGCGACGGCGTTCGGCGGGCAATTCGGATGCGCTCACGGGGTTACGCTCGGGCAATGGGAAATCAGCGCGATCGTACAGGAGACGGACGGAAACTTCATCGCGCCGGGCACGGACGCCGGACTGCGGTGATCCAGCAGCCCGGCATGCGACCAACCTTTGACGTCCGTCAACATTCATAGCCGTCAATAGGTATATTAGTATGTACTGAATCTGTAGTCCTTGAGGGAGGATGGCATGTTCAAGATTGTCGGCGGTTTCGTCGCGGGGATCGTTTTCGTCGCCGGCCTGGCCTACGCCATGGCCAGCAGTCTGATGTTCAGCGAGCAGGTCAGCCCCTTCGGCATGGAGGAGACGATTGCCCGCATCCAGCACAATATCCAGGCTACCGGCAACGGCTGGACGCTCTCCGGCCTGCGCAATCCCGGCCGCGCCGTACAGCAGGACGGCGGCAACGTGCTGCCGGTCATGATGATCGAAGCCTGCAGCACCAAGTACTCGAAGCCCATCCTCAACGACGACAGCGTGCGCTTCCTGTCGATCCTCATGCCCTGCAAGGTATCGGTCTACAAGAAGAACGACGGGAAGGTCTATATCGCGACCATGAATGCCGGGCTGATGGGCAAGATGTTCGGCCCGCTGGTGGGCGAAATCATGGGCCACGTAGCCGACGACCAGCGGAAGTTCCTGGTCATGGATCCGACCAAACCGGCGCCACCGATGATCGTGCCGAAAGCCGGCGGCGAAGGCGGAGGCGGCGGTCCCGGCGGCGGCAGCGGCTGCTGATTCCCGGCATCCCACCACCCGACGCATGGGAGGAAACCATGAGACGCACACACACGCTGGTCGCGAGGCTCGCGCTCGGCGCCGTCATGGCCGCGCTGCCGGCCTGGGTCGCGGCCCAGAGCGCGCAGCCGGTCCCCGAGCAAGGAACCAAGAAGGCCTCGCGCAGCACGGCTGACCACGGCAAATTCAAGGAACTGGACAAGGACTTCGCCACCGGCCCGGACGTCACCAAGGCCTGCCTGGCCTGCCACACCGAGGCGGCCAAGCAGATTCACAAGACGACCCACTGGACTTGGGAGTTCCTCAACCCGGACAGCAAGCAGCGCCTGGGCAAAAAGAACGTCGTCAACAACTTCTGCACCGCCGTGCCCTCGAACTATACCTTCTGCACGGCCTGCCACGTGGGCTACAACTGGCGCGACGACAAGTTCGACTTCGCCTCGGAAGAAAACGTGGACTGCCTCGTCTGCCACGACACCACCGGCACCTACAAGAAACTGCCCGGTCTCGCCGGCCATCCCGCCTACGAGGAAATGGAGTTCCCGCCCAAGTCCGGCAAGACGGTGAAACCCGTGGACCTGAAGCAGGTCGCCCAGGGCGTCGGCCCGACCAGCCGCAAGACCTGCGGTGCCTGCCACTTCTATGGCGGCGGCGGCGATGCGGTGAAGCACGGGGACTTGGACAGCTCCATGACCAATCCCCTCAAGCACCTCGACGTTCACATGGATGCCAAGGGGCTGAACTTCACCTGCAGCACCTGCCACGCCACGGCCGGCCATAACATCCCCGGCAGCCGCTACGCGCCCACCGCCACCGACAAGGAGGGCGCCCACATCCGCGGCAAGACCGACTCGTCCAACCCTGCCACCTGTCAGGCCTGCCACGGCCAGACGCCGCACAAGCAGGCGAGCATGGCTGAGAAATTGAACGAGCACACCCAGAAACTGGCGTGCCAGACCTGCCACATCCCGCAGTATGCCCGTGGCAACATCGGCACCAAGATGACCTGGGACTGGTCCACCGCCGGCAAGCTCAAGGACGGCAAACCCTTCACGATCAAAGACAGCGCCGGCCACGACAGCTACGACAGCAAGAAAGGCAGCTTCACCTACGAGTCCCATGTCATTCCCGACTACGTCTGGTTCAACGGCAAGGTGAACTACACCCTGCTCGGCGATCCGGTGAAGACCGATGGCGTGACGCAGATCAATCGCTTCGATGGCAGTGCCGATGACGGCAAGTCACGCATCTGGCCGGTGAAGATCTTCCGCGGCAAGCAGCCCTACGACGTGGAGAGCAAGTCGCTGCTGGTGCCGCACACGGCGACCGGCTATGGCGAACAGGACGACACTGCGTTCTGGCAGAACTTCAAGTGGGAGGAAGCCCTCAAGGCCGGCGCCGAGGCCTCGGGGCAGCCTTTCGGCGGCAAGTTCAGTTTCGTCGCCACCGAGATGAGCTGGCCCATCACCCACATGGTGGCGCCCAAGGAGGATGCGCTTGCATGCTCGCAATGCCACAGCGCGAGCGGCCGGCTCCAGAAGATCGACGGCATCTACATGCCCGGTCGTGACGGCAGCCGCGCACTCGACTTCGTCGGCTGGGCGGCAGCGCTCGCCGCGCTGATCGGCGTGCTGATTCACGGCGGGCTGCGCATTCTCGCCAGCAGAAAGGCAGGTTGACCTCATGGCCACCGAAAGGATCTACGTCTTCAAGCGCTTCGAACGCTTCTGGCACTGGGCCCAGGCAGGGCTCATCACGTTCATGATGCTCACCGGCTTCGAGATCCACGGCGCCTACAAGCTTTTCGGCTTCCAGAAAGCGGTCGGCCTGCACACCATCGCCGCCTGGTCGCTGATCACGCTCTGGGTGTTCGCCATCTTCTGGCACTTCACCACCGGCGAATGGAAGCAGTACATCCCGACCATGCAGAAAGTGGATGCCATGATCAAGTACTACCTGACGGGTATCTTCACCCATGCACCCCACCCCTTCCGCCAGACCCGGCTGCGCAAGCACAATCCCCTGCAGCGCCTCGCCTACCTGTTCTTCATCCTGGTGATCTCGCCGCTGATCTGGTTCTCCGGCTGGTTCTACCTGTTCTACGGCGAATGGAAGGACTGGGGGGTGGACAGGTATCTATCGCTCGAATGGGTAGCGTTCTTCCACACGGCGGCGGCGTTCATGATGCTGGTGTTCTTCATCGCCATCGCCGCGCTGGCCTTCAGCGTGCGCGTCATCAAGCAGTTCGAGAAGGGGCTGGTCATCCGCCTGGGGCGCTATAGCCACACCGCCGACGCCGGCCTGGTCTTCCTGGTGCCGTTCATCGACAGCCTGATCCGCGTCGACATGCGCGAGCAGGTCATCAACGTCCTGCCGCAGCAGGTCATCACCGCCGACAACGTCGTCGTGACGGTGGACGCGGTCATCTACTACAAGGTGGTCGACCCGGTGAAGGCCGAGTTCGAGATTCAGAACTTCAACTTCGCGGCCACGACGTTGGCGCAGACCAACTTGCGCAACCTCATCGGCGACAAGCAGCTCGACGAGACGCTGACCGCCCGCGACGTCATTAACACGTCGCTGCGCGAGGTGCTCGACGAGGCCACCAACCCCTGGGGCGTCAAGGTGAGCAAGGTCGAATTGCAGAAGATCGACCCGCCGGCCGACATCACCACGGCCATGAGCAAGCAGATGAAGGCCGAGCGCGAGAAGCGCGCCGCCATCCTGGAGGCCGAGGGCATCCGCCAGTCGGACATCCTGAAGGCCCAGGGCGAGGCCCAGGCGCGGCTCTTGCGGGCCGAGGCCGAGGCCAAGTCCATCGAGCTGGTGGCCCAGGCCGCCGAGCGCAACTTCACCGACCGCGCCCGCGAGCTGAAGAAGCTGGAAGTGGCCCAGGTGGTGCTGTCCGGCAATCAGACCAAGTTCATCATCCCCGCCGGCTCGGACATCATCAACGTGCTGGGGCTGGACAGCGACAACGGCCACAGCAACGTCGTGCCCCTGCGGCGGCGCGCGGAGCAGTAACCATCAGTCGCCGCGCCGCGGCGCGGAGCACACCAACCAACAGCGGCCCGGTCATGGCAACGTGACCGGGCCGTTTCCTTTGGTCGCGGCGGCGCAGACTACGGGGTCAGAATGTAGGTCGTCATCGGCCCCTTGCCCTTGACGTCGATGGGGCCGCGGGGCACGAACTGGTATTGGCCATTCAGCTTGGCGCGCACGGCCGGCGTGACCTGGATGACGTTCTCCAGCCCGTGCGATTCCATGCGGCTGGCGGTGTTGACCGTGTCGCCCCAGAGGTCGTAGATGAA
>JRYJ01003537.1_pt1 | contig 10220 bp, 7 predicted proteins | sample 235371 | NCBI WGS metagenome assembly JRYJ01 (sample SAMN03074219, study PRJNA261477) | activated sludge metagenome | biome: Wastewater Treatment Plant; feature: Wastewater; material: Activated sludge; isolation source: activated biomass of a wastewater treatment plant treating hydrocarbon... ... | reverse complement strand
CGGCATCGCCAGCATCGAAGGCGTCGCCCGAGCGCACGAGCACGGCATCGCCGTCCTCGTCACCGACCACCACCTGCCCGGCGAGCGGCTGCCCGACGCCGAGTGCATCGTCAATCCCAACCAGCCGGGCTGCGACTTCCCCTCCAAGGCCATGGCTGGCTGCGGAGTCATGTTCTACGTGATGCTGGCGCTCCGGGCCGAACTGCGGGAACGGGGCTGGTTCGCCGAGCGTGCCGAGCCCAACCTGGCCAACCTCCTCGATCTCGTCGCCCTGGGCACCGTCGCCGACGTGGTCAAGCTCGACCGCAACAACCGCATTCTCGTCAGCCAGGGCCTCAAGCGCATGCGCGAAGGACGCCTGCAGCCGGGCATCGCCGCCCTGTTCAAGGCCGCCGGCCGGGAGGCCGCCCGCGCCTCGGCCTTCGACCTGGGCTTCCTCCTCGGCCCCCGCCTCAACGCCGCCGGGCGCCTCGCCGACATGCGCCTGGGCATCGAATGCCTCACCACCGACGACCCCGCCCGGGCGCTCGCCATCGCGCAGCAACTCGACGCCCTCAACCGGGAGCGCCGGGAGATCGAGGCCGGCATGCAGGAGCAGGCCCTGCGCCTGCTGGAGGGCTTCGATGCCGCCGAGGAGGCCCCCGGCGTCGCCCTCTTCGACGCCGAGTGGCACGAAGGCGTGGTCGGCATCCTCGCCTCCCGCATCAAGGACAAGCTGCACCGGCCGGTCTTCGCCTTCGCCCGGAGCGAGGGCGGTATCGTCAAGGGTTCCGGCCGCTCCATCCCCGGCCTGCACCTGCGCGACGCCCTGGATCTCGTCGCCAAGCGCGCGCCGGGCCTGCTGCTGCGCTTCGGCGGCCACGCCATGGCGGCCGGCGCCACCCTGCGAGAAACGGATTTCCCCCGCTTCCGGGAGCTCTTCGCCGCCGTCGCCGGCGAACTCCTCGACCCCGCCGACCTCACCCGCACCCTGGAAACCGACGGCACCCTGGAAGCCGGCTATCTCTCCCTCGAAACCGCCCGCCTGCTGGAAGGCGAAGTGTGGGGCCAGGGCTTTCCCGCGCCCCTGTTCCTGGACGAATTCGAGGTCGAGCAGCAGAAGGTGCTCAAGGAAAAGCACCTCAAGCTGCGGCTGCGAAAAGGCAACGCCCGTCTGGATGCCATCCAGTTCAACTTCGCCGCCGCCCCCGGGCCCCGGGCGCGCATCGCCTTCCGTCTGGGCATCAACGAATACATGGGGGTGCAGACCCCCCAGTTGCTGGTGGAATACCTGGAATAGCACCATCCCGTTCGCCAACGCCCACCACCGCTGCTAGCATTAGATTTCCCAACCCCAAACCAGCGAAGGAGACGTCGCCATGATCAAAGTCAGTGTCCTCTACCCCAAGACCGCCGGCAGCCACTTCGACATCGACTATTACTGCAACAAGCACATGCCCATGGTAAAGGACAAGCTGGGGGCCGCCTGCAAGGGCCTCGGCGTGGACCAGGGCATTGGCGACGACGCGCCCTACGCCGCCGTCGGGCACCTTTTCTTCGACTCGGCCGAAGCCTTCCAGGCCGCCTTCGGCCCCCACGCCGACGTCATCATGGCGGACATTCCCAACTACACCAATGTCCAGCCCGTGGTGCTGATGAGCGCCGTGCTCATCAACGCGACCCGCAGCCAAGCCGGCGAACTGCACCTGCACCGGGCCGGCTGAGGCCGGGCCCTCCTGCCCCGGCGGCATCCAGGAAGTCCATGGCCGCTGCCGCCGACAGGGGACGGGCAAACAGATAGCCCTGGAATTCCTCGCAGCCCAGGCCGTCGAGGAACTCCAGTTGCGTGCGTTTTTCCACGCCTTCCGCCACCACCCGCAGGTTGAGGCTGTGGGCCAGGGAGACGATGGCGCGGGCGATGGCCGTGGCTTCGTTGCCGGCATCGCACTCGACGACGAAGGAGCGGTCCACCTTGAGGATGTCGATGGGGAAGCGCTTGAGGTAGGCCAGCGACGAGTAGCCGGTGCCGAAATCGTCGATGGCGATGTGGACGCCCATCGCCTTCAGTTCGTCGAGGATGGCCAGGGTGCGCTGGACGTCGCCCATCAGCATGCCCTCGGTGATCTCCAGCTCCAGGTTGTCCGGCGGCAGGCCGGATTCATTGAGTACGGCGCGGACCAGGGCTGACAGATCCCGTTGGCGGAACAACCCGGGAGAAATATTGACGGCGATGCGCAGGTCGGCAAACCCCATCTCCCGCCAGGCCGCCGCCTGGAAACAGGCCTGCCGCAGGACGAAGCGGGTCAACTGGCCGATGAGGCCGTTTTCCTCGGCCAGGGGAATGAAGCGCACCGGCGACACCGCCCCGAACTCGGCGCTCTCCCAGCGCACCAGGGCCTCGAAGCCGCAGGGCCGGCCCGCCACGTCCACCTTGGGCTGGTAGACCACGTGCAGTTCCTCGTCCTCGATGGCCCGGCGCAGGGCGGAATCAAGAGCCAGGCGGTCGCGGGCGGCGACATTGAGGGATTCGGTGTAGAACTGGAACTGCCCCTTGCCCAGCTTCTTGGCGTGGTGCATGGCGGCGTCGGCGTGGCGCATGAGGGCTTCCAGGTCGTCGCCGTCGTCCGGGAACACGCTCACGCCGATGCTGCAGTTGACGTGGAGGTCGTGCCCCTCCAGGCGAATGGTTTCCCCCACCACCTCCTGCACCCGGTGCAGGATCTGCAGCGTGTCGTTGAGGCCGCCATAGTCGTTGAGGATGAGCACGAACTCGTCGCCACCGTAGCGGGCCACCGTGTCGGCATCGCGCAGGCAGGCCTTGAGCCGCCTGGCCACCTCGATGAGCAGGCGGTCGCCGGCGCCGTGGCCGAGGCTGTCGTTGACCAGCTTGAAGTTGTCCAGGTCCACGAAGGCCAGCGCCCCTTGGCTGCCCCGCCGCTTGGCCTGGCGCAGGCCCTGCTGCAGGCGGTCCTGGAGCAGGTTGCGGTTGGGCAGGCCGGTGAGCGGATCGTGGCTGGCCTGGTATTCGAGTTGCCGCCGGTAGTCGTGCTGGGTGGTGATGTCCTCCACCGTCCCCTCGTAGTAGAGCGGCTCCCCGTCCGGTCCGAGGACGGCATGGGCATTTTCGGAAATCCAGATGCGGCTGCCGTCGCGGCGAAAGACCTCCGATTCGAAATCGACGACCCGGTTGTGCTCGCGGATCAGTTGCTTGAATTCCTCCCGCCGTGAGGGATCGACGTAGAGGCGGGTGGCGATGTCTGAGAGGCCGGCGATCAGCGCCGCCGGACTGTCGTAGCCGTAGAGGGCGGCGAGGGCGCGGTTGGCGGCCAGGTAGTGGCCGTCCACCGAGGTCTGGAACATGCCGATCACCGAATCCTCGAAGATGCTGCGGTAGCGCATTTCCGCATCCGCCAGCTGGCGCTGGCTGAGCAGCTGTTCGGTGACGTCCTCGATGAAGCCCTCCAGCACCCGCGTCCCGTGCTCGTCCGGAACCACCGACCCCCGCTCCCGCACCCATTTCTCGCCGCCGGACTTGTGCCGGATGCGGTACTGTACGTGGTAGCGCCCCTTCCCCGCCACCGCCTGCAGCACCTCGTCCCGCACCCGCTGGCGGTCCGCGGGATGGGTGAGTTCCTCCAGGGAAACCACCTTGTTGAATTCCAGCTCGTCGGGGCAATAGCCGGTCAGCTCCCGGCTGCCGTCGCTGACAAGATGCATGGTCCAGTGGTCGTCGATGGCGCAGCGGAAGACCATCCCGTCCAGGTTGTGTATCAGAACCTGCAGGACGCGCTCGCTGTCGATGCCGCGCCACGACGAGATGCGTTGCTTGCGCAGCACGGGAAGGAAGCCGTTGGGGGGCAGGATGTCGTTCACTATTGTTGCAAAGTCGGGCCGGACACCCCGCTCAAGCAATACCCGTGCCGAATATCGCCGGCGTCGTATCCCGCTCCCCGCGGGCTTCCCGGCCGGCCCGGACACTCGCGGCGGCTGGCGGCGCACCAGGCTTGTGCAAGCCATGGTGCGCCGCACCATAAACGCCGGTTTCACGCCGGCCGGATCTGCAGCCTCCCAGCGGGAACCGATCCGGCGACGGCGCCGCAATCCTCGATCCAGGCGAAAACCGCGTCGATGGCGCGGGTGGCCAGCGCGAAATAGGCCTGGGCCCCCACCTCCACCCCGGCGGGAAGCAGCATGCGGCTGCGCACCACCTCGGCCATCTCCCGGATGGCCCGGCGTGCCTCCTCCTGGCGGAGGCCGCCGTGGCCGCCACCCAGGGCCTGATCGAGCAGCGCCTCCCCCCGGGAAACGAGGAAGAGCAGGCGGACCCGGGCCACTGCCGGGCACCCGCCGCGGGTCGCCACGCTCGTGCCGATGGCCCGCGCCTGCCCCAGGCACTCGGTCAGCGCCGGCAGGCGCTGGGCGAGGTTGCGCACCAGTTCGCGCCCGCCCGGGACTGCCACCCGGGGCTCCAGCCGTGCTTCGCCGAAGGCGCCCAGCCAGCGCAGGAGGCACTCGACGAGTTGGCTGTGGGCGGCGATGCTCTGCTCCACGGCGAGCCCGGGCAGCTTTTCCCGCAGGTCCCGCCAGCGGTGGCGGAACAGTTCCACGTCGTTCCCGGTCAGGCAGGGATGGGGGCGTTCCGCTTCCCGCCGGGCCATGGCGAGCAGCGCCGGGAACAGGGCCTCAATCTGCCGGCCCTTGGCCTCCAGCCGCTCGCGGAAGGCGGCATCGCCCGACAGCCAGGCGGAACTCATGCCGCGGTGCTGCTGGAAATTGGCGATCTGCTCCAGCAGCAGCCGGCAGGCCGCCAGGGCCTCTTCCCGGCCGGGGGCCTTGCCTGCCCGTCGGGGAGCGGCGGCGATCAGGGATGCCGCACCCAGCGCCAGGGCGGCAGCGACGGTCATTGCTTCCATGGCAACCTCACTCGTACTGGTAATCTTTCAAGGTCCCGGTCAGTTGTTCGGCGAGCTGGTTCAGGTATCCCGCCAGCTCGCTGTTCTCCCGCACCAGGGATTCGTTGGCGTCGGCCAGTTGGGCGACCTGCTCCACGTCGCGGGCGATGTCCTGGCCCGCAGCGCTCTGCTCGCGGCTGGCGGCGGCAATGTCGCTGATCAGCACCATGGTCTCGCGCACGTTGTCGGCGGTGCGCCGCAGCTCATCCACCGCCACCCCGGCGTCGTCCACGCTGGCCCGGGCCTGGTCCCGCGTCTTCGCCAGGACGGCGATCATGGCCGCCACCTCCGCCCGCACCCCTTCGATGCGCTCGGTGATGTCGCCGGTGGCCAGCCGCGTGCGTTCGGCCAGCTTGCGCACCTCGTCGGCGACGACGGCGAAGCCGCGCCCCTGGTCGCCGGCCCGGGCTGCCTCGATGGCGGCGTTGAGGGCCAGGAGGTTGGTCTGCTCGGCAATGCCGGCGATCAGCCCGGCGATGGAATCGATCTCCCGGGAGCGTTCCCCCAGGCGGAAGGCGCTGTCCGCGGCTTCCTGCACCTCGCCGGCCAGCTCCGCCACGGCAGCGCTCAGACGCTCCACCCGCTCGGCGCCGGAACCGGCCATGGCACGGGAATCCGCCGCCACGGCGGCGGCGCTGCCGGCGTTGTCGCTGGTCACGCCGAGGCTGACCGTCAATTCCTGCAGGGTCGCCGCCGAGGACAGGGTGACGTCCCGCTGGCGGCGCACCCCGGCGTCGCCCTGGCTGGCATTGACGCGGCCCTCCCCGGCCACGCTGGACAATTCCTGGGACATGCGCGCCAAGGCCAGGAACAGGCCGGAAAGCCGGCGGGCCATGTCGTTGAGCCGCTCCCCCAGGGCCTCCTGGCCGCCGAAGCGGCGGACATCCACCCGGGCGGTGAGCAGGCCCTCGGCCAGGGCCCCGGCAAAGCCGTCGAGGGCCGCCAGCATCTGGTTCAACCGCCGGACGTGGGCGATGAGCAGCGCCAGTCCCGTCGCCAGCGCCAGAACGGCGACGCCCGTGGCCGGCCCGGCCTCGCCGCCGAACAGCACGCCGGCCCCGCAGGCGAGCAGCCAGGCGGCAAGGAGCGGCAGCGCCAGGGCGGCAGCGGGCGATCGCGCCATGGGAAGTGCTGGATATCGTGTCATGGGTCGTAATCCTCCTCGCGTATGCTGCAATGCAATATGCAAAAGCGATGCCACCTGCCCGGGCATTGCCGCAGCCCAATGATTCGCAAGGAAATTCCGGCACTCATCGAGGGCCGCGTTCCACCTCGCGCCCCGGCTCCGGGCGCGGCCCTGGTGCATCCAAGGGCCCCCGGGCACAGGCCGGGTGCAGCTATAATTGACGCTTTGCAACATACCGGACACGACCCCATGGAAGCAGAACGCCAGAACAGCATCTCCAACAAGCTCGACGACCTGGCGCAGCGCGCCGCCGAGCTGCGGAGGTATCTTTGACTACGATCACAAGCGTGAGCGCCTGACGCTGCTCAACCAGGAGCTGGAAGACCCGAAGATCTGGGACGACGCCAAGCGCGCCCAGGAACTGGGGCGGGAAAAGAAATCCCTCGAGAACATCGTGCTGGTGCTGGAAGAAGTCCAGCAGGGCATCGACGACGGCCGCGAACTCTTCCTCCTGGGCAAGGAGGACGGCGACGACGACACGCTGCTTTCCGTCGAAGCCGACAACGCCGGCCTGGAAGAGAAGGTCGCCGCCCTGGAATTCCGCCGCATGTTCAACAATCCCCAGGACCCCAGCCCCTGCTTCCTGGAAATCCAGGCCGGCGCCGGCGGCACCGAGGCCCAGGACTGGGCTTCCATGCTCCTGCGCATGTACGTCAAGTACGGCGAGAAGAAGGGTTTCGGCGTCGAGGTGATGGAGGAATCCGAAGGCGACGTGGCCGGCATCAAGAGCGCCACGGTCAAATTCACCGGCGACTACGCCTACGGCACGCTCCGCACCGAAACCGGCATCCACCGCCTGGTGCGCAAATCGCCCTTCGACTCCAACGCCCGCCGCCACACCAGCTTCACCTCGGTGTTCGTGTACCCGGAAGTCGATGACTCCATCGAAATCGAGATCAACCCCGCCGACGTGCGCACCGACACCTTCCGCGCCTCCGGCGCCGGCGGTCAGCACATCAACAAGACCGACTCGGCGGTGCGCCTGACCCACGTCCCCACCGGCATCGTCGTCCAGTGCCAGAACGACCGTTCCCAGCACAGGAACCGCGACGAAGCCTGGAAGATGCTGCGGGCCCGCCTCTACGAGCACGAGCTGCGCAAGCAGCAGGCGGAACAGCAGAAGCTGGAAGACGCCAAGTCCGACATCGGCTGGGGCCACCAGATCCGCTCCTACGTGCTGGACCAGTCCCGCATCAAGGATCTGCGCACCAACTACGAAGTCGGCAACACCCAGGCGGTGCTCGACGGCGACCTCGACGGCTTCATCGAGGCCAGCCTGAAACAGGGTGTCTGACGCGGCCCACCCCGGTGGCCGGGAGCAATGAGCCGGCTGGCCGCCTTTCTCGCCGGTTTGGCCGCCCTGGCCATCCTGGCGGCGGGCGGCCTCTTCCTCGCCGCCACCGACCCGGCCCCCCTGGTGGAACGGGACGCCACCATCTCCCCCGTCGCCATCGCCCAGGCCCGCCGCCTCTTTGCCCTCTATGACCCCCGCCGGCTGCGCAAGGGCGACAGCCGGGAGGTGGGCATTCCCGCCAACCTCCTCGACGAGGGCATCAACTACGCCGCCACCCGCGGCTTCGACGGGCGCGGCGCCCTGGCCCTCTCGGAGGGCGGCGCCGAGTTGCGCTTCACCCTGCCCCTGGGCGGCCCCTGGCCCCGCTACCTGAACCTGGCCGCCACCGTGCCCGCCGGCATCGGCGAACCCCATTTCGCCGCCGCCCGCCTGGGTGCCATCCCGTTGCCCCCGCGGCTGGCCGAAGGCGCCATCGCCGCCGGCTTCCGGCTCTTCGGCTACGAGCGGGAGTGGGACCTCGCCCGCCGCGCCATCCACAGCCTGGAATTCGACCCCGCCCGCCGGCTCGTGGTGGTGCGCTACATCTGGGAGCCGGAAATCCTAGACCGGGCCCGGGCCATCGCCCTCGCCCCCGCCGACATCGAGCACCTGCGGGCCGCCCAGACGGCCCTGGCCGCCCTCCTCGACCACCGCGCCGCCGGCACTCCCGTGCCCCTGCCCGCCGTCCTCAAGCCGCTGCTGGCCGAAGATGGCAGCCGCGCCCGGCGGCGGGCGGTGCTGGCGGTGCTGGCCACCTACCTGGCGGAAAAGAACCTTTCCACCCTCGTCCCCGAGGCCCGCCGCTGGCCCCACCCGCGGCCGGTGGCCCTGACCCTCCACGGCCGCTACGACAGCGCCCAGCACTTCGTCATTTCCGCCGCCCTGGCCGCCTGGGCGGGGGAACCCCTGGCCAACGCCATCGGCCTCTACAAGGAACTGGACGACGCCCGCCGCGGCAGCGGCTTCTCCTTCGCCGACCTGGCCGCCGACCGGGCCGGCACCCGCTTCGGCGAACTCGTCGCCGGCGAGGACGCCCGCGTCGACCGCCTGCTGGCCGGCGACACCGGCGACGCCGATCTGGCGCCGACGCTGCAGGGCCTGCCGGAATACCTGCGGGAGCGGGAATTCCGCCGCCGCTTCGGCGGCCCCGGCAGCCCCGCCTACCGCCAGATGGCCGACGAGATCGAGCGGCGCATCGCCGCCCTGCCGCTCTACCGCTGATCCTCTTCCAGCGCCGCCCGCCTGCCGCGCGCCGCGACGTCGTCGTCTTCCTTGAGCAGGCCGAGGCGCAGCAGGAGCGGCTTGACCGCCCGCTTCACCGGCTGCCCGAGGATGTTCTTCAGACCGTGCACAACCCCCCGGACCGTGCCCGGGTTGAAGGCCATGAAGCCGACGTAATCCCGGGCGCTTTTCATCCAGCCGCCCTTGTAGTCCTCCGGGCCGAAGCCGAAATCGATGGCGGCGGCACGGTCCTGGTCCAGCACATGGGCGATCATGTGGTTGGTCAGCACCACCCCCACCGCCAGGTGGCGGTAGCCTTCGTGGTAGGCGAGCCGCGCGCAATGGGCGACGCCGCCGGCGACGATCCAGAACTGGGCGGCCACCGCCACCCCGTCCAGGCGCAGCACCCCCAGGCGCAGGGCGCCGTGGCGGGCCACCAGGGCGATGAGCTGCAGGGTCTCGTCGGAAATCATGGTCCCCGCTTCCTTCCAGCTCGCCCGGGCCACTTCCACGTAGCCGCGCAGGGCTTCGGCCATCCCCGCTTCGCCCGAACAGAGCGAAATCTCCACCTCCCCCGCCTTGTGCAGGGCCCGCTGCCGGCGCCGCACGCTGTAGCGCAGGTTGGCGCTGCGGGCGGCGAAGTAGTCCGCGTAGGAAAGCCCGGCGGTATCCTCGTAGCGGTTATAGGAATTGGCGTAGGTCTGCACCCGGAATCCCGCCGCCCGCAGCGCCCCCGCCACCAGCAGGGCCTCCCCGGAGTCCTTGGCCAGGGGCCACAGGCGCACGGCATCGAAGGGCGCCTCGGCCCCGCCCCGGCGGAATTCCCGGAACAGCGCCGCCAGCACGGCCGCCCGGTCGGCCACGGCCGGCGCGAAGAAGAGCGCCAAGCTGGCGTAGTTTTCCGGATGGCTGATGGCACCGATGGTCCGCCCGCCGGGAATGGCGTAATCGGCGGTGCAATAGCGGAGCGGCACCAGCAGCAGGGGGCGGCCGGTGGCATCCTCCACGCCGTAGAGGCGGAACTCATGGACCCAGGGGTAATAATGGTCCATGAGATAGCCGAACCAGGCCGGATCGGCGAAAAACCCGCCCTGGCGGGAAGCCGCCACGAGGTCGGCGTAGGCCGCCGGCAGCTCGGCGAAGCCGTGGAACCAGCGAACGGAAATCGGCGCATCCTGGAGCACTGTCCCCCGGCCCTCCCCCGGCCGCTACAGACTGTGAGCAATTGCGCGCCCGGCCATCCGGGCACCGGTGGCAAAATATCGGGACTTTTCCGGCAGCGCAAGATGACAACGTCCCGCCCCACCCCGCCGGCCCGCCCCCCGAAGTCGCCATGAGCGGGCCCGCCCACCTCCTCGACGCCCTGCCGGCCCCCGCCCAGTGGCCCGGCCCGCCCCCCGGCGCCGCCGCCATTCCCATGCAGAGCCGGCCCTGGGTGGCAGCCCGCCTGGCGCTCCTGGGCGGCCCCGCCGCCGCCCGCCTGTTCCCCATCTCCCATCGCCCAATGCGCGCCATCGGCAGTCGCCCGCTCACCCAGCTCGACTATGCC
>JRYJ01013502.1_pt1 | contig 10234 bp, 5 predicted proteins | sample 235371 | NCBI WGS metagenome assembly JRYJ01 (sample SAMN03074219, study PRJNA261477) | activated sludge metagenome | biome: Wastewater Treatment Plant; feature: Wastewater; material: Activated sludge; isolation source: activated biomass of a wastewater treatment plant treating hydrocarbon... ... | reverse complement strand
GCCTCCAAGGTGGACGGTCGCCTCAGCGGTACAGGGCAGCTGCCGATTTCCAACAGCAGTGCCGGCGTTGCACTGCCAACAACTTGCCCATCATCACCGACGGCAAGAAGCTGCAGACCTGCCAGATGCGACAGCACGAGCCAGCCTTGACCGCCGACCTGCATGGACATTTCATCTCTTTCATCTGGTGACAGGTCCAATGCAATGGACATCCCTCCGGGACCGGACGCAACGACACTACCGTCCTCATTGAACCTGAGGCCAACCGTCCCGAGACTCGGCCAGTACATAGCCGCCCGGGTACCGGGTCTGACTGCCTCTTTGCGGGGATAATCCATCAACAGTTCATTCAGGAAAGCGAGCGGGATCCCTCCAAGAATCCCTGCGGCATCAATGATCGCCTGCGCAGCCACCACGTCACCCATCGGCAGCCTTGCAGAGCTTCTCAACAGCCATTTCGCGGTCTTGGCAGGGTCAGACTTTACTCGCCCAACCAATTCCTTTGCCAAGACTTCAGCAAGCTCTGCAGCCATGGCCTCTGGCAGACGTGCGACAACGATGTCTTCATTTGACGACTGATGGATGGTCCGCTTTACTGCACCGATTTTTCGCAGGACGCCAAACTCCTCGTTGTCGAGCTCAGTCTTTGCCGTCTTGGCGCGCACGACATAGATCATCGTCGATTCCAGCACGAGGGGGGCAGACCTAGACTTGTCTTTTGCATCCTTCAGAATGCATCTGGCCAGCTTTCGGTATCCGGTACGAGGATCATCGTCGGAGAAACGGCGTCGTGCATTGGCAATCAGGTCCAGCCCCATCAGAGGTGGAAGTGCCACAACCAGATGATCGGTACTGCAGGCGGGAACTTGCGCGTCGGCAGCAATCGCCCTGAGAAGCCAGGGAGACCGGTACTCACCGGAAGCTTCTGCACCGGGCATGAACCGCATGCTCAACTTGGCCAATGCCTCGCATGCGGACTTGAATTCGTCGTCGTCGAGAAGGCCAACCGTAACGACAGCTGCATTTCTACCGATCCGTGTTTTCTTCCTTCTGGTCTCATTGAGTATTACCGAATCGGTTAGCGAGTCGTCCAGGCCCATGAGAATTCGCAGTTGGCGACCAAACTGATCCGAGACAAGTTCATCAACGTCCCTGCGAACCTGCTCGCAAGTGACGCTATTACCGTCTACGGCAATTGTGAGTATTGGCCCGGTGTCGCGGAACGAAACTCCACGCAGCCAGGATCGTATGTCATCAGAAGTAGCTGGCCAGCCCAACTCCGCTGCAAACAGATTTGCCAGTAGTTGGAATACTCCTTCCCCAGCTGAATCTGCCTCCACAAGGAGCACACATAGGTCGTCGCATCGTGTGGCGAGCTCGGCTGCCTCCCGGATGGCGCTGCTTTTTCCTGCCAACGGCGCCCCCTCCATGAGTACCACTCGAGGGCCCGATTCGGATCTGAGATGGGACAGAGCTTCCTGGGTCGCTTTCCGGGGAATCAAAAAATCTCTAACGAACGGTTGTAGGTAGTCACCCCACGCTCCGCACATGTCGGCGATCGTGTTTGCTGTTGCCGAACGTATGGCATTGACCCAAAGATTTCCACGCTGTCCAAGAAGGATTTCGACCGCTTTTCTCAGATCGACAGTGGCCACGGTAGTGGCTGCAGAAATCACTTTTTTCAGCTGCTCAGCGCCAAAGGTGCTGGCATCCAACGGTGAACCATCATGCGATGCAAGCAAACGCGTTTCGCGGCCGTTGGTCACGATCACCAGTGGCGGGCTTGGCCGGAGCATTCTTGCGTAGGAGAGTCCCTGCTGGTCATCGGCGGCAGTGAGACTTGCGTCCTCGCGCTTCAATTCCAGTACGGCTAAGGGTGCGTCGCCATCCGACACCAAAATATCCAAACGCCCTTCGGCACGGGAGACAGTTCGTCCATCGACTTCGACGTTCCCACGTCCAAATTTCATGGAAAAGCGGAGTTGGTGACGCAGCGCACCAGAACCAAGCCACGGGAATACGCGGGCAACCGTGCCGTGGATTCGCGCCTCGAGATCTGACTCGGTCGGGGACTGCGTCAGTTGTTGGATATCCATGTCATTCGCACCGTTTCACGCGGCATGCTCTCCGTCCCCATCGAAACCTCGAAAACATCCCTTGTCTTCGGCGCCACATTTTGCCTTCATGTACCTGACTCTTAAATGGGAGGTAAATGTGATAGTACGAAAGGCAGCAACGTATGACCAAGTCCTACAACCAGCTAATGTCAGGAAGTTGGCTCGTCAAGGAGCCGCTCGANNCACTCAGCCCTGTCCAATTCACGCCCATCCTCCAAAACCTTAAGGTGGAGCATCGGCGAAACGTAATCTTCGTGATGAGTCAATGCGTGGGTATTACCAAGAAGCACCGCCCTCAGAGCACGCTGCTCACATTCAAATTTCAGGCGGCTGTATTTCAGAACTTGTGCTGCTCCTTTCTTGATATCGTCAGTGCGATCAAGCCCCGGGAGTTCTTTTGTGTTCGCGACCCGTTTCTCGACGTTCTGATTGTTTTCAACTATATGGAAGTTGCCGCAACCGAATCGATGCCACCGCAGATGGTCCGGCTCGTTCGTCCATTGGGTATAGGCAGTTGCATGCTTAGCCCAATTCGATGCGATAGTCGCAACAGTTTCCGGATTGCCGACCGCACTGGCCAAATCTGGCAGCGGCCACGTTTCAACCGTTTCAGGAGTTGGGTGCGAAACGGGGAGAGAGAATTCTGCGCCAGCAAAGAAGAGCGAGAGTTCAGAGACTCCCGTCATAGGGATGTTGAGCCACTCATGTTGGTCCCTCCCGGAGTACGGAATCGCCATGGTTGCAACAAGCGGATAGGCGATCAACGGCTTAGCTTTCACCTCAATGAATGCAAGTATCGCGTCAGTTGCAACAGTGAGATCGAACTCTCCCCGCGCACCACCCCCATCTCGGAGACGAGCGTTTGTTCGAGATGCCTTCAGCGTTGCCCGCAACAAGGCCTTCACAACCTGAATGCCTTNNGGACTCCCTGCGAGATCCCGGCAAATAGCATTCTGTGCGCGGCGTGCCGGCGGCAACACACAGTGGGCACATCCATGTGTAGGGGAAGAGCGCCTTACCACAGCCGCAACGCAACGCTTTTTGGACGAATTCACCTCTGTCGTCTATCAGACCGTTCGTGTAAACGCCAGTGATACACAGATCGACCAAAGCCGACAAAGCGTAACCCAAACCAGCAGTCGGCAGCTGGCCTTGCCTCTTCAGGTCACGAAGCGAAGAGACGTAGTTTTCGACGACTACATCAAGCGCTATATCGATGGCCGAATTGACTGGCTCCCTGCGGAACTTTGCATGGTTGAAAAGATGTGTCTGAAGTTCCTGGTAAGGAACACATGTGGCTTTGTAGGTGCAATCTGTACATGGTCCTTCAAAACGAGCTACTGCCGCGCGACGGGTCGCCATGTTCTATTCCTCGAGCAATCTGCTCGCCGGAACGCCGAGGCTTTTCGCGATCCGCGCAATGTTATCGATCGATACGTTACGTTCGCCGCGTTCAATCGAACCAATATAGGTCCGGTGCAACCCACATCGGTCAGCCAGTTCTTCCTGAGACAATCCAAGCTCATGTCGCAGGGCTCTCAGGCGGGCAGCGAAGATTGCTCGCAGCTCGGGTGCGTCTCGCGTGGTCATGTAATCGGGGCAGTCTCTGAATTTAGTGGCCCCAATTCTCCAACTGATGTAGACTATGAATCTACAGACTATGAGTAGCAATCATTTTATGCGGGCCATCCTTACTTACAAGCGCGATGTTGAATCAAAGGATGACCACCAACTCGCGATCCTAGAGCTCACAAGTCTGTGCGGTACAGATCCGGCCGAAGTTTCTCACGCAGAAGCTTGCCAGATTTTAGGCTGCAAGAAGCTCCCTTTTGTAGAGGCGACTCAGCGCACATTTGCCGTGGCGGTGAGCCCGAGCGTCGCCAGTCGGCTAGTGCGAAGATTGGCGTTCTGGGACTTGCTATTCGTTCGGGCGACCAAAGACGTTTCTCCTGACTCTCTCGCGACCGGCAACGCCTGGGCCAGTGTTAATGGAATACTGGCCTTTGCAACACAATCGCAGGTCATGGAGTGGACGGCCTATGCCAAAGATGACCATATGCTTAGTGCTGCTCTTCGCTCTGGCAGTGCATTGGAGGCCCTCTACGAGCGAGCGCACACCTTTATAAATTCTGCGGTCAGTGCGCCGTTGACCCCCATTTCGCGCCGAAAAAATGAATACCTGACGCACGGTTTCCACAAGTACAAGGCGAAGTTTTTCCCGCGTTTAGCACGGTCGCTGATTAACTACACTTGTCCAGAAGACGACGCAGTCGTTCTTGATCCATATTGCGGAAGCGGAACGACTGGTGTCGAGGCATCGCTCATGGGGATGGAGGCAATTCAATTTGACCTTGACCCACTATCGGCATTCATAGCCCACTCAAAGGCGCTATTGGGACATCTCGATCTCGCCAAGTTCAACGAAGCGGTTTCTCTGCTTCCCAGCAAGTTTTCATCCGGTGCAACCGCATCACTATTAAGCATTGAGGAGCACTATCGCCTTCCGCGCTTCTTGTCCGAACGTAATCCAAAGAGGCTCACCCCAGAAGTCCTCAACGAAATTGAGACCGAAGCCACGTTCATCAAGGAACTAATTACTGGTTGTGCTGACGACGACACGCGAGCGCTATTTGAGCTTTCCTTCAGCCATGCACTCGCAACAAAAGTTGCTTTGCGGTGGATGGGCACGGGGGACAACCGGTTTGCCCTTGAGATTGGTCACCGCTCGTTATACGTTTTGTTCATCGCCCAGTTGAAATACATTTTGCGTAAGCTCGATACTTGGGCGGCGCTCCGTGAGGGGGGACTAGTTGCCCGGTATGGCGAAGTCCGTGTCGGCGTTTGTGACTGTACATCGCTGCCGCTACCCGACGGGAGCGTAAACGCGGTTGTGACATCACCACCCTACTTGCCGGCAGCATCCGGACGCGAAACATATCTTAGGAGTCGTGCCGCATCATTGGTAGGTTTGGGCCTTATGACAGAAGATGCGATCCACGACTGTGAGCGCCAGATCGTTGGCAGCATTCTTGCTGAACCTACTGAGGCTGGTCCGTTACCAGATAGCGTTGTGGACCTAGTGAACTGGATGCGACCACAGCGCGAGCGCACAGCTAAAGCTCGCCCTACAGCTGCGTATTTCGAGAGACTCGGGGACTCTCTCAAGGAGATGAAACGTGTTCTGGTACCAGGTGGCATCATTGCCTTGGTCGTCAGTAAGGAACACATGTTCTACGAGATGANNGAGTTGGATCGCGTACAAGTTCTCGAACTGCCAAAAATGGACTTCGCCGCACGCCCGGGAGCAAAGGGCACTTACTGCGAAGCTATCATCTTTCTCAGAAAGAGAGCAGAGCCTGAAACGCCGCACCCCTTGAGCGTTAAGTGACAGAGTAGGCATCACCCGTGAGCAGCATCACGGAGACTTCCGGTTTCGATGCCTTGAGCGTATCGACCGACGCAACATATCGCGTCGGTTCAGCGTGCGGGATTGCCACTCCATACTTGTCGTTGAGATCGGATGGCCTCATTTCAAAGCAAGCTAGCCCAGCGCCCAACGTTATTAGCTTACTCCCCAATGGCGTAACGACGAGACGGCAGCCACCCATAATTGTCATGCTGTGGCGGTAGCGCTGCATCGCACCCAGCAGTTGGCGATATGCCTCAAACGGGTTCGACTCATGGGCGTACAAGATATTTGACGTAGGGGTTTGCCGACTGTCGAACAGCGGTACCTTGTACTCGACCAGCAAATTGTCGGCACGCCTTGGATTGCGCGAGGGATGTGGTAAAACAGGGCATATCTCGGCTGAGTTGGGAATCACTGCGGAAGCCATGACCTTTTGAAGCTGGCTAACACGCCCTTCTCCCAAGATGGGGAACCAAACGAGAGGCCAATCCTGGACACTTTCGGCATGCAAAGCCCCCGAAAATCCAGGAATCACCACGAGGTCATTGCCCGGGTCCTCGGCCTGAATATGCCCGTCAAGAGCAGCATCCTCGCCCACCAGGACCTGGAAGTTAACGCCGTTCGCCGTCAGTGGCGAGATTCCACCTCCGACATTTTTGTTGGGAACAAGCTTGTTGAGCAGGCTCGTCAGCAGAGAAAGATACGCAACACGCGGAAAAGAGCTGACATCCAGAACAATGTCGGTCTGGTCTGTGACTTCGGCCAAAACCTGGCTCGTTCCAAGTCTAAGGGCGGTCCCTGCGCTGAGGTCATCTTCACCACCTGACGCCCCACCGATCGTAATAGTCTGGCAGCCGCCAAGCGAAGCGAAAATCGACTCGAGTGACGCCGCATTTTCGTCGGTCAGATGACTGATTTCGTCATCGAGAGTGTAACCACTGAAGCCAACCAGCAGAAGCTGGGCTTTCTCGACGTTACGCCCTGATGCCTGCATGCTTGAAACGAACTCGCGCATGACATTCTGGGCCCGGATATCGAAACCCCGGCCCGCGATATAGAGAAGCCTAACGGGTCGGGAATCAAACATCTGATCCCATAGTTCATGGACACCGCGCCCCCGTCGAAAGATATATTGGTCCCAAAGCATTCTCAGTTCATCTCCAGCTTGCGTCGTCGGCTCGGGACAAAACCACGCTCCATCCAGTCGATAAGCTCACTTGCCGATATGTCCTGCCATCCCCCCATTTGCACTGGTAGTCCGTAACAGGCACAAAGCGTCCGATTCAGATAGAAAATCGTTCCGCTCTCCCGTGACGCACTTGCAGAACTTGGTCTGGCCACAACCAGATTATCTGCAGCACATTCAGCAAGCACTCGAGTAAGAACATCACCCGCGACCCCCAGGGGCCTTGAAGTCGAATGTAGTTTGGCAAACTCCGTTTGCGACAGACGTATACCCGTCACTCCAGGTGCATAAGGCGCGTTTCGCTGAAATGTCTTTTCGCGACAGAACCCACCAAATGAATCGAGAAGTCGAAGGGCTCGCGACCCCTCTGTATGATTCTTCGGAATGAACTCACGTTTGCGCTTCGCCGCATCGACGAGGAGTTTTTCTTGTTCAGATGGAGACAAGACCAATTGCGGTTTCCGCAATACCTGTTTCGCCTGTAACCCAACGTAGAGGGCGGCAGCAAGTGATAACAGTTCCTCAATATTGCTTGTCGCCAATGTGCATAGACGTTCGAGACCGTAGTAGTACGGGATCTTAAGTTCGTCGTGTATGAAGATTTCCGCAGCACCGCGAACCTGAGAATTGTCTTTATCATCAAGCTCATCCGCCGACAGTGCCAAGTCCAGTGTCATTTGCCTCTTGGCCTCGTCGCGAGCCATCCAGGTGCGCGTAACGTACATATCAATGAGTGCTTCGATCGTTGGCTCGGCGGCCCGTTGTTGAGCTCGTGCAAGCCATTCGCTGTATCGAACATTAGATTCGTGCCTGCGCGAATCTGCATTAAACGCGTCTATCCCTTGGATGACCGCATCTCTGATTTCATCGGGAGAGTATTCGCTTTGCAGACACTGAGAAAATGAGCTTGATGCAACAACGTCTTGGAGAGACATTCGCCGGTCGAGGATATTCTGGGCGAATGTCATGAACTGATGTGTCCCCTTTGACCCGCTCCACATATCCTCAAGGGCGTATTCGCGCAGGTCACGTCCTTGGCGAGCCCCCTGCGAAAGAAGGTCATTTCCAAGTGCGCTAGCCCTCTCGGCAAGCCATACTGGAACTGATGGGCGCAATACCGTAAGCTCGTCGATCAGAAGCGTCCGTTGCTTCCGGCGCAATTTGTGGAGATCGTCAATCATCAGCAGTCGCCGGGGTGCAACTGTTCGATCCTTGAAATGGAAGCCGACGGATTGAAGCCAGAGAACGCTCTCAAATCGCACATGCAATGGCATGCTTGCATCCTGATGGCCAGCGAATGCGTCAAGCTGTGCATAAACGCGTTGCTCATGCTGTTCCGCCCAAGCTATGAGCTGGCGCGGGTTTTCATGGCGTGGAATGCACTTCAGGTCAGCGGCAGAATCGTCATAAGTTAGGCGAATCGCGTCAATTTGATCGGTAGGGCTGATGCCGATCAAAGCACAGACGCTACGCAACGTCCGAAGTACAACTCGGCAATCTAACAGCGCTCTGAATAGGCCTTCGTTTGCAAGCTCGGCACCAGGAGGAAGGTCGGCATAACCGGAGGCGCACGACAAAATGATACCGACCATTTGCGGGCCGTCCTGATCATCTACAACTCCGCGAGAAACTAGGTGCTTGAACGATTCCGTGAGTTCTGGAACGTGGCGAGAACTCCAGAACGCGCCCAATGCTGTCGGGGTAAACGCCCTCAAAAGGGTCGTCTTACCAGCACCAGGTGCACTGCGAAAGATGTGAACTGCGCCCTCGAAGGCGTCCTCCGCCAACTTCTCCAATATCTTCGGAGAGAACAGCCTAGCGAAATCCATGTCCGATGTGGTCCGCNNCGAACGGGCTGAAGGATTCGGGCCCCCATAGCAGATAGATGGAATTGTTCGGCGTGTTATGCGATAAAACCACGGGCAAAGCGCATCCGGCAAAGCCGAGCCGAGCATCTGTGGTTCCTCCAACGGCAATGTGCTTATCGGTGGCGCGAGTATCGTAGTAAGCGGTGTTGGCCAGCAGGCTGCGTAGCTGAGAGGGAACGCTCTGTGTCAGGGCTATGTCCGGCTCTATGGGACAAAGCACTCTAATTTGGAGCGGTTTGTATCCGAATTCGGATGTGAATCNNAAAACCTCATAGTGCGCCGGGTCCACGAGGTCGCCCCGATGGAGCCTTTCATAGATCTTCCGAATCTTGCCCTTGAAGACGTTTTTGCTTGCGTCATAGCGAATATAGGTATTCCCGCTTCCGGAAAAATCATCCAGAAGCCAGATCAGGTTGAATCGTGCATGTTCTACAGGGTATCCATTTTTCCCCAGCGTTTCCTTAAGGTCATCGGTCATTTCCTCGGCTTTGTCTTCACCGAGTTCATATGCCTGCCATATTTGCTCGTTGCTTATCGCATTACCGCTCGCGCGTCGAAGCTCATTTGTTCTTGCTCCGTCACTGAGTCCCAAATACAGCGATTTGATTCGTAGCTCCTCGAAACGCCTATGACGAACTATCTTCATTACGCGATGGTTGGGTATGTCATGCTCCTCTGCCACCAGTCGCATGCGCTCCTGCACTATCACATCTGGATAGGCAGTGCGGACTAAGTGCGAGAATTCAGCGTCAGATAGGTATACCAACCGCTCGGCGACCAAATCGAGGGCCGCTTGCCGATCGGGCTCGGCGAGTTGGTTCAACCAGAGCGCCAGATTTTCTATGAACCGGCGCCCAGGCCCAAATCGTTGATAGTGATCATACTTATAGTCAGCGAGTAACTGCAGCTTGGGCAAGAATCGTGAGACTGTCGCCTCATCTTGCCACCCCATGACCGTAGCCAGAAGTTGCGCTGCATTTTGATCTCGCATGTATCGGCCTGACGTCGTTAATGGGGTATTGATAAACGAAACCGGTTGGCACCTGGTTAACTGACTAAGATACCAAAGCGTCGCATCCACATCCCGCAAATGTGCTGGCGCTAGTTTCCATCCGCGATCAAGTCTACGTGACGGAGCGTCTACACTTAAAGAATACCTGTGTTCGAGCAGTGCTGTGTCATTGCCAGGCCACGCCCCCTGATCACCCATAGTCAATATCGCTTGCGGGTCAATCTTGAAATTCTGAATAATGTGCGCAATCAACCTCGCTTTGCTTATTCCCTTAGCCAGAACATCGATTGAATGCTTGCTTCTAACCATACTCGACAAATCAAGCCCGGCCTGACGTAACGAATCGGCCATTACAAACCACATCTGCTCGGTCGACAGCCCTTCTCGGAAACGAATGCTTACCTGGTAAGGATGTGTTGTTCTCACGTCCTGAATAGGAGCCCCCAGGTTTCTCAGTCGTACTGCGATTCGAGTCACATGGCTTAGAAATTCACTTGTTTCGTTCTTTGACGACGGCGCTGAGGCAGCGCTATCGACCCAACCGCCGTTATACAAACCAAGCTGGATGCGCTCCAGGACTTCGGAAGGGAGGCTCTCCTGCAAACGCTCCTGAATAGAGCCTCCGCGGCCTGATGCTATGCC
>JRYJ01017041.1_pt1 | contig 10271 bp, 8 predicted proteins | sample 235371 | NCBI WGS metagenome assembly JRYJ01 (sample SAMN03074219, study PRJNA261477) | activated sludge metagenome | biome: Wastewater Treatment Plant; feature: Wastewater; material: Activated sludge; isolation source: activated biomass of a wastewater treatment plant treating hydrocarbon... ... | reverse complement strand
TTTGGACCCGAAATCCGTCTGATGCTTCAGGAAGGCGACGCCGAGGAGATGCGGACGTTCTGCGAGACGCTGCATCCGGCCACGGTGGCGGACGCGCTCACCGACGAAACTCTCCGGGAGGAAGACATCTGGAGATTTCTGCAGTCCACGTCGATTCCCAATCAGGCGGCGATATTCGAGTACTTTCCGATCGAGTTTCAGGTGCGACTCGTGGAAGGCACCGGTCGGCCGCACGTCGCCCGCCTGATCGAGAAGATGTCGCACGACGATCGCGTGCTGCTGGTCCGCAAACTGCCGCCGCGCGTGGCCGAGTCGATTCTCCGCCTGGTGGACGAAGCGGATCGCCGCGACATCGCCGCCCTGGCGAACTACNNACCCGCCGAACTCCGTCGGGGCGCTGATGACGACCGATTATGCCTGGCTGCCGGAATCGCTCCGCGCGGCCGAGGCGGTCACCCGCCTGCGCCAGCAGGCGCCGAACTCGGAGACGATTTACTACGTCTACGTGCTGGACGAGCGGACGCGGAAGCTGCTCGGCGTCGTCAGCCTGCGCGAGTTAATCCTGGCGCCGCCCCAGCAACCGATCCGGGAGTTGATGGACAGCGACCTGAAGACGCTTCGCGCGCTCGACAGTCGGGAATCCGCCGCTCAGCAACTGGCCCGCTATGACTTCCTTGCCATGCCGGTCGTCGATGACGAAGGCCGGCTCGTCGGCATCGTTACCCACGACGACGTTATCGACGTCGTGGTTGAGCAGGCCACGGAAGACGTGCACCGGCTCGGCGGGCTTGGGCCGCTGGCTGAGAATTACCTCGAAGCCAATTTCGTCACGATCTGGAAGACTCGCGCGTTCTGGCTGGCGTGCCTTTTCGGCGCCGAGTTGTTCACGTTCACGGCCCTGTCGCATTTCGAGGACGAGATCAGCAAACTGGTCGTGCTCAGCTTGTTTGTGCCGTTGTGCATTTCAACAGGCGGCAATTCCGGCTCGCAGGCGGCGACGCTGATCACGCGCGCCATGGCCCTGGGTCAACTCGGACGCGGCAGTTGGCTGCGCGTGCTCCGGCACGAACTGTTCATGGGATTGGCTCTGGGCGTGTCGCTGGCCGTCATCGCCTTTGTGCGGGGCGCCGCGACGCCGGCCAGCGTTCGTGGCGGCAGCAAGGAACACGATCAACCCATCGCATTTCGCATCCCGGCGAACGCCGAGGCCCCGGCGTACGATCCAGCGACGGGCCTGCGGCTGCCGGCGAATCAACTCGAGTTCATACAGATGCTGCCCCGGTCGGTCACCGCCACGGCGCCTCCCGATGCGAAAGTCGAGGTCATCGAGTTCGGTCCGTGGCGCGAGTTTCGTTTTCCGGCCGGCACGGTGGTCGAGGAACCGCCCGTGGACCGCTGGGCATTGGCCAAGGTCGTGGCGTTGTCCGTCGCCGGGATCTGCCTCTGGGGCACGATTGTCGGCTCGATGCTGCCGTTCGCTTTCCGCGCGTTCGGAGCCGATCCCGGCGTGGCATCCAGCCCCTTCGTCGCGACGTTCGTCGACGTCACGGGGATCATCATCTATTTCTCCGTCGCCCGCGCATTCTTGCTCTGAGTCAAGGCCGCCGAAACGCGGATTTCTCTGGAAAGCCGGCGAATCGGCATCGTTTAGCCGCGAATGGCATCTAAAATACAGAGGCGATTGCCGAAATCGGCTTGACGGTCGCCGTCGGCGCGCCGGAAGGAGTAGTGAATCATCCGATGGGTTCTTCATGGCGGCTCGGACGCGCGTTCGGCATCGACGTGTACGTCCACTGGAGCTTTCTGCTGATCCCGGCGCTGGTGCTGTACGGCAATCTCGATTCCGGGCTTGCCGTCGCGCTGGCGGGCGTCGGGCTGGTGCTCGCGCTGTTCGGCTGCGTCGTCCTGCACGAACTCGGCCATGCGCTGATGGCCCGGTCGTTCCATATCGGGACCCGGGATATCACGCTCTACCCGATTGGCGGGATCGCCCGGCTGGAACGGATGCCGGAGCGGCCGCTGGCGGAAATCCTCATCGCCATCGCCGGTCCGCTGGTCAACGTCGTCATTGCCTTCGGACTCTGGCTCGGGCTGGCGCTCTCGGGGCGCGAACTGTCGCTGAACCTTTTGTCGCACAACCTCGTGGTTCAATTGCTGGCCGCGAACGTCGGCCTGGTGGTGTTCAACATGCTGCCGGCGTTTCCGATGGACGGCGGTCGCGTCNNGTCGCGTCCTCCGCGCCGGATTGAGCTTCTTCATGAATCGCGTGCGTGCCACGGAAGTCGCCGTGGGAGTGTCGCGCGTCCTGTCGCTGGGGTTCCTGATCCTGGCGTTCACGCAATGGGGCTCGTTGATCCTGGCGTTCATCGCGGTGTTCGTGTTCCTGGCCGGATCGCAGGAACTTGCCGCGGTGCGGATGCGTGAAGCCTGGCGCGGCGCGGGCTTCGAGCCGGGCATGGCCGCGCCTCGGCAACCGTATGCACGCGCCGACGGCCCCGTCGCCCCGGGCTGGTCCGGATTTACCTGGGATCCCCGCACCGGCGTCTGGATTCAATGGCACAATGGCGAACCGATTGGCGCCAGTTCTGTCGGCGGAACGCCCAATTCCCGCTGACGGTTCGACCCGGATTCGTGAATCCCGGGCCATCAGGCTCCGATGTCAACGATGAGGATGCGAACCGGACCACAGGCCGCGGCCGCTCCTGACGCCCGATCCGACAAATTCGGCAAGATGCGGGGCCTTTGTCGATGGCAACGACACGCCAGCGTCCGTGGGCCGCACCAGGGCTGATGATCGCCGACGCGCTGGTGGCGCTCGGCGACTGGGCGGCTTTTTCGGGCCGGGCCATCTCATGGGCGATCCGCCGTCGGCCGGGGCCCGGTACCTTCGTCCCCATCTGCTATGCCATCGGCGTCCGCAGCGTCACGGTCGTGGCTTTGACCGGCGCCATCATCGGCATGGTGCTCGCGGTGCAGGCCTACAACGCATTTCGGCCNNATGGGCTCGTTCATCAATACGTCGGTGGTCCGCGAACTCGGGCCGGTGCTGGCGGCGACGATGCTCGCCGGCCGCGTCGGCAGCGCCATGGCCGCTGAACTCGGTACCATGCGCGTCACGGAGCAGATCGACGCCCTTTCTTGTCTCGGGGTCGATCCGGTTCATTACCTCGTCGTGCCGCGGTTTCTGGCCTGTGTCTTGCTCATCCCCCTACTGACAATCTTGGCCGACGTGATGGGCATGATCGGCGGCGCGGCGATCTGCCTGGGCGTCTGGGGCATCGAGCCGCATTTCTACTGGCAGCACGGTCAGGCACACCTGACCTACTGGGACATTTTCACGAGCCTCGCCAAGGCCGTCGTTTTTGGCGCGTTTATCGCCCTCATCAGTTGCCACCGGGGATTCCATAGCCGCGCGGGCAGCGAAGGCGTCGGCCGAGCGGCCACCGAAGCGTTCGTCCTGTCCTTCATTGCGATCCTCGCGCTCGATTTCTTCCTGGCTTTGTTCTTGAACAGCCTTCAGGAGCGCTTGTTCGGGATTCAGGTCATGCAAGCGTGAAAACCGGGGCGTACCAGCGAAGTGAGACGGGTTCCGAGATCGCCAACACTCAGATTGGCGATCGGCTGAGCCGCTTCGACCGCCAAGCGATCGCTCGAGTGTGGAGCGGATGAAAACCATCGTGAAACGCCGACAGAACGAAAACGCGAAAAGCATCGAACTCGCGCTATCCTCCTTTCGTGCTTTCGTGATGATGTCTTCGTGAATATCAAGGCATCGGCCCTTCGGAGCTTCCGAGCGACGCTGTGAATCCCGACCCGCTGATCGCGTTTTCGGACGTCGCCGTCGGTTTCGACGGCCAGGATGTGCTGCGCGGCCTGACGCTGCAGGTGCCGCACGGCCAGACGCTCGTGCTGATCGGCGAGAGCGGCTGTGGTAAGACGGTGACGCTGAAGCTGATCGTGGGGCTGCTGAAGCCGCTCTCCGGAAGCGTCATTTTTGACGGGCGCGACCTGTCCCGCCTCGACGATCGCGAACTGGTCCGGCAGCGGCTGCGGATCGGCTTTCTATTTCAGGGCGCGGCGCTGTTCGACAGCCTGAGCGTCTTCGACAACGTGGCATTCGGGTTGCGCGCGCACCGGGATCTCTCGGAGTCGGAGCTCCGAGAGCGCGTGATGCAACGATTGCAGGAGGTAGGACTGTCCGAAGGGGTTGAGCGGAAAATGCCGGCGGAGCTGTCGGGCGGCATGAAAAAGCGGGTCGGTCTGGCTCGGGCGCTGGTTCTCGACCCGGAGGTCATGCTTTACGACGAGCCGACGACCGGGCTTGATCCGATCATGAGTGATGTGATCAACGAACTGATCCTGCAGACGCGCCGGCGCCGACCGATCACCAGCATCGTCGTCACCCACGATCTGCGAACGGTTCGGCGGGTCGCGGACCGAGTAGTGATGCTGCTGCCGCTGTCGCGGCTGGAGCCGGGCGAGCCGCAGATCGTCTTCGACGGCGCGCCGGCCGAGCTCCAGTCGTGTCCCGACCCGCGCGTCCGCCAGTTCGTGGACGGCGAAGCGCGCGACCGCCTTGCCGCCGCCGTTCAGTAGGATGCTCGCCGTCTCGGAAGGACTCGCCGTGGACGACCGGAAGCAACGCTTTCGTCTCGGCTTGTTTGTCGCCGCCGCCGGCGCCATGCTCATCGCCATGGTGTTGCTCTTCGGCGGGGCCCCCCAGCGCTTCTTCGCCCGCACCGACACCTACACGATCATCTTCGATGACGCGCCCGGCGTCTCGCCCGGCACGCCGGTTCGCAAGTCCGGCGTCCGTATCGGCGAAGTCTCGTCGGTCCGGCTCGACGACGCCACCGGAAAGGTCCACGTCGTCATCCGCGTGAACCGGCAATACACGATCCGACAAAATGAAGAGCCGGTGATCAGCCAGGACCTGCTGAGCCGGGACACGACGATCGATTTCGTGCCCAAGCTGGCGGCGCCGCCGAAACTCCCGGCCCCGGAGCCGGCCGGCGAACCGAAGTTGCAACCGCCGCAACCGATCCAACCGGCCGGGCTCTGGGAGCAAGATGGGGCCGGCGCCAATCCGCCCGGCGATATCCCGCTCGGTGAGCCGATTCCGCCGGGGTCGGTGATTCGCGGCCGGCCGGCGTCCGATTCCCGCGCCTTGCTGACGCAGGCGTCCGACATCCTGCCGACGGTCCAGGCGGCGTTACAGGCGATCCGACGCTCCGCCGAGCGGTTCGAGCAGATTCTGCCGCAACTCGAACTGGGTGTGCGCGAGTTTGCCGCTCTCGGCCGGGCGATCCGCGAGGCCGTTCCCGAAGTCCGCCGCACCAACGACGAACTCCGCGCCTTGCTGCAAAACGTCCGCACGATCGCCCCGGGGCTGCGGCGGACCAATGAAGAACTGCAACTGACGCTGCGCAACTTCAGCCAGGTCGGCGAAACCGTCAACGTCTTCATTCAGGCGAACCAGGATCGAGCGACGAAGGCGCTCGACCAATCGACGGACGTCCTTCAGCGCATCAGCCAGTTGCTCAGCGATGAAAATCAGAAGAACATCACCGCGACGCTGCGGGCGGCTCAAGCGGCCAGCGCCAATTTCGACAGCGTCCTGCGCAACGCCGACGATCTGCTCCGCGAGGGCAAGCAAACTGTCGCCAACATCAACCAAGTGACCAAGCCGCTGGCTGAACGCGGCGAGCGCGTGCTCCGCAATCTCGATTGCAGCATCGAGCAACTGACGCGCATTCTGGTCTCGATGGGCGGCAGCGGGGACGGCACCATCCAGAAGTTCTTCAACGATCCGTCGCTGTTCAACAACCTCAACGATGCGGCCCTCATGATCACGCGCGTGATTCCACGCCTGGATCGAATCCTCCGCGACTTTGAGGTATTCGCCGACAAGATCGCGCGGCATCCGGAGTCGATCGGCATCGGCGGGGCGATCCGGCCCAGCGCGGGCTTGAAGGAATCGCCGACGCTCGCTCAACCGCAGCCCTATCGCCAGCGGCCCTGAAAACACTTCGTCACGAAATCACGAAAGAAGAAATCCATCCACAGATTTCTCAGATCTCACAGATGGAATGCCCTGAATCTGTGTGATCCGTGAAATCTGTGGATGGTTTTTTTGTTTGGCGGAGCGTCGTGAACTCTTATGAGACCTTCAGGGCGAAATCCGATCGATCGAGTCGGAAATTGGGATTGTAGTACGGATCGCCGGCCGCGAGTTGCCGCTCCCATTTCGCCACGAAGCGCCGGTACTCCCGATGAAAACGAGCCAGCTTCTCCGGCGTGTCCTCGTAGCCGCGCGTCTTCGACTCGAAGTGATACAGCTCCGCCTCCGGCGTGCAGACGATCCGGTAACCGAGCGCCTGAATCTGCAAACACAAGTCCACGTCATTGAACGNNCGACCTCGGGCCGCAGCGCGTGCGTCGTCATCCGCTCCAGCCAATCGGGATTGATCGCCTCGACATCGTTGTTGAGAAACAGCAGCACGTCGCCGCGACTGTGCGCGGCGCCGAAGTTATTCACCGCCGCGTAGTTGAACGGCTTCGTCCACGGCACGATCCGCGCTCGCCCCTCGCGCTCCAGCCGGCGATAAAAAGTCCAGGTCTCCTCTTGCTCGCTGTGATTCTCGAGGATCAGGATCTCGACGTTCGCGTAGCTGGACCCAGCGATGGAGTCGAGACATCGGCTGAGCAGCGCCGCGGAATCGCGATTCGGGATCAGGATCGAGACGAGCGGCTGGCGCGGCAGGCGGTAAATGACGCGGTAGACGCCGGGGATGTGCCCCTCAACGACGCCGGCCGGGGTGTTCATGCGCTCGAGGTGCTCAGCCAAGGCCCGCCGGCCGGATTCGACCAGGTAGCGCTTGCTGTCGGTGTCCGCAGCCGTGGATTGGGCGTGCATTCGCCAGTGATACAGCACTTTCGGAACGTGGACGATGGAACGAGCACACTCGCTCGCTCGGAGCACGAGATCGTAATCCTGGGCGCCGTCGAACCCATCTCGGACGCCCCCGAGCCTCTCGACCAGGTCCCGCCGCAGCACAAGCAGATGACAGATGTAATTGTGACTCCGCAGCGTATCGGGCGACCAGTCCGGCTTGAAGCACGGATCGACGCGGCGGCCCGCTTCGTCCAGCTTGTCTTCATCGGAGTAGATGAAATCGACATCGGGATGTCGATTGATCGCCTGAACCACTTCGAAGAGCGCAAATGGAGCGAGTTCATCGTCGTGATCGAGGAACGCCACGTATTCGCCGCGGGCCAGCGCCAGCGCGGCGTTGGTGTTGCCGGCGATGCCGCGATTGCGCTCGAGCCGCGCCACGCGGATGCGCGGGTCCGATGCCGCGGCCGAATCGATGACGTCGAGCGTCGGCGCCGCGCTGCCGCCGTCGGCAATGCACAGTTCCCAGTGCGGATACGTCTGCTCGCGCACGGAATGCAGCATGGCGGTTAGGAATCGCGGCGGCGTGTTGTAGGTCGGCGTCACGATGCTGATGAGAGGCCGTCGCGGAAATGAGCAGCGCCGCTGCCGATCCAGATCGCCCCGCGTCGGCTCGTGCCGCGCGATCCAGCGCGAATACTGCAGCGAATCGAGCGCGACGCTCGTTCCGCCGGCATCCGCGTCGGGCTGGGAGAGGTCCTTTCCGGTCCAGCGGTGGACGGCGCGGCCGAGTGCGCGCACCGCCGCCCGCACCCAGCGCCGCCGCCGACTGTGGAGCGGCAGCAACTTCTCGCGCACCTTGTACATCAGCCGCGCCGCCTTCCACGCGCCCGAATTGAGGATCGAATCGAGCTGCGCCTGCTTTTCGTCGAGCACCTCGTTGCGGCGCATCAGCGCGGTTTCGAGTTGTGCGATCCGGCGCGCGGCGCTGTCCGCGTCCCAATCGGGCGAGCGGAAGGTGAGGATTTCTTCGGCGGCATCCTTGCGCGTCATGGGGCGGTTATAACCGCCGGCGTCGGCCGTGAGCAAGCCGGATTCGCCGCAACTTCCCCGGTTTTCCCAGAAGCCTTAGAATGCGCACATGGGGATCGAGCTTCCGCTGGAATTCGCGCCGCCCGCCGCCGGTCCGTCGCCATCGGTCCTGGACGCCGACGGCGACCTCGCGGGCTGGCTGGCCGGGCGCTCCGAACCGCCCCATCGCATCCGCCAGATCCATCGACAGATTCTCGCCAATCGCGCCGAGTCGTTCGATCAGATGACCGACCTTCCCCAGCGGCTGCGGCACGACTTGGCCGCGCAGTGGTCCCCGCTGGCCGCAACCGTCGAGCGCCGGTTGCACTCGCGCGACGGCACCATCAAACTGCTCCTGCGCCTGCACGATCGTCGGCTGATCGAGTGCGTCATGATTCCGAAGGACGGCCGCCGGACGGCGTGCATCAGCACGCAGGTCGGTTGCGGCATGGGCTGCGTCTTTTGCGCGAGCGGAATCGACGGCGTGGCTCGCAACCTCACGGCCGGCGAAATTGTCGAACAACTGGTGCGCCTGCGCAACGCGCTGCCGAAGGACGAGCGCCTCACGCACGTCGTCGTCATGGGCATGGGCGAGCCGCTGGCCAATCTCGACGCGCTGCTCGCGGCGCTGGCGATCGTTGGCGACAAGAACGCCTTGGCCATCGGACAGCGCCACGTCACCATTTCCACCGTGGGCCTGCCCGAGCGCATGCGCCGGCTGGCCGATCTCGGCAAGCAATACCATCTCGCGGTCTCCTTGCACGCGCCGAACGACGCGCTGCGGAATCGCATTGTGCCGACGAACAGCCACATGGGTCTGCCGGCGATTCTCGCCGCCGCGGACTATTTCCAGGCGCGCACCGGCCGGCAGGTCACGTACGAGTACATCCTCTTGGGCGGGCTGAACGACGGCCCGGCGGAATCGAGGCAACTCGCGGAACTGCTCCGCGGCCGCCAGGCTCACGTGAACTTGATTCCGTTCAATCGCGTCGAAGGGTTGCCGTATCAACCGCCGACCGCGGAGGCCCAGGCCGCTTTCGCCGCGCGGCTGCGGCAGGCCGGCATCAGCGTCAAAATCCGGCAGCGGCGCGGGGCGGATATTGACGCGGCCTGCGGCCAATTGCGCCGCCAAGCGGAACGCGAAACTTCGTCCGCCGCCAGCGGTTAGATCTTTCAGGGGGCAGCGCGACCGTGAGCAGCGAGACCAGCGCGCAACTGTCCCTCCGCGATCCCGATGTCCGGCTGATGTTGCGCGTCCGCGATCACGACGACGCCGCGGCGTTCGGCGAACTCGTCGAGCGCTATCGCAACCGAGTGGTCGGGATTCTTCACCACCTCGTCGGCCGCGTTGACGAGGCGGAGGACCTCGCCCAGGAAGTATTCCTGCGCGTGTACCGCACACGAAAGCGCTACCATCCGCGAGCGAAGTTCTCGACCTGGTTGTTCACGATTGCGAACAATCTGGCGCTGAACGCGCTGCGGTCGCGGCGACGGAAGCCAGTGGTGCCGCTGCCGGCACAGGAGTCCGGGCCGCTCGGGGCGCGCCCGGCCGAAAACCTCGTCGCCGCCAAGAACGCCCCGCCCGGGCAGCGACTCCAGCAGCAGGAATTGGCCGGAATGATCCGCTCGGCCATTGATTCGCTCAGCGAACGGCAGCGCATGGCCGTCGTGCTGCACCGCTTTGAGGAAATGAGCTACGCCGAAATCGCCGACGTGATGGGCCTGACGACCAAAGCCGTGAAATCCCTGCTGAGCCGCGCGCGATCGGCGTTGCGCGACGCTCTGCAAGCTCATCTCGCGGCCGACAGCACGTTTCTCCCATTTCAGCATCGACCGTCCGAAAACGGGGAGAATCATGAGTGACCGACCGGCTCTGACCGACGCCGAACGCGACGAACTCGTGGCCTACCTCGATGGGGAATTGGACGCGGCCGCCGTTCGCCGCTGGGAGGATCGCCTGCGGGACGACCCGCGCCTGCGCGCCGAGGCCGACGCGCTGCAGCAGACCTGGGCGCTCCTCGGTCAGTTGCCGCGCGTGGAATCGTCGCCGGGACTGGCGTCGCGGACACTGGAGCGGCTGTCGGCGCTCGACGAACCGCCCGCGCCGCGCCGGGTTTCCCCTTGGCTATTCCGCTTTGGCTGGATCGGCGCTCTTGCGGCCGCGGCCGTGATCGGCTACTGGGCCGTGCCGAGCCCACAGCTGGAAGTGGACCTTGATCGCGATCCGGTCTATCGCGCCGAACCGCGGCTCATTGAGAATCTTCCACTCTATCTAGCCGTCGAAAACGCCGAGTTCTTGCACCTT
>JRYJ01003186.1_pt1 | contig 10371 bp, 9 predicted proteins | sample 235371 | NCBI WGS metagenome assembly JRYJ01 (sample SAMN03074219, study PRJNA261477) | activated sludge metagenome | biome: Wastewater Treatment Plant; feature: Wastewater; material: Activated sludge; isolation source: activated biomass of a wastewater treatment plant treating hydrocarbon... ... | reverse complement strand
GCGCCTCGAATTTTGCGCTTAGATCACCCATCGCCTGGCCTCCTTCCGAATCATGTTCCATGCCCGACCGGATTATAGGCGATGCCGGTGAGCCCGGGCCGCTCTCCGCCAACGCACCGGCGCGGAGTATGATAGCCACCTGCACGAAGTGACACGCCGCACCCAACCGACCCACCATGACAAATCGCGAACGCATTTCCAGTGTCGACACGGCCTGGCTGCGCATGGATCGGCCGACTAATCTGATGATGATCGTCGGCGTCATGATCTTCGACGGCCGTGTGGATTACGAGCGCCTGAAGCAGGTCATTGAAGCGCGCTTCCTGCGCTTCCGCCGTTTTCGCCAGAAGGCCGTCGAGGAAACCACCGGCTACGCGTGGGCGGAGGACGAGTACTTCGATCTCGACTCGCACCTGCAGCGCACCGCCCTGCCGGGTAAGGGCGGCAAGGCGGAGCTGGAGAAGCTTGCCGCCGAGCTGATCAGCTCGCCGCTGGATCCGAACAAACCTCTGTGGCATTTCCAATTGGTCGAGAATTACGACGGCGGCTCGGCCCTGATTGTGCGCATTCACCACTGCATCGCCGATGGCATCGCACTGATCGGCGTGCTGCTGTCCATGACCGACGAGCGACCCGACGCACCCGTGCAGACAACCGGCGGGGCTGCGGAGGAGCCCGCTGCGCCAAGCGAGGAGCCGGACAACTTCTGGCGCCAGATCCTGCAGCCGGTAACGGACACCGTGATCGAAGCCATCAACACCGCCGGCAGCGTGTGGTCGAAGTCCATGAGCCTGGTGGACGATCCGGCGCAGATCACCGATTACGTTCGCATAGGCAAGGCCGTGGCTGCAGAGGTCGCGCAGCTGGCGCTCATGCCCAACGACTCGTCGACGCGCTTCAAGGGCAAGCCGGGCGTGATCAAGCGCGTGGCCTGGAGCGAGCCGATGCCGCTGGCGGAGATCAAGGCCGTGGGTAAGGCGCTTGGCTGCTCGGTCAACGACATCCTGCTGTCATCGGTGGCGGGGGCGCTGCGCAGCTACCTGCTGGAAAAGGGGGACAACGTCGCCGCGGTCGAGATCCGTGCCCTGGTACCGGTCAATCTCCGCCCCGCCGGACAGGAGCACAAGCTCGGCAATCGCTTCGGCCTCGTAGCGCTGAGCCTGCCGGTGGGCGTGGAGAATCCCGTGGCCCGTCTTTACGAGGTGCGCCGGCGCATGGAAGAGCTCAAGGACTCCTACCAGGCTGCGCTGACGCTGGGCATCCTCGGGCTGGTCGGTCTGTGCCCGAAGCCGGTGCAGACCCAGATCCTGGACATCCTCGCCGCCAAGGCGACCGCGGTCATGACAAACGTCCCCGGTCCGCAGAAGACGCTCTACCTCGCCGGCGGCAAGTTGGTGCAGCAAATGTTCTGGGTGCCTCAGTCGGGCGACATCGGCATGGGGGTGAGCATCCTGAGCTACGACGGCAAGGTACAGTTCGGGCTGGTCGCCGACAGGAAGTTCGTGCCCGACCCGCAGGCGATCGTGGCGCGCTTCCAGGCGGAGTTCGAAAAGGTGCTGCTGGTGGTGATGATGGAGCCCTGGGACACGCGCCGCGACCCGCACCTGATCGAAGAAGAACTCGCCGTGACGCAGGGGCTGAAAAAACCCGGGCGCAAGGTTAGCGCCGGAACGGCGGGCAGGCGCGCGGCGGCGGGATCTCGAAGCGGGCCCAGTGCCAAGGCCAAGGCCACACGCGCGCGGCCGGCCAGGACTGAAAAGGCAACCGCCGCGCCCGACACCGACAACGCGCCTGCACCGCCGCCGGCGCTCGATGCCGAAACAGCGGACAAACCGGTACGGATCCCGAAGCGCTTCCGGTGATATCGAACTTCCGTTAAGAACAGGTCGCCACCAAGAACACAAAGAAAGGTCGGTTCCGGTTTTCCCTTGGTGTTCTTGGTGGTAGGAATGCATCCTTTAGGGATGGACATCTGCGTCGATCTGCGGATAGCCAGTTCCTCCCGCCTCAATCCTCCAGCTCCGACTTCGCCAGTTCCACGTCCAGACGCTCCATGGCATCCATGGGCTTGCAGGCGGCCGCCTCCTCGTAGAGCTTCGCCGCCTCATCCATTCTGCTCTTGCCGTGCATCATCACCAAGCCGTTGGCATACTCGATGCGGGCGATGGCCGAATCGGGATTGAGCTTGAGCGCCTTTTGGAAGTGCTCCATGCCCGTCTCCTTCTTCGCCCCGTAGGTGAGGCCGCCCATCATGGCGCCGACCTTGTCGATCACCTCGGCGTGGTAGGCGCCCATGGCGATATGCGCATCGGCGTGCTTCGGCTCGAGCTTGAGCGCCTTGGTCAGGCTGTCCTTGATCTTCCCGCCCAGCCCTTGGGCCAGAGCCTTGACGACGGAAATACCCTGGCTGTACCGGCCCAGCGCGTAGGCATGAAGGTACCAGGCGTTGGCGTTCTTCGGTTCGGCGCGCTGCAGTTCCTCGGCGCGGCTCGCCACTTCCTGGAACAGCGCAAGCTTCTTCGCTTCGTCGGTCTCCAGGTAGTTGGCATAGATGACGGTCGCCTTATTGGCAACGTTGTAGCCCGCCGGCCCCTGCGAAGCGCCGAGCTCCGCGGCCTTCTGGAACTCCCCCTGGTGATAGAGCCGCCACGCCTCCTGCACTTTCTCGTCGGCGGGGAACGGCTCGCAATCGCCGCGGTGCAGCCGGTCCCAATTCTTCTTCAGGGCCGCGCCCGCATGGCCGTAGGCCTTCTCGGCATGGGGGAACTTCTTCCAGCTCACCTTGCTCATGGACATCTCCTCCGTCTTGTATGCTTTAATCCTACGACGTCACGTACCGCCGCGCCAGCTCTTCGAACAACTGGCGCGAATGCCCCACCAGATGCGGCGCCGCAAGCGCCATGACCTGAAACACGCCGCGGGCCAACGCGTCCTCCTCGGCCAAGTGACGCGGATTGCGCACGTATTCGAACGACAGCCAGTAGGTCGCCACCACCGCCATGTTGGTCGCCAGAGCCTCGATCTCACCGCGCGTCGCGCGCATCTCGCCGCTCGCCACCAGCCCGTCGCAGATCAGGCTCGCCGTGCGGATCTTGTGCGCCAGAATCTGCTTGAAATGCAGCTCAAGCGTGCGGTTGCGGCTGAGCAGATCGTTCAGGTCGCGATAGAGAAAGCGGTAATTCCAAATGCATTCGAACAGCAGGTGCAGATAGAGCCAGATGTCCTCGACATCGGGCTGGCGTCGGGCGGGCGCCGAGAGCGTGCTCTCGATCTGCCGCTCGAACTCCGCGAACAGCGAGTTCGTGATCTCGTCCTTGTTGCGGAAGTGATAGTAGAGATTGCCTGGGCTGATGTTCAGCTCGTCGGCAATGACGGTGGTGGTGACATTGGGTTCGCCGAATTCGTTGAACAGGCGCAGGCTGGTTTCCAGGATGCGCTCACGGGTGCGGCGTTTCGGTTTCCGCTCCATCTTGTTCGGCTGTTCGCGGAGATCGTGTTGGCGCAGGATAACATCGAACTACGAGTGCTGGAACTGCGCGCCTCAGGTGCGAGGGCTGACGCACTGTCGCACAGTGACAGCGCGTCCCGGCGCTATGCCGCGCGACGCTGGCGCGCCGCGCGCATGTCGATCCAGCGCTGCAGATCGTCGAGACACTCGGCGAGGCGGCCGGCGGCCGCGGCCGTGGCAGTTGCGCGGCGTCGCTTCCGGCCATCGCCGGTGAGCAGTCGCCGCTCGGGGTCCGTCAGTACATCGAGCCGCACGCGAATGCCATGTCTGGCAAGGATCGGCGCCAGCTCGTGGCGACGGCGAAAGATGTCCGCCCGCGTCTTCTGGTAGGCATGCTCCGAGAGCCGGCGCCGGCTGGCGTAGCTGAAGACATTGGTAAAAAACATGTCGGCATCATCCCGGTTCGGTTCGAACAGAATGACGTCGGCGTCGGCGAACTCGGTGGCGTACTTGCCCATGCCGACCTGCATGCGCGAATGGATGATGGCGCGGAAGGTCTGCGAGAGCACGACCGGCAGCCCGCCCTCCACCAGCTTGTGCCGCTTCGGGTGGCCGCGTTGCGCCGCCAGAACCGAATCGAAGGGCACCAGAGGATTGATACAGAGCACAAGATCGACGCCTTGCTGCAACGCTACGGAAGCATGCAAGGTCTTCTTCAGCGCGCCATCCACGTAGTAGCGACCGCCGATTTCCACCGGCGGAAACAACCCTGGCAGCGCGGCACTCGCCTGTACCGCCGTCGCGATTGGCACGTGATCCCATCCCGGCGCGCCGAACTGTACCGACTCGCCTGAATCCAGGTCGGTGGCAACCAGATACAGCTTGTGCCGGAGCTCGCGGAAGTCGTTGGTTCGCCCCGGTTCGCTGAACAGCTTCGTCAGGAACTCGCCGACGCCGGCGCTGTTGAAAATGCCGGTTGGAATGGCGCGCGCCAGTCGCTCGAAGGACTCGAGGAAGTTCTGTCCCCAGGGATTGGTGACGTAGTGCCACATGGACGCGAGCAGCAGCGGCGGCACCGCCGCAGCACGGGTCAGGTACTCCTTGAATGCCGGCTTGAGCAGCACCTCCGGCTCGAACGGCTGCTCATCGCTGTGACTCTCGATGAACATGCGGCACATGCGCGCGGGCGTCAGGCCGTTGGCCAGCCCGGCAGCAATGAACGCCCCCGAGCTGACGCCGACATAGATATCGACATCGTTGAAGTCCATGCCCTCCAACGACTCCGCCAGCGCTACCAGCGCCCCGATTTCGTAGATGCCCCCCAAAGGTCCGCCGCCGGCGAGCGCAACGCCGATTCGGGATGGTTTCGACCGTGCGCGGCTACGCCGCGAGGGGCGTTGGCGCGACACGCGGGAAGCTCCCGCAGCCGGCCCCGCGGTCGGCGTACGCGAATCGGCAGCAGGCAGTCTGGGAAAAGGTCGCCCGCCGCCGGCAAGCGCTGCATCGAGGTAGGAGGAGGGGACGTCGATGCTGCGGCGCTTGCCTTTGCGGCGGGCTTCCATTGACCGGCTTTCGGCTCGTCCTGCTGAGTATCGTGCGTAGCTACTTGGCGACGCGGCGGCGCACCGGCTTCGCCGCGCCGTGCGAACCGGCGGTCAGTTGTTCGACCGCCTCGGTCAGTTCTGCGACGCGCTTGGTCAGCGTCTGGATGTCCTGTTTCGTGGGCACGCCCAGGCTATGGAGCGCCCGCGCCACACGGTCCTCGAACACCTGCTCCAAGCGATCCCAGGTGCCGGTAGCCTTGCCGGCAAACTCGGTCACCTTGTCTTCCGCGATCTTGCGCGTCTTCGCTTGCACGGCTTCACCTTCCTTCACCAGCGCGTCGAACACCTTGCCGCCTTCTTCCTGCGCCTTGACGAAGGCACCCAAGCCGGCCAGCCAGATCTGCTGCGCCGAATCCTTGATCGTCGCCGCCAGTTGGTTCTCCGTTACGTTTCCGGCGATCGCCTTGAGCTTCTTGACCATGCGGTACTCCTTTCGAAATGTTGCTCGGGTCACCTGCCAGCCCCGCTCCGGCACCGCGCCGAAGTTTCCGATGCGCTGACACTTGATTCCTATGCGAGACACAGTCTAGGCAAAAAAATTAGAGAGGGCACACTAATAACCTGGGCGCCGCCTTCTAGAAAGCGGGCACTGCAAGCCGGCCAACGGGTAGTTCTTCCCGTGTATCATAAATCCCGAAACCAACAGTGCCGCCAGGACCGGCTCAGCACATACAACAACGCGAGGAGACCTACATGCACTACTTCATCACCGGGGCCACCGGGTTCATCGGCAAGCGGCTGGTCAAGAAACTGCTGGAGCGCGATGGCGCAACGGTCCATTTTCTCACCCGCAAGCAGAGCCTCGACAAGCTCAATCACCTGCTCGAGTACTGGAACACAGACAAGACCCGCGCCATTCCGATCGTTGGCGATCTGACGCAGCCGAACCTCGGCGTAGCGAAGGCCGATCTGCGCAAACTCAAGGGCAAGATCGACCATTTCTTTCATCTCGCCGCCGTCTACGATCTCAAGGCCGGCCCCGAGGAGCAGCAGGAGGCCAACGTCAATGGCACGCGCAACGCCGTTTCACTGGCCAATGAGCTGGGAGCGAAGTGCTTCCACCATGTCAGCTCCATCGCTGCCGCCGGCATGTACGAAGGAGTATTCCGCGAAGACATGTTCGAGGAGGCGGAGAACCTCGACCACCCCTACTTCCGCACCAAGCATGATTCCGAGGCGATCGTGCGCAGCGAATGCGCGACGCCGTGGCGCGTATATCGCCCGGCCATGGTGGTGGGCGATTCGCGCACGGGCGAGATGGACAAGATCGACGGCCCCTACTACTTCTTCAAGCTGATCCAGAAGCTGCGCAAGATGCTGCCGCCATGGATGCCGACCATCGGCATCGAAGGCGGACGGATCAACATCGTGCCGGTGAATTTCGTGGTCGATGCCATGGACCATGTCGCTCACCTCAAGGGACGCGACGGCCAGTGCTTCCACCTCACCGACCCCAATCCCCTCCGCGTCGGCGACGTGCTCAACATCTTCGCCCGGGCAGCGCATGCGCCCGACATGGCAATGCGCATCAATGCCGCCCTGGTCGGATTCATTCCTAGGGGCGTGCGCAAAAGCCTGATGGCCCTCACGCCGGTTCGGCGCATTCGCAACGCGCTGATGCAGGACCTCGGATTGCCCGACGACATCCTCAACTTCGTCAACTATCCGACCCGCTTTGACTGCCGCGAAACCCAAAAGGCGCTGAAAGGGTCGGGCATCCAGGTGCCGGCACTGGAAGACTACGCCTGGCGCCTGTGGGACTACTGGGAACGCCATCTCGATCCCGACCTGTTCATCGATCGTTCGCTGCGCGGCCAGGTGGCGGGAAAGGTAGTGCTGGTGACAGGAGGTTCCTCAGGCATCGGCAAGTCGACCGCATTCAAGCTCGCCGAGGCCGGTGCCGTCACCGTCATCTGCGGCCGTGACGTGGAAAAGCTGCGCGAGGCGGAGAAGGAGTTTAAGGATGCAGGCCTGCCGCTAGTCACGTACTCCGTGGACATCGCCGACTATGCCCAGTGCGACGCATTCGTGGCCAAACTCACTGCCGACCACGGTGGCGTGGATTTCCTCGTGAACAACGCCGGGCGTTCGATCCGGCGCGCCATCGAAAACTCCTTCGACCGCTTCCACGATTTCGAGCGGACCATGCAGTTGAACTATTTCGGCGCGCTGCGGGTAACGATGGGACTGCTGCCGAAGATGATCGAAAGGCGCAGGGGCCACATCATCAACATCTCCTCCATCGGCGTGCTCACCAACGCGCCGCGCTTTTCCGCCTACGTCGCCTCCAAGGCAGCCCTGGACGCCTTCTCGCGCTGTGCTGCATCCGAGTTCGCCGATCGCGGCATCGAATTCACCACGATCAATATGCCGCTGGTGCGAACGCCCATGATCGCGCCGACCAAGCTCTACAACCAGGTGCCGACGCTCTCGCCTGAGGAGGCCGCCGATCTCGTGGTCGACGCCATCGTGCACAAGCCCGTGCGCATCGCCACGCGGCTGGGCGTGTTCGGACAGGTGCTCCACGCTGTGGCGCCGAAGGTTGCGCAGATCGTCATGAATACGACATTCCGCATGTTCCCGGACTCGGCGGCGGCGCAGCACGTCAAGGAAGGTCAGCCGCCGCAGCCCACGGCCGATCAGGTCGCCTTCCAGCAGATGCTGCGCGGCATTCACTTCTAGGGTCCAGCGAAGACGATGTCCCTCGCAGCAGGTCAGGCAGCGCCAGAGTTCAGCGGCGTCACGGCGGACGGCACGCCGGTACGGCTCACCGACTTTCGCGGCCGAAAACTCGTGCTTTATTTTTACCCCATGGACGACACACCGGGCTGCACGAGGCAGGCGTGCTCGCTGCGCGACCACAACGCCGAGATCGCGGCGAAGGGGGCGGCGATACTGGGCGTCTCGGCCCAGAGCCGCGAATCGCACCAACGCTTCACGGAGAAGTATCGCCTCAACTTCCCGTTGCTGGTGGATACCGATCAGAAGGTGGCGAAAGCCTACGAGGCGGCCGGCTCGGGCATCGTCGGCGCCATCGCCCGCGGCATGCTGGGAATGAACCGGCGTATCACCTACGTCATCGACGAGCAGGGCATGATCGCCCACGTCGTCGATGACCCGGACACCGCCGGCCACGGAGAGCAGGTGCTGCGGTTCCTGTAAGGCTGTTAAGGCGCAATTCACCACGGAGGACGCCGAGGACGCAGAGGAGGATCGAGAATCGATCGCTCGCCCAATGGGTGAGAGCGAGGAAATTTTCAGCAGCTCGTTTTCCTCTGTGTTCTCTGCGGTGAAGTAGATTTCTTGGGTCAGCTCTTGTCCAGCGCGCCCAACACCAGGGTGGCCACCTCGTCGTCGCGCAACAGCTCAAGGTGCCCGACGCCCTTGACGGGCACGTTGCGCGCTCCCTCCAGTGACTGATTCGACTGCGGCGCGACGAAGTTGTCATGCACGCTGTAGATGCATGTGGCGGGTAGCGCCGCCGGCAATGCCGTGCTCGCCAAGGTCTGAAGCCAGGGATTTCCGACCTCCATCTGGCGCGCATTGCGGCCTAAACCCAGCGTCGCAATCCTCGTGCCGCCGTGGGGTGCACCGAGGGTAATGAGCTGCGCCACCCTGCGCGCGCCTGCGCGTCGCACATAGGCTCGCGCCACCAGCCCGCCCATGCTGTGGGTGACGATCGCGACGCGGTCGACGCCACACTGCGCGCACACTTGCTCGACGCGCCGGGCGATCCGGTCGGCGAGTTCCTCGATATCTCCGAGCACCGGCTCGAGATTCGCCGTCGCGACGTTCCAGCCGCGCTCGCGCAGCCTGCGCGCCAGCCACCACCATGCAGCGCGATTGCAGCAGTAGCCGTGCACCAGGACGACGGTACGTGTGCCGTGATCGAGCCGGTCGGCCGGCATCAGCCGGGCTTCCAGCGGCTGCAAGACGTTGAACACCCAAAACATCGTCATAGCTTCGCGCCAGACGAGCCTGGCGGTGGCATACGCCCCGATCTGCTCCTCGGGCATGCGCGGCTTGCGCCAGAACCATGCGCTCAGGAAGGTGACGAGGACCACGGCCCAGCGCAGCGCCAGCGCCATCAGGATCACCAGTGCCACCGCCGAGCCGATGCTCCAACCGCCCGCCCGAACGAGACCGTGACCCAGGAGGAGGTAGATGAGCAGCTCGACGCCGAGTATCGCCGCCGACGCCCGCGCCAGCATGATCAGACAATGACCGGCGCCGCCCGCCCGGTCAGATCCTGCGCCAGCAGACTTGCATTGCGCGCGCTGAGGCCGTAGATGGACAACTGAGGATTGGCGCCGATGCTGGTGGGAAACACGGAACCATCGACGATTGAAACGTTGCTCAGGTGATGATGACGACCGCGGCTGTCCACCACGCCCAGCGCCGGATCGTCGCTCATGGCACACCCGCCCATGACATGGGCGCTGACCACGCGTGTGAGCAGCGGCCTGAGCGGCAGGCGCTCGATGCCGTTCTTCGCGTCCCGCCAACTGGCATAGCCGCCGCACTGCTCGTGCACGACATAGACCATTCGCGCACCTGCGGCGAATTGGATCTCCGCCATGGTCAGCAGTGCTCGCCGCGCGCCTTCCCAGAAGAATTCGTTCAAGGGGTAATCCAGCACAGGAGTGCCGTCGCTGCGCAACAGCACGCGCCCGCCCGGGCTTTCCGGATGAAAGCCGTCGCGTAGCAGCGCGATCAGCGCATGGGCGTGGGCGAACTCGCGCATCAGCCGCGCGTGCTGCTCGCCGTAGCCGTGCAACGTCGTGGCGAAGAGTACCGGATGTAGCGGCGGCGCCTCGAGCTTGAAGCCGAGCGGACCGTCGATCGGCGTCTGATCGAGAAAATGATCGGAATAGACGGATTGCGGTGCGCCGGAATAGCCGCCGACCGGTTGTTCCATCAGCGCAGCGCAGATCACCGTCGGATGAAGAAAGGTGCGCCTGCCTGTCAGGTCTCGCGGATCCGGCGCGCGGCTGCGCAGTAGCAGGGCCGGGCTGCCGATGGCGCCGCCGGCCAGGACAAAGTGCCGCGCCCGGACACGCACGCGCAGTTCTCCCGCATGGATGCCATCAGGCTGCATGGCACGCCCGTCGAGGGCAACGACGCGCTCGCCCTCCCAGAGCAGCCGCTCGGCGCGCAGCCGCGTCAGTAGTCGCGCCCCCCGCTCCAGCGCCGAGGGAATCGTGGTCACGAGCATCGACTGCTTGGCGTTGGTCGGGCAGCCCATGCCGCAGTAGCCGAGGTTCCAGCAGCCCTTCACGTTGCGCCGGATCGACGCCACCGGCACGCCCAGCGCCCAGC
>JRYJ01011658.1_pt1 | contig 10382 bp, 5 predicted proteins | sample 235371 | NCBI WGS metagenome assembly JRYJ01 (sample SAMN03074219, study PRJNA261477) | activated sludge metagenome | biome: Wastewater Treatment Plant; feature: Wastewater; material: Activated sludge; isolation source: activated biomass of a wastewater treatment plant treating hydrocarbon... ... | reverse complement strand
CTCCTGCCACGTCCGCCGCGGCGTTGTGATGGTCTCGCAGCACGAGTGAAAGAGCGCCCGCAATCGAGCGGTATTGCAATGAACGTTGAATTGCTGCTCGATGTGGCGGCGTGCGCGGCGCGCCAGGTTCGCGCGGAGCGGCCCATCGTCCAACAGCCGCGCAATCGCGGCTGCGAGCGCCGGCGGATCGTGTTGTGGCACCGCCAGTCCGGTTTCGCCGTCGTGCAAGACTTCCGGGATGCCGGTCACATCCGTTGCGACGCACGGCGTACCCAGCGCCATGGCCTCCAACAGCACAGTCGGCAGGCCATCGCGATTGCCATCGCAGCCGACGACGCAGGGTGCGGCCAGGACGGCGGCCGACTGGATTGCACGAATCACTTCCGACGTTGGCTGCGGTCCGCGCAGAATGATTCGATCGCCTAAACCCACGCGTTGAATCTGCTCGCGAAGGTACGGCTCCTGGTCGCCGCCACCGATGATCTCGCAGGACCACGATCGATGCGTGGCTGCCAGCATTCTGCAAGCCTCAATCAGGTCGGCGAAGCCCTTCTTTTCCACGAGTCGGCCGACTGCGACAATTCGCGGCGGCCGCTCCATCGGGTCGCGAAACGGGAATTGGTCGAGCGCGATCCCGTTGTAGATCCGATGCACTTTCTGCGCGGAGAGCGCCAACGTTCGCGTGAGAAAATCGCGATTGTAATCGCTGACCGTCACGACGGCCGCCGCGTCGCCGAGCTTGGTCTGGAGGTCGTCATGACGGACGGATTCATGGAAAATGTCCTTTGCATGTGCCGTCAGCGAATACNNTGGATCGACCGGCGTCCCAGACGTCATCCAACCCCCCGAATGCAGCATGCGCCGCTTCCATCGCCGACCAGAGGTGTCCTGCCGTTATTCCCTGCGCCGGCAGATAGGTGACGGACGCCTGAACGCGATCCACTTGTTCATGGAAGAACGTGTCGGTCGCCGGCCGCAGCGAAAACACGTCGACCTGCCATCCCGCGGCTTCGTGTGCACGGATTTCATTGATGATGAACGTTTCCGAGTATCGCGGATACCGTTTGAGCACGTATCCGACTTGGGGTGGGTCAGCGAACCGCATGGTATGGCTCGGCCTCAGGTGGCGGGGGCGGTGTCAGAGTGGATCGGGAGCCGGCGAGGACGGAGTGCAACAAGTGCGGCAGGCGGCCGGTTCCATTCAGGTCGATAGCCCGGCGGGATTTCACCGCCGGACTGGGCCCGTGAGCGACCCACTGACTGAGCGCGCCCGGCGACAAGTGTTCGGGTCGTAGATACTCCAGCAGTCCGAGTGCGCTCATGCGCTGAGCGCGGATCAACTGTTCCGTTCGCGGCTTGACGCGCGGCACGACGAGTGCGCGTTTCTCGAATGCCAGAATCTCGCTCACTGTGTTGTAACCGCCCATCGCCACGACGCAATCCGCGCCCTGAATGAAACGGCATGGTTCGGCATCGAAATCCTTCACGCGCAGGCGCGGATTCCCAGCGGCGCGGCAATGCAAACGGTGGCGCGGCGCTGGCGGCATGTCGGGTCCAGCGATGATCACGCCGTCGAGGTTGCGNNGAGACACAGTGCATAAGGTCGCGAACCGCAAACCCAGTGGTCATCGCCGTCGCGCTGGCGCCCAGCAACTTGAAGTCGCCGACAGGGATTCAAATAACCAGTGAATGCGACTTTGGTACAGATTTCCGGAGGCATTCCGTATTCCCGCGAGGGATCGTAGACCGCGCGGTCGCCGTAAATCCAGATGGCGTGATAGAACTCACGGATGGCCTCAGCGGAGCCCGCCGTCTCCCATTCCCGGCGAACTTCCGACGGATCGTCGAGCACGTCGCGAAGGCCTAGGATGCATCGCGTCTTGCCCCGACCATGCAGCAGCGTCAACGCTCGATTCAGTTCGCCGAGGGCGCCGCGTGGTTCCTTGTCTACGACCAACACATCAGGATCAAATTCTGCCAGCGCGGCGGCGACAATATGCGAGCGAAGCTCAATTAGATCTCCCAATCGCACGTTCAAAGCGCGCGATCGGTATTGTCCTTCCGTCGTCTTGTGAAGCGATGGGAGCGTCAGACAATCGACGCCGTGCGGCAGTGCGAAACCGGCGGCGGTGCGGGCCCCGGCGATCAACAACACTGTCGCTGACGTCGGCGGCGCGGCGAATGTCTGCGCGATCAGCATGTTGCGCCGCATGTGCCCGATGCCCATCGTGTCGTGCGAGTAAAGCGCCACGCGCAGGCTCGGCTGACGGAACGCCACATCCGCAGTCATGCTGCTCACGTTGGCTCGATTCTTCAGGCTCGATCTCGCTGGGCTCGTCATGGGTTGCCTGCCGAATTCGTCGTTCACCAGCGCACCACGCCGGCACGTCTGCTCCACGCGGGCGACGAACTAGGTCGATGTTGAGAAAAGCGGGATTTCGAGCACCGATGCGCCGAGGAATGGCGGCGATCACCGTCGCGTGCCGTCGCGGAAATTGCGACTGCTACAATAATCATTCACGGGCCGTTGCTGCGGGAGGGAGATCTGCCGGTCGCGTTCGAACGGGGATGAATCCTCGACGGGTCCGTCCGCTCTCGTCGCCCCGGAGTTGCCGGACCCGACACGTAATCACGTGCGGAATCAGGCTCGCGCATTCTCGATTGCCGAAATGGAGTTCTCGTCAATGGTCGATTTGGTGAAATGTGTGGCGGACTCGGTCGGGTTCGGCCGCTTAACTTGACGGGGCATTTATGCAGCCGGGTGATCGACGAGCGCGCGCAGCGCCTCCTGCTCATGGGGAGCCGAGCGATCAGTCGCTCTTAATCGAGTTTCAGCGCGGGCAGGGAGACGCGGCTACGGCTCTGTATCTGCGCTATGCTCATCGNNCCGAGGATATTGTCCAGTCGGTGTTTCGGACGTTTTTTCGTCGGGCGGCGACCGGGCATTACGTCGTCCCCAAAGGCGACGAGCTGTGGAAACTGTTTCTGGTGATCGCCCTTTGCAAGATCCGCGACGCCAGCGCGTATCACCGGGCTGCGAAGCGCGATGTGCGCCGAACCCGCCCCGCCGACGGCGAGGCGCCACCTGCGAACTTCGCCAGCGGGCGCGACGAGATCGCACTCACAACGCTGCAATTGGTTATCGGTGAGATTCTCGCTCGACTGCCGCCGGGGAACCGACGTATCATTGAGCTGCGCATCGAAGGTTACGAAGTTGCGGAGATCGCCGTAAAAACAGGCCGGGCGAAACGGTCCGTGGAACGGATTTTGCAAGAATTCCGTGACCGGCTTCGGAAGGACATCGAAGCCCCGTGAGTGCTGCCGTATGATCAATGCTGCATGGACAGAACTGGATTCGTTTGTCGAGGCGTTTGAGCGGGCAAGGGCCGCCGGACCCGTGCCGGATCTGACTCGGTTTGCGCCGCCGCCCGATCATGAACTCCATTGTTCCGTGCTGCGCGAACTGATCCGAGTTGATCTTGAATTTGGATGGTCCGAAGGCCGCCCCGCCACGCTGGCCGATTACCGTCGCCGCTACCCGAACGTCTTTGCCGACGCCGACCATGCGCGCGAGATTGAATTCGAGGAATCGCGGCTGCGCCGGCAATGTCTCGCCGTCGCCGAATCGAGTGGGAATCCGATATTACCGAGCTCGTCGTTCCGATCGTCCGTCCGGTCCGAGCCCACGGAACGGCCGACCGAAATCATCGGCGATCGGGACGACCCGATGACTGCGGCGGCTTCCGCATATCTTCAATCTCGCGCCATGCGTGAGCCGGCGCAAGGCAACGGCGCCGACGAATCGCCGCATGTGGCATTGTTTCGAGCCATGTATCGGCGGGATCCGGCGGCGGCGGATCGGCTGGCGCGCGCCGTTCACTCGTGGCCAGACGTCGGCGACCAGTTCTGCGGTTTTCGCCTCGTGGCCGAATTGGGTCGCGGTGCGTTTGGGCGCGTGTTCCTTGCACAGCAAGCCGAACTGGCCGATCGGCCTGTTGCACTCAAGGTGGTCTGCGACATTCGAGGCGAGGCTCAACACCTGGCGCGATTGCAGCATACAAACGTCATGCCGATCTACTCGGTCCATGCCTCGGAACCATTTCACGCATTGTGCATGCCCTCGTTCGGCGGCACGACGCTGGATCGGTTGCTGGCCGACCGGCAGGCCATGCCATCCGCGATCCGCCAGTTGGTTTGCTGGGCCGAGCGACTCGCCGATGGACTGGCCCATGCTCATGAGCGCGGCGTGCTTCATCGAGATATCAAGCCCGCCAACATCCTGATCACCGCGGACGACGTGCCCATGCTCCTCGACTTTAATCTGGCTGCCGATGTGAGTCCGCTTGGCCCGGAAGCGTTGCAGATCGGCGGCACGCTGGCCTACATGCCGCCGGAGGCGTTGGAATCCGTTCTCGGAAACGGGCTCATGAAGGCTGACGCGCGGAGCGACGTATATTCGCTCGGCGTCGTTCTCTGGGAATTGCTCGCGGGTCGTCATCCGTTTCCCCAGCCTTCCGGGGCCGTTCGCGATGTCTTGCCGCGCCTGGTGTCCAATCGGCGCCGGCCGCCGGATGTCCGCTCTGTGAACGTCGAGGTCTCGCCGGNNGCGTTGGCTGCCATTGTCGCGCGCTGTTTGTCGCCGAATCCGGATGACCGATACGCCACGGCTCGCCAGTTGCAAGAAGATTTGGCGCGCCAGCTGAGCGATCAACCGCTGCGGCACACGCGCGAGCCCTCCTGGATTGAACGGGCGAGAAAATGGCGGCGACGCCATCCGCGAGTCGCCGTGGCTGTCCTTGCAGCCGCAATCCTGACGCCGCTTGTGTTATTTGCCGTTCAGCAGCACCGCGATGCGTCCATCGCGCGCGCGGAGCAAAGCGTCGCAGAGTTCCGCCAGGAGAAGAAATGGGCGGCGACGGTCCTGAAACTTCCTGGGATCGCACCGGTGGATCAAAAGTTGGCGCGCGACCGGGCCCGAAAAGCGATTGAGCAATGGGATGAATCGACCGGCCAAGCGCCATGGGGATGGATCTCGGAGTCGCAGCGCGCCGAACTCCGCCGAGACCTGGGCGAGCTGCTTCTGGTATCAGCGGCGGCCGAAGTGCGCTCGGCGTCGCGCGACGATCCCAAGCCAAATCTGGCCGAAGCGGCTCGGCTCAACACGGCTGCGGAAAAGTACCTGCGCGGCGCGGCCGGTGAACGGGCGCTGTGGCGGCAACGAGCCGCGATCGCACAGTTGTCTGGTCATGCCCAAGAGTCTGATTATTACCGCAAACTCGAATCCGCGGCGCCGATGGCGTCCGCGCTGGATCGCCACCCGCTCATCCTGGAAGCGTGGGAATCCGGACGATTCCGCGAGGCGATCGCACGAATTCGCGAAGCGCTCGACGCCAGTCCGGACGAGGCGTTTCTCTGGCATGCGCTCGCCGAAGCCCATATGCGGCTGGAAGAGTTCGATCTGGCGTATGGCTACCTGGACGCCAGCCGCGCTTTGTTTCCCGACTTCTATCGCACGTACTACCAGCGCGGAATCATTGAACTCTCTCGGCGCCGCCCGCAAGCCGCACTAGCCGATTTCGACCGGACGTTGCAACTCCAACCGAATTACTTTCCTGCATACATGCAGCGAGCGGTGGCGAGGACGCATCTGGGTGACCGCGACGGGGCGATGGCGGATCTTGACGTGGCGCGCGAGCACGCCGCCGCATTGCTTCCCCGCCCACCCNNATTGTTGTCCCTGCTCGGCGATGCCGCCGGCGCCCGACGGGCGCGCGAGGCCGGCCTGGCGCAGCCGCCGATCGACGCCGATGACTGGGTGATCCGTGGACTATCCCGCATCGATGACGATCCTCGAGCCGCCCAAGCCGACTTCGAAGAGGCCCTGCGGCTCGACCCGCGGCATCCCGCAGCGCTGCGCAATCTGGCGCATGTCCTGGCCGAATCCCTGGGGCAAGCCGAACAATCCCTGGCAGCGCTCGATCGGTTGATCGAGCGCTGGCCGGATTCGGCCGCCGATCTGTCCGGACGCGGGGTCGTCCTCGCTCGCCTCGGGCGGCGCGATGACGCCCACCGAGACGCCCGCGCAGCCTTGAAGTCGAACCCGGGTCCCCTTACTCGTTACCAGGTTGCCGGGATTTACGCCCTCACGGCGCGAACGAATCCGCCAGACGCTTTGGAAGCGGTGCGCCTATTGACCAGCGCCTTCCGCGAAGGCGTCGGTCTTGAACTCGTCGACGGCGATACCGATCTGGACGCCATTCGTCAACGACCCGAATTTCGGCGGGCCGTGGAAGCGGCCCGCGTTCTTCGGCCGATGCCGTCAAGTGAGCCGAATTCGCCGCGAAGTCATCGCTGACTGGGATCAAGCCATGAACCGTCGAACGATCCGATTGCGATTGCAACGACTGGACGACCGCGTGCTGCCCGCAACCTACGGCGTGCCTTGGGGTGATTCACGCCATCTGACCATGAGCCTGGCACCGGATGGCGCCCCAATTGCAGGACACGCGAGCGACTTGTTCGCGACGCTGGATGCGCAGATGCCGAGAACGATCTGGCGCACGCAGCTGCTGCGCGCCATGCAGTCGTGGGTTTCACTCACGAATCTGAGCGTCGGCGTGATCGGCGACTCCGGGTTGCCGTTCGGGACTCCGGGCCTTGGTCAGGGTGACCCACGATTCGGCGACATCCGCCTCGGCGGACAACTCATGGATCAGAGCGTCCTGTCGATCTCGGTGCCGCACGATCCATTCCTGTCCGGCACTTGGTCCGGCGACGTACTGTTGAATTCGTCATTCAACTTCACGCAGCTTCAGACCGATCTCTATTCGATCGCTTTGCATGAATTCGGCCATGTCTTCGGCCTTCCACACAGCGCAGATCCCACGTCGGTCATGTTTAGCCACGGGGCTCGCACATACTCTGGGCTGTCGCCGTCGGACGTTCTGGCGATCCGCAACCTGTACGGCGTGCGCGTGCCGGACGGCAATGATGGGTCTAACGGCAATGACACCATGGGCCGGGCTACGCGTATCCGCACGGAAGACCCGACGATACCGGGAATCGCCTTCGGCGACATCACGACGAGCCAGGACGTTGATTTCTATCGAATCGACGTTCCCATCAATTATGTCGGCCCAGCGTCGATTCGCGTGGTCAGCGCCGGGATCAGTCAGTTGGCATTTCGAATGACGGTGTACAACGAGGCGGGAACGGTATTGAGCCAGACGAACAGCGTCGATCCGGCCGGCGGTGCCGCGGCGATGACGCTCATGCGGGCCGTGCCCGGCCAAAAGTACTTCATCCGAGTCGAAGGCGATCAAAGCGACATTTTTGGCATCGGCCGATATGGAGTCGCGGTCAGTCTCTTCGGCTTCTCCAACGTCGATCGTGGAGCGATCGATCGCGTGCTCCGCGGCCCCTATGACAATCTCAGCCCCAGTGAGCTCGAAAAGCTGTTTCGTCCTGAAGTCGACCCACTCTTGAACGACGATGACGGCGGTGACGACGATCCGATCAACGCGGTTCGATTGGAGGCGTCGCATAGCAGCGTTGCCGTGACGCATTTTGGCATGTTGGCCAGTCTCGACAGCCCGACGGACGTCGATTATTACCGCGTGGCCGTCGAGCTCGGCGGAACTCAAGCCAGCGTCGTGACCGCGACAACGTCGGGATTACTTGGCACGACGATCCCCCCGCGCATCGAATTGCTGGACCACAATCTGGCGCCGTTGCCGTACCAGGTTCTGGCGAATGGCAACGGAACCTACACCGTTCAGGCCACGGGCCTCGATGACAACGAGGACATTTATTTGCGAGTGGCAGTCAATCCCGGATCCACCGCGCTGACCGCGAATTACGGATTGAACGTCGATATTGGCGGACAAGCCGCGACGTTGCAAACGTTCTCGGCCGCGACATTCACAGGAACCGCCACGGCGGCTCAACAGACCTTGTACGTGGCTCGGCCGCAACTGTTTCAGTTTCTGCTGACTTCGTCTGCCGGCGGCGCGTCGCTCGGCGCGCAGATTCAGGCGACGATCACAAATGAGCACGGGGCGGTTGTGATGAACCTGGTCGGGCGCATCGGCGAGCCGACGTCCGGACCGAGCGTGCTGCTGGCGCCTGGACCGTACACGATATCATATCGCATCAAGGCGCTTCCCGGCTCGCCGCCGGTCTCATTTGCCCTGCGGGGCATGAGCTTGTCCGATCCGATCGGTCCCGTCCGCAACGACACGACGCTGACGCCCCGGTACGTTGATCCGAACAATCCGAACAGTTACATTTACCCCAACGGCGTTCATACTCAGGACGAGTATATCTGGACCGGGATTGTGTTTATTTGACGGCCCGACATCGGCGACGCGCCGACGCCGCTTGCAGCTGGCCGCGGTCCAGTTTCAATCGGCGTTGCTCGTCCATGCGCCACATGGCGCTCCTCGAAGTTGCCAGGATTCGGTGGCGCACCGCCGCGGCTGATGCCGCTTCTCTCAATGTCGGACGTGACTTGGCTTTGCCACGGCATTGGGAGAAAGGGGCATCTGTCATGAGCAACGGGAATCGCACGAAACTCGGAGTTTTGGTACTGGAAGGTCGCGACGTGCCCTCGACCACGAACTTGTTCGACGCGAACTGGTATCTGGCGCGGAATCCTGACGTGGCCGCCTACGTCGCCACCGGCGCTTTGACTGCGGAGCAACATTTCCGAATTCACGGCGACCGCGAACAGCGTTCCGGGAATCCGGTGTTCGAAGATCGAGATTATCTGGCGGATTATCCCGACGTCCGCAGCGCCGTGCAGCGTGGGGAGATCACGCCCTTCCGCCATTTCGAGCTGCACGGCCAGTTCGAGGGGCGCAATCCGAGCCACGCCTTCAACGTCCGCGATTACTTGGCCGACAATCCCGACGTCGCCGCCTTCGTCGCCACGGGCGGAGAAACCACGGCAGAGCATTTCTGGCGACATGGACAATTCGAAGACCGTTTACCGTTCCGGACGTTCGACCGCAGCTCGTATCTCGATGACAATCCCGACGTTCGTGACGCCGTTCGAAACGGAGTGATGACGACGGTCGGTCATTACATCAACTTTGGCCGNNGCGGACGTCGACGCTTATTTCCATCCAGTTCGGCCAGACGACGACGGTCACCGGCGTGTCGCAGAACCACAATGACCGCGTCTTCTATTCGTTTGTAGCCCCGCGCTCTGGCCGATTGACCGTGGTCGTCGAATCTCCGAACGGGCAGTTTGCCCAAGCCGAAGTGGAAAACGCCCGGACCAGTATCGACGTTTTGGAAACCGATCCCAACGATGGCATCAATACGGCCTCCGGACTCGTCGAGGGCGGGACAACGTATTTCCTCCGCATGCGGGCGCCACGGAATACTCCGACGCCGTTCGTCGTGCGGCTCACGCTATCCTAGGCGCCGGTCCCATCCAACCGGTACTCCCACTGGAGCCTGACTCGCGGGCAAGCGGTGCCGCTCGCGGTCTGGCTCACTAGTGGGAGTCTTCCCGATCCAGTGGCTCCGTCAGAAGTTGTACTGCACCAGGCCGTTGACGCGATTGGCCTGGCCGTGTTGACCATCGAGATTCTTCCGCTCGCCCCAGATGTACTCGATGCCCAACGAAAGATTGGGAATGGGGATATACCACAGGTTGGTCGTGAAGTACTTGCCGCCGACGTAGGTGTTGCCCGGCTGATTGCCGTTGTTGCCGACGTTGACGGCGGAATACGTGATCGCGCTGAGCCACTTTTCGGTGTACCACTGCTCGTAGCTGAGAATCCAATTGGCGACGTAAAGCGTGTCGAATGATCCCGTGACCGGGTCCACCTGTGCGTCGAGACCCTGACCAACGGTATCCTGCACGTAGCGGCCGGTGCCCCAGCCAAACGTGTATTGCCCGATCAATCGGCAACGATCAAGCGCAGTCGGGTTCTCCTTGTGCAGCGGCACGGAGCCGGTGAGTAAGGCCCAGGGGTGAATGGTCGAGGCAATGCTCATGCCGACGCCGCCGCGACGCGTGACGTCGCCTGCCGTCGGCTGGTAGCCGATCGTGCGAAACAGGCCGGACACCTGCAAATGGCCGCGGTCCGCTTCGTAGCGAAGGTGCGTGGCGAAGTCCGGGACGTCCTGCACGGCGACGCCCTGACCATTCGTCGTGATGTCTGAGAACGGCCGTTCCATACTGGTCGCCCAGAAGAGCTGGTCAGCGAGGGGAACGGTGATCCGCGCACTGGGTTGGCGCTGATTGACCCAGCCGGCTGGACCTTGGAAATCCACGACGCTCGGCCAGGTGCTGGCGTCCATGAACACCGTGTTTTGCTGCCCGACGCGGAAGTACCCGAAGTCCACGAAGGCATGGCGCAGACGAAACG
>JRYJ01006355.1_pt1 | contig 10396 bp, 9 predicted proteins | sample 235371 | NCBI WGS metagenome assembly JRYJ01 (sample SAMN03074219, study PRJNA261477) | activated sludge metagenome | biome: Wastewater Treatment Plant; feature: Wastewater; material: Activated sludge; isolation source: activated biomass of a wastewater treatment plant treating hydrocarbon... ... | reverse complement strand
ACGGTTTTGCCGCTGCTTGGCCGATTCGCATGGATGGAAGTTTCGGGAACTGGGGCGTTGGTCCTGAATCGTTGCGTGGATTGATTAAGAAAGGCTACGTAAGCCTAGGTGGTTTTGACGAGAGCAGACGAACTTGGGGTATCTCGTACCTTAGTCGCAAACTCCAACTGCAAATTGAAAGTGGCGCGATTCGGGTCGTCGAGTTTGACAAACTACGCAATGTTGTAAGCGTTGAGTACGCTGAGGAGCGCGAGCGACAGATCAAAACCGTATGGCATCGCAGTGCACACGATGCCGGGGCCTACGGCGCTGACATACTCAAATCGATCTTTGGTGAAGGACGAAATTTCTCGNNGGCAGCACTGAGCGCACGCGGCCTGCAACCCGGCGATGCGGATTGGGAAGCGCAGGGCATCTGCCGCTCAGTGACCTGGCCGCGCAGCAAGTACACCATTCTTGGTCGCCGTGACGATGGCTCGGTGCTGACCGGTGAGTACCTGACCGGCAAGACGGTGGAGCGCGAGAAAGCGCGCAGCTTCACGCAGATCGGTTTTGTCGATCCTTTGCAGCTCGACACACTGCCCAAGAAGAAGCAGTTGGTGGCGCTGATCGATGGCTTGCCGCAGACGCTGGTGAAAGACCCGTGCCCCTTCATCGTGTCGGAGGACCACAAGGCCAGCGTGCTGTTTGATCCGACAGCCGCAGAAGATTGGCTGGAGGCACTCGACGGGCAAGAGCACATCACCGACTTCTACATCGTCACGCCCGTCAAGCGCGTGTTCGACCAATTGAAGGCACAGGTGGTGGAACTGCTCGGGCCGATCCTGGTGCCGGAAGAAGAAAAACGCCCGATGAGCGCGGGCTTTGCCGCCAACCTCGCCTACTTCAAGCTGGATTTTCTGGAGCGCGAACGGGTGTCGCTGCGCCGTGCCTTCCGTGAAATCTTGCCGCTGCTGTGGCTGAAGGCGGGCGCGGTGGGGCCGCGGCCTGAATTGAAACGCGGCGAGCCGGAGCCAGTGCTGTTTGCGCCGGATGGCAGCAATTTCGTGGTGCTGCTGGATGAAACCCGCATGGGCCGCTTGCTGAAGTCGCTGGAAGGGCGCACCGGCTTGTCGCAGGTGTTCATCGTCACCGACGCGGACGAATCCTTCAAAACCATGGCGCAGGACGTGCGCGAGGTGGCGGGCCAGGCCAACCCCGGCTTGGCGGTGGTGCAGTTGTACCGCGATTACCTGCTCAATTTCATGATCAACAAGAACCAGGACCGCGCTGCCGGTCAGGCTGGCACACAGGGAGCGCGGGCATGAAGGTCACGCTGTTCGATTTTCAGAAAGATGCGCTGGGCAAACTGCGCGAGGCCTTGGTGAGCGCCCGCAAGAGCGTGTCGCCGGATAACCAGCAAGTCGTGGCCTTCTCGGCCGCTACGGGCAGCGGCAAGACCATCATGATGACGGCGCTGTTCGAGGCGATTCTGGATGAGCCCGATGACCAGTTGGCCTGGCCGCTGGACTGGGCGCCGCAGCCCGATGCCGTGATCTTGTGGGTGTCGGACATGCCCGAGCTCAACGAGCAAACCAAGCTCAAGATCGAGAGCAAATCGGACAAGGTGTACCGGGTTAATCAGCTCATCACCATTGATGCGCATTTCGACGCGCCCCGGCTGGATGGCGGGCGCATCTATTTCATCAACACGCAGAAGCTGGCCGTCAATCAGCCGCTGACCAACCGTGGCGACGGACGGCAGCATTTGATCTGGGAAACGCTGACCAATACGGCACGGGCGATTCCGGATCGCTTCTATGTGGTGATCGACGAAGCGCACCGCGGCATGACCTCGGGCAAGGGAGCGCAGGCCGCGCAAACCTTGATGCAGCGCTTCTTGCTGGGGTACCCCGAGGTGGGCCTGGTCAAGATGCCGATGGTGATTGGCGTCTCGGCTACGCCCAAGCGGTTTCTGGATTTGATTGCCAATGCCGAACACACCGTGACCACGCACAAGGTGGCCGTACCGGCAGAAGAAGTGCGCAAGTCCGGCCTGCTGAAAGACCGCATCCTGATTCATCACCCGGAAGCCGCCACCACGGCTGAGATGGCGCTTTTGGAAGAGGCGGCACGGCGGTGGGGGCAGATGACGGCCGCCTGGGGCGCGTACTGCCATGAAGAAAAAGAGCAAACCATCTGGCCGGTGCTGGTGGTGCAGGTCGAAAACGGTTCCGACCGTCAACTCACCAAGACCGATCTTGGCGCAGCGCTGACCGTGATCGAGAGTGCCATTGGCCGTCGCCTGAACGAAGGCGAGGTTGCCCATGCGATGCACGACACGGGTGACCTGGACGTGGGCGGCCGCCGGGTGCGCAAGGTCGAAGCCTCGCGGATTGATGCGGACAAAAACATCGGTGTGGTGTTCTTCAAGACCAGCCTGTCCACCGGCTGGGATTGCCCGCGCGCCGAAGTGATGATGTCGTTCCGCCGTGCGGAGGACCACACCTACATCGCCCAGTTGCTGGGCCGGATGGTGCGCACGCCGCTGGCACGCCGCATCGAAAAGGATGCGGCGCTCAACGATGTGCATCTGTTTTTGCCCTACTTCGATACGGGGGCCGTGGAAAGCGTGGTGGCCTCGCTGCACAACGCGGAAGATGTGCCGCCCGCCGAAACCGGCTCCAGCCGCAATTTGGTGGTGCTCAAGCGGCGCGAAGGCTGCGAGTCCATCTTTGCGGCACTCGACGAATTGATCACGTACCGTGTGAATGCCGCTCGGGCGCAAAGCCCACTGCGCCGGTATATGGCCATTTCACGCAGTCTGACCATCGATGAGATTGATGACGATGCCTGGGGCCAAGCCAAGCAGCAGATCGTTGAGTGGATGGGGCAGCGCATTGCAGCGATCAAGGCGGCAGGCCAGTTTGACGCGGCGACCAAAGCGATCACGCAGGTTGGCCTGCGGACCTTGGCTGTCAATAACGGCACTGGCGTAGCTGAGCCGACTGCGGACTATCACATTGATGCCTCGGACGTGGACATTGATCGGCTGTTCGAAGAGGCTGGGCGCGCCTTCAGTCACGGTTTGCAGATGGAGTATTGGCGCGCCCACGCGGATCGTGATGCGCTGGAAGTCAAGGTAGAGGCCATCGTCCTGGCACGCAACGCGGCAGAAATGGCTATTCTCGAATCGTTAGCAGAGGCTGCCTTCGATGGTCTTTACGACCAGCACAAGAAGGCCATCTACAAACTCAAGGAGCAGCGGCGCGTCAATTACGAGAAGCTGCGGCTGGCGACGGCCAAGCCTAACGAAGTGCCATGGCATTTGCCGGCATCCATCGACTTCAAGCGCTCGCCTGCCGATCCGATTTGGGAGCGCCACCTGTACGTAGAAAGCAGTGGCCAGTTCCGTTCCGAATTGGGCACCTGGGAAGCAGGGGTGTTGAAGGAAGAACTGGCCAAGCCTGAAGTGGTCGGCTGGTTGCGCAATCTGGATCGCAAGCCGTGGTCTCTGGAAATTCCGTATGAAACGGGTGGTGACGTGCGCCCGATGTTTCCAGATCTGGTCGTGGTACGCAAAAGCGGCAGCGAGTTCGTCATAGATATTCTGGAGCCCCATGACCCTAGCCTCAGTGACAACTTTGAGAAAGCCGTCGGGCTGGCAAAGTTTGCGGAAAAGCACGGCGCGCTGTTCGGGCGCATCCAACTGATCCGCAAACAGTCTTCCGCGGGTGGCGAGCATTTCGCGCGCCTGGAGATCAATCAGGCCGCCACGATTAAAAAGCTGTTGCTGATCACGAGTAATCCGCAGCTCGACGATCTGTTTGCTGTTGCATCCAAGTAATCCCAGGGGGCACTTCGCATAACCCCATTTCCGAAGGCTGAACCGGCATGAGGGCGCTCGCGTCGTTCAGTTCGGGGTTCTCGGTGCCGCTCAGGCCCCGTCATCGCAGCCTTGGCGGGCGCCCGAGGCCCTGCAAAACTGCGTTTGCAGGCTCTGCGGGCGCACCTCTTCCTTCATCGCGCACACCCGCACGGGTCATGGCGCACCAGCCAGACCAGCCGCTTGGCGTTGTACGCCGCGCACTTGAGCAGGATCGCCAGCTCGTTTCTGGCCAGCGTCATCGCCCGCACGCACTTGCCGCCCAATTGCGCCAGGCCGGCGAACACATGTTCGCCTCTGGCGCGGACGCGGTTGATCGCCTTGTTGCGCGCGTCCAGTCGCACGCGCCGCTCCTGCCCGGGCTTCGCACGCCGCGCGATGCCGTCGCGCAGCCCGTGGGCCTGCAGCAACTGGCGGTTGGTCTGCGCGTCGTAGCCTCGGTCGGCCAGCAGCCGCGCGCCGGTGTTGGCGCGGTCCAGCACCTCCTTGAGCGTCTGGCCGTCGTCGGCGTTGGCCGGCGTGACCTTCGCCTGGCGGATCAGCTTGTAGCGCGCGTCCGCGTTGGCGTGCACCTTGTAGCCGTAGAAGCTCTTGCCGTGCTTCTTGGTCCAGCGCGCGTCGCGGTCGGTGTGCTGCAGCCGCTTGGCATTCCAGCCCTCGGGCCTGCGGCCTTCGTTGAGCGCTTCGCGCTCGTCCTTGTTCGCCTGGGTGAGCGGTGCCTGCACGATGCTGGCATCCACGATCTGCCCGCCGCGCGGGATGTAGCCGTGCTGCTGCAACTGCAGGCTCACCGCCTCGAAGATGGCGCGCCCGCCCAGACCGCCTTGGGCCAAGCGATGCTTGAAACTCCACAGCGTGCGCGCATCGGGGATGTGCAGTGCTCCGTCCAGGCGGCAGAAGTGCTGGAAGCTCATGCGGTCCAGCACCTGGTACTCGCAGTCCTCGTCGCTGAGGTTGTACAGCGACTGGATGAACAGCAGCCGCACCATCACCTCGGTGGGGTACGGCGGGCGCCCGCCTTTGCTACGGTCAGCGCGAGGGCAGGCGGTGTCGACCCGGGCGGCAATGGCCGCGAAGTCGATCAGTTCGTCCATTGCTGCCAGGTTGGCGATGAAGCCGCCGAGCTTGGCTTGGCGCTGGTCCTGCACGAACAGGTCAGCGCCAGGCTGGTGACGCCAGAAAGACGAGGGCTTGATGCGCGGGGTGATCATGGGCGACATCATGCCGGCTCACTGGCGACAACGGTTAGGGAGGTTTCGAGAAGTGCCCTGGCGCATGACCGGCAATGGCCCAACGTTTCTCAAGCTGGGCAGCCGGGTGTTGTACCGCATGGATGATGTGTCGGCACACGAGGCACAGCGCACCCGCCGTTGCACTGCAGGCCAGTCCATCAGCGAGGGGATCTGGCAATGAACCGCGCCCAACGCCGCCAGCGCGACAACCTCACCCGGCAACTGCGTGGCCACATTGCCGAACACGGCATCGAAGCGATGCTCGACAAGATGTTCGGCCCGGGCAGTTGGCGTTACGACGCCCGCGAGCAGTTATGGATCGTGCCCGACGCCAAAGACACTGGCCCTGGTCGCGCCTACTACTGCGTGCGCGCCAATGGCGACTGGTTCAAGGCACGGCTGGATGCGGAGTACACGCAATGATGGCGACCACTACGCAAGTGGCCACGGTAGTCAGCCATCCCTTCTTCGATTTCAACGATGCCGCCGACCTCATCCCGCCGCGCCACGACAAGGATGAAATCCGCTCTCGATTGTTGGATCAATTGGAATCGGTGCTGCTCTATCTGTTTCCACGCGGCAAACGGCGCGGCAGCCAGTTCTACATCGGCAATCTGCAAGGTGAGCCGGGTGACAGTCTGGTGGTTGAACTGGAAGGCCCCAAACGCGGCGTGTGGATCGACTTCGCCACTGGCGAGTCGGGCGATTTGCTGGCGCTGTGGGCCAGCACACGGGGCTACTGCTTGCCCAACGATTTCAGCGAGCTGTTGGAGGACGCAGGCGATTGGCTGATGATGCCGCGTATCGCCACTGCGCCAGTGCTGCACACCAGCCGTGCCTATGACGATCTCGGCCCCCACACCGGCAAATGGGATTACCTGGCGGCCGATGGCAGTCTGCTGGCCTGTGTGTATCGGCACGATACACCCAGCGGCAAACAGTACCGCCCTTGGGATGTGCGGGCGCGCGCCATGCGGATGCCGGAACCGCGTCCGCTCTACAACCTGCCTGCCATCGCAGCAGCGGAGGCCGTGGTGCTGGTCGAAGGTGAAAAATGTGCCGAAGCCTTGATGCAACTGGGCATCGCAGCCACCACCGCCATGGGCGGNNGGCAAGACAGTCGCCGTCTGGCCCGATCACGATGAGGCGGGGGCGCGCTATGCCGCTGCCGTCATCCAGAGACTGGCGAGCATCGGGGCCACGGTCCGCCGTGTTTATGTGCCGCAGGACAAGCCCGCCAAGTGGGATGCGGCCGACGCCGTGGCGGAAGGCTTTGATGTCGAAGCGCTGCTGCGCGCTTCACAGCCGATCACTGTCACCGCCACCGTCCCGGCGTTGGACATCACCCGCTGGCGCGCGGCAGAGCGTTTTACCGGGTGCCCCCAAGAGCGCCGCTGGCTGGTCGAAGGGGTGTTCCCGCAGGCGCAAGCCGCGCTGATCGCCGCTGCGGGCGGGGTCGGCAAATCTTTCCTGCTGCTGGCGCTCACGAGAGAAGTCGCAGCTTTCGACGGCGTCTGGGCCAATGCGCCCACACTGTTCGGCGGCGCCTTGGCTGGCCACGGCATGGCGATCTACATCACCGCCGAGGACGATGCCATCGAAGTGCACAACCGGCTCAACGCCCTCGGGCCGATTCCGGATCGCCTGTACGTGCTGCCACTGCCCGATGCCGGAGGCGCGGTGCCGCTGTTTGCGCCCGACCCGGCCACCCGAGGCCCCGCGACCACGGCGGCGTGGATGGATCTGGAGCGGCAACTCAAGGCCATGCCCAGCCTGTGCCTGGTGGTGCTCGATCCGCTGCAGCCGCTATGCGCGCTGGATTTGAACGTGCCGGAGAACGCCCAGTTCGTCTGCTCGCGTTTGGCGGCGCTGGCGGCCAGCACGGGTGCCTCTGTCATCGTGTCGCACCACTTTGCCAAGCGCGAAGCCTCCACACCCGAGCAGGCCCGCGAGGCGATCCGGGGCACTGGCGGCCTGGTCGATGGCGTGCGGGCGGTCTATGCCCTGTGGCAGCCCAAGGAAGATCAGGCCAAGAAACTCTGCGAGGCCTTGGGCGAACCCTTTGAGCGCGGCCGCGTGGTGATGGGCGGTGTGGTCAAGGCCAATGGCCGCGCCAACCTGCGCGTGACCACCTTCTTGCGCGGTACCAGCGGCTTGCTGGTCGATTGCAGCGACCGTCTGCGCCAGGCCCGACCGGAGCCAGATGACCTGTTGCCTGCGCTCAAATCCGCCATTGCTCGTGCCGCGCGGGATGGCCAGCCCTACACCAAGACCGGTGGCAACGGTCTGTACGAACGCCGCCACGAGCTGCCCGACGCCTTCCATGCCATCGGCAAGCATCGGCTTACCGGCTGGGTGGATACCTTGCTGGCGCAGGGTGAACTGGTCACCGCCATGGCCGACGGCTCCAAGCTGGTGAAGTGGCTCGACGTGCCCGACGGACCGGTCGCCCAAGGTCAGGCCGTGTTCGTCACCGGCCACCTGACCCGCTCCAGTGCCGGTCGGCCGGTGATCGAATAATGGTTCCCACCCCCAACAATCGTCCCCGGCTTCCCGCTTTCCCAGCGGGAACGCGCAAGGGGTGGGAACGATTTACCGCCAGCAAACACAAGGGTTTAAATCGTTCCCGGGGCAATTCCTTCCCAGCTGAACCGGGAAGGATTAAAACCCAATGAAATCAACGCATTCCCGGGTTCCCGGTGTTTCCTCTCTAAAGAGAGGGTGAGCATTGGGAATGCTCACCTCACGCGAGTGTTGATGCTGGCCGGACCGGGAAGCCGCGACCCGCCCAGGCGAAAGGGGTCCTTCCTGGCCGAAATCCAATACGGGGGGCGCGAGCGCAGCATTGCGCCACCGTCTGGCCAGGAAACAAGGTTTGCAGGGTTTGCGGTTCGCACTCGGCGGTGCAGGACAGCGAGCCGAATGCTCGGTCACCGCGAGCCTGTGCGGGATGGAGAGGAATGGGAAAGGTGCGAACCTGGGTGCGTACCCGGTTCGCAGGTTTGCACCTCGGCCACACGAAAACGGCCAGGATCGAAAACTCAATTCTGGCGCGGGTTTGCAGGTGTTCAACCGCCGCGAATCGCGGAATCGGCCATCGTGATATCGGGCGCAAGGGCCTCCAGAAACTGGACACCCTTGGCGGCAGATCAGACCACCCGATACACCCGCTCGCCGAAATCGTTGTGCGCCAGCACCACGTTCAGTCCGAGCTTCTTGCGCAGCATCCCGGAGATGGCCCCGCGCACGGTGTGCGGCTGCCAGCCGGTGGCCAGCATCAGTTGCAGGCTGGTCGCGCCTTGCGGGCGGCGCAGTGCCATCACCAGTGCGGCGAGCTTGGTGCCAGGGCGCACCGGGATGCCCTCCAGAAGTTGGAGGTCGTCGGTGGTGTCCATCGACTGGACGTCATCCAGCGGTGCGGGGCGCTGCAGACCGATGGCTGCGTAGCCCGCGTCGGTCAGCACGTGGCCGTCGTCGGCAGGCTCGATCCAGCCACGCTGAAGCAGCGCAGTCAGCACCTTGACCCGTGCGCCGCCGCGCAGCGTGTCAGGCGGGATCACTCGCCCATCAGGACGGCGGGCGGCAGTGCGCAGCAGCAGGCTTTGAGCCGGGGAGAGTTTGAGCAGGGTCTCCATCATGGCCTCCGTCACTTGGCCTGGCCGTCAAAGATCGCCAGCAGGTCATCCAGCGCCTGATCCACCCGCCCGAGGTCGCCAACGTGGCCCCAGTGGATGGCGTCAGGGTCGTGGCCGAAGTGGTTGTCGGCCAGTTGGCGCAGCCGGGCTACCTTGATGTGGATGGCTGCGGTGCGGGCGAGATAGGTGTCGATGGCAGTGGTCTTGGTGTTCATCGTGGGGCTCCTTGATTGGTGGATCACGCCACCATTCACGCGCTGAACGATCAAGAAGCCAAGAAAAAGATGATGCCCACGGCATCGAACCCTCGTCTGGTGGCCTTCAACCTGATAAATTGCAGTCTTTGCGATTCAAACCGACTTTATGCCGCCCCAACCGCTGCTGCCGGAGCCCTGCCATGACCGCTGAACCGTGGGTTTCCGTGGACCAGATTGCCGAGCATCTGGGTGTCACGCGCGATTCGATCTACCGCTGGATCGACCGCAAGGGCCTGCCTGCACACCGCGTGGGGCGGTTGTGGAAGTTCCAGGTTTCCGAGGTGGACGACTGGGTGCGCGCCGGTGGTGCGGATGAGCATGCGGCTCAGGAAGAAAAGGGCTCGTGATGACTGGGCCCATCGAATTGCTGAATGAACACGAGTCTGTTGCCCGCGCGGGTTGGCAGGCCAAAAGGAGGGAAGTTTGTCCGCCATTGATACCCTGATCGCCCAAATCAGCGATCCGCGCCTGCGCGAGCGCCTTGCTGCCGAGTGGGACAACGCGAAGAAAGAAAAGAAATTCGGTTTGGTGTTCGAAGATCACCTGCCCGAGTTGTTGCCACTGCACGGTGCCAAGCCACGCAAGGGCGATCTGGTGTGTCGCCGGGTATACGGCCAGATCGGTGCGTTGAAAGACGTGTGGCAAATCCAGTCCATCCACGCGGGTGTGGCCACCTGCGTCAAGCCCAGCAACGAGGCACACCCCAGCGAACCGACCCGCGCTGCGGCAGAGCCGGTGCAATTCCCGGTGGATGAACTGCTGGTGGTGCGTGAATTTGGCGAGCCCATCTTCCCCGCGCTGGTGCCCGTGGATGCCGTGCAAAACGGCCCGGCAGATGCCCCCTGGCACACACTGATCGAGGCCGACAACTACCACGCGCTGCAACTCTTGGATTACCTCTATGCCGGCAAGGTGGATTGCATCTACATCGACCCGCCCTACAACACCGGCGCGCGCGACTGGAAATACAACAACGACTACGTGGACGGCAACGACCAGTGGCGGCACAGCAAGTGGCTGGCCTTCATGGAAAAGCGGCTGAAGCTGGCCAAGNNCGAGCACGAGGTGCATCACCTCGGGATGCTGCTGGAGCGGGAATTTCCGGAGGCGTACCGGCAGTTGGTAACCATCGTTATTAACCCAAAAGGTGTAACTCAGGGGCGTTTCTCTAGGGTTGAGGAGTACGCACTTTTTTGTTTTGGAAACCAAGCATTCGTAAACAGCTTGGGGGATGACCTGCTCTCGCCAGCTAAACCTGGCACAAATACGACTCCGCGATGGAAGGGGCTTCTTCGGTCAGGTACAAATGCGCGCCGCCAGGATCGACACAAGATGTTCTTCCCCGTGCTTATTGATACTGAGCGGAATGCCATTGTTGGGGCCGGTGATTATCTTCCTTTGGATCAA
>JRYJ01001706.1_pt1 | contig 10414 bp, 9 predicted proteins | sample 235371 | NCBI WGS metagenome assembly JRYJ01 (sample SAMN03074219, study PRJNA261477) | activated sludge metagenome | biome: Wastewater Treatment Plant; feature: Wastewater; material: Activated sludge; isolation source: activated biomass of a wastewater treatment plant treating hydrocarbon... ... | reverse complement strand
CCGCTCTGGCAGTAGCCGCACTGCGGCACGCGCAGTTCGATCCAGGCGCGCTGCACCGGGTGCAGGGTTCCGCCGCGGGCCAGGCCCTCGATGGTGGTCACGTGCCGGCCGGCGGCCGTGGCACAGGGCGTGACGCAGGCGCGCACCGGCGCGCCGTCGAGGTGTACGGTGCAGGCGCCGCAGGCCGCCTGGCCGCAGCCGAAGCGTGTGCCGGTCAGGCCGCGGTCCTCGCGCAGCCACCACAGCAGCGGCATGTCGCGCCGGGCCGGGTCGAGGGCGATGCGCTCGCCGTTGAGCAGCAGGGTGGTGTCGTTCATGGCGCGCATGCTGGCGAGCCGAAAGCGCTTCGTCATTAACCGCGGTTAATCGGTACGCCTGGTCAATGCGTTAACGTGCGCGCATGACCTTGCAGTGCCGGGCCTTGCTGGAAACCCTCGCCGGCGAACCGCTGCCCGAATGGGCGCGCTTCGCGCGCGACGTGCGCGAGCGGCGCCTGTCCGCCGGCGAGACGCTGTTCCAGGCCGACCAGGCCTGGCCCTGGCTGGCGGTGGTGACCGCGGGCGTGGCCAAGCTGGTCTACCCGCGCGAAGACGGCGGCGAGCGCATCAAGTCCTTCATCGCCGAGGGCGGCTTCTTCGCCAGCCTGGCGGCGCTGTCGCCGCGCGGCCGCACCACCTTCGCCGCCGTGGCGATGACCGACCTGGCCGTCGAGCAGATTCCCTACGTGGCGCTGCGCGAGTTCGGCGACCGCCACATCGCCTGGCAGCGCGCGCTGCGCGTGGGCATCGAGTTCTACGGTGCACGCAAGGAGAAGCGCGAGCGCGAGCTGCTCACCCTCACGCCGGAGCAGCGCTACGGCCGCTTCCTCGCCGAGGAGCCGGCGCTGGCCGCGCGCATCCCGCAGAAGGACCTGGCGCTGTACCTCGGCATCACGCCGGTGGCGCTGTCGCGCATCCGGGCAAGGCTGCAGCGCACGCGAACCTAGAATCCCGCGATGGATTCGCATGACGAGCGGGACATCCCGCTGTTCGAGGAGCACGAGCCCTCCGCGCCGCCGCCCGAGCTCGCCGGCGGCGACGGCCTGCTGCGCGGCCTGAACCCCGAGCAGCTCGCCGCGGTGACGCTGCCCGCGAAGCCGGCGCTGATCCTCGCCGGCGCCGGCTCGGGCAAGACGCGCGTGCTCACCACCCGCATCGCCTGGCTGATCAGCCACGGCATGGTCTCGCCGGCCGGCGTGATGGCGGTGACCTTCACCAACAAGGCCGCCAAGGAGATGCTCACGCGGCTGTCGGCGATGCTGCCGCTGAACGTGCGCGGCATGTGGATGGGCACCTTCCACGGCCTGTGCAACCGCTTCCTGCGCGCGCACTGGAAGCTCGCCGGTCTGCCGCAGGGCTTCCAGATCCTCGACTCGGCCGACCAGCTCTCGGCCGTCAAGCGCGTGATCAAGGCGATGAACCTCGACGAGGAGCGCTACGTGCCCAAGCAGGTCACGTGGTTCATCGCCGGGCAGAAGGAAGACGGCCTGCGCCCGAAGGACGTCGAGGTGCGCGACGAGCTCACCCGCGTGATGGTGCAGGTCTACCAGGGCTACGAGGAACAGTGCCAGCGCGAGGGCGTGGTCGACTTCGCCGAGCTGATGCTGCGCACCTACGAGCTGCTGCGCGACAACGACGCGCTGCGCGAGCACTACCAGCGCCGCTTCCGCCACATCCTGGTCGACGAGTTCCAGGACACCAACAAGCTGCAGTACGCCTGGCTGAAGATGTTCGCCGGGCCCGGCTCGGCGATCTTTGCGGTGGGCGACGACGACCAGAGCATCTACGCCTTCCGCGGCGCGCAGGTCGGCAACATGAGCGCCTTCGAGCGCGAGTTCCGCGTCGAGCAGGTGATCAAGCTGGAGCGCAACTACCGCAGCTACGGCAACATCCTCGACGCGGCCAACGAGCTGATCGCGCACAATCAGAAGCGCCTCGGGAAGAACCTGCGCACCGAGGCCGGCGCCGGCGAGCCGGTGCGCGTCTATGAAGCCACCAGCGATTTCGCCGAGGCGCAGTGGTTCGTCGAGGAGGCCCAGCAACTGCACCGCGACGGGCTGCCGCGCCACGAGATCGCCTTGCTCTACCGAAGCAACGCGCAGAGCCGCGTGCTGGAGAGCGCGCTGTTCAACGCCGGCATCCCGTACAAGGTCTATGGCGGGCTGCGCTTCTTCGAGCGCGCCGAGGTCAAGCACGCGCTGGCCTACCTGCGGCTGATCGAGAACGCCAACGACGACACCAGCTTCCTGCGCGTGGTGAACTTCCCGACGCGCGGCATCGGCGCGCGCACGCTGGAGCAGCTGCAGGACGCGGCACGTGCCAGCGGCCGCAGCCTGGCGCAGAGCGTGGGCGCGGTGCCGGGCAAGGGCGGCGCCAACCTGCAGGCCTTCGTGGCGCTGGTCGATGCGATGCGCGAGGCCACGCGCGGCCTGACCCTGCGCGAGATCATCGAGCACATGCTGCACGCCTCGGGCCTGGTGGACTTCTACAAGACCGACAAGGAAGGCAAGGACCGGCTCGAGAACCTGGAGGAACTGGTCAACGCCGCCGAGGCCTTTGTCACGCAGGAAGGCTTCGGCAAGGACGCCGTGGCGCTGCCGGTGGACGAGCAGGGTGCGGCTGCGGCGGCGCAGGCGCCCGATGCGGAGACGGGTGAGATCATGTCGCCGCTGGCCGCGTTCCTGACGCACGCCTCGCTGGAGGCCGGCGACAACCAGGCGCAGGCCGGGCAGGACGCGGTGCAGCTGATGACGGTGCACTCGGCCAAGGGCCTGGAGTTCGACGCCGTCTTCATCACCGGGCTGGAGGAAGGCCTGTTCCCGCACGAGAACAGCCTGGCCGACCACGACGGGCTGGAGGAGGAGCGCCGCCTGATGTACGTGGCGATCACGCGCGCGCGCAAGCGCCTGTACCTGAGTTTCAGCCAGACGCGGCTGCTGCACGGGCAGACGCGCTACAACGTCAAGAGCCGCTTCCTCGACGAACTGCCGGAGCGTTGCCTGAAGTGGATCACGCCGCGCACCCAGGGCTTCGGCTCGGGCTTCGCACGCGACTACCAGCTGGCCTGGCAGCGCGGCTCGGGACTGGGCTCCATCGTCGGCGCCGGCAAGGTCGCACCGCGCCCGGCGAGCTCCTACCCGTCGTCCCCGCGTACCGAGGTGTCGCACGGCCTGCGCACAGGCCAGAGCGTGTTCCACACCAAGTTCGGCGAGGGCGTGATCGTCACGCTCGAGGGCAGCGGCGAGGACGCACGCGCCCAGGTGAACTTCGGCCGGCACGGCATGAAGTGGCTGGCCCTCGCGGTGGCCAAGCTCACGCCGGTGAACTGAGGCGGCGCTATTCGCGGGTGCTGATCGCGACCACGCGCCCGCTGCGGGGCTCCAGCTCGCAGCGGTAGGTGAACGGGACGAGGTTCATGCCGGGCGCGCGCTCCACCGAGCCTGCGCCGGACATCTCCACGCGCCCGAACTCGGCGGGCCGCAGCTGGCGCGAGTCGGAACCGAAGTTGATGCGCGCCACGCGCGGATGCAGCTTCTTCAGCTCCGCCGCCGCCGCGCTTTCGCAGGCCTGCGGCGAGACGTTGGTGAGGTCGGGCTCGAAGGGCTTCTCGGCCGCCGCGCGCGGCCGCCCGGTTTCCTGCAGCACCACGCCGGAGGTCTCGTCCGACGCGGCGTTGTAGGCACAGCCGTAGCTGAAGGTCACGGTGGCGCCGCCGGCCGCGCGGTAGCGGCCCTCGCCCCGGATGGAGGTCTCGTTCTCGCCCTGCGGCGTGAGCACGCGCCGGGCACTGACGAACTGCACGTCGCGCGCGTCGCGTCCGCGCAGGCGCCGCACGGTCTCGGCCACTTCCTGCTCGCAGCGCTCGGTGGCGCGCGCCACGTCCGGCTGGGCGCGCGCCGATGGCGGCGTCCACAGCAGCGGGGCGAGCAGCAGCGGGCCGGCGATTCTGAGCAGCATGGTGTCGGGCAGCGTCTTGTGCAGGCGCGATGGTCGCTGCTTTGGGGGGCGAGGACAAGGGCGGAAGTCCGGTTGCTGCCTGGGTGAGCGATCCAGCGGCAGGCCGCATGGCACAAGGGGCTCCGTGCGGATTCCACGGCTTGTTCACAGGCTTCTCCACCGTGGATGTGGACAAGCGGGTCTTTGATTCTTCCCTAGACTGAGGGCATGAAGTGCGGGCTTTCCCTCTTGAGCCTCGTGGCGTTCAGCGCCCACGCCCAGGCCATCGACTGGCAGCGCGTGGGCGCGTTCGAGATCGCCCGCACCGAGACGACGGTGGCGCAGTTCGCCCGCTTCGTGGCGTCGACCGGCCAGCAGACGCTCGCCGAGCGCCGCGGCGGCGGCGAGGTGTACGAGGCGGACTGGGTGCACAAGCCCGGCTGGACCTGGCGTGCGCCCTTCGGGCTGCCCGCGCGGCCGGACGAACCCGCGGTGCACGTGACCTTCGACGAGGCGCAGGCGTTCTGCCGCTGGGCCGGTGGTCGGCTGCCGCGCGACGCCGAGTGGGTGTCGGCCGCCTATACCGAGCAGCGCGAGCAGCCGCCGGCGCCCTACGAGCGCGGCCGCCGCTATCGCTATCCGACGGGGGACGCACCCGACGGGGCCCAGTGCCTGCAGGACTGCGGTGCAGCGTTCCGCACGCGCGCGGTGGCGCATGGCGCCGCACTGTCGCGCGGCCACGGCCACGCGCCCGCGGGCGCGACGCCGGCGGGCGTGAACGGCCTGCACGAGATGGGCGGCAACGCGTGGGAGTGGGTCGACGAGCCGGCCGAAGCGGCTGGCAAGGCGCCGCGCCGCACCCGTGGCGGATCGTGGTGGTACGGCGCCGCGCAGATGCGTGCCGAGCACCTGCAGGACAAGCCCGCGGACACCGCGGTGGTCTACATCGGCTTCCGCTGCGTGCGAGACACGCAGGCCGCGCCGAAATGAGAAAGGCCCCGCACTCGCGTGCGGGGCCTCGTCGTTCTTGGCTCCCCGACCTGGGCTCGAACCAGGGACCTACGGATTAACAGTCCGGCGCTCTACCGACTGAGCTATCGAGGAACAGAGCCACGCATTATAGCCAGGATTTCGACCCGTCTAGATCTCGGCCTGCACCGACAGGCGGAAGGTGCGCGGCGCCAGCGGGAACAGGTACGCATGGCCGAACTGGTAGGGCGACTCACGCCAGGCGCGCCGGTCGGCGGCGTTGTCCACGCCGGCGCGCCAGGTCAGGGCGCTGCCGGCCCAGCGGGTGTCGAAGCGGCCGCCCAGGTCGATGCGGCTCCAGCCCGGGATCTGCGCGCCGTTGTCGGGCAGCACCTGGCGGCGGCTTTCGGCCACCAGCGCGCCTTGCAGCGTCAGCCCCGGCAGCACCGCCACGCGGTGGTCGGCCTGCAGCTTCAGCGTGCGGGCCGGCACGTTGGTCGGTTCCCTGCCATCGACCTCCGGGGCGGCCGAACCCCGCACGCGCGCGTGCAGCCACTGCGCGCCGGCACGAACGGTCCAGGCGTCCAGGCGCCAGGCCAGGCCGGCCTCGAGTCCGCGGTGGCGCTGCTCGCCGTCCGGGCGGCGCACGCAGGAGCCGTCGACGTCGCAGCTGCCGAAGTCACCCAGGCGCGGCCGGCGGATGTCGAACAGCGCGGCATTCCAGTCCACACGGTCGGAGCTGCCGCGCACGCCGATCTCGATCTGCCGGCTGGTCTGCGTGAAGGCCTCGCCGGCGTTGCGGTAGCGCGAACGGTTCGGCGTGACGTCGGACTCGACGGCCCGGCCCCAGCTGGCATAGACCAGTTGCTCCGGCGCCCACGCGTGGCTGAGGCCGACGAAGGGCGTGGTGAACGATTGCGCGTAGTCGGTGCGGCGCGGATCGGCGGGGTCGTTGCGTTCGCTCGCGCGCTGCAGCCGCGTGTGGCGCAGACCGAGCCACAGCGTGCTGCGCTCGTCGACGCGCAGCGCGTCGCGCAGGCTCAGTTCGGTGCTGCGCTCGTCGCGATCCGTGTTGAAGTCGTTCGGTGCCGGGTTGGCGGGCAGGTCGGTGACGCTGCCGTCGACGTTGCCGGGGCCGCTGTACGCGAAGGTCTGCAGGCCGAAGCGGTTCGTCACCCGGCTGTGCAGCACGCCGGCCGACAGCGTGTGCTCGATGGCGCCGGTGCGCACGCGGCCGCCGAGCGAGAACTCGATCGCGTCGGTGCGGCGGCGCTCGTCCTCGCTGCGGAAGTCGTAGAGGTCGAAGTTGCCGTTCGGGCAGTAGCGGTCGGCGTAGTAGGTGCCGCCGCTGTCGGTGCAGCCGAAGGGAAAGGCGATGCGGTCGTCGCTGGTCAGCCGCTGGGAGGCGGCGTGGGCCACGAACTTCCAGCCCGCCGCGAGCTTCTGCTGCCAGCGCAGCGACGCGGTCGTGCCCTGCAGCACCACAGGCTGGGACCAGGCCTGGTTGTTGAGGTTGATGCGCGGATCGACCGGCGCGGGCACGCGGTCGCCGAGCAGGCTGAAGCCCGGCACGCTGGGCTGCGAGCGGCGGCTGTGCTCGATTTCCGCCTCGATCAGCGTGTCGGCGCCCGGTCGCCAGTCGCCGCTCAGGGCGAAGAGCTGGCGCTCGCCCTTGGCATCGCGCACCTTCGGGGCGAGCGTGGCGGCCGCCGCATTGAGGCGCAGTCCGACGGCATCGCCCGCGCCGAAGCGCTGGCTCAGGTCCACGGCGCCGGTCACGGTCGCCGATTCGCGCCACTCCAGCGAGGCTCGACGCAGCGGCGCGCTGGTGGGGCGCTTGACGACGAAGTTGACGAGGCCGCCGGGCGCGCTGGTGCCGGCCTGCAGGCCGCTGGTGCCCTTCAGGACCTCGACCTGCGCCTTGTTGTCGAGTGCGATCGAGGTCTCGGCGTTGATCGGCAGACCGTCGCGCCGGTAGTTGAAGCGGTTGTCGATGACGAAGCCGCGCACCGTCAGGTAGTCCCAGTAGCCCTCGGTGTTGTAGGCGTCGCTGACCGCGGGGTCGAGCCCGGCCAGGTCCGACAGCTTCTGGGCGCCACGGTCCTTCGCCTGCTCCGTGCTGAACACCGTCGCCTGCAGGGGCGTGAGCGAGAGCGGCAGATCGCCCCAGCCGGTCACGCTGGCCGAAGGCGCCGCACGGCCCTGGACGAGGACGGGCGCCATCTGCGTCTCGGCAGGGACGGGCTGCGCGTGAGCCGCGCCGACGGCGAGGGCGATCGCCAGTGCGATCGGGGTTCGGGTGCTGAAGTGGTGGGTCTGGCGGTGAAGGCGTGCCATCGTGCTTCCTTGCGTGGTCGATGGCAGGTCGGCGGGCCGGGCCGCCGCAGAACGCGGAGGCACTTCGGCCATGCTTCCCTGCGCGAGGATTACCTCAATCAGGTTCGAAGGGACTCTCTCAGTCGGCCGCATCTCGCGAAGCGGACAACACCCCTAGCGGATGCGGCGCCGTGTTTGCGCCGCGGGCGAATTATCAGGCAAAAAGGACACGGGGCCCGCTGCTGCGGGCCCCGCCATCCGTCCTGCCGACAGGCGTCAATCGAAGGTCGGTGTTTCCACGCCCAGCACCTTGTGCAGCTTCGGGCTGGTGGTGGTGTACTGCAGGTGGATGCGCTTGTCCGGGAAGATGTACGGCGCCGCCGCGAAGGCCGCCAGCGCCGCCTCGTGGAAGCCGGAGAGGATGAGCTTCTTCTTGCCCGGGTAGGTGTTCACGTCGCCCACCGCGAAGATGCCCGGCACGCTCGTCTCGAACTTCTCGGTGTCGACGACGATCTGCTTGCGCTCGATGTCCAGGCCCCACTCGGCGATCGGCCCGAGCTTGGGGCTGAGGCCGAAGAACACCAGCAGCATGTCCAGCGGCACGACGCGCGTGACGCCGTCGCCGCCGGTGACCTTCACGCCGGTCAGCCGGCCGTCGCGTTCCTCGAAGCCGGTGATCTGGCCGACGATGAACTGCATCTCGTAGGCCTCGCACAGCTCCTTCATCTTGGCCACGCTGGCCGGCGCGGCGCGGAAGCCGTCGCGGCGGTGCACGAGGATCACGCTCTCGGCCTTGTTCGGGCCGTCCTGCACGAAGTTCAGGGTCCAGTCGAGCGCGGAGTCGCCGCCGCCCACGATCACCAGGTTCTTTCCGGCGAACTGCGCCGGGTTCTTGACGCGGTAGAAGACTTGCTTGTCCTCGTAGGCCTCGAGCCCGTCGACCTTCAGCGTGCGCGGCTGGAACGAGCCCACGCCGCCGGCGATGAACACCGTCTTGGTGAGGAAGCGCGTGCCCTTGCTGGTCTCGACGTAGAAGCGCCCGTCTTCCTGCTTCTGCACGACGCTGACCTCCTGGCCGTAGTGGTGGGTGGCGCCGAAGGGCTCGATCTGCTTGAGCAGGTTGTCGGTGAGTTCCTTGCCGGTGCACACCGGCACGGCCGGGATGTCGTAGATCGGCTTGTCGGGGTAGAGCTCGATGCACTGGCCGCCGGGGTAGGGCAGCGAGTCGATGATGTGCGCCTTGATCTCGAGCAGTCCGAGCTCGAAGACCTGGAACAGGCCCACCGGGCCGGCACCGACGATGACCGCATCGGTTTCGATGGGGCCCTCGTGGGCCCCGGCGGTGCGAGCCACTTCGTCGTTCAACTTCGGTTCCATGTTCACTTGATCAACTGGTCGAGCTTGCCGGTGCGGTCCTTCCACTCCTCGGCGTCGGGCAGCGGGGCCTTGCGCTTGGTGATGCTCGGCCACTTCTTGGCCAGCTCGGCGTTCAGCTTGATCATGTGCTGCTGGTCGCCGGGCACGTCTTCCTCGGGAACGATGGCGTTGACCGGGCATTCCGGGATGCACACCGCGCAGTCGATGCACTCGTCCGGATCGATGGTGAGGAAGTTCGGGCCTTCGCGGAAGCAGTCCACCGGGCACACGTCCACGCAATCGGTGTACTTGCAGCGGATGCAGGCTTCGAGAACGACGTGGGTCATGGGAGAACGATTCTTCGAGGTTGGAATGCGGCCCGTGGCGCCGGTGAACAGGTGATTTTAGGCGCTCAGGGTTTCCTCTGGTTCTTGACCGGTCTCAAGAAGCGGGGATTCCGTGCGTGCGCGCGACACATCGCCGACGTCCGCCGCGCCCGCGCCGACCGTCACCACCGTCGGCCGGCCGGCATGCAGCACCGTCGCCTGGCCGAGCGTGGCGACGCGATGGCTGCTGGCCAGGGCGTCGGGCCAGCCGGCTCGCGAGACCACGCAGACGGGCGTCTCGTCGGCCCAGCCGGCCTCACGCAGGCGCCGCGCCAGCGCCGCCAGCTGCCGGCCTGCCATGTAGAAGACTTCCGTGTCCGCCGCGTGTCCGGCGCGCAGCGTGCCCTCGCGCGTCATCGCGGTGGTGAGGGCCACGCTGCGTCCGCGGCCGCGGCGGGTCAGCGGGCGCCGGGTCTGCGCGGCGGCGGCCAGTGCGGCGGTGACGCCGGGGACGACCTCGCTCGCGATGCCCGCCGCCTGCAGCGCCTCGAGCTCCTCCTCCAGGCGGCCGAACACGCTGGGGTCGCCGCCCTTGAGCCGCACCACCACGCGTGGCGTCGCGGGCGTGCTTTACCAGCAGTGCATTGATGGTGGCCTGGCCGGTGCTGTCGGCGAAGCCGCGCTTGCCCACGTGCACCCAGGCGGCGTGCGGGGCGAGCTCGCGCAGCGCCGGGTCGGTGAGTGCGTCGAACAGCACCACGTCGGCCTGTGCGAGCGCGCGCGCGCCGCGCAGCGTGATCAGGTCGGCCGCGCCCGGGCCGGCGCCGACGAAGACGACGCGTCCCATCGCCGGTCAGGCCGCGGCACGCACCAGCAGCGCGCCGCTGGTGCGGTTGCTGGCCGGATCGACCACGATCAGTGCGCCGCCGACGCGGTTGGTCTCGTAGCTCTCCACCGGCAGCGGCTGTTGCACCTCGATCGTCACGTGGCCGATGTCGTTGACGGCGAGTTCGTGGGCATCGGTCTCCTCGAGCGTGTGGATGTCCAGGCGGTGGTCGATGGCGCTGATGCGCGCCTGCACCCAGCGGTTGCCATGGCGCACCCAGTACTTGCGCCCGACCACGGCCGGCTCGGTGTCCAGCCAGGCCAGCGTGGCGGTGAAGCTGTGCGTGGGCTGGATGGTCCGCGGCGTGGCGATCCAGTCGCCGCGCGAGACGTCGAGCTGGCGGTCGAGCACGAGGCCGGCCGACTGGCCCGCCTCCGCGAACGCCACCACCGCGCCGGCACGGCGCACCTCGGCCACCNNTTGCCGGTGCCTTCGCCTTCCCTCGCCACGTACTGCACGGGCACGAGCAGGGCGCCGTCCTTGCGCTCCTGGGCGGTGGGCAGGCGCTCCAGCAGCTGCAGCAGCGAGGGGCCGTCGTACCAGTCGGTCGCCATCGGCTGCGTGACGTTGTCGCCGCGCAGCGCCGA
>JRYJ01000806.1_pt1 | contig 10431 bp, 6 predicted proteins | sample 235371 | NCBI WGS metagenome assembly JRYJ01 (sample SAMN03074219, study PRJNA261477) | activated sludge metagenome | biome: Wastewater Treatment Plant; feature: Wastewater; material: Activated sludge; isolation source: activated biomass of a wastewater treatment plant treating hydrocarbon... ... | reverse complement strand
CAATGTGATCGCCTGTCCGACCTGCGGCCGCGTCGAGATCGACGTCGTGCGCATGGCGAACGAATTGGAAAAGAAGCTCGGTCACATCAAGACGCCGCTCAACGTCTCGGTGCTCGGCTGCGTCGTCAACGGCATCGGCGAAGGCAAGGAAGCGGATATCGGCATTGCCGGCGGGGAAGGGAAGGGCATTCTTTTTAAGAAGGGCAAGCTGATGCGCAAGGTGCCGATGGAAGAGCTCATGGATACGCTGATCCACGAGGTGGAGCTCCTGGCCAAGGAAAAAGAGGCCGAAGCAACTGCCTCATCGGACAGCGCCACGACGAACGGCCAAACAAATCACGTTTGGGAACCGAGCGGGCAGACCGGCGACCAACCTTCGACACTCGTGCGAGAAATCCCCGTTCTTCCTTCCAAACGATAAGCCNNGCGCGGGGATATTCAATACCTCCAGTAAATCTCAATCACTTCGTGCGTACCGGCGCCTCATCGGGCGTGAGCCCTCTTCCTTATCGGCGCCGGATAATCCTCGTTGGCTCTCGGTATCTTCCCTTCCTGCGTGCTGTGGGAAAGAAGAGCGCTTACGGCCGCAACTCCGCAATATGCCGTTCCTGCACCGTCAGCCGACGACTCGCGGCCACGGTATCCCGATCCAGTAGACTCTGCAGAACTTCCTGCCTGAGTTGAATGAACAAGGCACCCTGCCGGCTGGCGGCCGTCTGGCTATCCTGCAAGAGAGACAACCAACGCGTGCTGGATGCCGCATGTCGGCTCCCCGGCATCGTCGTGCGAAGTTCTTGGAAGACCGTGATCGCATCCGCGCGATTTTCGAACAAGGCGACCAACCCGCGCGCGTAATAGGCTTCTTCACAGGAAGCAAGGTCTCGGCAACTCTTGATGCGCGTGTCCAGTAGCCGGCCGACGGCTTGAATGGCCGCTCGTTCTCCAGGATCGGCTGAGAAAAATGCGCTGCTGGGTAGCGTGGTCGAGGAACCGGGATTCGTTGCGCATCCCGACGCAGTTGCGACGAGGAACATCCATAGTAATCGTTGCGTGCACGTTCTGATACTCATTGAACACCTTTCCGCGTTTCAGCAGGCAGAGCGCCATCCGTATGCGTGGTCTGGATGGAACGGGCCTGACCGACGTCAGGGCCAGCCCATCGTGATATGTCAAACCATCCGTGATGCAGGGCGAGGTTACGAAGAATGTCGCCGATACCGCTTCGGGAGCAACTGCATGAGTGGACCGCCTTTCAGAATCTTGACGGCGGTGGCAGGCCGCGGGCAATTGGGGATGAAAATACGAAGAGACAGCCGGCTATTACTCTACCCCTTCCGGCCGCGGAAAGCAAAGACCGGGGATGGGTGGAGTACGATGCCCGCGCACGACGGCGGCAGAATTCCGCAGGCACCTGGAATCCAGAGCTAGAACGCGAGGTTACCGGTCGAAGTGCCAGGCGATGCCGAACATGAACAGGTTGGCGCGGTAGTCGGCGGTGACGTTGCTGCGGGTGAAGGAGAACTGGGCGAAGTTGTACTTGTACTCGATGAAGGGTGCGATCTTTTCCGTCATGTNNAGTCCGATGCCCATCCCCGCATAGGGCTCTACCTTGTATTGATAGCCGGTGACACGCACCAGGGCGTTGAACGCAAGCGAATGCACGAGCAAATCCGCACCGGGAATTTTTCCCGACAATGCGGGGTTGGAGGTGGACGGGAGCGTCTGCTGCTTGATGTTGGGCGAGGAGCGATAGAAGTCGGCTTCGATCCCGAACCAGTTGTATCCGCGATCGTTGAAGTAGTGGCCGATTTTGCCTCCGAAATAGAGGCCCTTTTCCAAGTCGAGACTGCCGGCGTCGGTCGTGTCCATCGAGGGCAGATTCAGCCCGGCTCCCAAGGCCACATAGTTTTCACCCCTCGCGACGGCGGGCAGATAAAGGATTGTCAACAGGGCCAGGACCGTGACGTACCCTCGAACCATCATGCCTCCTTGTAGGCTTAGCACAGACGCGCTCTTCCGGCGGTACGGTGCTACTCTAACGGGCTTGCCGCTGGGTGGCAAGCGAGAAGTGCATCCGAGACTGCTCCGTCAACCGTCAGCCGTGCAGCGTCGCGTATATCTCGGTTGCCGAGCTACCAGCTGTCAGCGTTCAGCCAAGACTGGTCGTCCTTGAAGCTGACGGCAGAAAGCTGAAGGCTGATTGCTACGGCATCTCATCGATGACGCATGACGGCTCTTAACACTGCGTCTCGCTCCGGTGCAGCAATGTCGGACGCAGGCAGAATCCGCGCCAGCGCGATTGGTCCCACGACCAATTCAAGAGCGCGTATTCCGTGTGTGTAAGCCGTTGATCGATGATCCGGCCAAAGCCGCCAAGGCGGAGCGAGAAGCCCGCCGGCAGTGCGAAGTCTCGCAGGAGCCCGAATTCGGTGAAACTGCCGGCAAAGTACGCCGGGTCGCCGCGCTCCGTGTTGAACTGTTCGCCGCGCCAGAAAGTCACGTACGGGCGCCATCCCTCGAGATCGACGCCCCCGGTCAGCTGATAGCCGCGGCCGCGCGTAATAGGCAGCGCGCTCTGCGTCGGCTCGTTCTGGCTGGTGAGATACAGCGCCATCACGTCGATCTCGCGGAACCACTCCACCGCGGACCAATGGTCTCCCGGCCGAAAGGTGAACTGCGGCCCGAAGGCAGTCAAGAAGTTGTTCCCGGCCGGACGGTCCCGCGGAAGGCCCGGACCGAAAAAGGTGCGGGCTTCGGAGAATTGCGCGCCGCCGGAATGGGTCCAGTATACCTGCCCATTGAGGGCGAAATAGCCCGCCGCGACACGCCCTGCATAGCCGACGTCGAAGCGCTCGGCTTTCTGGAACGTCTCAATCTGGTTCCAATTCACGAAGAGATCCTGCTGGTAGTGCTCCCGGTCGACCAGCAATTGAAAGCCCTGTTCAATCGGACGCGACAGGAGCGTCGCGTCGTTGAACAACGCATCGACAAACGGGTGGTTGCGGTGAATCGTCCCCGCCACCAGATGCACGTCAGGCCACACGGTATATTCGGCGGCGAGGATCGGTTGCACGGTGTGGAAGGATTGTGTGTCCGCAACCGGCAACCCGGCGAACACTCCGGCGTCGAGTGTCAGGCCGGCGATCGGCGCAAAGCGCAGCACGGGCGCCAGGTATTGGCCCGCGAAGGCCTGGCTGGAGACCGGCATCGGGCCCGCCTGCCGCAGCCCGGAGTAAGAGATGTTATAGACATAGGTGAGCGAATCGAATTTTGCACTGAACCGGTGTTCGTCTGCGGACTCATCCGGCTCGGCGAAGGGCCGTGACAGCGAGGCCCAGACGTCGCCGACCAGATCGCTGTGGTTGGTATCCCAGTTCCAGTTGAAGACGATGTACTGCTGGTTCACCCACTTGAACGTGTCCCGGTTCATGTAGGTGCGGCCGTCTTCGGTGAAAAAGGCGCGGATCCGGCGGGCCTGCCCGCCGAACTCGATCGAGGTCCGCTCGCTCAGCCAGATCGTTTTGGACAGCCCAATTTCCGGGAAGTTACTGGCACGGAATTCCGGGTCGCCCTGCTGGCTCAGAAAATTGCGGCCCTTCCAGAAGGAGAGGGAGGGGCGCCAGCCGGCGAGATCGAGCCAGGTCTGGAGCTCATACCCACGGCCGCGAGTCGCATCCGACTCGTCGTCGGTTTGGTTGTAGGTGGTCAGATAGGTGAAACGCACACCAAACTGATTCCACCACGGAAGCATCGGGAAATATTGGGAAGGTTCCAGGACGAGTTCAGGCCCGCCTCCCGCAACGAGGTTATCTCTGGTATCGAAGGAGCGGTCCAATTTGAACAGGGCCTGCCCGTTCCGCACCCAATGAACCTGGCCGTTGAAATGCAGCGGACCGAAACGGAGTTGCCCCGCGTAGCCGACGTCGTATCGGTTGGGAGCCGACCCTCGAAAGGCTTGCTCCCAATTGATGAACAGGTCTTGCCGATAGTACCGGGAATCCACTAGCATTTGAGCCCCCTGCTCGATGGGGCGGAGAAAGCGGTTCCCGTTGTCGAACACGGCATCGTGGAAATCCCGATGGGGGGTACGGAGCGTCCCCACGACGGCGGTGAGCTGTTCGGCCGGCTGATAGGTCAACCTGACGATCGGCCGCACCTGTGAGACCTCCGTGTCGTGGCCGAAGGGCATATTGGCGAACACGCCGAGTTCGGCTTCGAGACCTGGGAGCAAACGACGATAGAGCGTGGCATTGAGCTGGCTGCCGATCAGCGTGGTGTCGCGCCCGAGTCCGTTCGTGAACGTATTGTCTTCCAGCCCCTGCTTTTCGAGATTGAGCATGAAGGTCGTGACGGCAAACCGCATGTCGAGCAGGTGGGTGTCGCTGGATGATGCTGAATTCTCCGCGCACGCCGGACTCAGAGGGCTCGAGAAGGTTGAGATCAACAGGAGTGCCGCGAGTCGACGAGAAATCCAAGTGCGTGCACGACCTAACCGAGACGACATAGTGGGTCGGGATGATATGAATCGCCTGCCCCCCACGTCAACCTGGCGCAAGGCGTCCGCGGCCGGTTTCCCCGAGACGACCGGACGTCGAGCAGGAATCACGGAGATGTAGCGGCGTGAGGGAATGGTTCGCAGTGGGCAGGGAGCGGTTCAGCGCGCAAGGGTGGGTGACCGCCTCAGTGCTCCTCGTCGGGGTGGCTCTGGTCAGCAAGGGGTTGGGGCTGATTCGGGACTTGCTGACGGCCGAGTATTTTGGAGCCAAGGCGGACGTCGACGCGTTCTTCTTCGCCCTGTCCGTTGCATTGCTGCCAGGGAGCGGAATCGGAGTGGCGCTCTCGGCGATGGTCGTGCCGCTCTATCAGAATCTTGCGCTCTCCGGGCGGGGAGATGCCTCCAGGCGGGTGACGGTCCACATGATTATCCTCACCGGCGGGCTCTCCCTCGTGGCGGTGGCGCCGCTCCTGTTGTTCGCTCCTTCCGTCGTCCCATGGCTGGCCGCTTCAACGTCGGAAGGGTTGGTCGCGACGGTCGGCGCGGTCCTCCCCTGGCTCTGTCTGTATGTCGTGGGCCAGAACGTGGTGTTCGTGCAATCGGCGGTGTTCGAGGCACGCCATCATTTCATCATCCCGGCGGTGAGCGACCTTGCCTTCAATGTCGTGGTCATTCTGGTGCTCTTGGGGCTTTCACAGAGTTGGGGCATACGGGCCCTCGCGTTCGGCAACGTCCTGGGGACGACCGCCTGTGCGGGGTTGCTGTTCTGCTTTCTTGCCGCGGCGGGGATGATTGGCCTGCCCGGTGGGACGCCCATGCCGGACCACTGGCGAAGTTACGGATTCGCGTTCCCGATCATGCTGTGGGAGTTCGGCGCACAGGTGATTGCGGTCGCCCAGAACTATTACGCTGCCCAGCTCCCCGAAGGCCATGTCGCGGCGCTCAATTACGCGGGTCGTATCAGCGTCATCCTCGTCGCCCTGCTGGCACTCAACATCTCACGAGGCGTATTTCCGACCCTCTCGGCCTTGTGGCTTCAGCGCAAACGCGACGAAGCGTCCAGAATCCTCTCCACCATTGGCAAACAGATGGCGGTGGTCTTCGTCCCGCTCGGGCTCGTCGGAATCCTGCATGGCGAACGGGTGCTGTCTTGGTTGTATGTGCGCGGCGTCTTCGACGGTCACGCCCTGCACCTCACTGCCATGGCGTTCAGCGTCTACTGCGCCGCGCTGGTGGTCGGGGTCCTTGAACCGGTGCTGCTCAAGGCCTGCTATGCCTGCTCCGACTCACGAACGCCGATGATGGCCATGATCGGGAGTGAGTTCCTGGTCGTTGCCGGGCTCCCGGTGGTCACATCGCGCTGGGGAATCGCCGGCATCGCCGGATTGGCGAATGCGGTTCTCTGTGCGAGGGTGGCCCTGCTTCTGCTGGTTCTCGACCGACGGCTGGGAGGGGCGACGACGATCGACGTCGCGAAAACGGCGATGGTCGCCGGAGTTTGTGCGGCCGGTGCATGCGTTTTGTCCGCATGGCTCTCCGTAAGAACCGATCTGGAGTTTCTCCTATGGATGGCGTTGTATAGTGTGACGTACGGTTTGTTCGCCTGGTTTTTCCTGGCCGATGAGGTCCGCCCGTACGTCCAGCGGGTGCGCCTGATGGGCGGACGATTGTGTCGGGCTGTGCCAAGGCGGTGGTCATCGCTTCCGTGACGGCCGATCGCGGCCACGAGGTGGAACGGTGGGAGGAACGCTGACGGCATCCTGGCTGTGGTCCACACTGCTGGCCGTGGGTCTCGTGTTCATCGCTGTGCTGATGCGGGTCCAGCTTCGGAGTTGGATGAGTCCCGGGGCGCTGTTTGCGTTGGTGTGGTCGGCGTTCGTGTGCGTGCCGCTCCTGATGCTGCCGGGGGTGGAGGTGTGGCCGGGGGCGGTCCTCGCCATCGCCCTCGCCGTGCTCATTGTGTGCGCCGGTGCCTTCCTGGGGGCCGGCGGTGTGTTCCCGCGTGCATGGCATATGGGACCGTTGCCGGACGGGCGGCAGCAGGAGTGGGATCGCCCCACGAAATTTCTCGGCTTAACGTTTCTGACCGTCGGCTGCAGCGTGGTAGGCCTGCTGGGGGTTGCCATCTTGCTTTGGTCCGAAGGCTTCGGTCTGAGCGATCTGGGGTCTTTGGAACAGGCGGCTGAGATCGCGAGGATCTTTTCAGTGGCGCGGTATCAGGAAGGGTACAGTCCTCCCGTTTCCGTGAGACTGATGACAGTGGCGATGTACACCGGCGCCCTGTTCGGGGGGGCGTTGTTTCTCACCGCGAAGTCTCGACTCAAGAAAGCCCTGGCATTGCTCCCGTTCGTGCCGGCGGTGCTCTTCATGGCCGTGCTTACGACTAGGGCGGTCTTTCTTTTTCAGGTGGTGTTGTGGGTATCGAGTTGGATGGCCTTGGGGGTGGTGCGGTACGGTCCTCTCGCGCGACTCTTTACAGGCTTCCGCGTGCTCGTATCCGCACTGATGATGCTGACGGCGCTGGCCATCGTATCGTTGGTCCTTGTTGCCAGACATGCCGTGGAAGTTGATGCGTTTGTCTCGGTGGTGTGGCCGCAGCTGCGAGGAGATATCGTGGGGCACCTGCCCGCCTTCGGGGATTGGCTCCACGTTGCACTGCGAAAAGAGCTGTCTCTTACCTATGGCGCCTTTACGTTCGGGGGTATCTTCGAACTGTTGAACCTTCAAGAGCGCTTGCCCGGCATCTACGAAGAAAACATCCAAATGACGGTGGGGGGCGTGATCGTCGAAAGCAATATTTTCACGGCCTTCAGGGGGCTCATACAGGATTTCGGCTATCTCGGTGCAATCGCGGGGCTCTTTTTGATCGGTTTCTGCGGCGGATCGGCGTTCCGATCGGCCGCCCGGGGGCAGATTGCCGCCGCGCCATGGCTGGCGGCCTACTACATGTTCGCTATCTGGAGCCCAATCGGGAGTTTTGCCGTGTACAACACGATCCTGGCCGCCTACCTCCTCTTTGGTTTATATCTCTGGGGCCAGGCCGGCCTGCAAGTTGTGGTGCAACGAAGACCGCTGACCTTGGCAGGGTCGGCGACGTCCGTGTAATGGAGCGCCAACGTGGTTCTGGTCTTGTGCGTCAACTATCTCAATGACAGGGATGCGGTCGGTTTTGCGCGCGAACTCCTCGCCCGGGAGGCTCCGGATGGGTTTCGCCTGATCCTCGTCGACAACAGCGAGCGTCCCACGTTGCGGCAGTCGCTCGCGGAGGCGTGTGTGGCCGGGCGAAATCTGACCACGCTCACGGTCGGAAAAAATCTCGGCTATTTCGGGGGCGCGGCGTGGGCATTGGAGCACTATATGAAAACCAATGCACTACCTGAATGGGTCGTCGTCTGCAATTCGGATTTGCGATTTCTGACCCGCAATTTTCTCACGTGCTTGGAGGACTTTTCCCGATCCCATGATTACGCCGTCGTCGCTCCCTCGATCCTTTCACGACTCTCGAGGGGAGATCAGAACCCGTTCATGGCCGTTCGGCCGAGCAACCTGCGGATGCGGTTCAATAAAATGGTCTTCAGCGCCTATCCCGTATCGGTCGTGTATTCGCTGCTGTCCCACCTCCGCACGACATGTCGCGCGGCGCTTCGCGCCGCGGCGCCCGAGCCGCCGGTGGAGGTGGGTTCGACGGCCGCCCCGATGCCGATCTATGCCGGGCATGGCGCCTGCCTGGCGTTCCGCAGGACCTACTTCGAGGCTGGCGGCACGCTGTACCACGGCGCGTTTCTGTTCTGCGAGGAGATTTTTGTGGCCGAAACTCTGCGCCGACTCGGCCTCAGTCTGGCGTATGATCCTCGATTGAAGGTCGTGCATGAGGAACACAAAACGACCGGCTACTGGCCGACGAGATTGATGATGTCCTATATGAAGCAAGCGTCCGCCTATTGTGCCGACACGTTCTTTTGAGGAATCGGGACGGGCCGACAGTGGAATGGGACAGGAATCATGAACACGTCTGAAGTCACGCCGGTGGCGTTGCCTCGACCATTGCTGTACAGCTATCCGATCGTTTCGATCATCATTCCGTGTCGGGACGAGGAGGCGTTTATCGGCGGTTGCCTCGATTCCGTGATCGAGAACGATTTTCCCAAAGAAAGTCTGGAAGTGCTGGTCGTGGACGGGATGAGCCAGGATGGGACGCGGGCGATTCTTGAACGGTATGCCAGAGAGTACGGGTTCGTCACCGTCCTCGACAACCCTGGACGGACCACACCGACGGCTTTGAACATCGGGATCCGTCGGGCGCGCGGGACCATCGTGATGCGGATGGATGCCCATGCGCAATACGACAAGGCCTACATCTCTCGGTGCATCGAGGCGTTGGGACGGTACAAGGCCGACAACGTGGGCGGGATTTGGAAGACCATCCCGCGGACGGACACCTTGCTCGGCCGGTGTATCGTCAGTGCGCTCTCGCACCCGTTCGGTGTGGGGAACTCGCATTTCCGATTGGCCCGCGCGAAGGAACCCATGTGGGTCGATACCGTGCCGTTTTTCTGCGTCCGCCGGTGGGTCTTTCAGGAGTTGGGCGTCTTCAATGAAAGTTTGGTCAGAGGGGAGGACATGGAATTCAGCCTGCGGCTGAACTATGGGGCGGTCTTCAACGAGAAACTGACGAGGGGCCAGGACATGGAATTCAGTCTTCGGCTTCGACGAGCCGGAGCGCGGACGCTTCTGGTGCCCGATATCGTCAGTTCATATTATGCGCGGTCGGACCTCAAGTCGTTCTGGTTGCACAATTGGATCAACGGTGTTTGGGCGGTGTTGCCGTTCGCCTACAGCAGCATCGTGCCGGTCAGTCCACGGCATCTGGTTCCGCTCGTCTTCGTCGGCACGCTGGTGGCGACGCTGTTGTTGAGCCTCTGGTCGCCTGCGTTTACCTGGGGCTTCCTGGCCGTGGCGGGTATGTATACGCTGACGAATATCGCCGCGTCGCTTCACGTGGCCTGGAGAAAGAAACAGTGGTCCCATGTGCTCGTGATGCCGCTGGTGTTCCTGTCTTTGCATGTGAGTTACGGGCTCGGCTCCTTGTGGGGGATGGTCAAGTTGTTGGGGATGGGCGCCTTTTGGAAGACGCTTCCAGCGCGCTTCTTGCGACGGGTCGAGCAGAGCCCCCGCCCAAGCGGTTCCCCGCCGTAGCGACTCCTCTCAGTTTCTTGCCGTACGGAATGGTCCGATCAAGGATCATTCCGCAGGGTGGTCTCGCGTTTCATGAGCGCCGCATGCACCGGCGATGAGGCACTTCGGCTTCGCGCGTGGCGTCAGGTCCGGTTGACTTGGCTCGTCCCCGTTCCCGAGAATCGCGATTTCGTGTCGTGGGAGGCTGCCGCGTGATACGCCGGTTCATTGTCTGCTGTCTGGCCGTGTGCCTGCTCATCCAACTCGGCCAAGAGGGTGTCGGTCACGCCTCGGCCAACGTTCCCCTCCATCACTGGGCCTACGAGGCGATCGATCGACTGGTCGCTCTCGGGTTGATCGACCGTGCCATCGTCGGTGCCAAACCCTACAGCCGCATGCAGGCCGCGCAGTCTGTCGCGCGGGCCGTCGAGCGCATCCGCGCCGGCGAGGTCGCAATCGATGGGCGTGAAGAAATCGCCGAGCCGCTGCTCGAACGGCTCATGCGGGAATTCCGTCCCGAACTGGTCCGCATGGGCATCCTGCGGCGTTACGAGACGGACCCGCAGGGCGCGCTGCGGTACGGGGTGCGGGTTCAATCCGAAGTGGATGTGTCGTCGATCGGCGGCGCGCAGACCGTCCGGTTCCGGGAGAATCGGGGCGGCGAGTACTACGTCAACGGGGTGCAAAACCAGACCGACGTGCGGGGCTGGGCGGAGTTGAACGACTGGGCGGCGATCATGGCCCAACCGAAATTCATCAGC
>JRYJ01002963.1_pt1 | contig 10476 bp, 9 predicted proteins | sample 235371 | NCBI WGS metagenome assembly JRYJ01 (sample SAMN03074219, study PRJNA261477) | activated sludge metagenome | biome: Wastewater Treatment Plant; feature: Wastewater; material: Activated sludge; isolation source: activated biomass of a wastewater treatment plant treating hydrocarbon... ... | reverse complement strand
CTACCACTGAGCCACATGGGCCTACCTCAAAACTCCAGCCGTACCGCTAGTGGAGCGGGTGAAGGGAATCGAACCCTCGTCTTAAGCTTGGAAGGCTTCAGCTCTACCATTGAGCTACACCCGCTTAACCCTTGCCCCGCAGCACAAGCCGCTACAGCATCCATCTGGTGGAGGGGGAAGGATTCGAACCTTCGAAGGCAGAGCCGTCAGATTTACAGTCTGATCCCTTTGACCGCTCGGGAACCCCTCCGAGAGAACCCGGGATTATCCAGATGCCCTTATGGCGTGTCAACGGGTATTTCCAACGATTTTCGCCACCCGGAAAAAGAAAAGGCCGGCCAGAGGCCGGCCTTCGTCGCCCGGTGGCGACTACTTTTGGGACAGCACCCAGGCAGCCAGCTTCTTGGCTTCGTCGTCGGTAACGTTGTTGGGGGGCATGGGAACCTCGCCCCAGGCGCCCTTGCCACCGGCCTTGATCTTGGCGGCCAGGGCAGCGGGGGCCTTGGCGTCACCCTTGTACTTGGCGGCGACATCCTTGTAGGCCGGACCGACCAGCTTCTTGTCGATGGCGTGGCAGGACATGCAGTTCTTGGCCTTGGCCAGGGCTTCGTCGGCCTGGGCCTGGCCAGCCATGACGATACCTGCGGCGGCCATCATCGCTACGTAGATTGCTTTCATTCTCGCGCTCCGTTTTGTCGGTTGGTAAAAAACGCCGATGATGATATAGCCTTTTCGGACCCCTGCAAATCGCTTGATCGGGCGGCGGGCCTTTCCATCGGCGGCAAAGGCTTAACGGACCGCCCCGCCCTTGCGTTGACAGGCTCAGGCGGAAGGCCTGGAGAAAGCCAGCGCTACGCCCGCTGCCACGAACAGGCTGCCGAAGAAGCGGCGCGCCCGACGCTGCGCCGCCGGGCTGGCCAGCCAGCGGCCGGCACGGGCTGCGGCCAGCGCGTAGCCGGACATCACGATCACGTCGGTGGCGCACAGGGTCGCGCCGATCGCCGCGTACTGGGGAAGCTGAGGCGCCGCCGGATCGACGAAAGAGGGCACCAACGCGGCGATGAAGACGATGGCTTTGGGATTGCTCAGGTTGACCAGGAGACCCTGGGCGAAGAAGCCGCGATGGCCTGCCGCCGGCAGGGGGGCCGGGTCGGCGCCGTCGGCGGCCCGCCATTTCTGCACCCCCAGCCAGACGAGGTAGCCGGCGCCGGCGATCTTGAGCACTGCGAAGGCCCCCTCGGAAGCGGCCAGCAGCGCCCCCAGGCCGACGGCGACGATGGCCAGCTGGCACAGCAGCGCCGCCTGCAGGCCGAGAATGAGCGCCAAGGCCGCCCGGTAGCCGTGGCTGGCGCCGGCGCCCATACTGGCCACCGCCCCCGGCCCGGGCGTCACCGCGATGACGATGGCCGCCGCCAGGAAGCCGAGCCAGGTGGTGAAGGTCACCGCTTGCGCTGAATCTGGCTGACGTCCCGCACGGCGCCCTTGTCGGCGGAGGTGGCCATGAGGGCGTAGGCCTGGAGGGCGGCGGACACGACACGCTCACGGGCAGCCGGCTTCCATGCATCGGCGCCCCTGGCCTCCATGGCCGCCTGCCGCCTGGCCAGTTCGGCGTCGGGTACCGCCAGGTGGATGCGGCGGGCGGGGATGTCGATCTCGATGGTGTCGCCGGTCTCGATGAGGGCGATGGCGCCGCCGTCGGCCGCCTCCGGCGAGGCATGGCCGATGGAGAGGCCCGAGGTGCCGCCGGAGAAGCGACCGTCGGTGAGAAGCGCACAGGCCTTGCCCAGACCGCGGGATTTCAGGTAGGAGGTGGGGTAGAGCATCTCCTGCATGCCCGGGCCGCCCTTGGGACCTTCGTAGCGGATGACCACCACGTCGCCGGCCACCACCTCGCCGCCGAGGATGCCTTCCACCGCATCGTCCTGGCTTTCGTAGACGCGGGCCTTGCCGGTGAATTTCCAGATCGATTCATCGACGCCAGCCGTCTTGACGATGCAGCCGTCGACGGCGATGTTGCCGTGGAGCACGGCCAGGCCACCTTCCTTGGAGTAGGCGTTGGCGGCATTGCGGATGCAGCCGTGGGTGCGGTCGAGGTCGAGTTCGTTGTAACGCTTGTCCTGGGAGAAGGCGACCTGGGTCGGCACGCCGCCGGGGCCCGCCTTGAAGAATTCGTGGATCTTGAGGTCGTGCTCGCGCACCACGTCCCAGCGGTCGATGGCGTCGCCCAGGGTCTTGGCATAGACCGTCGAGACGTCGCGGTGGATGAGGCCGGCCCGGTCGAGTTCGCCAAGAATGCCCATGATGCCGCCGGCACGATGGACGTCTTCGATGTGGTACTTGTCGGTCATCGGCGCCACTTTGCACAGGCAGGGCACCTGCCGCGAAATGCGGTCGATGTCGGCCATCTTGAAGTCGACGCCGGCCTCCTGGGCGGCGGCCAGGATGTGCAGCACGGTGTTGGTCGAGCCGCCCATGGCGACATCGAGGGTCATGGCGTTCTCGAAAGCCGCGAAGCTGGCGATGGAACGCGGCAGCACCGAGGCGTCGTCGCTTTCGTAATAGCGGCGGCACAGCTCGACGATCTGGCGGCCGGCCCGCAGGAAGAGCTCCTTGCGGTCGGCATGGGTGGCGACGACGGTGCCGTTGCCGGGCAACGAGAGGCCCAGCGCTTCGGTCAGGCAGTTCATCGAATTGGCGGTGAACATGCCGGAACAGGAACCGCAGGTCGGACAGGCCGAGCGCTCGATCTCGGCGAGGTCGGCGTCGGAGACGGAACTGTCCACCGCCTTGACCATGGCATCGACGAGGTCGAGGTGGATGGTCTGGCCCTGCACCCTGACCTTGCCGGCCTCCATCGGCCCGCCGGAAACGAAGATGGCGGGGATGTTGAGGCGCATGGCGGCCATCAGCATGCCCGGGGTGATCTTGTCGCAATTGGAAATGCACACCATGGCGTCGGCGCAGTGGGCGTTCACCATGTATTCGACGCTGTCGGCGATCAGGTCGCGGGAGGGCAGCGAGTAGAGCATGCCGTCGTGGCCCATGGCGATGCCGTCGTCGACGGCGATGGTGTTGAATTCCTTGGCGACGCCGCCGGCCGCCTCGATCTCGCGCGCCACCAGTTGGCCCAGGTCCTTGAGGTGGACGTGGCCGGGCACGAACTGGGTGAAGGAATTGACGACGGCGATGATGGGCTTGCCGAAGTCGCCGTCCTTCATGCCGGTGGCGCGCCAGAGGGCGCGGGCGCCGGCCATGTTGCGGCCGTGGGTGGAAGTGCGGGAACGATATTGGGGCATGACAGACTCCGTACAAGGCCGTGCAATACGGCAACAACTATAATCGACCAATTCTAGCCCAATCGATTCCACGATGCTCCTGCACCCCCAGTTCGACCCCGTGGCGTTTTCCGTCGGCCCCCTCGCCGTGCGCTGGTACGGCCTCATGTACCTGCTGGCCTTCGCGCAGTTCTTCCTCCTTGGCCGCCACCGCATCAACCGCCGCCCCGGTACCGGGTGGACCGTCGAGCAACTCGACGACCTGCTCTTCTACGGCGTGCTGGGCGTCATCCTCGGCGGCCGCCTGGGCCAGGTGCTGTTCTACGAGCCCGGCTACTATTTCGCCAACCCACTGGAAATCGTCGCCGTCTGGAAGGGCGGCATGAGTTTCCACGGGGGCTTCCTTGGCGTCCTCGCCGCCATGACCCTGTGGGCCATGAAGTACGGCAAGCCCTGGCTGGAAGTCACCGATTTCATCGCCCCCCTGGTCCCTCTGGGCCTGGCCGCCGGCCGCCTGGGCAACTTCATCAACGGCGAGCTGTGGGGCCGCCCGGCGGACCCTTCCCTGCCTTGGGCCATGGTCTTCCCCCAAGCCGGCGACGCCCTGCCGCGCCACCCGTCCCAGCTATACCACGTGGGCCTGGAAGGCCTGGCGCTGTTCGCCATCCTGTGGCTTTACTCGGGCCGGGAGCGGCCTCGGGGCGCCGTGTCCGGCGCCTTCCTCATCGGCTACGGCGCCTTCCGCTTCGTCACCGAGTATTTCCGCGAACCGGACTCCGGCATCTTCGGCCATTCCTACACCATCAGCATGGGCCAGTGGCTTTCCCTGCCCATGATCCTGGCCGGCATCGGGCTTCTCGTGACCGCCCTGCGCCGGCCCCGGAAGGAGGCACAGCCATGAGCGACGGACTGGTGGCCCGCGGCCTGAAACGGGTGCGCAGCCTGCTCGCCGACGAGCGCGAGGACGGGCGGCTGCGCCTGACCGGCAGCGGCCTGGAGAAGCTGCGCGCCCAGTTGCGGGAATGCGCCGACGGCCTGGGGGGTGAGGTATCCACTCGGCAACGCGCCACCCGCCTGGGGGAAACCTACCTGCGCCTCGACGACGCCGGGCGCCATGCCTTCCTGCGCCTCATCGCCCTGGAATTCGGCCCCGATCCGCAGCGGGTGGCCGCCGCCCACGCTGCCTACCAGGCCGCCGTCGGCAGCCCCGCCCAATGGGAAGCCGAGGCCGACCTGCGCGCTGCCATGTGGTCGCCGCGGCTACGCATCCTCACTCAGTTCAACGCCGTCGCCCAGGGCGTCAAGTTCCTCGTGGACCTGCGCTCCGACCTGCTGCGCTTCGCCGAGGGCGACCCCGAGCTGAAGCCCCTCGACAGGGAGCTGGAGGCCCGCCTGGGCGCCTGGTTCGACGTGGGCTTCCTGGAGTTGCGGCGCATCACCTGGCACTCGCCGGCCCATCTCCTGGAGAAGCTCATCCAGTACGAGGCGGTGCACGAAATCCGCTCCTGGACCGACCTCAAGAACCGCCTTGATTCCGACCGGCGCTGCTACGCCTTTTTCCACCCGCGCATGCCGGAGGAGCCGCTGATCTTCGTCGAGGTGGCCCTAACCAACCACCTGGCCGACAACGTCCAGGCCCTCCTCGACGAAGGGGCGCCGGTCTTCGACGCGGCCCGGGCCGACACCGCCATCTTCTATTCCATCTCCAACACCCAGGGCGGCCTGCGCGGCGTCTCCTTCGGCAACTTCCTGCTCAAGCGGGTGATCGACGACCTGAAGCGCGACCTGCCCGCGCTGAAGCAATTCGCCACCCTTTCCCCCATTCCCGGCCTCGCGGGCTGGGCAGGCAAGGAGAGCCAGGCCTGGGAAGACGCCTTCCGGCCCGACGACCTGGAACGCATCGCCCGCCAGGCCGGTTGCGCCCCCACCCTGGCGGCACTACAGGAAATGCTCGGCAAGGGCGGGTGGGCGGCGGAAAAACGCCTGGCCCGCGCCCTGCAAGCCCCCCTCACCCGCCTCGCCGCCCGCTACCTGACGAGTACCCGCGACCACCGCCCGGTGGACCCGGTGGCCCGCTTCCACCTGGGCAACGGCGCCCGCATCGAGCGCCTCAATTTCCTGGGGGACAGCGGGGCGAAGGGGCTGAAGCAGTCCTTCGGCATGATGGTGAATTACCTCTACAACCCGGAAGCCATCGAAGAGAACGTCGAAGCCCTGCTGCGCGAGGGCCGCATTGCCGCCTCCGCGACGGTGCGCCAGGCCGCCAGGTGAAGGGAATGGGCGACGGAGGAAAGGCGTCTATAATTATGGATTACCGTTTTCCGACCGCCATTTCAGGGAGTTAATCATGTCACGTCCGTTCAAGGTTCTGGGTGTCCAGCAGATCGCCATCGGCGGCCTTTCCAAGGCCAAGCTGCGCACCCTGTGGGTCGACATGTTCGGCCTCGAGGTCACCGGCAATTTCGTCAGCGAGCGGGAGAACGTGGACGAGGACATCACCGCCATGGGCACGGGCCCCTTCAAGGTGGAGGTGGACCTCATGCAGCCCCTCGACCCGGACAAGAAGCCTGCCGTCCATGCCACGCCGCTCAACCACGTCGGCCTGTGGATCGACGACCTGCCCCGGGCCGTGGAATGGCTGACCGCCCGGGGGGTGCGCTTCGCCCCCGGCGGCATCCGCAAGGGCGCCGCCGGCTTCGACATCTGTTTCCTGCACCCCAAGGGCAACGAGGAGTTCCCCATCGGCGGCGAGGGCGTGCTGATCGAACTGGTGCAGGCCCCGCCGGAAGTGGTGGACGCCTTCGCCCGCCTGGCGGCCGGCTGATGGCGGACCTGCCCGACGCCGACCGGGAGGCGGCCCAGGCCGCCCTGGCGCCGACCCTGGAAGCGACGGCGGCCATCCTGCCCTGGCTGGCCAAGCCGCGTCCACCGCGTTTCCCGGCGGCGGCGGGAGAAGCCTGGGCAGCAGCCAGCCGGCGCCTGGCCGCCGCCTGGGACGGCCGCCACGGCGAGGGCTACAAGGATCTGCGGCCGGCGGTCTTCGCCCTCTGCGGCGTCGCCCTGGACCTGCGGGACGCCGACTGCCTCGCCCTGACGGAAGCCCTGGCCAGCGCCACCGACCGCCTGGAAACGCCGGGCAGCCTGGAAGACGCGCGCCTGGTGGCGGGACTGTGCGCAGCGATCGAGGCCCTGGCCGACCCGGCCGGCATCGAGCACGAGGCCTTCGGCGAACGGGCCCGCCATTTCGCCGGCCGCCTGCAACGCTGCGCCGCCGCCGAAGCGACACCGTCAGCGCGCACCCCGGCCCTGGAGCGCCTCTTCGCCGAAGAAGCCCGGGAATGCCTGGAACACATGGCGGCGGCCCTGCAGGCATTGCCACCGGACGCCTACGGCCTCAAGTCCGCCGCCGCCCAGCTGGCTCGCCTGGCCGAACCCCTGGAACTCGACGCCATCGCCGCGCGGGCGGGGGAGGTGGTGCGGCTGGTCACGCTCCGGGCCGGCGAGTCGGTGGACCTGGACGCCGTGGCGACCCGGACGGCCGTCGCCGCCCTTCTCGCCGATCTTGAACGACAGGTAGGGGATCTGGGCTAAGTACCGTCGAGGCGGCGGAAAATGCCGAGGGCCAGGCGACGGCCCTCCACGTCGGCCACCTCGGCCGTGATCTCCACCGGCACGGAACCGCCGTCGAGGCAGCGGATCAGGGTACGCACGGGGGTCACCGACTCGCCCTCCACCGCCTTGCGGAACTCCCGGGCGCAACGTTCCTCCTCGGCCAGGGGATGAAGCTGGCGCTGGTGCCTGCCGATCAGGTCGAGGCGCCCCCCGCCGAAGAGCCGTTCGGCCTGGCGATTGACGTCGAGGATCAGGCCGCTCTCGCCGTCGGCGAGCACCATGGCGTCCCGGGAGGCGTCGAAGACTGCCCGCAGGCGCTCGTTGGCGTGCTGCGCCTGGCGCTTCGCCTCGCCGGCCTCGTACTCGACCAGGGCCAGGGTGACCAGATTGGCGACGGCGTGGGCGAACAGGCGATGCACCGGCGACCAGGGGTGGCGGCTGCCGACCTGCTCGAAACAGAGCACCCCCTGGAGGTCGCCGCGGATATGGATGGGGGTGTCGAGCATGGCCAGGATGTTGTGGCGGGGCAGGTAGTCGGCGGCGAACCCGGCGGTGGCAGGGTGCAGGTAGGCGTCGTCGGCGACGATGGCATCGCCCGCCTGGAGCGCCTTGAAATAGGCGGGGTAGCGGCTGGCGGCCAGACGGACGCCGCTGCTATGCTGGCCCCGGGAGCGCTCGTACAGCTCCAGGCAGCGCAGCTCCCGGCCGCCATCGGCCAGGGCCCAGATGCTGACCCGCTCGATGCCGGTGATCTGGCCCGCCGACTCCGTCAGGAGACTGAGGGTGATATCGAGGGAGGCCTCCTTGAAATAGGCGCCCCGGGAAAGACGGGCGAACCCCTCCTGCATTTCCACCGACGAGGCCGGCGCCACGGGTTCGCCCAGATTGAACATGACCATTCCTGCTGTACTTCCGGGCGCTCTCCGGCCCGGTTCATCACGATGGCGCCATGTTACCGGGGCGGCGGCCGGCCTCCCCGTGAAATCCTGCACAATATTACTTAGGTAATACTGCGGTCAGGGCCCATTGCCCGGGGTGGTCTTGAAAATGAAGGCTGCCTGCTCGATTTCGGTGACCCAGACGAGGCCGTCGCCGACATGCCCGGTCTGGGCCACTTCCTTGATGCAGTTGAAGATCGGCGCCACCAGCTCGTCGGCAACGACGATCTCGACCCGCAGCTTGGGGGTGAAATCGGTCAGTTCTTCCTTGATGTTGTGGCGAACCACGTGCCGGGCGTTGCCGCTGCAGCCTTCGGCCTTGCTCACGGTCATGCCGGGAAAGCCGGGGATGGCGTAGAGGGCGTCGCGCAGGGCGGGCAGCTTGTTGGGGCGGATGACCGCCTTGATCTCTTTCATGCCTCGATCTCCTCCTCGTCGAACCAGCGATAGATGGTGGGCACCACGACCAGGGTGAGCAGGGTCGAGGTGATGAGGCCGCCGATGACCACGATGGCCAGGGGCCGCTGCACTTCCGATCCCGGCCCGGTGGAGAACAGGAAGGGAATGAGGCCCAGCATGGCCACCGTCGCCGTCATCATCACCGGCCGGAAGCGCAGGGTAGCACCCTCGATCACCGCCTCGCGCACGCTGCGCCCGTCGGTCCGCAGGCTGCGGATGTAGGACACCAGCACCACGCCGTTGAGCACGGCGATGCCCCACAGGGCGATGAAACCCACCGAGGCCGGCACGGAGAGGTATTCGCCGGTGAGGAACAGGGCGACGATGCCGCCGATTGAGGCGAAGGGGAGGACGGTGATGATGAGGGTCGCGTAGCGCAGGGAATTGAAGAGCAAAAATAGCAGGAAGAAGATGGCGGCGACGGTGATGGGGATGATGATGGTGAGGTGCCCCAGGGCCCGCTCCATGTTCTGGAACTGGCCGCCCCACTCCAGGTAGTAGCCTTCTGGCAGTTTCACCTGGGCGTCCACCTTCTGCTGCAGTTCGGCGACGAAGCTGCCCAGGTCGCGGTCCTTCACGTTCACGCCGACGACGATGCGGCGCTTGCCCAGTTCCCGGGAAATCTGGGCCGGGCCGTCACTGACGCGGATGGCGGCGACGTCGGCCAGCCGCGCCTGGGCGCCGCTGGGGGCGGTGATGAGGATGTTGGAGATGGCCTCGACGTTGTTGCGGAAGCTCTCCGGCAACCGCACCACCGCGGCGAAGCGGCGCTCGCCCTCGAACACCTCGGTGGCCGCCTTGCCGCCCACCGCCGTCTCGATGAGGTCGTTCACGTCGGCGACGTTGATGCCCAGGCGGGCGATGGCCTGGCGGTCGATCTCGATCTGCAGGTACTGCTGGCCGGTGACCCGCTCGATGCGCATGTCCTGGGCGCCCTGGATGCCCAGGGCCACCTTGGAAATCTGCGTCGCCAGGCGCTTGAGCTGTTCCAGGTCGTCGCCGAAGACCTTGACGGCGATGTCGGAGCGCACGCCGGTGACCATCTCGTCCACCCGGTCGGAGATGGGCTGGGCCATCACCACCTGCACGCCGGGCAGGGCCTTGAGCTTTTCCCGCATGGCCTCGGCGATGTCGTCCTGGTTCCAGCCGGCGGGCCATTCGCCGCGCGGCTTCAAGCTGACGATGGGGGTCGACTCGTTGGGCCCCTGGGGGTCCGCCGGGGATTCGCCGCGGCCGACGCCGGATACCGCCGACTTCACCCCGGGCACCTGCATGACCAGACGCATGGCTTCCATTTCCATCTTGACGGACTCGTCCAGGGAAATGTTGGGCACCCGGTTGATGCCGGGCACCACGGACCCCTCCTTCATTTCCGGGATGAAGGCGGTGCCGAGGAAGGGCAGCAGGGCCAAGGTGCCGACGAAGACGCCGACGGCCGCCGTCACCGTCTTCTTCTGGTTGGACATGGCCAGTTCCAGGAGACGCAGATACGGGCGCTTGATGGCGGCGATGAGTTTCGTGTCGTGGTCGCCGTCGTGGGCCGGCGGCTTCAACAGGTAGGTGGACAGCACCGGCGACAAGGTCAGCGACAGCACCAGGGAAATGGCCAGGGCGATGGCGATGGTGTAGGCGAGGGGGGCGAACATCTTGCCCTCCATGCCGGACAGCGTCATCAGGGGCAGGAAGACGAGAATGATGATGCCGACGCCGAAGATCACCGGCGTCGCCACTTCCACCACCGCCCGCAGGATGACACGGATCTGGCTCTCGCCCGTGCCCTTGTGGCGGCCCAGTTGGGCGAAGGCGTTTTCCACCACCACCACCGAGCCGTCCACCATGAGGCCGATGGCGATGGCCAGCCCCCCCAGGGACATGAGGTTGGCCGAGATGCCCAGCTTGTTCATGGCCATGAAGGTCAGCAGCGGCGTCAGGACGAGGGTACCGACCACGATCACCGACGAGCGCACGTCGCCGAGGAAGAGGAAGAGCACCACCACCACCAGCACCACGCCCTCCATGAGCACCTTGGTCACCGTCCACAGGGCGGCATCCACCAGTTCGGAGCGGTCGTAGTAGGGCACGATGCGGAGTCCCTCGGGCAGCATGCCCTTGCCGTTGATCTCGTCCACCCGGGCCTTGATGCGGCTGACCACCTCCTTGGCGTTGCCGCCGGCGATCATCATCACCACGCC
>JRYJ01001507.1_pt1 | contig 10506 bp, 9 predicted proteins | sample 235371 | NCBI WGS metagenome assembly JRYJ01 (sample SAMN03074219, study PRJNA261477) | activated sludge metagenome | biome: Wastewater Treatment Plant; feature: Wastewater; material: Activated sludge; isolation source: activated biomass of a wastewater treatment plant treating hydrocarbon... ... | reverse complement strand
GGCGCGCGCGGCGTCGCGCTGCACGATGGCGTCGAGCAGCACGCGGTGTTCGTTGATCGAGGCCTCGATGCGCCCGGGCCAGTGCAACTGGCGGCCGCGCAGCAGGCGCACGAAGCGGCGCAGGTCGCCGGTGGCGCGATCCAGCCAGCGGTTGCCCGCCAGGGCCTGCACGGCGCTGTGGAACTCGTGATTGGCGCGGTAGTACGCCTCGACGTCCCGCGCGGCCGCATGCCGTTCGAGCTGCGCGTGCAGCTGCTGCAGGCGGCGGATGTCGGCGTCGCCGGCCTTGCGCACCGCCTCGTAGGCGCAGCGGCCCTCCAGCAGCGCCATGATGGGCAGGAGTTCGTCCGCCTCGTCCTCGGACATCTCCGCCACCTTGCAGCCCTGCCGCGGCACCGGCACCACCAGGCCTTCGGCGGCCAGCACCTTGAGCGCCTCGCGCAGCGGCGTGCGGCTGATCTGCCAGTCGCGCGCCAGCGCCAGCTCGTCGATCCACTGGCCGGGCGCGAGCTGGCGCTCGAAGATCATGTTGCGCAGCCGGGTGGCCACTTCCTCGTGCAGGGAAGAGGGGCGCAGCGGGATGGGGTCGGCCATGCCGCCACCTTAGAATCAATTATTAGTAATTACAAGCCCTGGGATGCCCTGACCCGCGGCAGCGGGCGTCGCTTCAGTCGCAGACGCCCGTGGTCAGCATGTCCTGGGCCGCCGGCGCCATCACCGCCTGCATGGCGTTGAACTCGTCGTCTGCCGTGCGGGCGCGCTGGCCGCTTTGCACCGGCACGGTCCCCGAGGCGAGGCGGGTCAGCATCGGGCCGCTGCGCGGCGTCATGCGGATCTCCATGCTCATCGCATAGCCCGGCAGGGCGCGCGGCGTGGTCTGGATGGCACTGCGCTTCTGCTCCTCGCAGCGCGCCAGCGCGGTCTTGCCGAACAACTTGCCGGTCAGCCGGCAGTCCTGCTGACGCACGCTGTCGTACTCCGGGTTGGGGATCTGCACGTTCTTCCACTCGAGCACGTCGATGGCGATGCGGCAGCGCGCACTCGGATCCTGGGCGGGCACGATCAGCCGGCCCGTGCTCTCCCCGACCCAGGCGCGCAGGTAGGCCGACCAGTTCGGGTGGGCGCGCCCGCGCTGGAACACGCCGTCGACCTGCACGGCCGCTGCGGTCGCCGCGGCGCGGAAGCGGTCGCCGAGCAGCTTGTCGATCAGATCGAAACGCAGCACCTCGACACGATCGGTGGCGGGGTCGACCTTCGTCACGATGCCGGCCATGCGCCCGTCCTGGCGCACGATGCTGCCGCTGTCCGACTGCATGATGGTCGTGCGATCCACGGGGGCGAGCGAGAGCGTGTTGGCCGTGCCGCCCGCATAGCGCATCGTCACGATGGTCTCGCGTCCGCCAGGCTCGTGGCGCACCGCCTCGAACAGGGTGCGGCTGCTGAGCCTGGCGCCGGCCAGCCAAGCGCTGTCCGGCCAGCGCTCCGGGCACTGCGCGGCCGTCGAGCCCGGCAGGTCGATCAGCGCGACGTCGACGTCCGGCGCCGGGTTGGCATACACCCGCTGGCCGCCGCGTTTCGCGCCGCTGCGGTCGGTCACGGTGATCGCGCCGACCTCGTGCGGGACCACGTGCGCCGCCGTCAGCACGGCGCAGCCCTCGCCACGGCGGAAGACGTAGCCCGAGCCGACCTCCTGGCCCTGGCGCACGTCGACCGGCTGGGCCGGCGCCGTGGCCGGGGCGAAGAGCAGCCATGCCGCGCAGGCGGCGCGAGTCGCGCGATGGTTCGTCACGGTTTGTCCTCGAAACGTCGTTGCAGCGCATCGAGCGCCTTGCGGTCATCGGAATCCTTGTCGGCCTCGCCGGCGTTCTCGCGCAGCGTGTCGGCGGAGCCGATCGCCCCCGCCGACCACACCACCACGCCGAAGGCCAGCAGCAGGGCCTGGAGGAAGGGCGAGACCAGCATCTGCGACCAGCGCGACACCGAGACGTCGCGGCGCTCGCCGGCATGCGGCGTCACGCCGACGTGCCTGCCCGTCACGTGTGCCAGCACCATCAGCCCGCCGTCCTTGTGCGGCCGCACGAAGCCGCGTGCGGACGGCGCAGCCACGGTCTCGAGGGGGGCGGTGTCGATGGTCGAGCCGGTCTCGATCGTCTCGTCCAGCACCGAGATCGAGCCTTGCGTGACAGGGTCCTTGATGCGCGCCTGGATGCGCGCCTCGCGCAGCACCGTGGCGGCCGGTGCCGACCATCCTCCCGGGTCCAGCACCGGCGCGCCGACCACGACCCGTCCTTCCAGCAGATGGGCGAACGCCTGCGGCTGCGCGCCGTCGTTCCCCTTGGACTTTGCCGAGCGGTAGGTGAGTCCCGCCAGATCGGCCGCACAGGGCTGGTCGCCGGCGCGCGCCTCGAACACCGGCCGGCCGCCGCCGATGTCGCTGGCGCAGCTGGCGTATCGCTCCGAGCGCGAGACCTCGATCTGCCACTGGCCCGTCGGCAGCTGTTCGAGCACGGCACGCGAACCTGCGCGCAGGGTCAGGCCGACGGCATGCCGTCCGTCGCCGCAGGCCTGCGGCTTGGCGAGCGGGTCGGCGGCCAGGCCGGTGAGCGCGCCGGCGGCGAGCGACCAGTTCAGCGTGAGTGCGCAGGACGGTTCGACGGCCACCACTTCGGTGTGGGCCGAGATGCTGAAATTCGATTCCGCCGCCCCGCTGGCCGTGATCAGCGCGGCCAGCGCAATGGGGATCAGGCCCAGGCCCGGCCAGCCGAGCAGCTTGCGCAGCCGCTGGACCGACCAGTCCGACAGCGAGGGCGCAAGGCCCCTTCGTTGCGGCGTCTTCACCGCACCAGCACCACGTCCTGGGGCTGGGAGCTTCCGCCGTCACGTCGCACCAGCGTCAGGCGGCCATTCGGGCGCACGTCGCCGAAGCGGACCTTGCAGATGGCGTTGAAGCGCAGGTTCGTCGTCGAGGTGACGGTCGTGCAGGCCTGGCCCTTGCCTTCGTCCGGATTCCAGTAGAGCACGGCCTGCGGCGAGCGACCGCGGTTGACGTACACCCACAGTTCCAGGTCGTCGAGGCGGCCTTGCGGCGCCCGACCCCAGGAGGCGATGTAGAAGGCACCGTTCGCATCGCCGGGGGTCTGCACGCCGACGGCCAGGCCTTCGGGGTCGGAGCGCCGGAACCGCTTGGGCACGGCAAGCTCGGTCCAGTCGCCTGCATGCCCAGCCGGGCCGTCGAGCCGGACCAGCGCCTCGCCCTGCACGCGTCCGTTGGCCGTGGTGACGTCGACGCTCAGCGTCTGTCCCTGGCGACGGGGCGTGTAGACGAACAGGCGCTCCTTCTCCTGGTCGTCCGCGCGCGGCACCAGCGCCACGCCGACCACCGCATGTCCGCGCACCGGGGTGTTCGGGTTCTCCTTCTCGGTGTACGGGCGCAACACCGTCACCTGGGCCGACGCCGCGACGGACAGGGTGAGGGTCAGACCCGCCACGACGAACTGCCTGCGCACCATCCTCGGCCTCCCCACGGACTTGTGTCCGTTTGTAGCCATGCTAGCGCCCACACCCCGGCGCATCAATGGTGGAAGCCGGCCTCGCTCGCGGGGGTGGCGCGCGCGCGCGTCCGGGCTACAGTGCCTGCCTTCCGGACACTGCCGCGATGAACGCCCACGACCCCCGCCTGCCGCTGGACGCCGACAGCCTGCTGCGCCTGGCGGCCCAATCGATGTTCGACACCTTCGCGCAGACCGCCATGGGCATGATGGTGGTCGACCGGGCGCACCGCATCGTCTGGATCAGCGAGGGCTACAAGCGCTTCCTGCCCGCGCTGGGCCATGAGGAGCGCGACTTCGTCGGCCGGCGCGTCGAGGAGGTGGTGCCCAACACGCTGATGGCGCAGGTGATCGAGACCGGGCAGCCCATCCTCGTGGACCTGCTCACCAACCAGGCCGGCACCTTCCTCGTCAGCCGGCTGCCCCTGCGCGACGCCGCCGGCCAGGTGATCGGCGCGATGGGCATGGTGCTGCTGGACCATCCCGAGACCACCATGCAGCCGCTGATCGCCAAGTTCAGCCGCCTGCAGCGCGACCTCGACCGGGCGCGCCGGCAGCTCGCCGAGCACCTGACGCGCGAGCGCCGGCCCAAGCACACCATCGCCGGCTTCATCGGCGCCAGTCCTGCCGCGATGGAGGTGAAGCGCCAGGCGCGCCGCGTGGCGCAGACCGACAGCACGGTGCTGCTGCTGGGTGAGACCGGCACCGGCAAGGAACTGCTCGCGCACGCCATCCACGCCGCCTCGCGCGCGCCGCGGCTCCCTTCGTGGGCGTGAACATCGCCGCCGTGCCGGACAGTCTGCTCGAGGCCGAGTTCTTCGGCGTCGCGCCCGGCGCCTACACCGGCGCCGATCGCAAGGGCCGGGACGGCAAGTTCAGGCTGGCGCACGGCGGCACGCTGTTCCTCGACGAGATCGGCGACATGCCGCTGCCGCTGCAGGCCAAGCTGCTGCGCGTGCTGCAGGAGCGCGAGGTGGAGCCTCTGGGCAGCAACCAGGTGCAGCATGTCGACGTGCGCGTGATCGCGGCCACGAGCCGCGACCTCGCGGCCATGGTGCGCGAGGGCAGCTTCCGCGCCGATCTCTACTACCGGCTGAACGTGCTGCCGATTCGCGTGCCGCCGCTGCGCGAGCGGCTCTCCGACCTGGAGGCGCTGGCCGACGCGCTGGCGGACGACATCGCGCGGCGCAGCAGCATGCCGCACAAGTCGCTGGCGCCCGACGCCCTGGAGCTGCTCGCGCGCCAGCCCTGGCCGGGCAACATCCGCGAGCTGCGCAACGCGCTCGAGCAGGCCAGCCTGATGACGGACGACCTCGTGCTCGGCGCGCGTCACTTCGCCACGGTGCTCGGCGTGCACGAGGGGGCTGCGCCCGCGGCGCTGCCCGACGTGCCGCCGCCGGCTCCCGCCACGCCGCGGGTGGCCGGGGTCAAGTCGTTGCCGCAGGCCATCGCCGAGCTCGAGGCGCAGGCGATCCGCGAGGCGCTCCAGGCCACCGGCGGCAACAAGCTGGCGGCCTCGCGCCTGCTGGGCATCTCCAGGGCCACGCTCTACGAGAAGCTGGCGACATGAGCAGGTCATGTCCGAACCGCAGACAGTGTCCGGCTATCGGACGCCCGACCGCGCAAGTCTGTACGATTCTCGTGCAGGTGCTCACTTGCGCGCTGCTCGCTGCGCCGGCGACAGGCGCGGTGCGCACGGCCGAGACCGAGCAGGAGCGCAGCGTCCGGGCCCTGCTGCGCCAGGAGGCACTGGGCTACGAGAACGGGGAGGGCGTCGAGCGCGATCCAGTCAAGGCCGCCGAGCTGTACTGCAAGGCCGCGCGCCTGGGGGACGCCGAGGCGCAGTTCAACCTCGGGTGGATGTACGCCAACGGCCGCGGCGTCGAGCGCAGTGACGCCACGGCCGCCTTCTTCTTCCATGCGGCCGCGGAGCAGGGCCTCGAGCAGGCCGTCGCCATGCTGGCGCGCGTGGGCGGTCCGCCGAATTACCTGCCCGAGTGCATGATCGACCGCACGCCGCCCCAGATGGCGCCGCCCGCGGCCCGCGCGCCTGCGCCGCAGGCGGAGGTGATCCCGCCCGATGCGCCGAAGCACATCGTCGAGATCGTCAAGAAGCACGCGCCGCAGTACAAGCTGTCGCCCGCGCTGGTGCTCACCTTCATCAAGGTCGAGTCGAACTACGACACGATCGCGCTCTCGCCCAAGAACGCCAAGGGCCTGATGCAACTGATCCCGGAGACGGCCGAGCGCTTCGGCGTCAGCCGCCCCTACGACGCGGAGCAGAACATCCGCGGCGGCATGGCCTACCTGCGCTGGCTGATGGCCTACTTCGAGGGCAACGTGCAGCTCGTCGCCGCCGCGTACAACGCCGGCGAGGGCGCGGTGAACCGCTATCGCGGCGTGCCGCCCTACGCCGAGACGCGCGCCTACGTGTTGCGCATCCTGGCCGGGTTTCCGCGCCTGAGCCATCCATTCGATGCGCACGTCACCACGCCATCGCCGCAACTGCCGATGATGCACTCGATGCCGCGCTGAGCGCGCGCTGCGGGTTAACCCCGGGCCTCGTGGCACATGCTTTGCGAACCGGATCGCACCGGGCCACGAGCCCGCCCATCCCAACGATCCGGAGACACGCCGCATGACCCACGCCCGCCGCTTCTGGCTGACCACCATCGCCGTCGCCCTCGCGCTGCCGACGCTCGCCTTCGCGCAGGGCAAGGGCGAGATCCGCATCGCCCACGTCTACAGCAAGACCGGCCCGCTCGAGGCCTACGGCAAGCAGACCGCCACCGGCTTCATGATGGGCCTGGACTACGCCACCGGCGGCACGATGACGGTGGCGGGCAGGAAGCTCGTGGTCATCGAAAAGGACGACCAGGGCAAGCCCGACGTGGGCAAGAGCCTGCTGGCCGCCGCCTACGGCGACGACAAGGCCGACATCGCGGTCGGCCCGACCTCCTCTGGCGTGGCGCTCGCGCTGCTGCCGGTGGCCGAGGAGTACAAGAAGATCCTGCTGGTGGAGCCGGCCGTGGCCGATTCGATCACCGGCGACAAGTGGAACCGCTACATCTTCCGCACCGGCCGCAACAGCAGCCAGGACGCGATCAGCAACGCCGTGGCGCTGGACAAGCCCGGCACCGTGATCGCCACGCTGGCGCAGGACTACGCCTTCGGCCGCGACGGCGTGAAGGCCTTCAAGGAGGCGATCAAGAGCGCCAAGATCGTCCACGAGGAGTACCTGCCCACCAACACCACCGACTTCACCGCCGGCGCGCAGCGCCTGATCGACAAGCTGAAGGACCAGCCGGGCCGCAAGGTGATCTTCATCATCTGGGCCGGCGCGGGCAACCCGTTCAAGATCGCCGACCTCGACCTCAAGCGCTACGGCATCGAGATCGCCACCGGCGGCAACATCCTGCCGGCGATGGCCGCCTACAAGAACTTCCCCGGCATGGAAGGCGCGACCTACTACTACTTCGGCATCCCGAAGAACCCGGTCAACGAGTGGCTGGTGGCCAACCACTACAGCAAGTTCAAGAACCCGCCGGACTTCTTCACCGCCGGCGGCATGAGCGCGGCCATCGCGGTGGTCGAGGCGCTGAAGAAGACCAACGGCGACACGAACACCGAGAAGCTCATCAAGACCATGGAAGGCATGAGCTTCGAGACGCCCAAGGGCAAGATGACCTTCCGCAAGGAAGACCACCAGGCGATGCAGGCCATGTACCACTTCCGGATCAAGGTGGACCCGGCCTTCGCCTGGGGCGTGCCGGAGCTGGTGCGCGAGATCAAGCCCGAGGAGATGCAGGTGCCGATCCGCAACAAGCGCTGACGCGCTTGTTGCGGCGAGTCGCACAGCCACTGCTCCCCCGAGCCCCCTCCGCGAGGGGGCTCCAGTCAGATCAACGAGTCTCCGGTGCTGCAGACCAAGGACCTCACGATCCGCTTTGGCGGCCACGTGGCGGTGGATCACGTGTCGTGCACGTTCCAGCCGGGCACGCTGACCGCCATCGTCGGCCCGAACGGCGCCGGCAAGACCACCTACTTCAACCTGATCTCGGGGCAGCTGCGCGCCACGGCCGGCTCGGTGCATCTGGACGGCCACGACATCACCGCCGAGGGCGCGCCGCAGCGCACGCACCGCGGCCTCGGCCGCGCCTTCCAGCTGACGCAGCTGTTCCCCAACCTGAGCGTGCTGGAGAACGTGCGCCTGGCGGTGCAGTCGCGCCGCCGCGAGGGCCTGAACCTGTGGTCGGTGTGGAGCGACCACCGCAACACGCTGGAGCGCGCCCACCAGCTGCTCGAGCGCGTGAAGCTCGGCGAGCGCGCCGACGCGCCGGCCGCCAGCCTGCCGCATGGCGACCAGCGCAAGCTCGAGGTGGCGATGCTGATGGCGCTGGAGCCGAGCGTGTACATGTTCGACGAGCCCACCGCCGGCATGAGCGTCGACGAGGTGCCGGTGGTGCTGGACCTGATCCGCGCGCTGAAGGCGCAGCGCGACAAGACCATCCTGCTGGTCGAGCACAAGATGGACGTGGTGCGCGAGCTGGCCGACCGCATCGTCGTGCTGCACAACGGCCAGCTGGTCGCCGACGGCGAGCCCGCCGCGGTGATCGCGTCGCCGGTGGTGCAGCAGGCCTACCTCGGCACGAGCACGGTCGAGGAGCCGGCATGAGCCCGCCGCTGCTTCAGCTCGACGGCGTGCACACGCACATCGGCAGCTATCACATCCTGCATGGCGTCGACCTCGCCGTGCCCGCCGGGCAGGTGACCATGCTGCTCGGCCGCAACGGCGCCGGCAAGACGACCACGCTGCGCACGATCATGGGCCTGTGGCGCGCCTCGGCCGGGGAGGTCAGTTTCGACGGCCGGCCCATCCACCGCCACGCCACGCCCGACATCGCGCAGCTGGGCATCGCCTACGTGCCCGAGANNCTCTCGGGCGGGCAGAAGCAGATGCTGGCGGTCGCGCGCGCGATCGTCGAGCCGCGCGGGCTGCTGCTGATCGACGAGCCGAGCAAGGGCCTGGCGCCGGCCATCGTGGACAACCTGATCGCCGCGCTGCGCGAGCTGAAGGCCACGCAGACCACCGTGCTGCTGGTGGAGCAGAACTTCGCGATGGCCCGTGCGCTGGGCGACACGGTGGCGGTGATGGACGACGGCCGCGTCGTGCACGCCGGCGCGATGAAGGAGCTGGCCGAGGACGAGGCGCTGCAGCAGCGGCTGCTCGGCCTGTCGCTGGGAGCGCACCAATGAGCACCGCTGCCGTGCCGAAGGCCGCGTTCGATGGGCTGCCGCTGGCCCTCGTTCCGCTGCTGGCGCTGGGCGCGCTGCCGCTGGTCGGCTCGCCCTCGACCTGGCTCACGCTCACGGTGGCCGGCCTGGCGATGGGCATGATCGTCTTCGTCACCGCCTCCGGCCTCACGCTCGTGTTCGGCCTGATGGACGTGCTGAACTTCGGCCACGGCGTGTTCATCGCCTTCGGTGCGTTCGTGGCCACCACGGTGTTCGCCGGCATGGCCGACTGGACCAGCGTCGCCTCGCTGGCGCGCAACCTCGTCGCGGTGTTCGCCGCCATGCTCGCCGCGATGGCGGTGGCCGGCGCGATCGGCTGGGGCTTCGAGCGCGTGATCGTGCGGCCGGTCTACGGCCAGCACCTCAAGCAGATCCTCATCACCATGGGCGGCATGATCATCGGCGAGGAGCTGATCAAGGTGATCTGGGGCCCCGAGCAGCGGCCGCTGGCGCTGCCCGAGGCGCTGCGCGGCTCCATCCTGATCGGCGACGCCGCGATCTCGAAGTACCGCCTGCTCGCGGTGGCCATCGGCGCGGTGGTGCTGGTGGCGATGCTGTGGGCGCTGAACCGCACCAAGATCGGCCTGCTGGTGCGCGCCGGCGTGCAGGACCGCGAGATGGTCGAGTCACTCGGCTACCGCATCCGGCGGCTGTTCGTCGGCGTGTTCGTGGTCGGCTCCGCGCTGGCCGGCCTCGGCGGCGTGATGTGGGGCCTGTTCCAGCAGAACGTGATCCCGCAGCTCGGCACGCAGGTCAACGTGCTGATCTTCATCGTCATCATCATCGGCGGGCTGGGCTCCACGCTCGGCTGCTTCGTCGGCGCGCTGCTGGTGGGCCTGCTGACCAACTACACCGGCTTCGTGGCGCCGGTGTTCACCGCGTTCGCGAGCATCGCGCTGATGGTCGCCGTCCTCCTGTGGCGCCCGCAGGGCCTCTACCCGGTGGCGAACCGATGATCGGCCGGCTGATCTCCAACGACGGGCCGCGCAGCCGCTGGCTGGCGGCGATCCTCGTCGCCATCGTGCTGGCGCTGGCCTTCACGCCCTTCCTGTTCCCGGGCACCAAGGCGCTGAACGTGGCGGCCAAGATCCTCGTCTTCGTCGTGCTGGTGGCCAGCTTCGACCTGCTGCTGGGCTACACCGGCATCGTCAGCTTCGCGCACACGATGTTCTTCGGCATCGGTGCCTACGGCGTGGCGATCGCCAGCACGCGCATGGGGCCGGGCTGGGATGCAGTGGCCGTCGGCGTGGCGGCGGCGTTGCTGGTCTCGCTGGGGCTGTCGCTGCTGATCGGCCTGTCGAGCCTGCGCGTGAAGGCGATCTTCTTCGCGATGATCACGCTGGCCGTGGCCGCGGCGTTCCAGACGCTGGCCTCGCAGCTGTCCGACCTCACCGGCGGCGAGGACGGCCTGAACTTCAAGGTGCCTGAGGCGCTGCAGCCCGGCACGCAGTACCTCGAGGAGCCGCTCTTCGGCGCCTCGGTCGACGGCCGCTTCCTCACCTACTACCTGCTGTTCTTCGCCGCGCTGGTGCTGGTGCTGGCGATGCTGCGCATCGTCAACTCGCCCTTCGGCCGCGTGCTGCAGGCGATCCGCGAGAACGACTTCCGCGCCGAGGCGATCGGCTACCGCACGGTGGTCTACCGCACCCTCGCCTCGGTGCTG
>JRYJ01001495.1_pt1 | contig 10536 bp, 9 predicted proteins | sample 235371 | NCBI WGS metagenome assembly JRYJ01 (sample SAMN03074219, study PRJNA261477) | activated sludge metagenome | biome: Wastewater Treatment Plant; feature: Wastewater; material: Activated sludge; isolation source: activated biomass of a wastewater treatment plant treating hydrocarbon... ... | reverse complement strand
AAGCCATAAGCACCAATGGCCAGTGTAACTTTCCAACCCAGGGTTTTTGCCTTCTGTGAAACCACAAGGCCCCACCCGATACCAACCCTAAAAGCAGTGTTCCAATAAAAAATGGTTTGGTGTCTTCTTCGTGTGTTTCCACCATCTTCCCATCAATTCCGGCAATGTTTTCAATACTTTCCTCTGCCGATTCTCCTGATTGGTTGGCTGGGATTGCTGATAAAGCTGCAAAAACAAAAAATACCAAGGCTGTCAATCGAGTGGTTTCATTTTTAAATATCAGTCCGCAAATCATTAANNAATTATTTATGTTCAAAGCTATTACAAAAAAGCTAAAGATCCGGATCTCCTCAGGACCATATATTCATACCTTCCAACTTTATGTTTTCAGGATAAAAAAGTCTCGTGGCATGAGCGAAATTCTCAGAGTAATCTGAGACATAAAAATGATCCTTCAGCACCTTTTCCTGACTTAATAAATTTTGATCTGCCAACGCTCTTTCAAGTTGCTTAGCCGTAACTTCTGTAGAATCCAAAACGGGAATCCGATTTTGGAAAAAGTGTTCGATTTCGCGCTTGATTAAGGGATAATGGGTACATGCCAACAAAAGTACTTCAATCGTTGAAAGCATCTTATCGGTAAGATAATTTTCAATGACTGAATGGCTGATATTATTGTTTACAAATCCTTCTTCGATCATGGGTGCGAGCAAGGGAGTGGCCAACGCATGGACCTGTACATGGTCCTGAGGAGATTGCAGCAATTTTTGATATACCCCAGATTGGACCGTTGCATGAGTCGCTATGATGCCAATTTGTTTTTTATTCAAGGCCAGAGTTGCCTCTACCAGAGGGTCAACGACATTTACAAAGACCGCTTTATGATGGAAAAATTCAAGTAACACTTCGTAAGCTGCAGTAGATGCGGAATTGCAGGCTACAACAATGGCTTTACATTTATTCTCCAAAAGAAAACGACATATTCTTAATGCATAATAACGAATGGCATCATGTGATTTTTCACCATAAGGAAGGTGTGCAGTATCACCAAAGTAAATGATGGATTCTTTGGGCAATAACTGATGAATGGCAGATGCTATCGTGAGCCCACCGATTCCTGAATCAAAAATGCCTATGGGTTGTGAGGCATCCACAAATTAAATGCCCAACTTGGTTTTCACTTGTGCAGTTACATCCAAACTTTCCTGAGCATAAAGCAAGATTCCGGCACTCGAATCAAAAATATAGGTAAACTGTCCTTCAGTGGCCACCTGCTTGATGGCGTTGTTTAATTTATCCACCACCGGTTGAAGTAATTCCTGCCTTCTGCTCATTAATTGCTTTTGAACATCTTGCTCGTATTTTGATAATTCGCCTTCTTGTTCTTTCAATTTACGCGCTTCCTCCTCCAGGGCCTTGGGGCTGATTTCTCCTGATTGCTCTTTTCTTTGAAGATCTTTGTATTTTGATTCAAGTTCTTGAACCATCAATTGTCCTTTTTTCTCCAATTGGGTCTGCAAAGCTTGTAATGTGGCATCCGCTTGTTTGACTTCTGGTAATTCAGCCATCAAGGCCTGTGAATTTAGATAGCCAAATTTTTGGGCATTGGTCAAATTAAACCAACTGGTCAATACAATAATAACTAAAGTGAAAATTCTTTTCATTGTCTTGTTTTAGGATAAAATGAGTCAGTAATTATTTTGCTTTTAACTTTTTTAAGATTGCCTCAGTGCGATCCAGATCTTTATTGTAATACATAATTCCTGCTGTGCCACTGGTATCAAAAATGGCATCCAGACTGTTGGATAAGGCATAATCCTGAATGGCCGTATAAACTTTGTCCTGAATGGGCCTTACCAGGTCTTGACGTCTTTTAAATAGTTCTCCTTCTTCTCCAAATTTTTCTTTTTGTATGCGGCGAGCTTCTTTTTCCCGATTCGTAATCTCTTCTTCTTTCAATTTTCGTTGCTCTTCTGTCAATAACACTTGTTCTGCCTGATATTTATTGTACATGGCTTTTATCTTATCGTATTCAATGGCAATTTCTTGTTTCCACCCAGCAGCTATACGATCCAGTTCGTCCTGAGCATTTCGGTATTCTTCGAGATTGTCCAGAATTTTATTGACATCTACCAAGGCAAATCGTTGCGCATTTACCCCGATCACCGAGGCAAAAAATATGAAAAGGATAATTTGAAATTTCATATACATTTTATTGACTTTGTTAACGTTGTGTAATCAAAAAAAGTGCACAAAAGTAATTAATTTAGAAAATGCAGCTTTGGCTATTTAACCGAATTTGCAAAATTATCGTTTCTATAATAACGGTTTTAACCCCTTTTTAACCAATCAACCCAACGAAAGCATTTTCCAAGTTTTCAAAACGGACAACGGGGCTGTATTTATCTTTGAGCATGGTTCAAACTGCAACGATTACCCTTGCTCCTTTGAGTCTGGATCGCCTTTGGGATATCCATCATGGCAAGTTAACGATTCAACTCGATCCCTCTGTCCTGCAGCGCTTAGCCGAGCAACGGATGCGGTTGGATGAACTAACGCTTCGGGGGGATACAGCTTATTATGGAGTCAATACAGGCTTCGGCGCTTTGTGCAATGTCATCATTCCGGATAAACAACTGGATGAGTTACAATCCAATTTGATTCGTTCGCATGCCTGTGGATTTGGAAACCCTGTGTCTGAAAGCGAGGTTAAGCTTTGTTTATTGCTCAAAATCATCACCTTATCTAAAGGATTCTCGGCCGTCAGACCTGAATTACTCCTGTTTCTGGTGGAATTGTATAATCGGAATCTACTTCCAAAAGTTCCTTCCTTGGGGTCTTTAGGGGCTTCAGGCGATTTGGCTCCTCTGGCCCACCTTTGTTTGCCTTGCATTGGGGAGGGTGTTTTAGTGCAAAATGGTAAAGAATGTCCGACTTCAGTAGTATTGGAACGGGAACAATTGTCTGCTCCACTCCTTAAGGCTAAAGAAGGTCTGGCATTGCTCAATGGAACTCAGTATTCCCTGGCTTTGTTAATTTATTCGCTATGGGAAGCTGACCGCCTATATCACATTTCAAATCTGACTGCCACTTTATCGTTTGAGGCATTTAATTGTAGCCCTTCTTTTTTGCATCCGGAAATTCACCTGCTCAGAAATCAACCTGGTCAAATTCATGCCGCTGAATGTATGCGCCATTGGCTGGAGGGTAGCGATTTAAGCAACAGGCCTGGTAAATCGGTTCAAGACCCGTACAGTTTTCGATGTGCACCTCAGGTTCATGGTGCCTGCAGGGATCTGATAGAATCTTGTAAAGCCACTGCCGGGCGCGAAATAAATGCCATAACCGATAATCCGATTTTACTGAGTTCCGGTGAAATTGTTTCCGGAGGTAATTTTCATGCAGAAGTGCTTGCATTTTCTTCTGACACCCTTGGGCTGGCCCTGTGTGAATTGGCCAATATTTCTGAACGTCGTTTATATCAGTTGGTGTGTGGCCAAAGAGGCCTTCCGGATTTTTTAACAGAAGACCCTGGCGTAAAATCAGGATTCATGATTGTCCAATATGCCGCTGCAGCAGCGGTTAGCTTAAACAAACAACTGGCTACCCCGGCATCCGTTGATTCCATTGTTTCTTCAAAAGGGCAGGAAGATCACGTCAGTATGGCGGCCAATGCCGGATGGAAAAATCAAATCATTGTTGGAAATGTTTATTCCGTCTTGGCCATGGAATGGATGACCGCTGTACGGGCATTTTCTTTTCGAAAAGCTTACTTATTAAGTCCCTCTCTGGGTGCAATTTTTCAAACTTACATACGTTCGTATCCCATTGAATTAAATGATCATGTTCCATCCATTCATTACGATGCATGTATTGCTTTTCTGAAGCAAGTGATAACCAATAATGAAAATAGATTACCTTAATAGGCTCAATTTTACTCACATGAAACCATTATTCCTTTGTTTAGCCAGTTTTATTTTGTTTACCAGCTCCTGCAAGTCTCTGAAAGAAGGATGGGACAATCTTAACCTTTTTCCTGTCTCTCAAGATGTTGAGTTAGGAAAAAAAGTTTATCTCGAAATCAGCGCCAACCAAACAGAGTATCCTGAACTTCCAGAAAAAGGCAATGAATTACTGTACCAGTATGTTCGAAATATCGTTCAAAAAATTTTAAAGGGAGAAAAGGTAGAATATGCAAATGATTTTGCTTGGAAAGTTACCATTATCAATGATCTGAATACACTTAATGCTTTTGCCACACCAGGAGGATACATTTATTTGTATACCGGATTAATTGCCTTCCTGGATTCGGAAGACCAACTGGCCGGTGTGCTTGGACATGAAATAGCTCATGCAGCCAAAAGACACAGCACAAAGCAGTTGAGCAAAACTTTGGGAGTTCAAATTCTAGCAGATGCCGCCTTGGGAAAAGAAGAAATGATTAAACAGGTTGCTACAACGCTATTGAGTTTAAGTTTTAGTCGAGCACATGAAACCGATGCGGACAGTATGTCGGTTGTTTATTTATGCCCGACCCATTATAATGCCGCAGGTGCTTCTGGTTTTTTTAAAAAAATGGAAAATCAACCGGTACCTCCAACATGGCTGAGCACACATCCGAATCCAAAAAACAGAATCCAAAACATAGATGGTAAGCATCAGCGCCTTGCCTGTACCGGCAAAGAAACATATCAGAATGAATATCAGAAAATAAAAAACCTGGTGGCTAAAATTACTCCTGTTAAAAAAGAAACTACGCCCACATTGCCACAAGATTCAATAAAAACAAATCCTAAAACCCAAGTACCCGTAAATTCAGGTGATGAAGATAAGCGCCACAAAAAACTGGAAAAACCAGGTGGTAAATAATTTGCAACTGAGTTCTTTTGTAACAGAAAATACAATTGCCGCTATTTACCAAACAACTTATCATTCACTTGCTTTAGTTTTTACCATCAATAATAACCGGAGCATTTTTTTCCATTAAGATGACTTTTGAATTTCCTGAAGTCACAAGATTTTGATACGCTTTGATCCACTCGTATTGCAACTGTTTTTCCGTCAATGTCGCATTAATAATTTTTTGATAGTCCGCGATACCTTGAGCTTCGACGCGTTTTCTTTCTGCTTCCTGTTTTTCTTTTTGAAGTACATACGTCATTTTTTGGGCTTCCTGTTCTGCTCTTATTTTTTCTTCAATCGATGCACTGACGGATTGAGGTAACAAGATATTTCTTACCAGTAATTGCTCTAGAATTAAACCACGATGAGCAAAGTCAGCTTCAATACTTTTGAAAATTTTTTGTTGAAATTCATCACGCTTTGTGGAAAACAATTCGATAGCCTGATAATAAACTGCATTGTCTCTAATTTTTGTTCTGGATATTGGCCTGACTATTTTATCTACATAATCGGTTCCTATTTCCTGAACGACTCTGGGTCCTTCGGATTTATTTAACCGAAACAATACAGTCAAATCAATGGTCACTTCCAATCCATCGCTGGTCAATACCCGGATAGCATCATCGCCTACTTGTTGATTTTCGTCATGTAAACCACTCATGGTGTAGTTTTGGGTTTTAACATCCATTCGCAGAATTTCCATCAATGGATTGACCAAATGTAAACCACTTTCCAAAATATCATTTTGAACTTTTCCAAACAACTTCTTGATTCCAATGCGACCTGCATCAATTTCAACGATGCTGGAGAATAAAAACCCAATAACGATCAAAGCAGCACCAGCTATTTTTAAGATGCGTGTAACCCGTGACATCCCCATGTCGCGGTTGGACATAATTGCACCGATGACAATCATCAAAATTCCAATGGATATTAATGCCATAAAGTTGATTTTTCATTTTTAACCTGATTCAGCAAAGGTTTGGTTCCCCAAAATTCATCTCCTCCGACGAATGGTTTGATTTTCCCGATAAAGGTAATCATTCGCCTTGGGTTTATGCTACCTTTGGCGACTAGTTCATCCTTATGCGCATTGCCGTAAATGCCCGGTTTTTAATACCCGGAAAATTAGAAGGTATCGGTTGGTATAGCTACCATGTTCTGAGTCGGATAGTACACAACTACCCGCAGCATGAGTACTATTTTATATACGACCGTCCTCAGACAGTGCCTTTGATCCAACATGAATCAATTCGTCACTTGGTGGTTGCGCCCCCTGCCCGTCATCCTTTTCTTTGGTTTATTTGGTTTGAATGGCGTCTTCCCAGGTTGTTCAAAAAAATTGCTCCAGACCTGTTTTTTAGTCCGGATGGATACGGGTGTTTGCAGACTTCCGTACCCCAATTCATGGTCGTACATGACCTATCTTATTTGCACTTTCCTGAACAAGTTCCTTGGTTAGTCAATCTGTATTACCGGTATTTTGTGCCGCGCCATTTGAACAAAGCACAACATCTCTTTAGTGTTTCCAATGCGACTAAACAAGATCTATGTAATTCTTTTCCGGATTGCTGTCAAAAAATCAGTCTGGCTCCAAATGGCGTCAGATCCGTGTTTCGTCCCATTGAAGATGTCCAGAAACAAACAATAAAAGATCAATATGCTGATGGAAAAGATTATTTTCTGTTTGTTGGCGCAATCCACCCACGAAAAAACCTGGTCAATCTCATTCATGCTTTCGGTCAACTTAAAAAGAAAACCCAACATACAATTCAGTTGATCATCGTGGGTCGTAAAGCTTGGTCCAACCGTGACTTTGAAAATGCTCTGGAAAAGAGTCCGTTTCAAAAGGAAATACACTGTTACGGTTATGTAGAAAGCGAATTGTTGGCCCAATTAACCTCAAGTGCGTTTGCTGCGATTCAACCCTCTTTTTTAGAAGGATTCGGCGTTCCGGTATTAGAGGCTTTGTATTGTGATATTCCAGTGTTGGTCTCCGATGCGTTCTCGTTGCCGGAGGTTGCTGGCCCCGGAGCCTATCTGTTTGATCCGCACTCCATTGATTCCATGACCCAGCAAATGGAATTGTGTCTCAATGACCCGTCCCGTGATGATCGCCTGATCGCCGGTCGCCGACATAGGATTCAATTTAACTGGGATGACACCGCTATCGCCATAGCGAAGAGATTGGGTCTTTGAGTGTTATCAAAATCTCATTAGGAATACTGCCTTTTTTTCAAAAGGAAAATATGTAAATTTCATATAATAAAATAGATTATGTGTTAATTACTAGGATTTATGTCATCAATTTGACCTTTTTCATTAGGTTTGTCGGCAAAATTTACCAGCATGAAAAAACTTTACTCTCTAATCCTTTTTTTCCTGGGTTTATCTATGGCAGATGCCCAGTATTATTACCTTCCTTATGTTAGGGCAGGACAAAATCCTGGCGGCCTAAATAANNAAAAGTGGTGATTGGTCCGCTATCCGAACCCTGGGATTTCCTTTTTCTTTTAATGGAATCAGTGTTACTCAGTACAAAGTAAGCTCAAGTGGTGTGGTCACTTTCTCGACTGGAGATAATACCGTCATTGACTCTGCAAATACTGCATTGCCCAGTGATAAAATACCCAATCGATCTATTTTGGTTTGGGGACTTCGTTGCCTGGCGAGCGATTATGTCGTGACTAAAACCTTTGGTACAGCCCCCAACCGCCAACATTGGATCATGTTCAATTCCTACACAGAAGAGAACCTGGGTACCGGATGGGTTTATTTTTCTATTGTCCTTGAAGAAACTTCTAACAAAATTTTCATCGTTGATCAAAGAACCCAATGCGTGAAAAATGGTGCGGTGTGTTCAGATAAAACTAAATTAACCCTGGGTATCCAGATTGACAAAACCACTGCATTGCAAGTTCAGGGTTCTCCTGATTATCAAAGTGGAAATGACAACAATTACCTTCCAGACGATAATACTTATTATGAGTTTGTCCCGGGAGTACAGCCTGATTACGATGCGGCCGGTTCAAGCCATGGTTTGAAAAAATATTATTTGACCGGTGAGTTTCCGATTGATTTAACGGGAAATTTCATCAACACGGGAGCCAATGCAATTACCAACGTTACCTATGCTTATAACATTAACGATGGCGCAGCTGCGTCTGCCACCGGTGACATCAGTAATCTTAACATTGCTCCCCAAACCAAGTTTAATTTAAAACATCCTACACCAATTGCTTTATCTAACGGAACTTATACCATTAAATCATGGATTAGTAAAATCAACGGTGCTGATCCTGTCAGTACGGTTGATGACACCATTCGTTCCATCATCATCGTCAACGACACTTCTGTGACGCGCAAGTTGATGCATGAAAATTTCAGTTCTTCAACCTGTCCTCCTTGCAAGCCTGGAAATGAAACTTTACATGCTGTCGTTGGACAATATCCTGATAAATATACAGAGCTTACTTATCACTTCTATTTCCCAGGGACGGGAGATCCATATTATACTTCTGAATGTGCCGCACGTAGCACATATTACGGAGGTATCAATGCGATTCCTGCTACCTTACTGGATGGAAAAACCAACATCAATCCCAATGGTTATAACACAACTATTTTTGAAGAAAATCAGGGAATCCCTGCGTTTCATGTCGTAACTCCATCAGGAAAAGTTACTGGTCAAAAAGTGGATATCACCGTAGATGTTCAGGCATTAAATGCAACGACCTCTTCCACTCGTTTGCTGGTAGCCGTATGTGAAAAAGTGACCTTTAAAAACGTAAAATCTAACGGTGAAACTGAGTTTCCTCATGTAATGAAGAAAATGGTACCNNTGTTGGAGAAATTCCAGCAGGAGGCTCCAAGTCTTTCAACTTTAGTTGGACCGCTCCAGGAGCATATCGCCTTCCTTTGGATGCTCAGGCAGCAAACATTATTAATCTTGCTACCGAACACAGCATTGAAGACTTCAAAAACCTTGAAGTAATTACTTGGTTACAGGAATCAGACAAATTTGTTTTACAATCTAATTCTGCTGACCTGGCATATGTCGTTTCCAACGACAATCCAGTTAATCTGAAAGAAGTAAAAGCCATGCCAACCCGTGCAAGTGATTATTTCTTTCTTGACTTATCCGCCTTCGAAGGAAGTGAAGAGTTGAAAATTATGTATGCTGATGAAAATGGAAACATTTTTAATGCAGAGAAAACCAACTTAAAATCTTTCTTTGTAAATACGAGTACCTGGGCTCCAGGAATGTATGCCATAAAGGTTGTTGGAAAAAACCAGGAAGGATTACAAAAAGTTATAATTGTCAAATAACAATAAATTCAATCGGTTTTAATAAAAAGGCCCTGTTTGATACAGGGCCTTTTTATTTTTACTCATGAAAATAATTTCGGAATTTTTCTTTGCGGGTGTATTAAACTCGGCTTGTTTTTAACGTAAAGAGCGGAACGCTTCTTCGAAGACTTTTCCAGGACTTTAATACGCCATCTAGCCGGTCTAATTTTCCTGAAGACTCAATTCGCCATGGTAGCCATAATGCTGCCCGATTTTGTTTTTTAAGGCTTTTCTGGCAAAAAAGATGCGGCTCTTTACAGTTCCCAAAGGCAACTTTAGTTCATCAGCAATTTCCTGGTATTTAAAACCATGATAATACCTCACAAAAGGAACCTTCAAACTATCATCCAAACTTTCAACCATGTTGTTTAATTCCTTCATCATGATATCGGAATCCGCTCGATTTTGAACAGCATTGCTTGATGAATTGAGGTAATATTGATTTTCGCTGTTATCACTCACAATTCCACCTTTCACTTTCCGACGATAGTTGTTGATGAAGATGTTTTTCATGATCGTGATCAACCAGGCCTTAAAGTTGGTCCCTGCTTGAAATTTATCTTTATTGGAAAGGGCTCTGAATGCAGTTTCCTGACACAAATCCTTGGCATCTTCTTCGTCGCGCGTTAAACTATAGGCAAAATTCTGAAGTGTTTGGGTTTGCTTGTCTAGTAAAGTATAAAATTCTAGGGTTGACATACTTCGTATTTTCCTCAAATGTATCGCGTTGTTTAATTTTTTCCAACAAATCCTTAGACAAAATCTGTTAAAAAAATACTAAATACGCGACAAATATTGTAAGTTGTTGATTTTGTAAATATTATATATTATATTTTTATTGCTTGGTTTTTGTACCTCTATTTCTGTGCCTTTTTCAATAAGTAAAGGCCAATTCCAAAGAAAATCAGGTTGGGAATCCAAATAGCTAGCGCGGTAGGTAAAACTTCATTGCTTGCAAAAGCCAAAGACATTTTGGATAAAAAAATAAAAATGACCCCTAAAACAACTCCCGCGGCTAAATGTAAGCCCAATCCTCCTCGTACTTTTCGACTGGCAATACAGGTTCCGATAAAAGTAAGAATCAACGTAGTAAATGGATCTGCTGTACGCCGATACAATTCAATTTCATATGCCTTGGTTATTCCTGATCCCTTTTCTGTTTCTTTTTGGATAAATTGCTTCAGTTCAGTGGTGGTCAGCATTTCTTTTTCATTTGACACAAAAACAAAATCTGTCGGATATAAATTGATTGCACTATCTATTTGTTGATTAGCAAACACTTCA
>JRYJ01011928.1_pt1 | contig 10555 bp, 6 predicted proteins | sample 235371 | NCBI WGS metagenome assembly JRYJ01 (sample SAMN03074219, study PRJNA261477) | activated sludge metagenome | biome: Wastewater Treatment Plant; feature: Wastewater; material: Activated sludge; isolation source: activated biomass of a wastewater treatment plant treating hydrocarbon... ... | reverse complement strand
CGTCATCTGCTGGTTCATGCCCGAGCCGGCGCGCGGCGCGGCCGACGCCGTCGAGCATCGCCAGCCGCGACTGAGCGACACCCGCGTGTTGTTCGCCATCCCGTCATACATCCTGAACACGCTGGCGATGACGGCGATGACGTTTTCGATCGGCGCCATCGCCGCCTGGATGCCGACATATCTCTACGAGCGCGAAGGCCGGTTCTCCGTGACGCCGGAAATCGTCGCCAAAGCGCGCGCCGACCAGCGCGAAACGAACAAGGTTCCCGATGTTGTGCTCGATCAGGTCGAGCGGCTCAACGGGCGCTCGTTCTCGACCATGCAGACGTTCCGAGAGGCGCTCAAGACCGAATTGCCGCACGCCGACGTGGACCGATATCGAGCGGCGATTGCCGACGCCGCCCGAGACGGGAGTGCCGCAAGTCTCGGCTACCTTTCGACGATGTTCGGCGGAATCACGGCCTTGGCGGGATTGCTGGCAACCTTGGCCGGCGGTTACACCGGCGACTATTTCCGGCGGCGCGGTATTCGGGGATCGTACTTTCTGGTCTCGGGGATTGCCATGCTGCTCGCTCTGCCGCTGTTCCTGGCCGCACTGGTTCTGCCGCTGCCGATCGGCTGGGTGGTGATTTTCTTCGGCGTATTTCTGATCTTCTTCAACACGGGGCCGTCGAACACGGCGCTGGCCAACGTCGCGCCGCCGGCCCTGCGCGCCAGCGCGTTTGCCATCAACATTTTCGTCATTCACCTGCTGGGCGACGTGATCTCGCCGTACATCGTCGGCAAGATCGACGATCTCCACAGTCTGCGGCTCGGGCTGATGTGTCTCGCCGGGCCGATCGGCCTCGCCGGCCTCTTCTGGCTCTGGGGCACGCGCTACCTCGATCGCGACACGGACTTGGCACCGACGCGGATCGGAACGACGAATTCGCACGGTTGATCGCCAATCGTCAAATCCAGCCTCTTCGCAGCAGCCACGACTTCACCAACTGCGTCAGGACGACGTAGCTGAGAATCGTAAGCGCCAGGAGCGGCCAATAGAGCGGCGGCAGCGTCGTGAAGCCGAGCGACGTGCCAAGCGGCGTGAAAGGGATTGCGATGCCCACGGCCATGATCAAGCCGGATGTGACCATCATCGGCCAGGACGCGACGCTTTGCAGGAAGGGAATCCGATTGGTGCGAATGACGTGAATGATCAGCGTCTGCGTGAGCAGGCTTTCCACGAACCAGCCGGTCTGAAACAGGCTCTCGCTGTGCTCGGCCGCTTCCGGCGTGCTCACGTTCCAGCACCCGAAGAGGAACAGCATCATGAAGAACGTCGTGTAATCGAAAATCGAGGAACACGGACCAATGAACAGAATGAATCGCGTCAGGTGCCGCATGTCCCAGGGTCGCGGTTTCTCGACCTGCTCGGGATCCACGTCGTCGGTCGGAATCGCAGTCTGGCTGATGTCGTACAACAGGTTGTTGGCCAGAATCTGAATGGGAGCCATCGGCAGAAACGGGACGAAGATGCTGGCGCCGAGCACGCTGAACATATTGCCGAAGTTGCTGCTGGCACCCATGCGGATGTACTTGAGAATGTTGGCGAAGACATTGCGCCCCTCGATGACGCCCTGATCGAGGACCAGGAGCGACTTCTCGAGGAGGATCATGTCGGCCGATTCCTTGGCGATGTCCACGGCCGAGTCGACGCTCACGCCGACGTCGGCTGCGCGCAGCGCCGGGGCGTCGTTGATGCCGTCGCCCAGGAAGCCGACGGTGTGCCCGCGAGATTGCAGCGCGGCGATGATCCGCCGCTTGTGAGCCGGCGAGACACGGGCGAAGAGCGTCGCGCGGTCGGCCGCCTCGGCGAGTTGCGCATCGCTCATCGCCTCGACGTCGCTGCCGAGCAGTACGAAATCGGTCGGAATGCCGACGTCCTTGCACACCTTGCGCGCGACCAGGTCGTTGTCGCCGGTGACGACTTTCACCTGCACGCCGTGCCGGCCGAGCGCCGCGATGGCCGCTCGCGCCGTGTCCTTTGGCGGATCGAGAAACGCCACGTAGCCGTTGAGAATCAGCTCGGTCTCATCGGCTTTCGAGTAGGGAGTCGCGCCCGCCGCCGCCGCGCGCGCCGGCAACTCCTTGCTGGCGATGGCCAGGACCCGAAACCCATCCGCGCTCAGTTGCTCGTATTCGTCCCGGAGCGCCTGGATCAAGACGTGATCCATCGAAAACAGTTCGCCGTCAAGTTCAAACTGCCGGCAGCGGGCGAACACTTCTTCCGGGGCGCCCTTGGTGATCAGCAAGTCGCGGCCCTGCGGCGTGCGGACGATCACCGACAAAATCCGGCGCTGAAAGTCGAATGGAATCTCATCCACCTTGCTGTAGCTGGGAATCTCCGCCTCGGAATGCGTCTCCGTATGCGCGAGAATCGCCCGATCCAGAACGCTCTTCAGGCCCGTCTGGAAGTGGCTATTCATATAGGCCAGGGCCAGAACGCCGGCGTCCTCCTTCAGCACCACGTCGCAGTGCTTTTCCAGAATGACGCGGTCCATCGTCAGCGTGCCGGTCTTGTCCGTACACAGGACGTCCATCGCGCCGAGATTCTGAATGGAGTTGATGCGCTTGACGATGACTTTCTTGCGGCTCATCGCCAGGGCGCCTTTGGAGAGACACACCGTGACGATCATCGGCAGCATTTCGGGCGTCAGGCCGACGGCGACGGCCACGGCGAAGAAGAAGGCCTCCGTCCACTCGCCCTTGGTAATGCCATTGATCAGGAAAACGACCGGCACCATCACCATGATGAATCGGAGCATCAGCCAGGTGAAGCTGGCGATGCCGCGGTCGAACGCCGTGGGAACAGCGGACTCGGCCAGCGTCTCGGCCATGCCGCCGAGGTAGGTGTCGCCGCCGGTGGCGAGGACGACGGCCGTCGCCGTGCCGCTCTCGACGCTCGTGCCGAGATACGCGATGCTGCTGAACTCGAGCGGCGCCGCTTCGGGCGGCGATTTCTCGATCTCGAACTTCTCGACGGGAAAACTCTCGCCGGTCAGCGCGCTCTGGATGACGAACAGATCCTTGGCCGCGACGATGCGCACGTCGGCGGGGATCATGTCGCCCGCCGCCAGCGCCAGCACGTCGCCCGGCACAATCTCCGCGATGGGAATCTCGGTTGGTTGTCCGTTGCGGACCACCGTGGCCGTGACCGAAATCATCGCCTTCAGCTTGGCGGCTGCGCGATCGGCCTTCGCTTCCTGAATCAGCTTCAATCCCACGCCCAGCGCGATCATCGCAACCATGACGATGCCGGCGCGCACATCCTCGGTGAGAAATGAGATGGTGGCCAGGACGGCGAGCAACACCACCAGCGGGTTGACGATGGCGTGCCAGAGCAATTTGAAGACGCCCGTTCGGCCGTCCTGGGCGACAACGTTCGGCCCGTGCGCGGTGAGCCGGGCCGCAGCTTCCTCAGTCGTGAGCCCTTCCGGCCGGCTGCTAAACCGCGCAAACACGCCGGCCGAATCGAGCCGCGCGGCCTCCCGGACCGCCGGCGAGACCTGAATGCGCGACAGTTCGCGCCTGGGAACGGAAGCTCGTTTTGCTGGGATCGGCATTCGATCAATTCGAGTCATGGCGTGCTTGCCGGCGAGTCGCTTCCGGGGCGATAATGGCAGCCTATGGGACCCCGCCAGAACGTATCGCCCAATTCAACCAGACAGGAATCGCTCCACCACTGGCACGATCTCATCACCGGCGTCTTCGAGCAGATAGTGCCCGGCGTCGGGGACGCGGCGAACTTCGGCCGCCGGAAAACGCCGCTGCCACTCGGCCAGGAAATGCTCGTCGAACACAAAATCGCGCATGCCCCAGCAGATTAGAGCGGGCTTCTCGCGCAGCAGGTGCAGCCGTTCGCCTGTTTCACGGACGATGCCGAAGCCTGGGTCGCGCTCCGCGAGCGGAATCGTCTGCACGAACTTGAGCACCGCGATGCGGTTGGCCCATGAGTTGTACGGCGCGAGAAACATGCGACGGACGTCCGGCGGCAACGGCTTCGTGACGCACCATTTCGCGGCCAGCCGGCAGAAAGCGTTGAAGCCACGAATGGCGACGGCGCCCAGGAGTGTGTTGCGTCCCCACCACAGCGACCGCGGCAGCCGGGCGCCGGCCGGCATCGGATACCCGGCCGTGTTGAAGATAACGAGCCGCTTCACCCGCTCTGGAAACCGCGTCGCCCATGCCGAGCCGATCATCCCGCCCCAATCGTGCAGGACCAGCGTCACGTTCTCGTTGACGCCGAGGTCATCGAGCAACTGAGTCACGTCGCCGATGCGCCGCGACAGCGAGTAGTCGTATCGCGCCGCCGGCGGCTTGTCCGAAAGTCCACAGCCGACGTGATCGGGCACGACGCAGCGGAACCGGCCGCGCAAGGCCAGCACGAGCCGGCGATACAGGAACGACCAAGTCGGGTTGCCGTGCAGCATGACGACCGGCTCGCCGCGGCCCTCATCCAGGCAGTGCATGCGAATGCCGGAACCGACGTCGAAGAAACGGCCCGAGAAGGGGTACAGAGCGCGATCAGGGCGCCAATCCGGCGGGGACAATGTCCAACGATTCCTTGTCGTGAGCGCGAAAGGCGAAATGCATCGTTTCAGTCAGACACGGCCAAGTCGTGATAAGCTCGTCTGATCCAAGCAATTCCAACGTAGCGCCACAGGTTTCGTGGCACGGATCGCCTTCGTCAAGCAATGCGATGAGCGGACCCGTGTCGCATAGAGTCATAAGCGACCCTCGCTTCGCTTCTGCTCGAGGTAATCAGTGAACGCCTCGGCGCCGTTTTCGGACAGAGGCTCTTTGCTGCCGCTGCGAAAACCTCCGACGAGATTTCCAAAGCGCTCGCGCAGTGTTCGCGCCTGAATACCGCCCGCGGTCGCCGCGCCGTTGGCCGCTGACGCAGTCGCGTCCGCGACGAAATCCACAGGAGACTTACCCGCGTCGGCCGCAGCCTTCTGCAAACGATCGTAAACCTCGTCGGGTAGTTCCAGTGTCTTGCTCATGATCCGCCCTCACTGTCCGGCGGAATTACACCGCGCGTCAGTATTGCACGCCCAGCATCAGGCAGTTGAGTCCGCTGCCGATGCCGAGGAAGCCGACGCGGTGGCCGGGCTGCAGGAATTCGCGCTCTTCGGCGAGCGCCGCGGTCAACGGCAGCGACACCGTGCCCATGTTGCCGAGATATGGAAACGTCGAAAAATCCTTCGACGGATCGATGTTGAGTGTGCGGAGAATCGCCTCGCGGTGCCCGGCGCCGACTTGATGGCAGATCACCTTGTCGACGTGATCGGCCGCCCATCCCAGCCGCGCACGAAACATGTCCCAGGTCCGCAGACCGAGATCGACGCCGAACTTCAAGACCGAGGCCGCGTCGGTCGACGTGAACGGGATCACCGCCCGCTTCAGGCCATAGCCGCCGGACAGAATCCGTTGCGTGGTGTCGGCGTGAACGACCTTGCGGACGACCGCGTCGATCGACTCGAGTCCCCAGCGGCACAGGCCGTAGTGCTGCGGCGCCGTCTGCGTTGCTCCGCCCAAGAGTCGGCGCCGCCGCGCAGCGGCGAACGAGCCGTCGGTCACCAGCACGGCCGCTGCGCCGGAACCGCCCGTCAGCGTCGCCAGCGCCGACTTGAAGGTCTCCATGTCCGGCTCCTGCAGCATGCGCTCGATCATCACCTCGTTGATCTCGCGCGCCGTCTCGCAGGCGACGACCAGGCCGGCCCGGCACTGGCCCAGCTCGATGCGATTGGCCACGTCCACGATGCCGTTCAAGACGCCGAGGCAGGCGTTCGACACGTCGTAGACGAAGGCGCTCGGCGCGACGCCGAGGGCCGCGGCCACGTGGCAGGCGGTTGCCGGTTCGAACTGCTCGCGGCAGACGCCGGCATAGATGAGGACGTCGATATCGGCCGGTCGGATATCCACGGCGGCCAGGGCCTTGCGGGCCGCGGCCACGGCGCCGTCGGCCACTCGGTAGCCGCTCTCCCACCAGCGCCGCTCGCCGATGCCCGTCAGCGCTTCCAGCTGCCCCGGCGCCATGCGCAGCCGCTCGTACAGCGGCGCGAGCCGAGCCTCGAGTTCGGCCGTGGATACAACGACCGGCGCCAGTTCGTAGCCGATCGCGTCGATGTAAACTCGGGAATATCGCATAGGTCACATCATGTGTCGGAAGGCGAAGTCCTTCATCTGGTAGATGACGCGGCCATCCACCAGCAGCCATCCGTCGGCCTGTAAGGCGTGAGCCGGATCATCTATCTTAGTTATTTCCGCCTGCACCGTCACGCGGCGGTCGCTGGGCAGCACCTGCCCGCGGTAGGTCCAGCGGTGTTCCACACCCAGTTCCGGCGATTCCCAGTTTGTTGCCGGACCCCAGCGCTTAGTGGCTGCCATGCGCAGCAATTGGAGAAAAGCCTCGAGTCCCAATGATCCCGGCCAGACCGGATCCTGACGAAAATGCGCCTGGAAAAACCACTCCCGCGGGTCGATGCTCTTGCCGCCGCAGATGAACCCCAACCCGTGCGGGCCGCCGTCGGGCTGCCACAGATCAACGGTGTCGATCATTCGCAGCATCGGACCGGGAAGCGAAGACGGATCGAGGGTGAAGGATGACGGACGAATCGACTGCGGTTGCCAGGGCCGAGCATCGCGCAAGCCGACCTGCTCGCCGAGAGCTGCGGCTGTGAAAAAGCCGAAATAGGTATCGCCGACGTACACGTCGCGGCCGGCGGCGTCGCGCACCGCGAAATCGAAGTGCTGAATGATCATGCCGGCGGATTTGGATACCTTCGTCAGCGTCACTGTGGTGCTCAACGTGCCGGCATCGGGGGCGACGGATCGCAGGATGGTACCCCGTCCGCCAAGATTGCGATAGTGCAAGTCCACGTCGCTGTGCAGAGCGGAGCCGACGTAGGCGCTCACCCAGCCGCAGGCCTGCAACGCCGCCTCGAGCAGCACGGCATAGGGCATCCGCGGCTGTCCAGCTGCGGCGAAGTACCAATCCTCGGCTCGGACGTCGAACTCCGCCGTGGCCGATCCGCCCGCCGTCATCTCCCACGGCCGCACCGTCGCCGACACGACGCGATCGATGAACGAGTACGGCGGCGCCGGCAGCCGGGCAATGAACCGCCCGGACTCGAATGGGGCGTACCGTTCGCCGAACGCCTGCGCCGCAGACCCGGTCGCAAACTCGAGAATCTGTTCGCGATTGAAAACGACGTTTCGGATTTCGGATTGCGAACTTCGGATTTCGAGTTGGGTGGCGGCCGCCAGCCGCAGCGTCATGTCCTGCACTTCGACGATCGGTTTCTCGTCGGCGAACATGATCGCGTCGGCGATAGCGAATGGCTCCGGTTCGACTTCGATCCGTTTGATGGCGACTTCGTAGGCGACCGTGCGCGTCGCGGCCGTGACCTGTCCCCGGCACTTGAGCCGCGAGGTGACGCCGAGCACCGGCTGCCAGGCGGCGGCGTCCCAACCCAACCGCAGCAGAGCGATTCGCAGCGTGTGCAGGCAGCACTCGTACATGAGCGTGCCCGGCATGACCTGATCGTCCACGAAATGGCAGGTCAGGAACCAATCGTCGGGATGGATATCCGCTTCGCCCCGGATGAGTCCCAGTCCGAAACGCCCGCCGGCCGGATCGAACTTCGGCACGCGGTGAATCAACCGCAAGCGCTCCTGGGACGGCAGCCGGTCGTTGCGGCGCCAACCATCGAGTTGCTCCGCGGAGTAAGACTCGACGCCGTTCAGCGGCGCTCGCCAGCCGGGCGGCGCCGTTCCGGGTCGCGGCCGGCGCTGCATTTCGGTCTGTACGATGCCGCGCCCCGCCGACAGTTCTTCCGGCGTGAAGAATCCCGCACAGCCGTCGCGCATGGTCAGCAGCGGTTGCCCATCGATCGTGCCATCGAACTCGAAGCGGAACAGAATCGTCTCGCCCTGGCGGAAGAACTCCTTGATGCGAATGTCGTAGCGGACGGTTTCGCCCACCCGTGGCAAGTCGCGGTGAAACGTGACGGCCGCGTCGAGCAGCCGGTAGACTGCCCGGCCGCGCGTATGAAAATCGACGCCGAGATACGCCGACAGAAATAAGTCCGCCTGGCCCGACTCGATGGCAATCGACGCCGGCGCCACGCCGCGCTCCAGATACCAGCGATCGGCGGTCACATCATGCTCGGTGACGATCCGGCCGCGGGTCAGCGATCGCGGCTCGCCCTCGATCGAGATGATGCGATCGACGAGCATCAGCGGTTCGTCGGGCAGACGGACGCGAGTCGGGAACGCGTCGATGGCCGCGAATTCGGAGCCGAGAACCTGCCCGATCCGGCCGACGGCGAATTCGAGACAGCCGGCCCGATCGAGAAAAACGCCGCGACGATTCGGCTGCGTCACCATCCGCTCGAGGACAGCGTTCTGCGCTGCGAGCACCGCGGCCAGGTTCAGGTTGGTCCGAGCAGAGAACCGCAGGAAGACTTCGTGCGCGGCGGCGACGTGACCCCATGCTTCCGCGACGCGGGCAGCGCATTCCGACGGTGGAAGCGCTGGAGCCATGGCGGCGCGCGGCGGGAACGGCAACCGTGTCACGGGTATGGCCAGGGTCCGTCCGCCGGGAACCCGCGGCGGTCTCCGCCCGTCGAGCCGCTGGGCCGGCGGTGAGAACACCGCCTCGTGAGACCCGGCTCGGACGCTGGTCGCGCAACGCCGCTCGGCCGTGATCCGGCACGCCTGGATGATCGACGCCATGGCGCTGGCTGCCCCGGCGTCGCCGAGTTCCTGCGGCGCATCGACGGCCAGCGTGGTTGACGCCTCGCCGCCGAGTTCCGAATAGATCGGCGCGCCGAGCCGCTCGGCCCGTTCGAGCGGCATCACGAGGATCGCGCCCGCGCCATCGCAGGGATGGGCGACACCGGAACGCGGATCGCTCGGGAAATCCACGGCCGCGACCAGGGCGGCATCCAGCTCCCCGCGCCGCAGCGCCTCGACGGCCAACCGCAGCGCGACCAGCCCGGACGCCTCCTCGGCGCTGACGGTGTAGCTCGGTCCGCCAAATCCGAAGCAGCGCGCGAGCCGGCTGGCGGCGATGCTGCCGAGATGGCCCATGACGCGCTCGGCCGTCAACGGCGGTCCGGCGCGCTCACGCTCCTCCGGTCGGCGCGTCCAGCGGAAGTCGTAGTTCGTCGTGTTCGGATCGAGCGCGATACCGACCACGGCGCCGATCCGCAGCGGATCGACCGCCACGCCGGCGTCGTCGAGCGCCTCAACGGCCACGCGCAGGAGCAGCAATTGCTGCGGCAGGGACGCCTGAAGCTCGCTGGGCGGCGTTCGCAGGCGATCGAGCGGCAACTCGATCTCGCTCACGGCGCCGAATTGAGCGCCGATGCCCACGACGGCGATCCGATTTCGCGGCGGCGCCTGCAGCGCGGGTTCGCCTCGCACCGCCGGCGGCGCGGCGACGTGCTCTTCCACCAGCACGTGCGCGTTGATGCCGCCAAAACCGAAGGCATTGACCGCGGCCCGTCGCGGCGAATCGGGGTAGCGGCGCGGCCATGGTCGCGCGGCCATCGGCGCGTCGAACGGCCCATCGCGCAGCGGCGAATCGGCCGGCCACGAGCGAAAGTTCGCAATCGGCGGCAGGGTCTCGTGCCGCAGCGCGAGCAGGACTTTGAGCAGCGCCGCGGCGCCGGCGCCGGTGAGCAAGTGCCCCACGTTCGCCTTGGTGGCGCCGAGCGCGCAGCGGCCCGTTTCGCCGGTCCAGAGCGCGCGCAGGCTGGCCAGTTCGACCGCGTCGCCGACGGGCGTGCCGGTGGCGTGGCACTCGATGAAATCGACGTCGCCAGGCCGCCAGCCCGCTTGATCGTAAGCCGCCGTCATCGCGCGCAACTGCCCTTCGCTCGCCGGCGCCAGCAAACCGCCGTCGCGGTCGTTGGACAGTCCAATGCCGGCGATCACACCATGAACTCGGTCGCCGTCGCGCACCGCGTCGTCGAGCCGCTTGAGCGCGAACACGACGCCGCCCTCGCCGACGAGCAATCCATCGGCCGCGGCGTCCAAGGGCGCGCAGCGACCGCTGGGCGAAAGGGCTCGCAGCTGCGCGAAACCCATCTGGGTGTACAGGCTGTCGGAGCGATTCAATCCGCCGGCGAGCATCAGGTCCGCCCGCCCGGACGTCAATTCATCGCAGGCGATCTTGAGCGCATAGAGTGACGAGGCGCAGGCCGCATCAAGCGTCAGGCAAAGTCCGCCGAGACCGAAGATATCCGCGACGATCAACGCCGGCCCGCCGACTACCGNNCCGGGCAGACGCCCGCCGACGCCGACGACTGCGATTTGGAGCGGCTGGTTCACGGCACTCTCACACGCCCGCGGGTTCGAGCCGATTGCGCCGGAACGCCTGATTCAACGACGGATCGAGCACGCATTCAAAGTTCGAGATCCGGGCGACGACTTCGCCGGCCGGATCGCGGAATTCGACGTCGGCGACGACGATCTGCCCGCGCGTCGCCGTCACGCGGCAGCGGAT
>JRYJ01002200.1_pt1 | contig 10564 bp, 8 predicted proteins | sample 235371 | NCBI WGS metagenome assembly JRYJ01 (sample SAMN03074219, study PRJNA261477) | activated sludge metagenome | biome: Wastewater Treatment Plant; feature: Wastewater; material: Activated sludge; isolation source: activated biomass of a wastewater treatment plant treating hydrocarbon... ... | reverse complement strand
GAACGATTCCTGGAAGGTGCGTCCGATGGCCATGACTTCGCCGACCGATTTCATCTGCGTCGTCAGGTGGGCGTCGGCCAGCGGGAATTTCTCGAAGGCGAAGCGCGGTACCTTGGTCACCACGTAGTCGATGGACGGCTCGAAGGAAGCTGGCGTCGCGCCGCCCGTGATCTCATTCTTCAGCTCATCCAGGGTGTAGCCGACAGCCAGTTTCGCGGCGACCTTGGCGATGGGAAAACCGGTGGCCTTGGACGCCAGCGCCGACGAGCGCGACACGCGCGGGTTCATCTCGATGACGATCATGCGCCCATCGGCCGGATTGATGGCGAACTGCACGTTCGACCCACCCGTGTCGACACCGATCTCGCGCAGCACAGCGATGGAGGCATCGCGCATGATCTGGTATTCCNNCGAACTCTTTCCAGCCGATGAGCGACTCCTCGATCAGCAGTTCCTTGGTGGGACTGGCCTCCAGGCCGCGCTCGCAGATGGTGACGAACTCCTCGCGGTTATAAGCGATGCCGCCGCCCGAGCCGCCGAGAGTGAATGAGGGCCGGATGATAACCGGATAGCCGATCATGGCCTGCACCTGCAGCGCCTCTTCCATGCTGTGGGCGATGGCTGAGCGTGCCGAGCCGAGCCCGATGCGGGTCATCGCCAGCTTGAACTTTTCGCGATCCTCCGCCTTGTCGATAGCCTCGCGCCGCGCGCCGATCATTTCGACGCCGTACTTTTCCAGCACGCCATGCTTGGCCAGGTCCAGGGCGCAATTGAGCGCCGTCTGCCCGCCCATGGTCGGCAGCAGCGCGTCAGGACGTTCCTTCTCGATGATCTTTTCGACTACCTGCCAGGTGACGGGCTCGATGTAGGTGACATCGGCCATCTCCGGATCGGTCATGATCGTGGCCGGATTGGAGTTGACCAGGATGACCTTGTAACCTTCGTCGCGCAGCGCCTTGCAGGCCNNGAACTCGCAGGCCTGGCCGATGATGATCGGGCCGGCGCCGATGATCAGGATGCTGTGGATGTCGGTGCGTTTGGGCATGCTCTATTTCACCGCAGAGGACGCGGAGGACACGGAGGAATGCGAGTAGATCGGCAGGATTTTCCTGCGCCCTCTGAGTTCTCCGTAGTTCATGCTTTCGTCTTTTCCATCATCCCGATAAAGCGATCGAAGAGGTAGCCGACATCGTGCGGCCCCGGACTAGCCTCGGGGTGTCCCTGGAAGCAGAAGGCCGGGACGTCGGTGCGCGCCAGGCCCTGCAGGCTGCCGTCGAACAGCGAGACGTGCGTCGGGCGCAGGTTGCCGGGAAGCGTATCGGCATCCACGGCGAAGCCGTGATTCTGGCTCGTGATCAGCACCTGTCCGGTGTCCAGGTCTTTGACCGGATGGTTGGCGCCGTGATGGCCGAATTTCATCTTGATCGTCTTCGCGCCGGAGGCGAGCGCCATGAGCTGGTGGCCGAGACAGATACCGAAGGTCGGCACGCCACGGACGAGGAACTCGCGAATGGCGGCGATGGCATAATCGCATGGTTCGGGGTCGCCCGGGCCATTTGACAGAAAAATGCCATCCGGCTTGAGCGCCAGGGCGTCCCGCGCCGGCGTCTGCGCCGGCAGCACGGTCAGGGCACAGCCGCGACTGACGAGCATGCGCAGGATGTTACGCTTGACACCGTAGTCATAGGCGACGACGCGATAGCGCGGCTCACGCTGGGGCCTATAACCGGCGCCCAGCTCCCATGTGCCTTCGCTCCACTCATAGGGCGCGGGCGAGGTCACCACCTTGGCCAGATCCATGCCGGCGAGTCCGGGAAACTCGCGCGCGGCGCGGATCGCCGCGGCGATGTCGGCTTCGCCAGGCGCCCGGTCAAAGGAGGCGAGGCAGCCCGCCTGGGCACCCTTTTCGCGCAGGATGCGCGTCAGCTTGCGCGTGTCGATGCCCGCGATGGCGACGACATTCTCGGCGCGCAAATAGTCGTCGAGCGGTCGCGCCATGCGAAAGTTGGATGCTAGCAGCGGCAGATCGCGAATCACCAGACCTGCCGCATGGACGTTGGCTGCTTCCACGTCCTCGTCGTTCACCCCGGTGTTGCCGATGTGGGGGTAGGTGAGCGTGACGATCTGGCGGCAGTAGGAAGGATCGGTGAGGATTTCCTGATAGCCGCTCATGGAGGTGTTGAACACCACCTCCCCGGTGGTGCTGCCCAGGGCGCCGATACCCTTGCCGGGAAAAACCGTTCCGTCGGCGAGGGCAAGGATGGCGAGCGAGTGGACAGGCACTGCGGAACTCCTGACGGCTTGCGCCCCGATGGGCAGCCAAGCGGGCACACACGAAAAGCGGGACAGGCTTTTGGCCCATCCCGCTCTTGAATTGCCGCAATTATAGCGAAGGCGCGGGTTGCGAGCAAATCCGCGCTGCAGCGTGATCGTTCAGGGCAATGACGTCGGATTCGAGATGCCGGCCGTTTCGGTCTTCGACGGTCGCGGCATCCAGACCACCGCCTGCGCTTTGACGGCTCCGGTTGCAACGGCACCACCGGCGGGCAAGGTCGCAGCAGTCGCGTTCCCCTCCACATCGGTCAGAGCCGCCTCGCGCGCGCGGCGCAGGTTCTCGGCCAAGGCACTCCCGGCCGATTCGCCTTCGGCGAGGCAGAGCATGGCTTGTAATCTTTCGCGGCCACGCCGGCGCGTATCGCTGTAGCCCTTGACGAGACGCGCGCAACGGGCGATTTCGAGCGCCACCGGTGCAGCCTGCTGCGCATGACGCCGAATGGCGGCGAGCCAGCGTTCGATCAGCGCCTGTTCATCGGCGTAGCGGGCACTGCGCCGCCGCCAGCCCTTGAGCCGGCTCGCGGCACGCAGGAGGAGAAAGCCGAGTACGCTGTTGCTCTTCAATCGCAGGCCGGCGCGCGCCCCGCCAGCACCCCCGCGAGTGCTCGCCCAGGCGCGCAGCCGTTTGGCGGCGCCCGGCGGCAGGACGTCGGCCAGTTCTTCGATGCCGGGCTTGAAGTAATCGACGACGACCACCGGCTCATCGGGCGCAGCTCCGGCCTCGTCGCGGATGCGCGCCAGGCGCTGCCGGCGGCTCTTCAGATCGGCAACGCGGATAACATCCTCGTAGCTCATCCATAGGGCCAACTGCCGTGCCGTCTCGTTGGTCAGTGCGTAGCCCCCGGCGCCGCGGCTACTGAGTTCCTCCGCCGCCAGGATCGGCCGCAAGCGATCCAGATACAACCGGGCGTAATCCGCGTCCTGGTAGTCCGTGAGCCGCGCCAGGGCGGTTTCCAGAACGGCATGGGTCGAAGGCGGAAACTCGTGGCCGACCTGTTCCACGGAAAGCACGGAGCCTGCCGTGGCGACGGCTTGTCCGGTCGGCGCGATTCCTACACCTGTGGCGCAATCGTGGCCAGCGGCGAAGCCGCGCAGACTCGCATCCACCGCCTTGCCCGAGCGGCGGATCGCCGCCTCGCATAGCTCTCTGGAAAATGGCAGCGCGCTGGAGCCGGCGAGCGCACCGAACAGCACGGCGTTGATGACGCTGCCCGTCTGCCGCGCCAGCAGTGACATGTCGAACATCAGGCAACGCCGGGCCAACGTCTGCGCCGCGGCGAGGATGCGATCGCCATCATAGCGGCCGTCACCCGGCACCACCTTCTCGGCCACGGCGAAGACGCGGTGGGTGGACGCCACCAGGGTCGTGCGCTCACGGCTGACGTAACCGTTCTGCATGGCACGGCCCGCTTCCACCAGCTCGGACGCGACCATGACATCCACGTTGCCGGGGCTGGGTGTCAGCGCCAGCACCGGTTGCCGCCCGGCCAGCGCCTCGACCGGGAGCGGAAAGATCTCGACATAGTACGTGGTGGCACCAGTGCGCTGGGACACGCCGGGAATCGAGGTGCTCTGTGCCGGATAGCCCGCCACGGTAGCGGCGTCCACCAGCCATTCGGCGAGTACCCCGCCCCCCTCGCCGCCGAGGGCAGCGATGAGGATGGCGATGGGACGCTCGACGGATGCGCTCATGCTCGTCCCTGCACCAGGCCAATGACACCGCAGCGCAGGCGGTCGATGAGGCGATCCCACGGCCCAGGATTGCACATCACATCCACGCGGTAGAACGACGGGCACAGGCTCGCCGCCTGAGCCACTTCGCCGCACACGCCGCAGCCGACGCAGCCATCGTTCACATAAGCTACCGGATCGCTGCGTAGCGGATCCGGCGTCGACTTGATGGTGAGCGACGGACAGCCGGACAGGCGTATGCAGGAGTGATCGCCGGTGCACACGTCCGCGTCCACGCCGAAGCGGCTGCGCACCACCCGTTTCCCTGCCGCCAGTTTCTGCGCCGTGAGCGGACGTTCGCGCCGCTGCCGCTCCAACTGGCATTCGCCGTCGGCGACGATGACCTTGAGCCCCTTGTGTGCTCCGGAAAGCGCCTCGCTCAGCGTGGCCGCGACGGTACCGACCCGGTAGCTGGGTACCGTCTTCAGCCACTTCACGCCCAGGCCGCGCAGGGTGGCGGCGATGCTCATGTCGCTCGGCCGGTCGAGCGCATTGGCGCCGCTGGAGGGAATGCGCTGGGCGCCGGTGGCCGAGGTGTAGCCGTTCTTCATGATCACCAGCACGCCGTCATCGCCATTGAACACGGCATTGGCAACGCCGGTGGTGAGTCCGTTGTGCCAGAAGCCGCCGTCGCCCATGACGCTGATCACCGGCTTGCCCAGGGCCGGCGCGACGGCAGCGGAGCTCGCCAGCCCCAGGCCGTAGCCGAGCACGCTGTTGCCCAGATTGAACGGCGGCAGCGTGGAGAAGGTGTGGCAGCCGATGTCGGCCGCCACATGCAGCCCATCGGCCTCGCGCTCGACGATTTTCATGGCGGCGAACACCGGCCGTTCCGGGCAACCGACGCAGAAGCCGGGCGGGCGTGACGGCACCGGCTCGGCGAGCAACTCGCGGGCCTGCCGTGCGGGTGCCTGGGCCCGCCCCAGCGCATCGGCGACGGCCGAAACATCGACACCTTCGGGCACCACCGCCTGGAGAAAGCGCGCCACGCCAGCAAGAACGGCCTCGCCGGTGTACTCCCCGGCCGCGGGCAGAACGTCCTTGCCCACGACCGCCGTATCCACGTCGGCACGCCGCAGGACGGCGTTCAGCGCCTGCTCGATGAAATCCGGCTGGCCCTCCTCTACCACCAGCACTGCACGCTTGCCGTTGCAGAAACGCACCAACTCTTCCGGCACCAGCGGATAGGCGACGTTCATCACGTACAACGGCAGCGCCGACTTGCCGAAGGCGTCCGCCAGGCCGAGTAGTTGCAGCGCCCGGATGACGGTGTTGTACAGCCCGCCCTGGGCGACAATGCCGATGTCGCGGCTGGCGCCGGGAAACATCTCGTTCAATCGCCGGCTGCGAATGAATTCGAGTGCCGCGGGCAGGCGCACCTCCACCTTGTGCTTCTCCTGCGCATAGACCGAGGGCGGCAGGCAGATGCGGCCGTAGTCGAACTCCGGTTTGCCGATGGCATGCTTGCGCGACAGCAGCGGCGCCACGTTGTCCTTGCAGGCGAAGCTGCCGTGCAGGTGGCAGGCGCGAATGCGCAGTCCGAGCATGACCGGCGTATTGCTCGCCTCCGACAGGGCGAAGCCCTGCTCCACCATGTGCACGATGCTCGGCAGGTTCGGCCGCGGATCGAGCAGCCAGAGCTGCGACTTCATGGCGAAGGCGTGAGTGCGCTCCTGTACGATCGAGGCGCCCTCGCCGTAGTCGTCGCCTATGACGATCAGCGCCCCGCCCTTGACGCCGGCGGAGGAGAGATTGGACAGCGCGTCGGAGGCGACGTTGGTGCCGACGACCGACTTCCAGGTGGCGGCACCGCGCAGCGGATAGTTGATGGAGGCACCGAGCATGGCCGCAGCGCCCGCCTCGTTGGCGGCGGGTTCGAAATGCACGCCGAGTTCATCGAGGACGTCGCGGGCATCGGCGAGCACGTCCATCAGGTGCGACACCGGCGCGCCCTGATAGCCGGTGATGTAGCTCACCCCGGACTGCAGCAGCGCCTTGGCCACGGCGACGATGCCTTCGCCATGAAACGTTGCGCCCGCGCCCAGGCGCAACAGCTCGACTTCCTTCGTGAACGAGCGTTCCAGGGGCAGCTCCGATGATTAGACGGCGGTTCGACTCCAGTCCATCCTCCATTCTACGCGGGGGAGAACGGCTCGCGGCCAATGGCCGCCGCGGTATCGGCAAGCGACTTACGCTCGGCCGGGGCAAGCGGGGCCCTGGGCACTAATGCGCTTTTCCGCCAGCCGCTTGATCATCGCCACGTTTTCGGCAACGGTCGCCTGGATGTGGCCGATTTGCTCGGGACTAAGGTGGCGATACTTGCCCTGGGCCTTGAGGTACGCCGCGATCGGCAACGGGTCGTCCACCGGGTGGGTCAGGCGCAGGCGATCCACGGGATCGTACTCCCAGAGCAGGACGAAGTTGGTCTCCACCGCCTTGCGGGCCACCTCGATGTTCTGCTGCGCAGGAAAACGCCACCCAGTGGTGCACGGCGAATAGACGTGCAGATAGGCGAAGCCGCGCTTCGAGGCTTGGATGGCCTTGTCCAGCTTGTCGTAGAGATCCTCCATGAATGCCGTGCTCGCGGTGGCGACATACTCGCAGTTGTGCATGACCATGAGCAGCGGCAGGTTCTTGGCGTCCTGGGTCTTGCCCCTGGATTCGCGCCCGACCGGGGTGGTGCTGGTCCAGGCGCCGAAGGGCGTGCAGCTGGAGCGCTGCATGCCCGTGTTCATGTAGCCTTCGTTATCGATGACGATGAACAGGATTTCCTCGCCCCGCTCCGCCGCGCCGGAAAGCGATTGGAAACCTACGTCGGCGGCACCGCCATCGCCGGCCAGCGCCATGGCGACGACATCCCGACCCTTGCGCTTGTAGTGGCGGCGCACGCCGGCGAGCATCGAGGCCGTATTGGTAAGCAGCGGGTGGAACACCGGTACCTTGGTGCCGGTAAGGCCGTTGTACCCCACCGAGCCCATGCCGGGCACACAGCCCGGCGGTGTCGCCAGCACCGTCTCCGGCCCGACGCGGCGCAGGGCATGGCGCATGAGCAGCTCCGTATTGCAGCCCTGGCAGCCGGCCAGTCCGGGCACGAACAGGTCCTCGAGCTCGCCCACCTCGTTGTAGATCCGTGAGGTCGTGATATACCTGAGCGCCCGGTCGGGGCAGGATTTGACGCACGCCGGATCACCGCCGCACAGGTCGCACTTGATGACATGGCCGACCTGGGCGTCGAGCACGATGCCGCCGTAGGCGCAGCCGGCGGTGCACAACAGACAGTTCACGCACTTGCCCCGATCCCAGTCGATGACGCCGGTCTCGCTGTTCTTGGCCAGCGCCGCGGCAGGACAGTTGTGGGCGCACTTCGGATCGCCGCACTGCCGGCAAAGGGCCAATTCGAAATCACCCTCGTCCAGGCCCGGCACGATCTGGATGCGCGAACGGCCGACATCCTGCGTCCCGCTCTTCGCCTCGGCGCAGGCGATCATGCAGGCGCCGCAGCCGTCGCAGTCCTCGGCGCGAAAGGCAATGGTGTTATACGCGGGCATGGCTCTCCCCTCGTGCTTCAGCGCCAAGTCTTCGACATCAGCAGGCGCGCGGTCTCCTGCGGCCGCTCGATGAAGCGCGCCCTTACGGGCGACAGGTCGACGCGGCGCAGGATCAGCTCCCACATGATTCCGGCATCGAAGGGCATATTGACGCCGAAGATGCCGACCAGCCGGTTGTCGGCGAGCACGATCTTGAGATAACGCCCCCGCCCCTGATCGATCTGCTTGATCGCCTCACAGGTGGCGCCTTCCGGCAGGCGGTCCACGCCCACCGACAGCGCCGTCTGACCGAAGAAGTTATACGTATTGAGCGGCACGCCACCGGCATAGGGCTTTAGCGCTGCGTCGCCGGCCATGGCCTGACCGGCGATGCGCCCCTGCTCCACTGCGTCGGGAAGGATGCCATTGATGATCCGCTCGCCATCGTAGAAGCCGCGCGCCTGCGCAACATCGCCGGCCGCCCAGATGTTGGCGACGTTGGTGCGCATGCTGTCATCCACGAGAACGCCGCGGTCCTGCTCGATCCCCGCCCCCTGCAGGTAGTCGGTCACCGGTCGCACGCCCGTGCCGATGAGCAGCAGGTCGGCGGCCAATTCGTCGCCGCCGGATAGCGTCAGCACGCAGCCAGCGCCCTCGCGCCGGGCATGTACTACCCGGCGGCCGGTCAGAATGCGCACGCCCCCGGAGCCAAAGGCCTCGCGGATCAGCGCGCCCGCCTCGGCGTCGAAATAGCCCGGCAATACCTCCGGCTGCATCTCCACGACAGTAACGCCAGCGCCGGCCTCGGCAAAGTTCTCCGCGGCATGCATGCCGATCAGTCCCGCCCCCAGCACCACTGCCTGCCGTGCTGCCGGCAATGCCTGGCGCAGCTTCAGCGCATCGTCCAGCGTGCGCAGCACGTGGAAGGGGACATCCTGCAAGCCGTCAATGGCTGGCAACACCGGCGTCGCGCCCGTGGCGAGCAGCAGCTTCGCGTAAGTCACTTCCTCGCCGTGAGCGAGCCGGGCGAGATTGCGCTCCGGCGCGATGCCGGTCAGCTCGCTGCCGGGCCGGTAGTTCACGCCGTGCCGGCGAAAGTAGTCGCCGTCGCGCAGGAAGATGCCCCCGGCATCCGCCCGCCCCGAGACGATGTAGGGCAGTACGGTCGGCGAATAGGGCAGGTTGTCGTCCTTGCCAACGACGGTGAGATCGTGGTCGGCGTCTACCAGTCGGATGGCATGGAGCGCAGCCAGCGCCGCGTGGCTGGCGCCTACGATCAGGTAATGGGTCTGCTTCATGGCTCAGGTTACTCGCTTTCGTTCAGCCACACGGTACCGCCTGCCGGCGCACCCTTGACCAGCGCCGCCGTGGACTCGATCACGCGCAGAAAGTGCTCCACCGTCAGATCGGCACCGGCCAAGCCGCCGATGAAGCTGGTCGCCGGGACGTAGCGCTTGACATGGGCCAGCGCACCGAGCGTGTCCTGGTAGAGCGGACCACTGTTCCAGCCGAAACTCACCGAGCGGTCCACGACGCCGACCGCTTTGACCTCAGCCAGTACCGCCGCCACGGCGGCGACCGGGAACGGACGATAGGTCTTGATCTTCACCAGGCCGACCCGGGCGCCGCATTCGCGCGCCTCGTCCACCGCGTCCTTTGCGGCGCCGGTCATGCTGCCGATCGTCATGATGGCGTACTCGGCGCCGTCCATACGGTACGCTTCGATGAGCGGTGCGTGGCAGCGGCCGATGCACTCGCCCCAGTCCTGGTGCGCTTCGTCGATAACGCGCAGGGCATTCTGCATGCCGCGGCACTGCCCTCGTCGATAGCGCACGAACATCGCCGGCCCGGCGCCGCTGGCACCGCCGGTGAGCGGGTCCACCGCCATCGGCCGATCGGGATCGAGCGCCGCATGCCAGTTCACGTTCTTCTCGCCCAGGAAGGCATCCACCGCATCCTGCTCCGGCAGTTCCACCCGGGCGGCGCCATAGGAAAGGTAATTCCCGTCGTGGCAGACATTCACCGGCAGCATGACATCCGGATGCTCGGCAACGCGGTAGGCCATAATCACCGTGTCGAGTACCTCCTGGACCGTCTCGCAGTACATCTGGATCCAGCCCACCTCACGCACGCTCATGGCGTCCTGGTGGCCGCCCCAGACGCTTTGCGGCGTGAGCGTGTCGCGCGTGACGATGGACATGACCATGGGCAGGCGCAGGCCGGGTGTGCGCAGGTACGGCTCGAACATGAAGGCGAGCCCCGGCCCGCAACTTGCCGTGTACGTGCGCGCGCCCGCCAGCGCACCGCCCTGGAGCACGGACAGCACGCTGTGCTCGCCTTCGACGTCCACCAATTCGGCGTCGAGTTTGCCGTCGGCGATGAACCTTGCCACGTACTCCACCAGCGATGACTGGGGTGTGATGGGGTAGACGGCCACCATGTCCACGCGCGCCAGGACCACCCCCCACGCCGCTGCCTCGTTGCCGTCGCAGACGATGACGCGCGGCTTGTGCTTGAGGACCGCGCTCATGCTGCTTCCTCGATCATGGTGATCGCCCGCTGCGGGCACTCTTTCGCGCAGATGCCGCAGCCCTTGCAGNNCAGATGCCGCAGCCCTTGCAGGTAGCGAGATTGATGTCGAACCAGGCCGGCTTCTCGACGATGCATTGCACGGGGCAGTACAGCCAGCACACGGCGCACTTGACGCATTTGTCGCGATCCACGGCCGGACGCATGCTGCGCCAGTCGCCGGGCAGCATCGGACTGGGCCGCGTCGCGATGGGGCACAGGTCATTGGGAATCGTCGACTGGTCGAAAAAAGGCTTCGACTGCTGCTTCATGCCGCCGCCCTCCTCTCGATCAAGTGCACCGTCGTCTCGTCGAAGCCGCGCTGCAGCGCTTCCACGATCTGTGCCAGGCCGGCGTCGCGGAAGTCCGATTCTTGCAGAGCAACCCGCAGCGCATCGAGGGAC
>JRYJ01016105.1_pt1 | contig 10611 bp, 20 predicted proteins | sample 235371 | NCBI WGS metagenome assembly JRYJ01 (sample SAMN03074219, study PRJNA261477) | activated sludge metagenome | biome: Wastewater Treatment Plant; feature: Wastewater; material: Activated sludge; isolation source: activated biomass of a wastewater treatment plant treating hydrocarbon... ... | reverse complement strand
GGATTGAGCGACGAACTTATCCAGCGGCTCGCGGCCGCGAGTTTCCGCGCCGTGCTCGCAGGGCGGGTGAGCGCGCCCGAAGCCCGAGCGACTCTGGAGGCCATTCTTGCTGAAATCCTCGACACCCCGGAAGGGTGGGAGTGGAGGCTGGCGCCGAAGACCTACGACCGGGTGACAGTGAACTAGTCGACGCCACCTTGGCCGACCTGATAAATCAGGCCGCATGGCCACCCTCTTTGCTGCCCTTCGCACTGTCGCCGGCCTCTCCCTCGAGGCCGCCGCGGCATACCTGAAGGTCCGGCCCGGCACCGTGACGGATTGGAACTCCGGCCGTCGGATGCCCCCGCCGGATATCGTCTGGACGCTTCGCGATCTGATCTACAAGCAGCAACTGATCGCCAAGCGGCTGGTGGAGCGGGTGCCCTTCGAAGAGATCGAGGACCATCTCCGGGAGAACGACGCCGAGGCGCAGGAAGATGGTTTCCCGACCGCATTGTCGGCGAACATCCCCATAGCGCTGGCGTGGGTGGAGTGGTCTATCCGCCGGGCTGGAACGACGTACGGGAAGCCCGTCGCTAACGACGAATAGGGCCCCTCACTAGGAGGGGCCCGTTGAGCCGAGATCATCTTGCCACAGGGGATCAAGCTCACCCGGACGCTACCGCACGTAGCCCGTAGTCGTCAAGCCTCGACATTTCGGCAACTTCCGCCTACACTCGCCTCCGAGAGGAAGAGGAGCCGAGACTCGTGGGCATTCAGCAGTCGGAGAAGGCGCGTCGCCGCTACAAGGACGCGTTGAACACGCTGGTCAGCGCGAAACGCGAGTTCCTTGACACATTGCCGCCGCGCCTCGCGGACCTCGCGGAAGTGGCGAACTGGTCAGAAGCCAGGGCATTAGGGCACCGCTTTCCGGCGGCGCAACTGCAAGACTGCCTCGCGGCCGCATCTGAGTACCCAAACCCGGTCCCGCCAACGCTCGCCGCGGCGGTCATGACGGCCGCAGCCGCCGACGCCATCAACCCCGGCCACTACAAGAGCCATCCCTCCGGGATCGAGTGCATCCAGATCACGGAGCACATGAACTTCAATCTCGGCAACGCCGTCAAATATTTGTGGCGTTGCGACGAGAAGGGCGACCCGATCGAGAACCTGCGCAAGTCGCGCTGGTACATCGACCGCGAGCTGAAGCGCCGGGGCGCCGCATGAGCGAGATGGTCGACCGCGTGGGGTGTGCAATCCTAGGCGCGCTACCAGACGAGGGCATCGCCAGCGATGCAGAGCTGGACGCCGTCGCCCGCGCCGCCATTGAGGCCATGCGGGAGCCGACCCGAGAAATGCGCTCCCGCGGCTACGTCGCGATCTGCGAGGAGTTCCACATCGACCGGAGCGGAGACGTGGTCCTCGAGGGCTCGGACCTGGCCGCATGGCGCGCCATGATCGACGCCGCCCTGGGGCAAGCCGCGTGAGCGAGAGCCCCAATCCCCCTGCCCGTCTGCCCGTCAAACCGCAGTGGTTCTGCGGGCAGCACGGGCAGACCAATTCGGTGCTCGGCCTCCGCAACCGGGCCTACTGCCTCGACTGCGTGATCGAGGTGGTCGAGCGCGCCGTCCATCCCGCCTTCAGAACAACGGACTTCGTACCCCAATGATCGAAGGATCCAAGCCCGCAACCCAGTCGGTCACCCTCTGGGGCGCCCTGGTCGGCTATGCGACGGTGAAAGCAGCGCCGCTGCTCTCACAGTTCGGCATCACCGACCCGCAGCTCCAGAACCAGATCATCTGCCAGGTGCTGGAGGTGGCGTTCCTGCTGGTGGCCGTCGGCCGCGCCAACGTCACCAAGACCCTGCGCGGGGGCCTACGGTGATCGAGGCCCTCATCATCTACTGGGCAAGGGTGCTCTCCGGGTCGGTGATCAGCATTTCCGGCCTGCTGATCTGGGCCAAGTGGTCCGTCGCGAGGGCGCTGCGATGAGCAGCGCCAACGATCACCACCTCAACTGCGACTGGCAGTTCGAGCAGTACGAGCACGAGTGCAACTGCGGCGCGGCTGTCTTGCGCCAGCCGAGATGCCTGAAGTGCAACCTCGCCGCGTCTTCGTTGCTCCACCGATTCTGTACGCACGCCGACTGCCCTGTGCGCGCGGCGTTAGCCGCCCGGAAGGCGCTGCGATGACCCAGCTCTCCGAGCACTTCACCCTGCGCGAGATGACGCGGTCGGACACGGCTGTCCGCAAGCGCATCGACAACACCCCGTCAGAGCAGGTGGTGCTGAACCTGAAGCGCCTCTGCGCGAACGTGCTGGAGCCGATCCGCGGGAAGTTCGGCCCGGTCATGGTCACCAGCGGCTACCGGTCCCCGAAGCTCAATGTCGCCATCGGAGGGTCGAAGACCAGCCAGCACTGCGTGGGAGAGGCGGCGGACATCGAGTGCGCGGCCGTCGACAACGTCGCGCTGGCGACCTGGATCCGCGACCACCTGTGGTTCGACCAGCTCATCCTGGAGTTCGCCACGCCGGGCGATCCGCGCTCCGGCTGGGTCCACGTCTCGTTCCGCGGCTCCCAGAACCGCGGCGAGGTGCTCACCGCCCAGAAGCGGGGAAGAAAGACCGTCTACCTGAAAGGGATTGTCCCATGAAGCGTCCCCTGTTGGCGGCCGGCGCCGCCCTGCTGCTCACCGCCTGCAACACCACCGGCGGCCTGGTCGAGCGCGTCAACAAGATCTCGGCCATGAACCCCCACTGCAAGAAGGACATCACGCTCACCGCGCAGATCGGGCCGATGAACCCGGCCAGCGGGGCGTACCTGAACGTGCGGGTCTACGACTGCCTCCAGACCGACCCGAACACGGTCGGCGCTTCGACCGAGCCCGCCGCGCCTGACCTCTCCTCGCTCGTGCCGCCGATGGCCGCGGAGCTGACGGAGTGACCTCCGCCCGCATCACCGGCACGTTCCAGGTGGAGGAAGTGCCCGGCAAGAGCCGGTCAGGCAGGCAGTGCGTGCGCCTGCTCCAGCCGCTGGAGTACCGGGTCGGCAGCGCCAACAGCGCAGAGGTGATTACGGTCCCGCGCGGGTTTGAGACCGACTTCGCCTCGATTCCGTGGGGCATCCGAAACCTGTTCCCGCCGATGGGCCCTTGGTCCCGGCCGGCCATAGTGCACGATTTTCTTTACGCCACCCGTGGGACGGGAATGTTGGACCCGGGGAACTCTCCCCTGCACTGCGGGATCACCCGCTCGTTCCCTTACGAGCGTTGGGAAGCGGACCTGATCTTCCGCGAGGCCATGCCGGTGGTCGACCCGCCGGTCCCCGCCTGGCGCAGGGCCATCATGTACCGAGCAGTGCGGTTGGGGGGTTGGTCCGGGTGGGGCTCTTTGGGTGCCCGCGGCCGGGGGGCCATGGCGAGACACCTACCGCGTACCGAGCTTATCCTCCGGGAGAACGGCCTATGGGCCATCCTCGAGCGTACTGGAAGCAAGGTCAACGTCGTCGAGACAGGGCACGTCGACCAGGCTCTCGCCGCGACGGATCTCGAATCCTGGCGGACATCTGGGCGGCTATCCTCGACTTCACAGGCCTGGATCAAAGCGGCCGGTCACCTCCGCGATAACGTCGCCACCACCAGCATCGGCCTGCTCACCGCGCCGCGCAGGTGCTGCGGGGTGTGGTGGGCGTAGTGGCGCTCGACGGTCGCCATGGAGTCATGCAGCACGCCGGCGATCTCGAACAGCGGCACGCCGTCCTGCGCCGCCCAGGTGGCGAACGTATGCCTGAGCACATGGGGTGAGACATCTTCCAGCCCGGCCCGCTTCACGGCGGCCCGGAAGGAGTGGAAGGGCTGCGTGGGCTTGTCCAGGAAGAAATCGGTCGTCCGCTCGGCGTACGCCCGGCGCAGGATCGGCATCAGCTCGGCGGCGATCGGCACCCAACCCCTGCGCTTCTTCGTGAGCCGCCGGCCGGGCTGCTGGAAGTTGATCAGCCCCTGCTCGAGCAGGATGCGGTCCCACGTCAGACTGATCACCGGCTCCTTACGGGAGGCCGTATAGAGCATCATGGCGATGTACCGGTAGACCCGGGGCAGCTTGTCGGCCGGCTCGCCGCTATGGAGCTGGGGCTCCCGGGCCGCGGCGAGAAGCGCGGCTGCCTCTTGCCGGGTCAGCCAGCGGTCGCGAGGCGGCGGAGCCGGGGGCAACTCGATGACGGGCCGGTCGGCAGGGGTGAGCAGCGACGTGCCGTCGGCCGCCCGGAACGACTTCTTCTCGATGCAGTGGTTGATCGCGGTCGCGAACATCCCGAGCTCGCGCCGGACGGTCGCTTCGCGGGCCTTGGCGCCGCCGCGGATCCGGCCCTCGGCGTCGGTGAACGAGATCGCCCCCAGCTCGCGCAGGAGCGTGTAGCGGCGGATGTCGTCGCGCTCCACTTCGCTGACGGTCATCTCGCCGAAGTGCGCCGCCAGATGCCCGAAGGTGATCATCTGCGAGCCCGGCGCCATGACGTCGGTCCTGTCGGCCAGGTAGGCGTCGAAGACCATCTTGCAGGTGATGGTCGACTTGGGCGCGTTCACCGCTTGATCGAGCGAGATAATGAACTCAGCGAAGACGCGCTGAGCTTTGCGGTAATCGCTCTCGCCCGTGCTCTTGCGCTTGGAGCGGCCCCTCTCGGTCCACCGAATCTCGTAGTAGCCAAACTCGTTGCGATCGTCGGAGAGGTAGGGCCCCGGGTTGTGTTTCGGCATTGCTGTCTCCTGATGTAGCGTTCCAGCTCGTCTTCGGCGATCAGCACCGGCCGGCCAGGGATGTAGGCCAGCAACCCCTGCTCTCGCAGACGCTGGACCGTCTTGACCGACTTCTGAAGGCGAGCGGCGACTTGTTCCTGGGTGAGCAGGGTCGTGGTCACTTGGCCGGGTCTTTGATGTTTGCTTCAACCCATTGGCGCATCCGCGCCCAGCGCTGTTCGGGCGTTTCGCCCCAGGAACCCTCGTCGTTCTCGAACTCGATCTCTCGAACGAGGGGCTCGGCGATGCCGAACGCAACCGCCACATCGATGTAGTCGTAGGGGTCGAGTTCTTGCATATCGAGGCCGCGCTTTGCGCCGACGCTTCCAAGCGTACAGACACCGCAATCACTCTGAAGGTCGTGAGCGATCAGCCGCTTCTCTGGCATTGCGTCGAGCGCGTCGCGAAGCTCGCGCAGGAACGCCTGACCGCGCTTCCCGCGGATCGCGCTGGCGACGGCGCCGCGCCACCTGATGTGCGACCAGTTATCGAAGATGTCATCGGTGTAGCAAGCTCGGCCCATGGTAGGCGTCTCCTGATCCAATCTACCGGGACATGATGTCGCCCAATCTTAGGAGGTTGTCAACGATTGTTGCTTGCCTCGCCACGACCCTCCGGTTTACAACGGTGGCGCTCCAGACGTGGTTCGCCCCGCGAACCGGCTGGGCTCGCGGGGCGAAAATGACCGAATGAGCGACCTGTTCCCGTTCCAGGTCGAGGGCGCGCACTGGCTGGCGGGCCGCAAATTCGCAATGCTGGGCGACCAGCCGCGGGTCGGAAAGACGCCACAGGCGATCGTCGGCGCCGTGCTCGCCAGGGCCTCCCGGGTCGGGATCGTGTGCCCGGCTATCGCGATTGGTGTGTGGGAGAAGGCGCTCGAGGACTGGTCCCTGGGCCTCTTCGACTACTCCATCCAGTCCTACGACGGCGCCAGCCAGAAGGGCCTGGCCTGGGGGTGCGACACCTACATCTTCGACGAAGCGCACCGGCTGGGCCACATCGAGAGCCAGCGCACGCAGAATCTGTTGGGCCTCAAGTCCCCTGCCCGATCAGCGCAGCGGGTGTGGGCGCTCTCGGGATCCTTCGCCCCGAATCATGCAGGGGAGCTCTTCCCCTGGCTGCGCTTCGCCGGCCTGTTCGAGGGCGGCTACATCGACTTCCTGAAGCGGTTCACGCGCTGGAAGCTGGAGCAGGTGGGCCGGCGGACGCGGGTGCCGAAGATCTACGGCAACAACAAGCACGCCATGCCGGCGCTGCGGGAGCTCCTCTCCCCGATCTTCCTGCGACGCACCCGCCGCCAGGTCTACCCGGGCCAGGCCTTGCCGATCTGGAGCGACATTTTGCTTGCGACAAATGTTGCCCACAATCGCTTATCTGTTGACAAAACCATAATTGTCGCCGACGCTCTGCCACGAGACGAAAGCGAGCACATCGCCACGGCGCGGCGGCTCGCGGGGGAAATCAAGGCGGGACCTTTGGGCGACCATCTGGCGCAAGAACTGTCTTCTATGGGCGACAAGATCGCTGTCTACGGATGGCACTCGTCGGTCATGGACATCCTGCACGCCAAGCTCGCTCCGTTCGGGCTGGTGCGGATCGACGGGAGCACGCCGGCCGCCAAGCGGACGCAGGCGGTGAAGGCCTTCCGCGAGGATCCGGCTGTCCGCGTGGTGCTGGGTCAGACCATCGCCGCGGGCGAAGCGGTCGATCTATCGGCGGCAAAGCGGCTCGTCCTGGCAGAGCTTGCCTGGAGTGAAGGCGCGAACGCGCAGGTGACTGCCCGCATGGGCGGCCCGAACCAGCAAGGGCAGACCTTCATCCAGACCACCACCCTGAAGGGGTCGATCGACGAGGCGGTGAACGCCGTCCTCGCCCGGAAGACCCGCGCCATCGAAGAGATTTACGGAGAGGTTGCATGAGCGCGATCGGACCTGGCGATTGGGTCGAGTGCATAGAGGCGGATGCCCCCTACACCGCGGTCAGCGCGCTCTACTGCGTGGAGGCGGTGGAGCCGGCGGACGTTTATGGCGAGTGCGATCACGGCCCGCAGTGCCAGGAGCCTGCGCTCCAGTTGCAGGGCTTGCGGCCCGTGCGGTTCCCGGCCTTCTGCGCCGGAAGCTTCCGGCCGATCTACCGCCCGTCCCAGTCCAACCTGCTCGAGCAGTTGAAGACTGAGCCGGCCGATCTGGAGCCGGCCTGATGCACCAGCAACGCCTCACCGAGGCCGACGCCAAGACCAAGGTCTGCCGCATCGCCGGCCAGAAGCCGGACGCCACCTGCGTCGCCGGGCAGTGCATGCACTGGCTGTGGGAGGGCGAGCCCGAGAAGCCCTACAGCACGGCCGAGTTCGTGAAGGAGCTACGCGCGCAGGAGCTGAAGGGCCTGGACAGGGCGCTGGCCCAGGCCGCCGCGCTGAAGAAGTTCAAGGACCGCGCGCAGAGCACCCGGAAGGGCTGCTGCGGGCTGGTCAACCACATCCCGCACAAGGAGGCCTGATGCCCCAATTCCAGCTCACCATCATCGGCACGGACCAGGAGGATCTCGAGCGAGGCGTGCTCGAAGCGGCCGCCTGGTTTCGAACGACGTCGCCAGTCGCAGTCGCCACCGGAGACGCCCCCTCCCCCGCCACCCCCGCCGCCGAAGAAGAAACGCCGGCGCCGCGTCCTCGGGGTCGGCCAAGAAAAGCGGTACAGCCGGTACATCCCGCCGCACATCCGGAGGCTGCTGGCGGAGTACCCGGTGATGACGCCGGCGGAAGTGGAGAAGTTCACGCCGCGGCTGATGCGGCCGCCGAAGCCGAAGACCCCACGGCCGCCGAAGAAGCAGAAGCGCCGGGTGGTGACGCCGGAGATGATCTCGGCGGTGCTGGAGCGGAGGGCGCCGGATCACTGGACGCGGAAAATCCCGCTGCCGGACCAGGAGACGTGGGCGCGGATCGCGCTGACGAGGAAGTAGCCGAAGTCACCATCGAGGACATCAAGGCGGCCGCCGCCGCGGCGATCTCCAAGAAGGGCTTCCAGGACGTGAAGAAGGTCTTCGACCAGCACGACGTCCAGAAGCCGGGGAACACGCCGCCGGATAAGCGCGCGGCGGTCCTGGCCTCGCTGAAGGAGCTCGCGGCATGATCGACCTGGTCCTCACCGCTATGGGCGCGATGTTCGCGCTGGCCGGCTGGTTCATGGGCTGCGTCGCCGGCATCCGCATCGCCGAGGAACCCGGCGCCTCCACAACCACGAGGGATAGCTGGGTCAGCTTCGGCCTCGTTGTCGTGGGCATTGTGTTGCTGGGAGTNNGCGCGGTTCAGGCCGAGCGCTGGCGCGGCAGTTCGGCGTCTCCGAGACCACGATCAGCGCGATCAAGAGCGGAAAGTTGTGGGCCCATGTCTGAACACGAGAACCGCGCGCACTCCAAGCTGGGCGCCTCGATCGCCCACCGGTGGATGAATTGCTACGGCAGCGTAGCACTCTGTTCCGGGAGGGAGGACCAGCAGACCGTCTATGCGGCGCAAGGAACTGCGGCGCATGAACTGTCGGAATGGTGCCTCCGACAGGAGAAGGACGCCGAGGACTTCCTGGACGAAGAGATCGTCGTCGGGAACCACGTCTTCACCGTCGACCAAGAGATGGCCGACGCGGTGCAGACCTACGTCGATTACGTGCGCTCGGTCTACGACCGGGAGGCCGGAGACCTCTTACTTGTAGAACACAGATTTGATCTGAGCCATGTGGCCGGGGGGATGTTCGGCACCGGCGACGCCGGCGTCTACAACGTCCGCACCAAGACCTTGCGCACGATCGACTACAAGCACGGCAAGGGCCACGCGGTGGAGCCGGTGGGCAACCCGCAGCTCGCCTACTACGGGCTGGGGATGATCGCCGTCCCCTCGCTGGTCGGCATCCAGATCGACAAGGTGGTCCTGGCGATCGTGCAGCCCAGAGCGCCACATCGCGACGGGCCGATTCGGGAATGGGAGACGGACCCCGTCCACCTGCTCGACTTCCAGGCGGACCTGGCCGAAGCCGCCGCCCGCACCCAGGAGCCCGACGCGCCCCGCGTCCCCGGCGACTGGTGCAACTTCTGCCCGGCCGCCGGCATCTGCCCGGAGCTCCGGGAAGTCGCCCTGCTGAAGGCCCAGGCCGAGTTCGCCGACGTCGTCGCCCCGGACCTGACCGAGCAGGAGCTATCCGATCTGCTCGAGAAAGCCGACCTGGTGGAGTGCGGGATCAAGGCCATCCGCGCCGAGGCGTTCGCCCGGGCCAACGGCGGGGCGAAGATCCCCGGCTGGAAGCTGGTGCCGAAGCGGGCGGTGCGGAAGTGGAAGGACGAAGGGACCGTCGTGGCTACCCTGATCGTCGACCACGACGTCAGCTCGGACGACCTGTGGAACCGGCAGCTGAAGTCCCCGGCCCAGGTCGAGAAGCTGCTGGGCAAGGCCGGCAAGGACGCCCTGGCCGATCTGGTGATCAAGGAATCCAGCGGAAACACCCTCGCGCGTGACACGGATCCGCGCGCCGAAGCCCGGCCGACGCGCAGCGCGGCTCACGATTTCGATCCGGTCTAAGGAGACGACCATTGGACTACTACGGAAGCAAAGCGGGCGTCACGCTGGCTAGAGCCAACGAAGCGCCCACGGACTACTTCGAAACGCCGCACACCACCAAGCGCACCACCATCTTCGATCAGATCGCTGGCGGGCTCGACACTCTGGCGACCCTGCTCGGCGACATCGACTCGAACTGCTACGAGACGCGCATGCGGCTGCTCGGNNGTCGGCGGAAGCCGTCCCGCAGCCGCCGGAGCCCAGCAGCCAGGCGGAGCGCGTCCTCCGGCGGATCAGCTTCCTGATCGAGCACGCCGGCAACATCCGCGACAACGCTCGCGTCCTGAACAGCGAACTCTGACGATGGCGGACATCGGCCACAACAGCGGCGACAGCATCCTGGACCAGCACGCCCACAAGCGACTACACGGGACGCAGCCGCTTGGTGAGGCCTCGCACAACGCGAAGCTCACCACGTCTGACGTCGTGGAAGCTCGCAAGGCGTGGCAGCCCGGCAGGCACGGCTTCGGCACCCACGTCCTGGCGAAGCGATACGGCGTCTCACAAAGACACATGCACGACGTTCTGACCGGCCGACGTTGGGGGCGCCTCCCCGGCGCTCGGCCTTAGAGTTCAACCAAGAGGACCCCATGACCGAACAGACCACCCTCCTCACCCCCGAGTGCATGCTCGGGCACTTCCCGAAGATCTTCGAGCAGGGCCTGCCCGACGATCGCGGCAACAAGTTCTACGAGACCGATCTGCTGTTCTCCCCGGAGGCGCAGAAGACGGCCGAGTACGCCCGCCTGAAGCAGGCCATGGCCGATTGCGCCAAGGCCGAATGGAAGGACAAGGTCCCGTCGGGGCTGCGCTCCGCCATCCGGCCGGCCGGCGAGAAGCGCCGCGAGAAGGACAACACCCAATACTACCCGGACGACCAGTACGCCGGCTGGACCATGATGCGGGTGAAGTCGAAGANNGGCGAACCGCTCGCCGGCGGCTCCCGGACCCGGGCGGCCGACGACTTCGAACCGGTCGGAGACGCGTCCGGGGCTGACGTCGACAGCATGTTTGCTGACTGAAATGTTGCCGGGTGTTGCTCTTGTGGCGACATCCGGCGGCCCTCTGGGGAAACGAGATGCCGATCGGGCTTAACGACATCACCGAGAACGACGTCCTCACCTGGGAGCTGACGCTGGCCAAGGAGGGCACGCTGCCGCCGCGGGTGCAGGAATTGCTGTTGCGGGGTCTGCGAGACCTCCTCCAGGCCGACGACGATATCGAGAGCGCCTACGAGGCTGGGG
>JRYJ01003181.1_pt1 | contig 10617 bp, 14 predicted proteins | sample 235371 | NCBI WGS metagenome assembly JRYJ01 (sample SAMN03074219, study PRJNA261477) | activated sludge metagenome | biome: Wastewater Treatment Plant; feature: Wastewater; material: Activated sludge; isolation source: activated biomass of a wastewater treatment plant treating hydrocarbon... ... | reverse complement strand
AGTGAACTTCTGTGCCGCTTGGTGACCTCAGGCGGCGTAGACCTGAGGAGAGGAACGTATGGGGGCGGGAGTGGTCCCAGGCAGCATGCCGCATTGCATGGCGACCGAACGCAGCGCTTCTTCGCTCAATCCATGGTCCTTCGAAAGAAGGCGGCAGCCGGCTTCCTTCGAGCGGAAACGTCGGAGCTGCTCTTTAAAATACTTGATGAGCGGGAGCAGCAGGGGATCTGTCGGTTGAAAGGCTGCAGGGCTCGGGTGCCGCAGCATCGGATGGTGCGCGTCCGGATCGCCGGCAAGTAGGGACAAGTCCTCATCGGATAACGTGAGGAGCCACTCGGAGATGGCCTTGGAGTCTTCCTCGCTGAGGGAGCGCGGAGACACCTCAAGGATCCGGCCGGCCGCTGCCCACAAGGCCATACGCGACTCGGTATGGTCGGCGCCCCGGAGGGCCAGGTCGATCAGCTTCTTCCGGAGGGGATGGCTGGTCAGGAAAAGGTCGAATGCAGGCTTGTGCATGCGGTCGCCGAGATCGGCGAGGTCTTGCGACGTGTTGGCAAGGAGGTCGGCGAGCTCCTCTTCTTGGAGGTCGAGCTCTTTGAGGCAGTCTTCACTGCGTTCAGAGTCCGTCGGAAAGCTATCGGGATCCACATCGAAACTCTCGTCACTGACGTCCTCTCCGGGCGAGGGGAATGTGGCTTCCAGTTCTCCNNTGAGCTGGTCGGGCGCGGCATAGTAGTCGTACCGTCCGCAGAGCAGGCACCGGCTGTGGTCGGGCCCGTCTAGAATATAGGAGGAGGCTTTGGGCGCGTGGCACTTGGGGCAGGTCTCTGAGGGGGATTGGCTAACTGCGACTGCTCCAGCCTCAGAGGTGGTCGTCGCAATTGGAGGCAGATGTTTCCCCTGACAGCCCGGGCACAGCCTGTAGCCGGTTCTCGTGTGGTTCCGGGCTTTCGCCTCTTCGAGGGAGAGGACGCCAGCGATGCCGCAGAGGAAGTAGACACGATGAGCATCGAGGAGAAGCACTCGCCGGCCGTTGGGGAGCACAGCGAATCGGGGCGCGCCGGCCCTCTGTGAGCGTTTGATGATCAGCGGGAACTCCGGTTTGGGATCCTCGTCCGCGAACCGGGTCTCCCCCGACAGCCGGCGTTCCTGGTCTCGGCGTGCCCATTGCTCCAGATGGGCGGCATGCAATGCGACGAGGAAGGTGACCACGACTTCTTCGTTGTCACTCGGGAGCAACACATAGCGGTCGTAGAGAGGGGGAAGGGTGTCTTCCGAATCGAAGGCTGGCTCGGCAATGAGCTCTGGCGGGTACAAGTCTGCAAGGCACGTTGCACATTCCATAGGATGCTCCTCCAACAGAGTTGATCAGTCACACAATACGGTCAGGCAGATCAGTCACGCTTGACGCGTCAAGCCGCAGCCGACTCGACAGGTTCAGCCGGTTTCGGTTGCTTGGCTTTGGGTCCGAGGATCAGCAATCGCGGATCGATGACGATCACGGTGACAGCCTTATGCCGGACTCCCTCCTTTATATAGGTCCGGATCTGGGGATTCCCGGTCAGTTTCACGTGCTGCCCTTTCTCCAGCGTGTTGGCTAGCTTCTCCGATGCACCGAGGACCTTGATGTCCCAGTATTCCGGGTCGTCGGCCTTGGCATAAAACCCGTTGGAGTGCACCGCGATCGAAAACTCAAGGGAGGATCCTTCCTGGTGCTGGAACAATTCGGGCTTATGCGTGATGCGACCGGAAAGCGTCAGAATCTTGATGTCCTGCTCAGCCATGGCAACCTCCTTCAACAAAGATAAAGATCATGGACGCACACACATGTCAGGCAGGCTGGAGCACTGCCCGCTTGCGGGCCATCCGAGAATTGTCTCGTTCACAAAGGAGGATCTATTGTTCGAGTGGCTGAGGCGCGGGAGAGGGCGCGGGCAAGGGCCGCTGCAACACACGCAGGTGCAACTTGTTGAAGAACGCACGGGCTTGATCGACCGACCAGGCAGCGCGCACTTCTGCTTCGATCTTGGGATCTGGGTTCGCGGGGGCGAATCGGACAATCACAGCCTCAGCCCCCGCCATGAAGCCGCCTTGGAGCAGAGCTTCCGGCGCGACCTTGCCGGCCATGATGTCCTCGATGATGATACCCGGATGCTGGCCGTCGGATCGTTCCGGGTAGAAGGTTCCGCACAGTTCCCCCATCCGTTGCCAGTGCGACTCATCGATCGTCCAGCAGTTGATCGCCCCGCCTGTCGGCGCATCGAACATGTGCCAGGAGCTGTTACCCTTGGCGATATCGTGCTCGCGGCAAAACTCGTGGATGCGGGTCCAATCGAATAAACCGAGAATAGCGATCCAAGGACGGCTGTCGTTCATAGCGGCTCCTAATGGTAGCGGGGGATAAGGCTTACTGTTGGCGTTGATGCTACTCGATCGGAGCGCGAAGGGCAGACAAGCTGCTTCCAACCATGCTGTCCGTATCGCGGGAAGTGGAACCGGGGCAATCAGGCGGATACGCCGGTCGAAGCGTTCGCTTTAAAATCCCGCTGTTCAATCGGATCGGAGGAGACTGTTCGAAATTTGTAGAGTGACAAGACAGGGAAGCAGGTCGGTGCCGGTATGATTGTAGGCGAGACCACGGGCACGGGGCGAGAGGAAATGGAGAGAACCAGCGTATCAACAAGGGTAGTGACGGCTCCTCATGGCTTCCAGCTGGTCACTGTCGAAATAGCGATGCACCGGTCATCGAGGTGTGTCGATCGCTCCGCCGACGCTTAAAAATACCAGGCCAGGCCGCCCATCACAAAGCGGGGAGTGCCCGGCACGCTGTGGATATCATTGACGCCAGCTGGCTCGGACTTCAGCCGGGACTCGAAGAAGAAGATCCCCGACTCCCACTTTGTGTTGAGGAGATTTTGAATGCTCAGGAAAGCCTCCAGCCGCCCGCGTCGTAGCGGAATTGGAAGCTGATATCGTTCGATCAGGTCAAAGACGGTCCAAGAGGGGGCTTTCACGTTGCGGTCCTCGATCAGCGGCCGGACGCCCAGGTGAGTCATTTGCAACTGCGAGGATAGGCCTTCCGGCCAGCGGAGCAACACCGCGGCATAGCCTGTGTATTGAGGAGCCAAGGGGACCGCTTGGCCCGTCTCGCGGAACGCGGCATGGGTCCAGGTGAAGCTCCCGTTGAAGTGCAAAGGTCCGATGACCTTCCCCTTGCCCCCGATCTCCAATCCATATCTCCGCGTAGGTCCACGCGCTTCGGTCGTGCCGTCATCACCGACAAATACCAATTCGGACTGGAGGTCTAGCGCCCACAGGGTTGTGATAAATTCGAACTCGTCCCATGGCTTGGTCCGCAATCCGACTTCATAACTCTTGGCCCGTGCGAGCGGCACGCCCCCGTTGGTAACGACCGACCGTGCATCATTACTGTGATAGCCCTCGCCGTAATTCACGAAGAATTCAGTATTGAACCAGGGACCCAGGATCAGATTAGCCTTGGGGAGGAGTAGCGCCGAGTCCTTCCGGCCAGCTGGCTGCAGGGCGCAGGCGGGGCACCGGTTACGCACGTCAAAGGTGAAGAACTCCGCTCTCGTCCCTCCAGCGAGTCGCATCCACGGGGTCGGTTGAAACTCCAGTTTGAGGTACGGGGAATAGGAAGCCTCCAGAATGTCGCTGTTCACGGTTGTATCCAGTGGCGCCCGCCGCACCTGGGTGCCAAGCCTATTGTGGATATTATCAACACGGCTCTGGACACCTAGGGTGGCCAAGGCGGCTATCCCCAACAGCTCGCCGCCCTGCTGCCACCCTACGTCGCCTCCGTACAGAATGCGCCGGTCTGCTTGAATGATGCCGTCTCCGTTGACCGGATCGTTCAAGAACAAGGTGAAATTCGAGAAGAGGTCTTCTCGGTAGTACTGGGCGTACAGTTTCGCGAACGCCTTCCCGCCTGTTGTTGTGTCGTAGTGGTAGTTCAACCGGCCCGTGGCCCTCGTCGTGTTTCCCCCTTCAGACGGATCAATGGAACCGAAACGATCGAGAGATCCATCCTGTACCGCTCGGAGCGGTATCTGGCCCGATGCGTTCCACCGAGACTGGTGGAAGGTTCCTGTGAGGCTCAATTCCGACCGCGAAGTGAGATTGAACGTCGCCTTGCCCAGGCTATTGATCCGGAAATATCGGTTAGGGTTTACAAAAGGTCCGTCGGTGAAGTATCCCTCGACTGCAAATAATGTACGCACCTTGGCCTTGGTCGGGGACAGCATCAGCAGATGGCGCTGCGTATCGAACATCCCACCAGACAGTTGGACGATCCCCTCCTTGACGATCTCCCGGGTCTTGAAGTCCACGGCGCCAGCCGTATCGAAATCGCCGAACTGGGCGTGGTACGCGCCTTTGTAGACGTCGATGCCCTCAATCGTCTCCGGGATGATGAAGTTCAGATCGGTATAGCCCTGTCCCGCGGGGTGGCTGCGGAGGTTGATCGGCATCCCGTCCGTGAAGAACGCGATGTCGGTGCCGTGGTCGGCGGCGAAGCCGCGAAGAAAATACTCGTCTGCCTTGCCGGCGCCGCCGGTATGCTCCAACGTGATAAAGCCGGGGATCAGCCGCAAGACCTGAGCGGGCCGCACTTGGAGTAGAAGTAGATACTCCTTATCAGGGATGAATTGCTGCGACGACGCGGCTACTGGGCGTTCGCCCCTCACAGTCACTTCTGGAACTTCGATGTCCGGCTCATCCGGGTCATGGGCGCGTGCGGTTTGGTTGAGGCTCAGCGTTGAGAGCATGAAAACGATTACAGCACGTCGGAAGACAGCGGATCTTTTCCACATTGCCCACAATCCCTTTTCGCCCATGGGCTCATGTGGCCCACGAAGGTGGCCAGTGGCTGCAAGCAGCCGGCTCAGACCCTCGTGGTCTGGCTGTTGAGGATGATCAAGAATTCCTCAGGTGAGAACTGAGGACTCCAGGACGAAGTGAACCCGCTGGATGGTACGATGGATCAAGACGTCGAGAGTTCGCCCCTCGGCGCCGACGATTTCCACCTGCCGCTTGTTCAATGGCAGGAGGAGCTTGCGGACTGGCGCCTCAAGGACCACGCTGGCCAGCGCCGGTGTAATTTGCTCGCCGAGCATGGAGCCGGGAAGCACGATGCTTAGGGAACCAAGAATCACGTCAACCTCTCGCACCGCCCGCGTAATCGCCTCTTCCCCGGCAGCCACGCGCGTCGCGCCAGCCCGGTACATCGCCATCGCCGCGGCCTGGTTGGTTCCCAATCCGATGACCTCGTGACCATCTGCATCAAGTCCGCGCAGGCCAGCCACTAACTGGCTACCCAACCCACCGCCACGGCCGTCGATGACACAGAATTTCATGCCTAACTCAATCCCTTCCCAGTCGAGGTCATGGTCAGCTTACCATGCTTCACACCTTTGGTAGCGATCAGCGCATCCGAAACCTTCTTGATCTCGGATCCTTTACCCTTCATGACCAAGACTTCCAAGCAGTGATCGTGATCCAGGTGCACATGCAGGCCGGAGAGGATGAGTTTCTGATAGCCGTGCTGGATGTCAGTAAGCTTTCTAGTCAGATCGCGAACGTGATGGTCATAGACAAACGTGATGGTGCCCACTGTCTCCTTGTTCTCATCCCACTCCTGCCCGACCAGGTTGTCACGGATAAGATCCCGCAGCGCCTCCGACCGATTCGTGTAGTTCCGCCGCTGAATCAAGCGATCGAAGTCATCCAGCAGATGATGATCCAACGATACTCCGAAGCGTACGAGCTTTTTCATCTTGGTTTTGGTGCTACGAATGTAATAATAGTAACACTCCGCAGCATCTTCTAGCAGATTCTAGTGGAGCTGTCAATCACGGTTTGCGAAGACTGAGGTCCCCCATCCGTTGCCAGTGTGATTCGTCGGGGAACAAAGGCTAATGTCAGCGTTGACGCCGTTCGATCTGGGCGCGCAGCCGGGCAATGCGTTCCTCGAAGGATTCCCTCAAGGAGCTGCGCAGGCACTCAGGAGTCTGGGCAAACTCCGCCCATTGGTCGTAGAACAGATCAAACCACGCCTTCTGTGACGCAGGAGAAGGGATTTGGGCGATCAGGCGGAGACATCGATCGAAGCGTTCGCTTGAGAATCCGGCCGCTCGGCCGGAGCGGAGGAGGCTTCCGAGCTGAGATTCGAGGTCGGCTTGGTCGGGAGCGGTTGGATGCATGGACCGAGTATCCTGCTCCTGGCGTTGAATCGTCAAGGGAGGTCAGGGCTTACGAGCGCGCTACAGGCTTTGAAATGGGTCTCTACACGTTCAGGGTGGCCATATCGAAACGAGAGCTGAATGGGTTGATGAACTTCACGCCTTCGAGCAATGAACCATCGCTGAAGTCCTCGCTCAGTACGTTCGGCACGCCCTGTACCTTAGCCGCGGCCCACACCAGGCTATCCCAATATGCCAGACGGTGGCGTTGGTATCCGCGCACAGCCTCGAGCACGATCAGCGATGTGAGATCATAGATGATCCAGGAACGGGCATAGTTGGTGAGGCTGCGTTCCGCTTCCGCGGCGGTCAAGGGCGGTGAAAGCTTCTGGGTTACAACCACGAAGAATTCGCTCAGGATCTGCGGCGTGAGGGCGCCGATTTGGCGAGCGGCTAATGTGTCCAGCAAGGCGATGGCACGTTCACGCTTGGAACCCGCCTGAGCGTCGTAGGCGTAGACCAGAACGTTCGTGTCAACGAGAAAAGCGGCCGAGCCGTTCATCGTAGAGCTCTTTGCGGGTCCACCGGCGCTCATGGGCGCGTGTCTTGACCCGGGCTCGGCGCTTGATGAATCTCAGTTCGGCCTGCCAGGCTTGTCGGTCCAAGGGAGCCGCGGCGGGTTGGCGGCTGAGCTGGCTGATGCCCTGCCGGATAAGATCTGATTCTGTCACACCAAGCTTCTTGGACCGCTGTTTGAGCAGACGGTCTTGGCCTGGTTCCAGATAGACTTGCTTTCGTACCATATGGCTCATGCCTGAGCTCCTTATACATCATTTATACATCAACCTATTGTGGAGGTCAATCCACTATGTCTCACCAGCCGACTGGGAGAAATAATCCCCAACGAGCCACTCGCTTAGAAGGATGAGGCGCGACGGATGNNTGCCCCCCTCGCGCATTGTCGCTGCTCATTCTGGGTACTACTGACCGTTGGATCGCGATGTGGTGAGTTTTCGGGGATGCTAGGGATAGCGTTATGCAGCCGGGTGGACAATGATGAAGCGGTCATCCCACAAGCCGGCTAGGACGGAGGCGACGTCTTTCCATGCGAGGCCGCCGAGCCCGCAGCCCAGCCGAGGGCAGTAGATCGCAGTGAGCCGGTAGTGATCGGCAAGCTGGACGGCTTCTCGGGCGGTCTGTTCGATACGTCTGAGCGTCGACGGTTGTGTCCATGCTTCCTTGGTCGGCAGTGTCACCAGCCGGCACTCATGCCAGTAGTAGGCATGGTTTCCAGAAGCACGGAGTTTCGCTCCGAGGAGAATCGGCAGGTTCGGGAATCGTTTGGCAGCTGCCAAGGCCACTCCCGCACCCATGACCGCACGGCCATCCCGGCGACAGTCGCCGTTCGTAGGCACCCCGATGCAGAAGCCTTGATCGTGCAAGTCCCACAGGTCACAGATGATCTCCTGCATAGCGATTCACCTCCTCGAACAGACCGATTTCAGCGGATCACTGCCCGCCGCGGGCCCGCTGTCATTGTGATTGGCATTCGAATTCTTCGAGCAAGGCCAACCCTACGCGTGGGCTTCTATGGATGGTTCTGCTGAATGGCGGACCTGTGGAAATCCGAAAGGTCAGGCCGTGATTCGAGACAAGGGTAGCTAGGAGGTCTTGTCGTGGCAGGCTTCGGATCGATCGGCCTGTGTGGGAGATGGATCGTGGGAGAAAGTGAATATAGACGATATCGCGCCATCCAACGTGGGCTTGGATGAGTCAGTGCAACTCGCTGGAGGGGCGGTCCCATGTGTCGTCCGGTCTTGGTAGGAGAAGAACCAGTCGGGGAAACCCTGCGCGCGAGGAAGAGGGTAGTCGCCGTCGTACAAGGAGCCGAACAAGGGAAGGCTTCCGGAAGAGATCTGGATCGAGCAGAGGCGAGGGGTAATATCGTTCAAACAAACCTCTCCGCTATAAGGTGCAATTAGCACTGCGTGCGAAAGCAACCAGAGTGCGACGTACAGATTAGCGGGGGACACGGTAACGAAATTCTAGGCTCCCTTAGTTCCAGGGGCAAGGAGAATAATTGCGTCCTTCGACGGGAAGCCGGCTTGGTCTGCAGCATTAGCGGTGCTCGTGCAGCAGAACGCTTGGGCCAAAGANNGAGCTGATGAGTCGATATGGCCAACACGTAGATTGGCCGGCGATTCCATACCCCCGCGTTGGTTCTGATCGCCACCCAGCCGTAGACCAGTTCAGAGAACCGGGTGAAGACAGGTAATACACGTCCCAATTCGTAGGAAGTTAGTTGTAGCTACTGCCATTCAGTCGAATTCTTTATAGTGCGCGCAGGTCCCTGACCGCCAAGCAGCAGGTGCAGCACTGGTTAAGGCGCTACGTCTGTGATGTTGGATGAGCCCCCTTCGTGTTTCTGACATGATGGCTACGGTCAAACCGAAAGCATACCTCAACCGGTCAGGGTGACATGGGATTAGCGAAAGACAGAATAATGAAGGGTCTTCGAGGCTGGTCTCTTCTGGGCGACAAATCTGCCTGTCATAACTGCATCGAAGACGATGCACTTAAGAGCTTTGTGAAGGCGACGGCTGACCAAGATCACTGCGACTACTGTGGCCGCTCCGCCAAGAAACCCATAGCGGTAGCCGTTGATGATCTGGTCAATCACATCAACGATAGTCTGCTTTCGGAGTACGCGGACCCAGACGACGAAGGCGTCATCTATGAGTCTAGGGAAGGAGGCTACCAGGGCGTCGAAGTCTTCGACACTTGGGATTTACTGGATGAGATAATTGGCAATCCTCTTGCCAACGATGACCTCTTGAGGGATGTTGCTACAGCATTCAATCATTATTGGTGCCAGAAGCACTTTGCACAACTGAAACCTGAGGAGGCACTGAAATATGGTTGGGAGGAATTTACAAGAACAGTCAACCACAGCAGACGATACCTGTTTTCAATAGCTCCCGACGAGCATGCAGATGGCCGCGGATTCGAAGAAATCCCGCCGGCTCAATTTCTTGGACGACTCGAGGAAGTAATAAACCAGGTAGACCTAGTGAGGTTATTGCCCGCAGGAACGCGGATTGTCCGCGGTAGGGCGCACCATCCACATGAGAGATTCACGGCCGCTGCGGAGTTAGGAACCCCTACGGTTCGAGCAGCCTGTTACTCAAATCGGATGAGTCCAGCGGGCATACCAATGTTCTATGGCGCTTTTGATGAAAACACAGTTCGGGCAGAACTCTACGACTCGCTCCGATCAAAGCAGATCATAACTGTCGGCACATTTTTAACGGCGCGGGCATTTAGGGTTCTAGATTTGACAAATCTACCCGGCATTCCGAGCCTGTTTGATACAGAAAATCGTCATAAGCGCCCAGGGCTTAAATTCCTCTGCCATTTCGTTCAGGATCTGAGTGGCCCAATAAGTAAGGATGGTAGAGAGCATATTGATTATGTACCTACCCAGGTGGTGACCGAGTATTTTCGGAAGGTCTTTAGAGACGATCAAGGTGAGCCTGTAAAAGGAATCACCTACAACAGCTCACGACGTGGTATGGGAAAGTGCTGCGTTCTGTTTTTCGAGCATGACGAGTGCTGCGATATTTCGCCTGGGTGGGACCGAACAATAAAGAGTACGACGGGTAGGGACAAAATCAAGTGGCTTGGCCTGGATCAGTCGACGGTCAAGAGGGTTAAGCCTCTAAAAGCATAAGATATCGGCCGCGCGGCACAGCTAGCGCGGCCGTCTAGAAGCCGGTATTAGTTCCACCAGTAGGAGCGTATAATATCGCTGTCCACTCTGCCATCCCGGAGGTGCATGATGCGTGCGGTTCGCCTCCTCTTGGCGATAATCTTTCTCTGGGCGCCGCCGGCGTGGGCNNCAACGCTAGCCTGCCTGCCAGGTTGTGGCCCGAGTTCTGAGGAAGCCGGTCAGCAGCAGAGCGAACAGCAACAACTCGTCCGTTTGGGCCGTTGGCAAGGCCCCTTGTGTCTTCACGCGTCGGCGGAATTCGCCGTGCAAGCGTTCAATCGGATTGGTTGTCCGCAGCCCCTTCCACTAGCTGGGGGGGAAACCGGTAGAACGTGAGCAGTTCGTCGCTCGCCTCGCGCAAACTCGCTGTGACTTTCGGCGGCCGCTTCTCCCAGGTCGTCAGGAAGGCCCGATAGGCCTGGCGGGCCAGGGCCATCGACTCCGCATCGACGATCCGATGATAGTTGGCGCGCAGGTCGTCATGCGCATGTCGCGAGACATGGCGTTCCAGGTTCCGCAAATTGTGCACGACGCAGCGTTGGACCGCGATGCCTTGCCAACTGGTCTCCAGGGCGGCCGCAGCCCCGGGTTGCGATCGAACACACAGAGCTGGGGCCGTCGAAGCCCCGGGCGATCAGGTTCTCCAGC
>JRYJ01006890.1_pt1 | contig 10625 bp, 10 predicted proteins | sample 235371 | NCBI WGS metagenome assembly JRYJ01 (sample SAMN03074219, study PRJNA261477) | activated sludge metagenome | biome: Wastewater Treatment Plant; feature: Wastewater; material: Activated sludge; isolation source: activated biomass of a wastewater treatment plant treating hydrocarbon... ... | reverse complement strand
CACCTGGATGCGCTGATGGTCGATGAACTCGGGCAGCCACTGGCTGAGCACTTGTGGTCGCTCAGGGTTCAGCGTGCGGCAGAACGACTGCGAGCGCCCGAACACGCCCACAAGTCCATCACCGCGATTGCTTTCGAGCTCGGGTTCGGAAGCAGTGCCCACTTCTCCAGACGCTTTCGTGCGCGTCACGGAATGCCCCCGGTGGCTTGGCGGGCGCAGCACTGAGTGGAAGGCCCCGAGCCCTCTCTCGCGTGACGCAGAGAACTGGGATCCGCTGCCGACTGGGCCAGCTGCTTGGGGTTCAATGGAAGGGCATTCGCCACACGGCCTCGCACAAGAACAGGCCTCCCAGGACACCGGCGGCCGCCAAAGCGATAGCGCAGACAGAGTCGCCGACTTCCTCCCATCGCCAGCCTGCACCCGGCCGGCGCGCCGGTCCGGGTGCGGTCTTCCCACGTACGGACGGCTGATCCTGGATCGGGAGGGGCACCGCACTCATCACACGTTCGAGTCCCGACTCGGATTGGTTTGTGCCGTACATCGGGTGTGTCGCTAGAGTTGGTCAGGCTCCATTGGGTGCTGATGCTGCCGATCACACATCGTTCAGATGGACCAAGCGACTTCACTGAGCCGCCTACTGGATGCGGTCAGGCGATGAAGGTGTCGTCCGTTTGCGCCCCCAAACGAGTGGCGAAGGCTGCCTTGTCGCTGACGCCCAGCTTGACGTACACCGCGCGCAAGTGATGGCGGACGGTCGTCGGTGCGATGCCCAAGTGTTCCGCGACTTCGCGATAGGAGCGGCCCGAGGCAAAGGCGGAGGCGACTGCCCGCTCCTGCTTGGTCAGCAGATCACGTGCGTCCCGCCCTCGCAAGGAGACAAAAACATGCGAGGCGTGCCACTGCAGCGTGGCGCTGATATGCCGTCCGAGGAGGCTAGATTGCCGCTGTGCAATCCGCGCCCGCAAAGGCTCGGGCAGCAGTGGACCCGTCCAGGCTGGCCATTCTTGGCGTAGCAGGTCCAGCGCGGCGGGCTCGGCCACGCGCAACGAGCCCAAGCTGTCCGAAGCGATCACCGCGCACTTGGACGGATTTCGAAGGGCTGCGAGCTGTTCCGCAAGCGCCATGTCCAGCGCGGCGGCCAAGTGCGGCGAAATCAGTTCGAGCATCGACTGATGCGAGCGGCTGAACACCGGCGACGTCTTCCGCCTCGCGAGCGAGATGAAGTTCGATATGCCCATGACCGGGCTGCTTTCGGCAATGCAGATCGCTTGTGCGACGTCCATGTAGTCCGACAGTGCGGCGGTGCTGGGCTGCGAGTGCAGCGCCGCATAGTCGAAGTAGTGCGCCCGTCCCGGCTCGGCCACAACCCGCTTTGCGACTACATTGCCGCGGTCGCTCGAATTGAGTCTTTCGGCGCTGTCCTGTGGCAGCTCATAGGCAAACGACGCGAAGACTCGATGCTCGTCTCCGCTCACATGGCCGCGGCCCCACCAGGCACAGTCAAAGGGAATGTGGCGCTTAAGGGACTCAATTGCCGACCGTTGGTACTCCAGGACGCCGCCTGAACGTGCGGCCGAGTAGATCTGGAAGATGAGTGTACTGAGACGTTTGTAGGACATGTCGGTGCGAGAGCGAGCGGACAACCGATTGGTTCATATGGAGGATCCGATCATGGACGCCCGACACTATGCTCACTCGCATGGCCGTGGCAATCCCGCCCTACCCTGAAACTGCGAAGAGAGCATCGATGAAGTTCGTGCGAAATACTTGGTACTGCGCTGCATGGTCGGAGACGGTCACTCGGCAACCGATCGAACGCAAGTTCCTCGGCGAACCCATCGTCATGTACCGGACGGAAGATGGTCAGGCTGTGGCGCTGGGCAATCGCTGCCCGCACCGCTTCGCACCGATGCACAAGGGCTGCCTCAAGGGCGACGCGATCGAGTGCCCGTACCATGGTCTCCAGTTCGCACCGTCGGGCGCCTGCACGCACAACCCGCACGGCGACGGCCATGTGCCCGCGGCGGCCAAGTTGAAGGCCTACAGGCTGCATGAGCGCGACGGCATCGTGTGGATCTGGATGGGCGACCCCGAAAAGGCCGACACGTCGACACTGCTGGACGCCGGCCACACGGCATTCATGACGGATCGCGAAAATTTTGCCGTCGGTGTTGGCGACCTGAAGGTAAACGCGAACTACCTGATGGTGATGGACAACCTGCTCGACCTCACGCACGCACCCTTCGTCCATCCGACCACCGTCGGGGGGCGCCCCGAGGACTCGGTGGGGAACGAAGAGATCCAGATCCGGTTCGAGGAAGACGAGCGCAGCGTAACGTCGCTGTATTTCGTGCCGCAGATGCCACCGACGCCGCAGCTTCGGCCGCTGTATCCGCTGCCGAAGGGCGACTTCCGCATCCAGATGCGCTGGGAGCCCGGCAGCAACTTGGCCATGCGACTGACGATGACGCCTCCGGGGCAGCAGGACGGAACGGGCATCGTGCTGCCGCTCCTGCACCTACTCACGCCGATCGACGATACCCATACGCACTATTTCTTCGCCTTGGCGCGCAATGTCGCTCTCGACAACGACCAGGCTCATGCCGGCATGATGGAGTTCGCGCGGAAGGCGTTCGAGGAAGAAGACGAGCCCATGATCGCTGCCTGCCAGGAGCAAATGGGAACAACTGACCTCTTTTCGTTGAAACCTGTGCTGCTGCAGACGGACGTTGCCACTGTCAAGGCTCGGCGACGGGTCGATGCATTGATCCAGGCGGAGGCGGGACGCTGAACGTGGCCACNNATGCGTGGTGCGCAGACGCATCGTGGCGGACGACATCTGCTCGCTGGAACTGCAGGCGCCGGACGGCCGTCCGCTGCCGGCTTTCGCGCCCGGGGCGCACATCGACCTCCACTTGTCCGGCGACTTGGTGCGTCAATACTCGATCTGCAGCGCGCCCGACCAGCTGGCTACCTACAGAATTGCCGTGCTGCGCGAGCCGGGTTCCCGAGGCGGTTCGGTTGCGGCTCACGAGTTGGTGGAAGGACAGGTCGTGCGTGTCAGCGAGCCGCGCAACTTGTTTCCCCTCGCCGAGGGGGCTAGCCACCATCTGTTGCTTGCTGGTGGCATCGGTATCACTCCGCTGCTGAGCATGGCGCAAGAACTCCATCGGCGCGGCGCATCTTTCGACTTGCACTACTGCGCGCGCTCACCGTCCCGCGCTGCATTCGTCGACGAAATGGTGACGCAGATGCCAGGCCGTGTGCATCTCCACTTCGACGATGGGGCAGACGGGCAGCGACTTCGTCTCCCCGCCGTTCTAGACGCATCTCCGCCGCACACTCACTTGTACGCGTGCGGGCCCGGTGGATTCATTGATGCCATGCTGGGTGGCGCGCGACAAGTCGGTTGGTCCGAGACCCGGCTGCACCGGGAGTACTTTGCTGCGCCGGGTGCCCCCGAGAACGCACCGGCCGGCGAACGGTTCGAAGTCCAGATCGCGTCGACGGGTAAGGTCATTGAAGTGCCTGCGCAGCGCTCCGTTGTGGATGCATTGAAGGCCTGCGGAATCGAAGTTCCGGTGTCGTGCGAGCAGGGAATCTGCGGTACCTGCGTTTTGAGAGTCCTCGAAGGTCAACCCGATCATCGGGACATGTTCTTGACTCCCCAGGAGCGGGACGCCAACGACAGATTTACGCCGTGTTGCTCGCGGTCGCGGACTGCGCGGCTGGTACTGGATCTCTGAACCCATCTCGGGGCAAAGGGCCATCTACCGCTTGGTGGCCGACTCGACGCGATGACCAACCCGGTTCGATCACGTGTGTACCGCCAATCACTTGCCGCGCTGCGACTCCCAGCGTGAGCTGGTCACGCCGTTGCGCTCCACATAGGGCGACAGCGCCGCAGGCACCACACTGCTGGGCATGGCAATCGGCCTGATCGGAGGAGCGCTCAGCTTCTCTCTCATGCCGACATTGCCCCCGCTGGTCCTCTCGAGGCGCACGCGGGACGCGCGCTTCCTGGATGCTTGAGTTCGTAACGCAGGCCCTTCCCGCAGCGCGGGGCCGTTAACGAGCTCATGAGCGGCGTTCGTTCTCAAACCGAGCCAGGCATGTCTAACGCCGGTGCCTTCGTCCGATGCGATCCCCGGCATGGCAGCCGACCTCGGCCCTTGCCAAGCTAGCTCTCGTCAGAGCGGTGTCAGCGAAGGAAGCGGCCCTGGTCATCCAGGAGCGTGATTTCGACGAAGGGTCGACTCTGTCGTTGGTCCTCGCCGAAATGCACGCGCAGACCCGGTAGTTCGAGTGTGTTTGATCGCAGGATTCGCAGCAGGCAGGTGCGGCTGATATCCCTTACGCAGGTGCTGAGGGTCTCCTGCAAGACTCGGACGATGAGATAGCCTTCGACGGACGGGTAGCTCGACCCGGAGGAGTTCTGTGCGGCCAAGGCGCGCTGATACTCGGCGACGATCGGATGGCGATTGTTGTTCGGATGTGGAACGACTTGTGTGACCAGTACACCTGCGAGCGGATGTCGCCCGTTAGCGCTCGGTTCTTGAGCGGCGAGAGCCGCCCCGGTCTCGCTGAAGACAAGATACTGAGCAGCGCACCGCTGCTTCTTTCCTTCCTCGACTATCAGTGAAGCGGTGGTCGCGTCTACGGCCAGAACTAGCGCCTCTGGGCGAGCAGCGCAGACTTCGGCCACGACACGTTTGAGTTCGAGGCCCCGCGGGCTAACAGCGACGCGAACGTTCGCGATGGGGCGGATGGCTATCCGCGTCAACTCGACCATCAGTCGCTCATGCCCGGATGCACCGAGGGCGTCATCCTGGCTAATCAACGCATAGGTGCTGGTGCCGACGGTGTCCAGGTGCAGCACGGCGGCACTGGCTTCCTCTGCGGCGCCAGCACGAAGATGAAAGACGCCCGGGAGCGATGGGTAGCGCAACGAGTCAGCGCCGGAGGAGGGCGCGAGCAGCGCCGCCAGCGGNNCCGCCGTTTGTGACAAGTGTCGCGGCCACAGCGGCCGCTGTGCGCGCTCCATGAACTCCGATCAGCGCCACCGCCCCACTGTCGAGCAACTCTCGCGCATTGGCCGCTGCGCGCTGGGGATCGCCCGTGTCGTCAAGCACAACAAGGTCGATGGGGCGGCCTGCGATTCCTCCGGCCGCATTGGCGCGCCGAGCTGCGAGCCGTGCCCCGTGCAACAGCCCCTGTCCATAGGCGGCCTGCGGGCCGCTGAGCGTGCTAGTGAAGCCAACGCGTATGGGCAGGGGCTGAGCGTACACGCAAACGGACGTCGTCCACGCACACAGGAGTAGGCACAGTCGAACTGGAGAGGTCATGCCTTCTCTCCCGCCGCCGTACCGTCGATATGGGTTGAGACTTCTTGGTCGCCTCCAAGTCGAAATGCGGCCATCAACGACTGCAGCACGCTGGCGCGATCCTCGAGCGTCGCTGCAGAAGCCGCCAACTGTTCCCCGAGCGCAGAGTTGCGCTGAGTCGCCTCATCAAGTTGAGCGATGGCCTGCTCGATCGTGACCAAGACCTCCCGCTGGCGAACTGCCGTGGCGGCTACCTCGTCGATCCTGCCAACAACGTCGTTCGACGTTTCCACGAGACGCGTTACCGCCGCTCCAGCCTCGGTAACACTATCGGCGCCTCGATCGACGCTGCTGCGCGTCTCGGAGCTAAGTGCACGAATCTGTCCAGCCGCCTCGGCTGCACGTTGAGCCAGTTGCCGCACTTCCGCGGCAACGACCCCAAAGCCTCTTCCCCGATCGCCTGCGCGCGCCGCCTCTACCGAAGCATTGAGCGCAAGCACGTTGGTCTGAAAGGCAATGGCGTCGATGAGTTCAACAATCTCGGCGATCTTGCGAGAGGCATCTGCGATGTGCTGCATCTGTGCGCGCAACCTGGCGACCGCCTCGTCGCCTTGATGGGCAGCGTGGCGAGCACCACCGGCCATGTTGCGGGCCTGACTCGCAGACTCCAGACTTGCCGCGACGGTCTGGGCCAGGTCCCGCACGGCGCCGTTGGATTCCTGTAGCTTGGTGGCCGCCTGCTCGGTACGCACAGAGAGGTCGCGGCTTCCGGCACTGATCTCCTGACTCGCACCAAGCACCGTTTCCGACGAACGTCTGATTGCGCCGACCGAGTCACGCAAGCGACTCCGCATTTCCGCCATGGCCGCTGCAAGTCGACCGAATTCGTCGTCTCGTTGAACAACAGCAATCGGCTCGTCGAGCCATCCGTTGGCAATGGCTTCGGCCGCGCCCACCGCCTCGGCCACGGGGCGTGTGATGCTGCGTGCCAAGGACCAGCCCATGACGAGCGCGATCAGCACCGCTGCCGACATGGCGGCACTCACACCGTAGCTCGCCCGTCTCTGACCTGCGATACCGTCTGAGAACTCGGCCTGACTGGCGCGTGAAGTCACCTCGACGATATCGCCAATCTGTTGTCGCCAGCGTGCCTCGGCTGCCTCCGCCGGCAGCAGCAATGCCAACGCGCCCTCGATTCCCGAGCCGCCTTGAAGGCTACGCGCGGCTGCTTCATAGACTGAAGCGATCTGTTCTCGAACTTGCTGCAACTCCCGCAGCGGTTGTCGCAGCGTAATGTTTGCCTCCTCTTCGCCTTGGAGCTCCGAGTCAAGTGCTGACTCCGCCTCGAGGTAGCGCTGACGCGCCGCTTGCAGCGATGACAGCATCGCCTGAAGATCCCCTGGGTCATTCACGACGAGCAATGCGCGCAGTCGCTCGGTCCATTCGAGCTGGGCAGCCTTCAATTGGTGTGCGAGCGAGGCGTGCCGGCCATGAACTTCAACAACGCGACCAAACTGACGTCTCATCGCATCCAACTGCCACAGTGCGCCAGCCGCGATGACGAGCAACAGAGCAACATTGAGGCCACCAGCTATCAAGAGTCGCGTCCGCAAACTTAGGGATCGCTGCCGTGGTCTCGCTAACCGGTTCAGATGCACTCCCATCACTGTTGCCTTCGTTGCCATTCAATCGACGCCAAAGTGGCGTTCTCTTCATGCGAGCGTGGAGAAACTGGGAGTTGAAACAACTTCTGGCGCGCCCGCGTGCGCAGCGAGACTGCGTCATCGCCTGCAATCACGGGATGAAGCTGGAAGAAGGTCATCAAGGACTCCGTCAAGTGGGCGTCAAGTAGGTCAGGGCATGCTGCTCGGAGCCGAGCGAAGAGACGCGTGAAGGATGCTGTCGACGGCAGGAGTGCGCGGCTTCGTCTCAGTGCCTCGTGCCCGGCGGTGGTCCGGAGGGCGCTCGCCTTTCACAGTCCTTAAACAGAAAGGCCTGGGAGGCATCCGAGCCCAGGGGCGCCTCGCGTGCCGTCCAGCGATCGTCGTGCAGGTCCATGTCGGCGTCGTACTCGACATGGCAACCCAGTGGTGACTTGAAGTACCAGAACCAGTTGCCGCCGTACAGATGTCGCCCGGGGCCCCAGAAACTTTCGTAGCCTCTCTCGGCGAAACGCGTGCCGGCCAGCAGCACCTCGGTGGGGCCGCCCAAGTGAAAAGCGAAGTGCTCAACGCCCTTCATGGAAGGCGGCGCTTCGATCAGGAACAAGGCGTGATGATCGAGTGTGCCCGCGGGTCGCAGGAACGGCCCCACGCCGATGAATCGGTCGGTGCAGACGAACCCGAGCCGGCGGTAGAAGGCCTCGGCTTTCGCCGCATCAGGCACGCGATAGACAACATGCGAAAGTGATCGTGGCACCACAGCTGCGTCCAGGTCGACTCCGACGGCGTTTGGCCCGCGCTGGGACGCCGCGCCTGGGGCGTTGACCGTCTCCGCTGGCAGTACGAGGCGCCGGCGGTTGCTGACCTGGAAAGCCAGCCCGAAGCCCATGTCGTCGGTGCAGCGAAGCACGTCGTCGCGACGGCTCACTTCACGGTCGCGCGCAAGTTCGGCCTCGATCGCGTCCAGCGACAGCGTGTCAGCCACGCCATACACGGTCTCGCGCAGCATGCTGGCTGTGCCTAAGCCGATCGGCAGCGAGCGGTCGTCTCTGTGACGAAGAACAATGGCTGTTCGGTCAAGCGCCTCGTACCGGTTCCCGGGAATTTCCTTGAGCCCGTAGTCGATAAGGTAGCGGCGGCACGCTACGAGGTCGTCGACGCCGAACACCAGCGCATCGAGTCCGAGTATGTTCATGGATGGTTCTCCTGGTTCGGATCAGACCGCAGCGCGGCGGCAAAGGAACACTGCGGCTCCGTCGGGACACGAGAGCCAGTGGTCCTGTTGGTAAGGTGCGTACACCTAGCCAGGGCTGGCGAGTCCTTCTCGCGCTGCGTGTTGCGGGTCGGCAGCTCGACGCTCTCGACGGCGCTATCAAGGCGAAAGCCCTCGACGGCCTTCACGAGATCGAAGATGTCTCGGACTTCCGATTCGCACCAGTCAGCTCAAGCAGGCGAGCGGCCAGTGCATCGAACGACTCCTCGTTGCCGAAGCTCGGATCGGCGTTGGTCTCGAAGGCCTCGACGATGGCGCGCCAATCATCAGGCTGCAGGTAGTGGCTGGCAGCGGGCAGCACCAGCGTCTCCTCGGCGCTCATGTGCTTCCACTGTTCCTGCGCGAAACGCTGTGCGGCGCCCGCAAAGGCCACGTTGTCGCCAGCCTCCAGCAGCTGGCGTAGTTCTGCGAAGCGGGCTGCGCCAGCTTGATGCTGTTTCTCCAGTTCGCCGAGCAGAGCGCTGCACTCGGTCGTGCGCTGTCGCAGCCGTGCGAAGAGATGCAGTTCTTCCTTGGGGTGATGTAGGCGCTCGGGGAACTGCTCTACATAGAACAGCATGGCGCGAATCAGCGTCGGATCGAATGCCGCGCCATCGACTTCGACCTGACCCAGCAGTGCGTGGAGCACGGCCGCCAGTGAACGGTGCTCCTCTCGCAAGATGGCGAGCGCGCGCTGTTCGTCGCTGCGCTCGGCCAGGTTGCTCTCCACTGCGGCAATGAGCACCGGCAAGGTGGCGTGCTCCAGCACTTTGCGGGTGACCGACCCGAGCAATGCACCTTTCAGCCCGCGGCGGCCATGCGAGGCCATGAACACCAGGTCGCAGCCAGCGTCGCGCGCCGCCTGCAAGATCGCCTCATGAGGTCGGTCACTGGTCAATACGATCGAGGATGCCGCCACTGCCGCTGCACGAGCACCAGCCTCGGCTCGCCCGAGCAGCATGCGCGCATTGCCCGCCGCGGCAGCTGCGAAAACGTCTGGAGCCATGGCGTGCAGCAGCGCGCCGTCGCCGTGGGCGGCGGCATCCGGCCGGACGTGCAGGAAGGTCAATCTGGCGCCGCTGACGCGCGCATAGTTCACGGCCTGCTCGACAGTGGCCGATGCGAGTGGCGTGCCATCCAGGGGAACGAGCAAGTGCATGTACATGTCGAGTTCCTCGGAAGTTCCGTTCAGAGCGGATGCGGCCTCGCGCCAAAGGCCTCGGCCGTGATATCGGAGGCCGGTTTGTTCGGCGTGAGGAGGAAGTGCGCCAGCGCGGGCAGCAGCACCAATGCGCCCAGCATGTTCCAGAGGAACATGAAGGCGAGCAGCAGTCCCATGTCTGCCTGAAACTTGATCGGACTGGCGACCCAGGTGATCACTCCGATGGCCAACGTCACGCCGGTCAACATCACGACCTTTCCGGTGAACAGCAGCGCGCGGTAGTAGCTCTCTGACAGGCTCTTGCCTTCGCGCAACTGCGCGAGCGTGACGCTGAGGATGTAGAGGGCGTAGTCCACGCCGATGCCCACGCCTAGCGCGATCACCGGCAGCGTGGCCACCTTCACGCCCATGCCGAGCGCGACCATCAGTGCTTCGGCAAGCACCGATGTCAGCACGAGCGGCAGGATCGCGACGAGTACCGCCCGCCAGGACCGGAAGGTCAGGAAGCAAAGTACCGCCACTGCCGCGTAGACCAGCAGGAGCATCGTTCGCCATGCGTCCTGGACGACGATGTTGGTTGCGGCCTCGATTCCCGCCGAACCTGCCGCCAGCAGGAACTTCACGTCAGCCGTATCGTTGGCGGCCGCAAACGCCTCGACATGCTTGACCACCCGGCTCAGAGTCTCGGCTTTGTGGTCACGCAGGTAGACGTACAGCGTGAGCAGCGAGCAGGCGTCGTTGTAGAGGCCGCGCGGTGCTCCAGCCGTCACCGTGTTGAGCATGTCCTGGTTGGGCAGGAACTCGTACCACTTCGGGTTGCCTTCGTTCAGCCCGGCCAGCACGCGCCGGTTCAGCAGCGCCAGCGAGTTGGTGCTCTCGACGCCCTCAAGCTGACGCAACTGCCACTCCAGGGCATCGATCCGGTTCAGGGTTTCGTACTGCGCACACTGGCCGTCGGGCGTCTTCACCATCACGGCCAATACGTCGCTGGACGCACCATAGGCGGCGTTGACGAACGCAACGTCGCGGTTGTAGCGACTGTCGGCGCGCAACTCTGGAGCCCCGGGGTCGAGGTCACCGATCTTCAGCTGCAGGCTGACCACGAATCCCAGCACCGCCAGCACCGTGGAGACGCAGACGGCGATGGTCGCGTGACGGCGCTGGGTGTAGCGGTCGAGGAAGGCCCACAGCGGGTGCTTGCCCTCGCCGGAGGCGTCTGCGGCCTC
>JRYJ01001596.1_pt1 | contig 10627 bp, 11 predicted proteins | sample 235371 | NCBI WGS metagenome assembly JRYJ01 (sample SAMN03074219, study PRJNA261477) | activated sludge metagenome | biome: Wastewater Treatment Plant; feature: Wastewater; material: Activated sludge; isolation source: activated biomass of a wastewater treatment plant treating hydrocarbon... ... | reverse complement strand
GCGCGACAGACGCCGTACTGTCCTAGAGCTTGCTCGTTGGTGAGCCCGGCCACCGGACAGCCGACGTTTGCTCCGTCGGAGTGCGGGCAGATCGCGCTAGCGCGCTGGTCCGCGTAATAGTAGCGCCGCCCGTTGACAGTCAACTCGTCGAGCAGAATCTTGTTCCATCCGCCGGGGCCTTCGGCCGCCATCACCACACGGCTTGAGCTTCGCAAGTCGGCCGTCTCGATTGTCACGCGGCGCGGGACGCACATAGACCCGCCGCCGTTATGCCAGAGTGGAAGCATCAGCACGTCGCAGCCGTTTTGCTCACACACCAGACCTATCACCGTGACTGGTCCCGTCAGGCCGAGATAGTTGGTCTGGATCGTGCTCGGCACGAATCCGCCGCCACGACAGCGGCGGATCGTGACATTCTCAAATGTCACAAACGCCTCGGCGTAATCGCCGCCGTTGTAGCCGCGATCGGTGCAATCCTCGATGACCACATGGCGATAAATCAATCGCCCGACGTTGTAATTGCGGATGCCGTTCTCGCAGCGGCGGACGATGCTCTGGCTAATCACGCTCGGCTCTTCCGACGGCCAAGCGTACCACGGCTCAATTCCGGAGAGACAATCCTCGACCACAAACCCGCTCGCCACGAATGGCGGACCATCCCCCGCTGGCCACCAGAGCAGGCCGGCGCGCTGACAGCGCCGCGCCGTGTTGTTTTCGATGACATTGCCGCCGGAGCGGAACCAAAACCCAACGCCCTCGAATGCCTCGTCGATGATGTCCGGCCACGGCGGAGACTGCCGCGAGTTCGCCAGCCCGCCGGTGCCGTGGATGTCGTAGACAAGGTTCCCGCGAATGACGTTGCCGCGCTCCGTCCCGTCCTCAGTCCAGATGCCAGCGCCAGACTTATTCGCCACCACGCAGTCGCGCACGATCGCGTTGTTGGTCGCGTGAATCGTGACGCCGTAGCGATAGGGCGATTCCGGCAGCGTGTCGTGGATCGAGCAGCCGATGATCTGACAGCAGTCGCCGTGGTCATGGCCGTGATGGAGGTGCAGCGCGTATCGGCCCTTGAGGTTGTTCGTCGCGTTCCACCGCTCGTTCCGTCCGCGTCCCAGGTCGCGGAACTCAACGCCGGTCGCGCTGATGCAGCCGCCGTGATAGATGATGACGTGCCCGCGCTGGCTGCGATCGAGCGAGTAGATCGACAGCGCCCGCTCCAGTTCGCCCTCGCGCGGCGGCTGCGCGGTCCCGTTGGCAATCAGCTCGCCGTGATCGCGGACGATGATGCCGCGCGTCACCTGCGGCTCGATGCCGTGGCCTAAGTCGAGATCGGCGAGCGCCACTGGCTTGATGCCAAGGCGTCCAGCCAGCTCGACGCGCCCGCCGTCGCGGATCGTGAGCGTGCCCACACGCGCGTCACCTTCGATGCGCAGATATTCGCCAGCGCCGACCTGACGCGCGTCACCCAGGTCCGAACTCACCGGCTCCCACGGCGGCATCGGCGGGGCTGGTGGATCGGGTGGATCGGGCGCCGGAGTTGGAGGAGGAGGCGGCGGCGGTAGACCCTGCTCCAGTGCTTGCACGCGCGCTTCCAGCGCCGCGACGCGCGCGGCTAATGCGTCATGCTCTGAGTGCGTCGGGACGGAGACGGGCATCGCGGGCCCCCGGTCGCGTCATGGCTCTGGCTGCCAGTCTGGATTGTCCGCGATCCGCGCCGCTGGAATATCCTCGCGACGAGTCACCGCTTCAAGATGCGGGCACGCCTCAGGCGGCAGCCACAGCGCTGCATGGACCTGGCCCGTCTCATCGACCCACGGCAGATTGCCGCCCGATGGAGTCACGACAACGACGCGCTCGTGCGAGTAGACCGGCGCACGCCGCTTGCTCTGGCCGTCGCCGACCATCACCGGTGACTGTGCTCGACCAGGACGATAGATGCCGACCGTGTACCCGTCGCTGGTGACGTGCGCTCCTGCGATCGGCGACGACGCGCGAAATCGCACCCATTGTCCGCAGCGGAAGCGCCCGCCCTTCGGCCCGCTCGCGGCCTGCCCCATCCACGGAAAGCGCATCGTGCTCATGTCATCCTCGCTCACGCCAGCTCAATGCGCGGCGTGTAGGTGATCGAGTCGCTCGGGTTCAACGTGCGCGCGGCCGAAAACAAATCGCTGAACCACAGCGTACCCGATGTCGCGCCAACGCAGTAGGCGCCGTAGACAGTCTGCGCGCTGCCGCCGGAGTTTGTCAGCGGCCCCATGTTCGTGCCGTAGGTGCTGGACGTCGTGCCGCTCGAGGTCGTCGGCACAGCCCACGTCGAGCCCGATTGCGAACTCGTCAGCGTCAGGTTTGAATACCCTGTGAAATCCGCCACGGTGAACGTCGAGGCCGTGTCGCTCTCGGCCGGCGTGACGTTGTTCTTGAACAAGCGCAGCGAGCCGTTCTCGCTGCCGCTGTTGGAGTACAACATCCGCTTCAGCAATTCGACTTCGCCGACGTCGGGAACGAGAATGGCCATGCGCTATCCTCCGTGCGCGTCATCCGTAGCTCGCGGTCGTCAGCCGCGCGCCGACCACCGTGCGCCCGACTCCGGGGATCTCCGCGCACGGATAGTACAGCGTCTTCGCGGTGTCCGTGACTTGCAGCGTGAACAGGCCGCTTGCGTTCGTTTGGACGCGAAACCGTTTCTTCGTCACTTGCGTATCGGCGATTTCGCCGCACGCCGTCTTCGCGACCGTCGTACCGCTCGCGGCCGTCGACGTCACGCCCGCGCCGGTAGAGGCATCCGACAGCCAAATGTCAAAATTGCTGACGATCGCCAAATCGCTGCCGGCCGAATCGCGCACCTGGAAGGTGATTTCCGTCACGTTCGCCGCGCCCGCTGCGTTCGTGATCGCCACTGTTGCTGGTACACCCAAAGTCACACCCTCCTCTGCGCTGTAATACTCGGCGTCCTCAGACGCGACGAGCGCAGCCGCTGTCGCCTCGTCGAGATAAATCCGATCGCCTGCCTGCAACCGGCCGGCGTCGACTTGCACCGAATTCACAATCGTCACAAGAACGGCCATGCCGACTCTCCTTAGCCATACGCGCCGTAGCCGAGACTCTGCATCAGGTCTTCGGCTGCGCGCCGATATACGTCCACGCCGCCCGGCATCATCGGATCACGCTGCCAGCGCGCCTGCACCAGCAGCTTGACCGCGGACTTCGCGGCGAGCGGCACTGACGCACCATCGTCGGAGTAGCCGGCCCGGAAGCGAATCGTGATCGGATACTCGCGCTCGCTGTCGATACCGGGCCGCTCCGCGCTCGAGACCCACTCGATTACGCCGGGTTGCCGCCAGGCTTGCCGCACGCGGTACGACGTAGACGGTAGCGTCGCTTCGCTGCCGTCCTCGTCGTAATACCGGATACTCTCCACCGCCTGCAGCGGCGGCCGCGGCAAGCGCAGCGGGCACGTCCACCAGTCGCGCAACGGCAGGTCGTAAGTCGCGGTGCATAGCTGGCGGTGGCCCTCGACCAGGCACTCAGCCTCTTCAGTCGCTTCGGCGATCCACTCCGCGAATGCCTCGTCCTCGTCCGCGTGATCGACGCGGCACTGGACCTTAGCCTGCTCCAGCGTGATCGGCAGCGCGCTCGGCGGCGTCACCAGCACGAGCGGGCCGCATAACGTGTGCGCGACAGTCGCCGCCGGCATAATGTCACCGGTGCGCGACCGGCCGTACCGCCGGCCGCGACCGCTCCCGTTTCTCGTTGCGCCGTGGCGCCGTCGCTTCGACGGCCTCGGCGAAACGCCGCTCGATCATCGTCATGGCCATGCCGGATGGCAGACCAGACAGAATCGTGCCGGCCGGTCGGCCACGCCACGGCCGGAGCAATCGCACGTCCATGCCGTCCTCACACCAGCATTCGCTGGCTGTAGCCGCTGTCCGCCGCCGTCCGCGGGCCGTCGGACGGCCGCGACAACAGCGCGAGCACCGTCACGAATGCGCCGCTCGATCCGTTCCCGACCGTGACGACCGGCAGCAGATACCGCTTGCGGCCGCGGAGATCAATTTTGAACGAAAACAGTTTGTTGTCGTCCGTCGCGCTCGGCGCCGTTGACGTCGAGCCAGTATCGTTGGCGTCCGTGCCGAAGCGCGTGCCAGTGATGTCCGCACCTCCGGTCAGCGCCGTGCTCGACGCAGCGGTATCCGACTCCTGCACCTTGAGCGTGGTGAGCGCGATGTCGGTCGCGCCGAGCAGCACAATGATTTCGAGATCCGTGTACCCCAGCGTGTCGATGACGTTGCACGTCAACGATGCGTTGTTGACGATCGCCGCTGGCGGCGTCACGAGAAACGCTTTCTTGTTCAACAGTGCGTTCATTGCTTCTCCAGGTTATGAGCCGGTCTTGAGGCCGACGATCGGGCCAGGTGTGCTCGAATCGCCGACCGAGTGCACCACGATGTCGATGCGCTCGACGCCGCGAATGGCGATCTGATTGCGCTCGAACAGGTTTTCGCCCTCGATCGTCGCGTCCTCCGAGAACGCGATCGACGTCTGCTGACGATCGCCCAGCGACGCGCCCATCATGAAATTGCCCAGCAGCACCGGGATCGTACTGGTCGCCGTCGCGCTCGGCATGATCTGCGCGAACTCGACCGGGTAGCCGAGAAACATCGGTCGCGGCCGACGATCGCCGGAGGCGATCTCCGCTGCCGCGCTGCCGCCCGCCGCGAGTTCGAGTCGCAGCATCACGCCGTAGTAAAACGCCCGGTGGCACACCCAGCAGGCCGGATCCGCGTCCGCGTACTGCGGCAGCTTCGCGACCACGTTCTCGAGATCGCTCAGCGTGATGTCCGACCAGGTGTTGCCCGACGCCTGCGTCACCAGCCCGGCCGCGCCGCCGGAGACATTGGCCAGAGCGCTTCGCGCTCCGACGATGCCGCCGTAGGTTGATGCGCCGGTGCCGTTGAGTCCGCAGTCGTCCTCGGTCGTGGCGAACGCGAGAGCGATTTCGCCAGCGATATCGTCGCCCCAATTGATGGCCGAGTCCGCCACGACCTGATTGCTGATGCGGCTCAGCGCCGCCAGGTCACGCGCGGTCAGGCGCACGTTGTCCCAGGTCTTGTTCGACGCGGTGATCGCCGCGCCTTCCGCGACCCAGTACGCCGACACGCCGGACAATCGCCGCGGATCGGTGCGAGTATCACTGGCCATCGGCACGATTTTGAACAGCTTGCGCACGACGCCGTACTGCTCGCGCAAGGAGATGATGTCGGTGCCGAATTCTTCCGGGATCAGGTAGTGCGTGCCGTAACCGTCACGCGACGACGACGCAGCCATCTCCTTGTCGTACCACTCGAGCGCTTCGCGGAAGCGATAGCGGCCTGGCAATTGCAGACTCAGCTGCGCCATCGCCCACATGCCGAAACGGTATGCCCGCTCTTCCGCGCTGTAGCCGTTGCTTTCGCCGCGGAAGTGCCGCAGCGCACCGACGCGCCGAACGCCGTCGGGAATGATTCGCTTCGGGCGGCCCGTCAGCCCGGACGCGACATGGGCGTAATCCGGTACTTCCATTCCCGGCGTGGCCGGCGGCTGATGCGGCGTCCGCGCGTCGGCCGTGGTCAGCCGCGCCGTCCCGGGGACAGCCACTCGCCGCGAGAGTGCCTGCGCCTCGGCCATCAGCCGGCGCCGCTCATCCTCCCTCGCGATCTGATCCTTGGCGCGCTGGATCGATTCAACCAGCGACGCGCGCCGCCCCTGCAGCGACTCGTACTGCTTTTCCTGCTCGTCCGTCAGGCTGTCATTGGCGAGCAGCTCGTCGATCTGCGTATCGACGGCTTCAACCTCGGCCAAAGACGCCTGCATGCGCTCGTGCATCGTTGCCACAGCCAGACTCCCTTGCTGACACAGTTTTTGATTCGCGCCGACAATCACGACGGACGCATCGCGGCTCGCGACGCGCACGCCGAACACGCTACGGCGGATCGGTGTGATTTGCTCTAGGCCGTGGCACTATACCACGACCCGCCCACGGCGTCAACGCAGTTGGCCGGTGAGCTGCGCCGTCTTCTGCCGCGCATGCTCGATCCGGCGGCGCAGCATCGACACGTCGGCCCGCGACGACTGACCGCCGGGCCCCTGGCCGCGCCCCGTCAGCTTCGCCAGCAGCTCGTGCAGCGGCGTGATGCGATCCACCATGCCGGCGGCCAGCGCCTCCGGCGCCGCCACCATCGCGCCGCGACCAAACGACTCGCGCACCGTCGCCGGCGTCACCCCGCGATACCTGGCGACCGCAGACACAAATCGCTCGTAGAGCGCATCCACGCCGGCCTGGAGCCGCTCCCGCGCGCCGTCGCTCAGCGGCGCCCACGGCGCACCATCGGTCTTATGCTCGCCCGCCTGCACGCACGTCACGCGCAGACCGAGTTGCTCCATCTGCTTCGACTCGTCCACGTGCACGCAATACACGCCGATCGAGCCGACATCGCCCGACGGCGTCACAGCCAGATGACCCGCCGCGCTCGCGATCCAGTACGCCGCCGAGCACGCCTGCGAATTCGCGATCGCGTAGATCGGCTTGACGTCGCGCGCGCGGTAAATCTTATCCGCCAGCTCCTCGACGCCATACACGCCGCCGCCCGGTGAATCCACTTCGAGCACGATCGCGCCGATTGTACTGTCCGCGAGGAGCGCGTCAAAGACGGTATGCACCCACTCCAGCGCCGTGCCGCCAGTTTTTTCGATCTCCGCGCCGAAGCGCTGATCGATCGGGCCGATGATCGGCAGGAGCCCGATCTTGCCCTTCACGGCGCGCACGCCGTAGGCGGCCGCCTGCGCGCCGAGCGCCATCTGCTCCGCGCGCGTCTGCACCAACTCCCGCATCGTCGGGCAGCGCGGCGCGGCAAATGCCCGGCGCACCGCCCGCTCCAGCGCCGCCGGCTCGCAAAGAAAGAGCCGACCCTCCAATGACCTGATGTGCGCGCTCATCTCACCATTCCCCCGCCAGCGCCTTATCGATCACCCAATCCGGGCGTGCTCTCGCCCACTCGTCCACGATTTCACTCATCTGCCGGCGCGAGAGCGTCGTCGCCCCGGCCGCCAGCTCTTCTCGCGACGTCTGCACGTAGGCGTCCGCGAGCACCTGCGGATCGACCGGCACGCCGAGGCTTTGCAGCATCCGCGCGGCCGGCGTGAGCGCTGCTCCCAGCTTCGCGCGAAAGCCGGAGTAGAACTCCGCCAGGCATTCCGGGAAATCCGGATGCGTCAGCTTGCGCCTGATCGCCGTCGCCTCGACGCGCGCCATGCGTTCCACGGCGTCACGCAAGACGCCGCGCGCCGCGGCCTGCACCACGTCCGGCGTGGCCGTGCGTGACTGCGCGCGCCGCGGCGCGGCGCCGTGCAAGCGCTCCTGCCACAACTCGGCCAGCGGCCCGCGCGTCCACGCATCAACCGCGCCCACTGAGCCGCCGGCAGGCGCAGGCAACTCATCAGCCGTCCCGGCGTCGGCGATGCCCGCTCCACCGGCACCCGACTGCGCGGCGTCGAAGATCGACGAGACCGGAGCCATATTGATCTGCATGTACGGCGTATCGGCGAACGCGCCCAGCGACGGCAGATTCTCGAGCCGGCGGCACTCGTTGATCGTCATCAACCCCATCGACAGCGCCATGCGATACGCTTCCATGCGCGACTTCATGTCGCCGCGCATCAATCCCGCCAGCTTGAATTCGACGAAATAGCGCTGGCGTTCGCTCGGCGTCAGTAACTTCAGATTGAGTTCGCTCTCGATTTTGCGCAGCCACGGCATGAGTGCATACACGACGAACTCGATGCCTTGCGCCTCGATCGACGCGCGCGCCGCCGCGCCCTCGTCGTGCTCGCCGATCATGTACGGCGGGATGCGATAGTAGCTCGCGATCGTGCGCTTGTTCTGCTTGCACGTTTCGAGAAACTGTCCCGCTTCGTTCGGGATCGAGATCGGCGTGAACTTGCCGTCGACCGGGATGATCGCGATTTCGCCCGGCGAATCGCTGTTGTGGACCTCTTTCCATTCCTGCCTGTACGCGCGCCGCGCCTCGCGATCCTTCATGCCCGGCAGGCTCGCGACGAATTTCGGCAGCCCGCCAGAAGCAAAGTACCCGGAGCCGTGCCGCCGAATCGCGATGCCCAATCCCACTTCCTCGCGCGCATACGGGATCACGCCGCGCCCCCAGACGCCATCATCATTCAGCGCGCCGGCTAGATGCATCAACTCCGATGCGCGCAGATAGGAGTGCGTCCCGTCGTCGTTGCGCACGGTGTAAGGATACTCTAGGGCCAGCGACGCCGGCGTTGTCGCGGCGACGCGCGACCAGTGGATCGGCCAGAGCGCGATCACGCGGCCGCCATCGCGTTCGATTTCCGCGAAGCCGTTGCCGGCGTTGATTTGATGCAGCGCGCGGCCTTCCCAAAACGGCACGGCGCCGGTCGTCGGATTCGGCGCGACGTCGATCACGTCGTAGAGCGGATGATTGATCGCCGGCTGACGGCTCTCGTCGCTCCGCCGCTCATACAGCACGCGCGGCAATCCGCCGATCGCCTCAACGAGGATGCGCGAGCACGCCCACACCGCGGAGAACGTCAACGCGAGTTCGTCGTCGACTGCGATTCCGGACGACGTGCGCACGCGCGGCAGCACGCCGCCCAATGTGGTCCAGGTGCCGCCGCGCGCTTCTCGACGTCCGCTACGGCCGCGGCCAAACAGCGCCCGCAACATCAGTCGTATCCTCCGCGCAGATGCGTCCATGCCGACGCGGCAAACAGGATCGCGCCCACCACAATCAGCGCCAGCGCCGGTCTCTCCAGCCACAGACCGACGGTCAGACTCGACAGCCCCACCGTCGCCACCACGTCACTCGCGCGCACACGCCGAGGCGCCGCCATCCGTCACCCCCGATCGAGCAGGCAGCCGCGACTATACCATATTGCTCCGTCCGGATTGCTCGCATCCTTGATCGCCGCGGCCAGCGCCATCGTCATCGCCAGCACTGCGTCGATCTTTTCCGCGGAATGATCCTTCGACGGCTTGATCAGGCCGCCGCGCGACACTGTCTGGCAATTGGCGGCCATCCAGCGCGTCACCGGATCGCCGCCGTGACGCCATTGCCCGCGCACAATCGTTTCGAGCAATTCGCGAAACGGCACGTTGAGCGATATCATGCCCTGCCGCAAAAAATACACCGCCTCCGCTCCGAAGTGCTCGACCAACTGGCTGCCGATCCAGATGCCCTGAAATCCCTGGTCAAAGCAGATCAGGCGCACGCCGAAACGCTCCGATAGCGCGACGATGTCATCGCGCACGCGCTCATAATCGACGACATCGCCGGGCGTCACCGTGATCCAGCCCGCGCGCTGCCATGAGGCGATCACGTCCGTCATGCGCTGATCGCGGCGCACGGCGTGCTCGGGCATCCAGTACCGAAACAGCACCGTATACCCGCGCCGCACGATCTCCTGCGTGACGCCATCCTGCCCCGGCGACTCCGCCGGCACGCTGACGCGCTCGCCCTCACCTTCATCCGGGAAAGCGATGGCCAACGCGGTGAAATCGTCCCACGCGCCGATGTCGAGCCCGAGATAACACGTCCGCCCCTCGAGCGCTGCCTCGTTGATGTCGTCGCACCGGCACGCATCCCACTTGTCGAGCGGGATGCCGTGCACCGCCGCTTCCACCCACACGCAAAAGTTGAGGCGCTTCGTGATCGACTGATCCGCGGGCATGGCGAGCGCCGCGGCCACGCGCTCGCGCAGATAGCTGCGCGGCAGGATCACGTCCAGGCCGGGGTTCGCCTTGATCCACACCGCCTCGTCGCGCCAGTCGTCGCACCGCGGGCACCCTTCCGTCGGCGACGTCTTGCCTTCGGCCAGACACGCCTCGCAACAATCCAGTTGACACACATATGCGAACCAACTCTCGTCCTTGAGCCCGTCCGATTTGTCGAAGCCGTCGAGCACGCTGACCGAATGCTGGTGATGCCGCCAGCAGACGCTTTCGCGATCGTAGCCTGAGTTCGTGATCTCGAAAATAATCGGCTGCCGCCGCGACTTCGTGCCGGCGCGCATCTTGTTCACGACCTGCGCATCGGGATGCTCATGCAGTTCGTCGAGTAGGCCGTAATGCACCCGCTTGCCGTCGAGGCCGCGGTGCTGCTTCGACACCGCGCGGCAGAACGAGCGCGTCGGGTAATAGGCGAGATTGTGCTCGGTGATGTGCAGACGCGACGCGATCGCCGGCGATGACTCGGCGAGCTGTTTCGCGTCGCGGAAGAGGATCGCCGCCTGGTCGCGCTGCGTCGCGGCCGGGTAAATCTCCGCGGCCGGCTCGCCGTCCGCCATCAGCCCATACAGCGCGACACCTCCCAGCAACTTCGTCTTGCCGTTGCCTTTCCCGATCTCGACATACGCCGTGCGATACCGCCGCGCGCCGCCGTCGCGCANNGAAACGGCTGTAGCGCGAACGGCCGACCCGCATTGTCGCCGTCGTCGTGGCGAAGGAGCGCGAAGAAACCCAGGATATGCGCGACGGCGTCGACATCCCAGATGATGCCCAGGCCGTCCTGATGCTCCAGATCCCACAGATGCCGCTCGCAGGCACGGCGCACCA
>JRYJ01004390.1_pt1 | contig 10631 bp, 10 predicted proteins | sample 235371 | NCBI WGS metagenome assembly JRYJ01 (sample SAMN03074219, study PRJNA261477) | activated sludge metagenome | biome: Wastewater Treatment Plant; feature: Wastewater; material: Activated sludge; isolation source: activated biomass of a wastewater treatment plant treating hydrocarbon... ... | reverse complement strand
CTGCTGACCATCTACGACATGTGCAAGGCCGTCGACCGCGGCATGCGAATCGAGAACGTGCACCTGCAGGAGAAATCCGGCGGCAAGTCCGGCCACTGGCGCGCCGACGCGACCTCTTGAGCGCACGGCCTGCCGAAGCCCATGGCGGCTTGAAAGGGCATATCAAGTCGACTTATTTTCCTATCGAATCGTGCGATTTGCGATTTGTCGCGGTTCTGGGAGAATCCACGAACCACCATTGCATGGGCAGTGCCGTGCGCTTTCTCCGTGGAGGCGCGACCCGTCGATGGATAGCCGCAGCCTGGCGGCTACAGGCAATTACCACACACAAGGCGATGAGAGGAGCGGAAGCATGGATCAGGAACGCAGGACCCTATTGAAGGGAGTCGGGGCNNAGGCGAAGGACGCCGCCGGCGCTCTCAAGGGTCTCGGTGCCGGCACGGCCGCCGACAGCAAGGATATCGTCATCAAGGCGCCGGATATCGCGGAAAATGGTGCCGTCGTGCCCGTCGATGTGGTAAGCAACGTCGCTGGTACCATCTCCCTTGCCGTGCTGGTGGACAAGAACCCGCTGCCGCTGTCCGCGGCGATGGATTTCGGTGAGGGCGCACTGCCTCAGATGTCGGTGCGGCTCAAGCTCGCCCAGACCACCAACGTCAAGGTAGTGGCCAAGGCGGCGGACGGCAAATACTATTCGGCCCAGAAGGAAGTCAAGGTCACCATCGGTGGCTGTGGCGGCTGAGCACAACGACCTGACGGAGACACGAGCATGGCAGATCCGATGAAAATTCGCGCCAAGATGGAAGGCGACGTCGCCGACATCCGCGTACTCATGAGCCACCCGATGGAAACGGGGCAGCGCAAGGACAACGCCGGCAATCTCGTTCCGGCCCATTTCATTCAGGCCGTAATCGTCGAGATCAACGGCAAGAAGGTGATCCAGGGCCAGACGGGCACGTCGGTGTCGCGCAATCCGGTATTCGGCTTCAAGGTGAAGGGCGCCAAGGCCGGCGACNNAAGGGCGCCAAGGCCGGCGACAAAGTGACCATCACCTGGTTCGACAACAAGGGCGAGAAGCGAACGGACGAAACGACCGTCGCCTGACGATTGGGCGCAGGAAGCCGCCGGCGGCCATTCGGCCACCGGGCGGCGTGGATTACGATGGGGTGGGCAACGTACCCGCCCCGGCGCAAGAAGAAGGATCCTTCAACTCCAAGGAGGAGAGACAATGTCCCGTCTGGCCCATTTCCTGACGGTGCTGGCGGGGTTGGCGGTGGCATCGGCCACGCCTGCCCAGCAGAGCACGAGTACTGCCCCCTCAGGCCGCAAAGCTCCCGCCCCGCCCAAAGCGGAAGCCCGCGCAACCACTCCCGCCAAGAAGGACGAGGTCACCGCAGAGTTCGAGAAATTCCGCGAAGTGATGGAAGCGGACAACCCCGCCGAGTTGTTCGAAACGAAGGGCGAAGAGTTGTGGAAAACGAAGCGCGGCCCGAGCAATGCCTCCCTCGAGCGATGCGACCTGGGCCTGGGTCCGGGCGTGGTGGACGGCGCCTACGTCCATCTGCCGCGCTATTTCGCCGATACGGACAAGGTTATGGATGCGGAGCGGCGCGTGGTCCACTGCATGATGACGCTTCAGGGTTACACGGAGGAGGAAATCCGCAAGCAGCCCTTCAGCAACGACACGCGCACTCCGGACCATGTCTCCGTGCTTACTTACGTCGCAGCCCGGTCGCGCAACATGAAGGTGAGCGCGCCACAGCAACATCCGAAGGAAAGGGAAGCCTACGAGATAGGCAAACAGATCTTCGCGTATCGCGCCGGCCCCTACGATTTCTCCTGTGAGACCTGCCACGGTGACGATGGCAAGCGCATCCGCACGCAGCAACTGCCCAACCTGGCCAGGAAGGAGGACGCCATCAGGGCTTTTCAGGGCTGGCCTGGCTATCGCATGACGGGCGGATTTATGCTGACCCAGCAGTGGCGCATGAACGACTGCTTCCGCCAGCAGCGCTTTCCCGAGCCGAAGTATTTGTCCGACAGCATCACCGCGCTCCTGACCTATCTCACGGTCAATGCCAATGGCAACGTTTACAAGGGCCCGGGAATCAAGCGCTGAAGGAGGAAGCCGATCATGAATATAGTCAGAATTCCCGCGCTGCTTCTCGCCGCCGCCCTTGCGCCGGCCGCCGCCCACGCCGACAGGAATTACCGCGGCGAGGCGATCGCCATGCTCAAGCGCGATTTTCAGGCAAAAGGCATCGCTACGGTCGACCGCCTGAGTGAGGACGCTGTGCAGGCCGTCTGCAACCGCAGCGGTAACAATCCGCCCAAGGACATCGCCCAGCGTCTGGAAAAGGATCAGTTGGACGCGATCCCGTTTCCGGCAGGCGGCAAGCTGATGGGCAACTGGAAGGAAGGCGAGAAGATCGCCCAGAGCGGCAGGGGCTTCACCTGGACCGACAAGCCGGGCCTGCCGGTGGGCGGCAACTGCTACAACTGCCATCAGATCGCGCCCCAGGAAACGTCCTTCGGCACCCTCGGTCCGAGCCTTTATCAGTTCGGCAAGACGCGCGGCGCTGGACCGGATATGCAGAAGTATGTCTATGGCAAGATCTTCAACGCCAAGGCGTACAACCTGTGCTCCCAGATGCCTCGCTTCGGGCACGCTGGCGCACTGACGGAACAGCAGATGCGGGATCTCGTCGCCCTGTTGCTCGACCCCGAGTCATCGGTAAACAAGTGAAGCGCAAGAAGCACGTGCGCGGTGTGTCGCCGACGGCGTCCGCACGGTATGCTTCTGGCGCGCCGCAACGCAGGCTCGCTGCCCAACCGCGCCCGGCACCTCTGTGGTCTCGGCACCGCGCATTTGTCACGCGCAATGCATCGTAGAGAATTCCTCCAGATCCTTGCCGCCGCCTCAGCAGCGGGTTTCGCCCTCGATAGGCGCGAGCTGCTGGCGGCCGAGGGCAACGCCAGGCTTTACGAGCTGCCGCGCTTCGGCAACGTTTCGTTGCTGCACTTCACCGACTGCCACGCCCAACTGCTGCCGATCTACTTTCGCGAGCCGCAGGTGAATATCGGCGTCGGTGCGGCGGCCGGCAAGCCGCCGCACCTGGTCGGCGAACACCTGCTCAAGGCCTTCGCCATCCAGCCGGGGACGGTGGACGCGCACGCCTTCACCTACCTCGATTTCGAGGCCGCCGCCAAAGCCTACGGCAAAGTCGGCGGCTTCGCCCATCTTGCGACGCTGGTCAAGCGCCTGCGTGGCGAGCGCCCGGGTGCTCTCCTCCTCGACGGCGGCGACACCTGGCAGGGTTCGGCGACGTCCCTTTGGACCAAGGGACAGGACATGGTGGACGCCTGCAAACTGCTCGGCGTCGATGTCATGACCGGCCACTGGGAGTTCACCCTAGGCGCCGAGCGCGTCAAGGAGATCGTGGACAAGGACTTCAAGGGCAGAACCGACTTCCTCGCCCAGAACGTCAAGACCAACGACTTCAACGATCCGGTGTTCAGCGCCTACACGCTACGGCAGATCAACGGTGTGCCGGTGGCCATCGTCGGCCAAGCTTTTCCGTACACGCCCATCGCTAATCCGCGCTACATGGTGCCGGAGTGGAGCTTCGGCATCCGCGACGACGAGATGCAGAAGGCGGTCGACGAAGCGCGGGCCAAAGGCGCGCAGGTGGTGATCGTGCTGTCCCACAACGGTATGGACGTCGATCTGAAAATGGCGAGCCGCGTCACCGGCGTCGATGCCATTCTCGGCGGCCACACCCACGACGGCGTGCCGGCCCCTTCGATCGTGAAGAACGCTGGTGGTCAGACGCTGGTGATCAATTCCGGTTCGAACGGCAAATTCCTCTCGGTGCTCGATCTGGAGGTGAAAGGCGGGAAGGTGCAGGGTTTCCGCTACAAGCTGCTGCCGGTGTTTTCCAACCTGCTGCCGGCGGACGCGGAGATGGACGCGCTGATCAGGAAGATCCGCGCGCCCCACGAGCAGAAGCTCGCGGAGAAGCTGGCCGTGACCGACGGCCTGCTCTACCGCCGCGGCAACTTCAACGGCAGCTGGGACCAGCTGATCTGCGACGCGCTGATGGAGGTGCAGGGCGCGCAGATCGCCTTCTCGCCCGGGCTTCNNCGCGGCAACTTCAACGGCACCTGGGATCAATTGATTCTCGATGCCATGCTCGATGTCAAGGGCGCCCAGATCGCGTTCTCCCCCGGCTTTCGCTGGGGCACCTCGATCCTGCCCGGTCAGGCGATCACCTTCGAGCATGTCATGGACCAGACGGCGATCACCTACCCCTACTCGACGCTCACGCAAATGAGCGGCGAGACGATCAAGACCATCCTCGAGGATGTCTGCGACAACCTGTTCAACCCCGATCCCTACTACCAGCAGGGCGGTGACATGGTGCGCGTCGGCGGCATGACCTACACCTGCGATCCCGCCGCAAAAATGGGTTCGCGCATCCGAGACATGCGCCTCGACGGCAAGCCCATCGAGGCGACCCGGACCTACAAGGTGGCCGGCTGGGCGCCGGTGGCCGAAGGCGCGTCGGGTGAGCCAATCTGGGACGTGGTGGCGAAGTGGCTGCGCGACAAGAAGGTGGTTGCCCCGCGCAAGCTCAACCTGCCCAAGCTCATCGGCGTCGAGGGCAATGCCGGTATCGCCGGATAGGCGCGACCGCTTCCTGGCTTTTTCCGTCTCCCGTCGAGGAACCTCCGCCAGGCTGGCAGCGTCTGAGCTTTGATGCCGCTTTCGTCATCCCGAAACATTCACTTACGACTTCTGCGAATCCCGAAACAGGCCGGCCGGCAATTCACGCTATCATTGTCGCCGCTTCGACGGGTGTTTCCTGTCGTATAACCAAGAACGTATGCGAACCTCTGCTTCCACGCGATGGCTTGTAGTCGCGTTACTGTTGCTCGCCTTGGGCGGCGGCACCTGGTGGTGGGTGGCACGCGCCAACGGCAATGCCACAGGCAAGTACAAGACGGTCCGGGTCGAACGCGGCCCGCTTACCGCTGCCGTGGCCGCCAGCGGTACGCTCAACGCGGTCACCACCGTCCAGGTTGGCTCGCAGATCTCGGGGCAGATCAGGGAAATCCACGCCGACTTCAACACGCCGGTGAAGAAGGGCCAGGTCATCGCGCGCATCGATCCGGCCACGCTCGAATTGCGCGTGAACCAGTCGCGCGCCGATCTCGAGGCAGCACGCAGCGCCGTGCAAGTGTCGCTGAGCACGCTCAAGGCCCAGGAAGCGGAGCTTTCGCGCGTCAATGTGACGCTTGCCGATACCCAGCGTGACTACGAACGCAAGCAGTCGCTGCTGGAGCGCAATTTCATTTCGCCGGCCGAGCGCGACAAGGCCAAAGCGCTTTATGACGCAGCGGTCGAGCAGGTGCGCGGCGTCGAAGCGCAGATCGGGGTGGCGCGCGCCCAGGTGGGCAGCGCCGAGGCCCAGGTCAAGCAGCGCGAGGCCACGCTGCGCCAGATGGAAGTGGATCTGGAGCGCACTTACATTCGTGCTCCGGTCGATGGCGTCGTCATTTCGCGCAACGTCGACGCCGGCCAGACGGTCGCCGCCAGCCTGCAGGCGCCGGTGTTGTTCACCATCGCCCAGGATCTGCGCAGCATGCAGGTGGAGGCGGCTATCGACGAGGCCGATGTGGGCAAGCTGCGCGAGGGCCAGCGCGCTACGTTCACGGTCGATGCTTTCTCCGGGCGCGGATTCTCCGGCACGATCACCCAGATACGTAAGGCGCCGCAGAATCTGCAGAATGTCGTCACCTATACCGTCATCATCACCGCGGCTAACCCCGATTTGGCGCTGCTGCCGGGCATGACGGCGAACGTCCGGGTGGTCGTGGACCAGCGAGAGAGCGCACTGAAGGTGGCTAACGCGGCGCTGCGCTACCGGCCGTCCGGGGCAGGCGAGGTACGCACCGAGCCTGCCTCTGCCAACTCTCCCGCTGGCAGCGGCGGCACCCAGGCGCTGCAGGCGAGAATCATGAGCGAGCTCAAGCTGGACGAAGCGCAAAAGGCCAAGGTGGAACAGGCCTTCGCCGACATGCGCCGCAAGATGGGCGAACTGCGCGAGATGAACGACGAGTCCGGCCGCCGCCAACAGGCCGAGCGAAACCGTGCCGAGTTACGCAGCCGGGTCAGCGCCCTGCTGTCCCAGGATCAGCTCGTCGTCTTCGAGCGCATTCTGGCGGAGCAAGGCGGACGCGCTACCACGGGCCGACTATGGGTCGTGGGTGAGGACAGCAGACCGAAGGCGCTGGAGGTTCGCCTGGGACTGAACGACGGCTCCAGCACAGAAATCCTTGCCGGTGACGTCAATGAAGGTGACGAAGTCATTACCGGCAGCCTGGAGCAGCCCAAGCGTAGCGCAACCCCGGGCGGGCTGCGCATGTTTTGACCGTCATGACCGCACCCCTCATCCGCGCCCGTGATCTGACCAAAATCTACCGCGTCGGCGAGCAGGAAGTGCCGGCGCTGCGCGGTGTATGCGTGGACATCGCTGCCGGCGAATTCGTCGCGGTGATGGGCCCTTCGGGTTCGGGCAAGTCCACTTTCATGAACCTGCTGGGCTGCCTCGATGCGCCGACCAGCGGCGAATACGAATTGCATGGCCAGCCGGTGGCCCATCTCGGCGGCGACGAACTCGCCCGCGTGCGCAACCGTTCCATCGGATTCGTCTTTCAGAACTTCAATCTGCTGCCGCGCACCAGTGCCCTGGAGAACGTCGAGGTGCCCATGCTTTACGCCGGCGTAGCGGCTCAGGAGCGCAAGCAGCGGGCGCGTGCCGCGCTGGAGCAGGTGGGGCTGGCGGATCGCGGCCATCATCAGCCGTCCCAACTCTCCGGCGGCCAGCAGCAGCGGGTCGCCATCGCCCGGGCGCTGGTGAACCAACCATTACTCATCCTCGCCGACGAGCCCACCGGCGCGCTGGACTCGCGCACCAGCGTCGAGATCATGGCGCTGTTCCAGCAGCTCAATCGCGGTGGCATGACCGTCATCGTCGTCACTCACGAGGCGGACATCGCCCGATTCGCCCAGCGTCTGCTGCGCTTTCGCGACGGCAGGCTGGTCGATGACGAGCGCATGGCCGCGCCCGCGGATGCCGCCGCCATGCTCCAGCGCGAGTCCGCGTCCGTCCTCGCATGAATCTCCTCGCCACCCTGCGCGTGGCGTTGCTGGCGCTGCAGGTGAACAAGATGCGCAGCGCCCTGACCATGCTCGGCATCATCATCGGCGTCGCGGCAGTGATCGTCATGATCGCGGTCGGCAGCGGCGCCCAGGCACGCGTCGAGGAGCAAATTCGCTCCCTGGGCTCCAACACCATGATGCTCATTTCGGGCAGTGTCTCGGCCGGCGGCGTGCGCCTGGGCCTCGGCTCCAGCTTCACCATCAGCGAGGACGATGCCGCCGCCATCACCCGCGAAATTCCGGAAGTGCGCACCGCGCCGGCGTTGCGCGGGTCGGCGCAAGCGGTGTGGGGAAACGCCAACTGGTCCACCGTCGTCTTTGGCGTCACACCCGATTACGTCGAAGTGCGCGACTGGCCGCTGGTGGCCGGCCGCAATCTCGATGCCAGCGACATCTCTGGCGCGACCAAGGTGGCATTGATCGGCCAGACGGTCGCGCGCGAGCTGTTCGGCGACACCGACGCGATGGATCAGGTCATCCGCATCAAGCGCGTGCCCTTCACCATCGTCGGTGTGCTGGAGAAAAAGGGGCAGAGCCTCATGGGCAGCGACCTCGATGATCTCGTCCTGGTGCCGATCACGAGCGCCCGCAAACGCGTACTCGGCGGCAACATCGCCAAGCAGCGGTCGGTCGGCACCATCTGGCTCAAGGTTGAGGAAGGCTACGATCTCAAGCAGGCGGAGAACGATGTGAAGTCACTTGTCCGTCAACGCCACCGCCTGCAGCAAGGCCAGGACGACGACTTCTCGTTGCGCAATCTGACGGAAGTGGCGGCGGCGCAGGAAGCCTCCTCGCGCGTGCTGGCGCTGCTCCTAGCCGCAGTCGCCTCGGTGTCGCTCATCGTCGGCGGCATCGGCATCATGNNCGCACGCGCGAGATCGGCCTGCGCATGGCGGTGGGCGCGCGCAGCGGCGACATCCTGCGCCAGTTCGTCATCGAGGCAGTGACGTTGTCCCTCGTGGGCGGCACCATCGGCGTCCTGCTGGGCGCGGCCGCCTCCTTCGCCGTCGGCCATTTCGCCGGGTGGCGCATCGAACTCAGTGCCGATGCCATCGTACTGGCTTTCGGCTTCTCTGCGCTCGTCGGCATCGTGTTTGGGCTCTATCCCGCGCACAAGGCGGCCCGGCTGGCGCCGGTGGAGGCGCTGCGCTACGAGTAACGCGGCCGACCGGGCAACTGCGCTGTAACAATCGGCGCCGCGAAATCTGCGACAATGCTGGCCCCAATACCCCCAGCAGGCGCCGTGTCCCTGGAAATCGAACTGAAGCTCGCGCTGCCCGAGGCAGCGCAGCGCGCGTTTCTGCGCCACGCGATTGTGCGCGCGGCCGCAGCCGCGCCCACCCACAAGTTGCACAACATCTACTTCGACACCCCCGATCTTGAACTCTACCGGCATGGCATCGCCGTGCGCCTGCGCCGGCAGGGGCGACAGTGGCTGCAGACGGTGAAGTGCGAAGGTGTCGTCGCCGGCGGGCTGAGTACGCGTCCCGAGTGGGAGCAGCCGTACGTCGGTGACGCGTTCGATTTCTCGCTCGTCGAAGATGGTACGGTGCGCAGGCGGCTCGAACGAACCCAGCACCAGGGACGGCTTGGCCCGGTATTCGAGACGACGTTCGCGCGACGATCTTGGTACATTCCCTCCTCGGGGCCGAATACCCTGACCATGGTCCTGGACCGGGGCACGATCGAAGCCGCCGACCGCAGCGAGCCGATCTCGGAGATCGAGATCGAAGTGGAGGGAGCGGACACCACTGCCCTGTTCAACACCGCCCTGGCGTTGGCGGCCGATCTCCCGCTGAAGCCGGGAGCGTTGTCCAAAGCCCAGCGCGGCTATGCGCTCTACCGCGGCGACGAGCCGGCGCCGGTATTCGCCAAGGGCTCGTGCCTCGACAAACGGTTCAGCCCGGTACAGGCTTTCCGAGCCGTGGCCCTGCAATGCATCGAGCATTGCCAGGGCAACGAGCACGGCGCGCTCACGAGCGACGACCCGGAATTCATCCATCAGATGCGGGTGGCATTGCGCCGACTGCGCTCCGCGATGCGCCTGTTCCGCCCGGCCCTGCCGCCCGACTTCGTCCCGATGTTCGCGCCGCAATTGAGGCGCCTGGCTGGCGCGCTAGGCGCGGCGCGCGACTGGGATGTCGTGATCGACGAATTGCTGGCACCGATTCGAGCCGCTTTCCCAGGGGATGCGCGACTCATGCAACTCGTCGACGCAGCGGAGCGCCAGCGCCGGTCAGCTCGGAAAGAAGCGCTGAAAGCCTTGCAGGCACCGGCGTATGGCCGGCTGCTGCTGGAGCTGATCGCCGCGCTGCATGCACCGGCGTTCGACGTCGCGGACACTGCTCTGGATCTGCGCCGCTTCGCCGCACGCCGACTGCGCAAGCTGCGCCGCCGCACCGCCGCTTTAGCACAGGCCGCGCTCGATCTGGACGTCGATTCCTTGCACGCGCTGCGCGTGGGCGTGAAGCGCTTGCGCTATGCTACGGAGTTCTTCTCGCCGTTGCGTAGGCGCGCGGCCACCAGACAGGAGATCGCAACCCTGGCGAAACTACAAACCCGCCTCGGACGCGTCAACGACTTCGCCAATGCGCGCCGCCTGCTCACCGAATGCGCCGGCGAGGATGCCGCGGCGCGGGAGGTGCTGGCGCTCGTCGCCGGCTGGTATGGCCCGCGCCTGGAGGCGCTTTTTGCCGAGTTGCCGAAAAGGATTTCGGCTCTGGCCCGGATTGAGCGAGGAAGGCGTACGACCTGATGCAGCGGCGGCCGGAATCCTCGCCGCCTCGGCCAATGACCTGGAGCATGCCATGGACCTGCTGCTGTGGCGCCATGCGGAAGCGGAGGACGGTTTCCCCGACGCCGGGCGTAAACTCACTCCCCGTGGTATCAAGCAGGCGAAACGAGTGGCCCGCTGGCTGCGCAAGCGCCTGCCCGATGATGTGCGCATCATCGTCAGCCCTACAGCGCGGACTCGGCAGACCGCCGAGGCGCTCGACCTGCCGTTCGAGCACAGCAGCGCGGTGGGCACCGGAGCCGACACGGAGCAACTCCTCGCCGCAGTCGGCTGGCCCGATGGCAACGGTCATCCGAACAACACCGTGCTCGTCGTCGGCCATCAGCCCACCCTCGGCGAAGTTGCGGCCCTGCTGCTCGCCGGCCGGGTGGCGGACTGGACGATCAAGAAGGGAGCGGTGTGGTGGTTCGGTAGCCGGGTGCGTGGTGGCGACGCGGAAACAGTGCTGCGGGCAGTGATCGGAACGGATCTGGCCTGACCGGGTGCGCCATTGCGCGCTCAATGGCGGTATCCGTCGCATTTTCTCGTTGGCGGATATCTCGATACGCGTGGGCGCCGGCCCCATGTAGGAGCGCCCCACGAGCGCGAGCGCCGATCGCGGGCATGGCCCGC
>JRYJ01006358.1_pt1 | contig 10696 bp, 11 predicted proteins | sample 235371 | NCBI WGS metagenome assembly JRYJ01 (sample SAMN03074219, study PRJNA261477) | activated sludge metagenome | biome: Wastewater Treatment Plant; feature: Wastewater; material: Activated sludge; isolation source: activated biomass of a wastewater treatment plant treating hydrocarbon... ... | reverse complement strand
GTGCGCAAGCTGGCCGAGCGCACCACGCTTTCCACCCACGAGATCGGCGGCGTGATCGGCAGCATTCAGGGCAGCACGCGCACCGCCCTGGCCAACATGGACCAGCAGGTGCGGCAGGTGGAAGGCGGCGTGGCGCTGGCCAGCAAGGCCGGGGCCTACATCGACGAGATCCAGTCCGGGGCTGGACGGGTGGTGCAGGTAGTGACGGATATCTCCAGCGCGCTGGGCGAGCAACGCATGGCCAACCGCGAACTGGCCACTGGCGTGGAACGGGTGGCGGCCATGTCGGAGCGGGCCACCAGCGACGTGCGCAACACGGCCCAGGCATCCCGGGAGCTGAGCCAGGTGGCAGACACCCTCTCCCACGCGGTGCACCACTTCCGGCTGTGAAAGGCGGGCCGCCGCCGCGGCCCGCGCCCTACTGCTGGGTCTGGGCCGCCTGCGCGGCCTTGACCCGCTCGTAATCCCGTTGCAGCACCCGGGTGTGCTCGGCCAGAGGCGGCAGGCCGACACTGGCACGGCGCTCGTCCACGGCTTCCGGCTGCTCCATGGGCAGGGGCTGCATGTGGCCCTCGCCGTCCAGTCCGTGCTGGGTGCCATACCGCTGCAACCGGCCCTGGTGGATGCAGACCCGATCCTCCAGATAGGCCAGGTGCCAGCCCGGTGCCTCGCCACACTGCACCGCCTCCTGCAGCAGGCCGATGGACAGGGCCTGCAGTTCCGGGTCAAGCACGGCGTGCTGTAGCAGCAGCCAGGCCGCCTCGGCCCCCTCTTCCCCCACCAGCGATGTGCCCGGCCAGCCAAAGGCCGCGATGATGGCGCGAATACGACGGTTGTGGCGCTCATGCAGGGCGCGCATTTCCGGGTGGTAGGCGTTCTCCCGCAGTTCGCCGCGACCGGCCAGACGTTCCCGGGTGGCCAGATCCGCGTCCCGCATCTTGATCAGCTCGCGCTTCAATGTGTTGTTCATCGCGGTGTCCGCCGTGTTGGGTAGCCGGGTTAACGGCGTGCTCCGTTGTTTCCCGACCAGGCCGCGTAGAGGCCCAGCCCGGCCATGGCCCCGGCGCCCAGCCAGCGCCCCACCCTCCCGGCGCCGGTGCGCCGCGCCAGCCACGGCGCCGCCCGGCTCGCGGCAAGCACGTAGACGGCATCGCTGACGGCCGCGACAGCCACGAACAGCGCACCCAAGGCCATGCTCTGCAGGACGGGGGAAGCACCGGCGCTCACGAACTGGGGCAGGAAGGCGGCAAAGAACACCGTGGTCTTGGGGTTGAACAGGGCCACCAGCGCACCTTGCCGGAGTATCCGGGGCCACGGCGCAACGGGCATGGCCGGGCCCTTCGGGCAATCCGGCGCTGCAGCACCCCGGCGCTGCAGCAGACGCCAGGCCAGCCACAGCAGATAGAGCGCCCCTGCCCAGCGTACCAGCTCGAACGCCAGGGCGGACACGGAGAACACCGCCCCCAGCCCCAGGGCGGCCCCCCAGGCATTGCCCAGGTTGCCCACGGCTACCCCCGCCGCGGATGCGAAGCCCGAACGCCGCCCCTGGGTCAGGCTACGGGTGACGATGTACACCACCCCGGGGCCCGGGGTGGCCGCAAGCACCGCGCTGGCGGCGAGGAAGGCCAGCAGCGCCGGCCCGTCCGGCAGCAGTGCGCTCACCGGCTGGCGCCGTCATAGTGATGGACGGGCAGGGCCGCAAGATCGACGCCGTCGAGGCAGCGCACGTTCACCGCAGCCATTTCGTTGCCCTGGGGATCGCGGCCTTCACCGAAGGGAGAGACACCGCAGACCGGGCAGAAGTGATGGGCGATGACGCGGGTGTTGAAACGATAGGTCGCCATGTCTTCCGCCGGCGTCTGCAGCGTCAGGCTCGCCCGGGGCACAAACCACAAGAGCGAAGCCTTCTTGCGGCAGATGGAGCAATTGCAATCCACGACGCCATTGAGCTCGCCTTCCACCTTGAACGCGATACGGCCGCAATGGCAGCTTCCGGTGTAGTCCATGGTCCTCTCCTCGCGGGGTTGTTGACGAAGCGGATTCTCGCCCTCCCGAGCTGCGCCGTAAATCGCCATTGCCCCGCCCGCTGTCCACAAGCCGGGAAAAGCCGCCGAAAGCCACGCCGATCATGACGATTGCCANNTCTTGGCAGTCAGCACACTGCACATTATTTATCCACCGCCCCGCCCACCCGGAGACCCCCATGCACTGGTTGCAGCGTATCCTTGGCGACCCCGCCCACGACATTGCGCCGCAGGTGATGAATCGATCACAGCACGCCACCAAAGACGACTCCAGGGTAGCGGCCGCTCGCTGCGCACGCCATTCGGTTTATGCCGGATGGGGTCGTCTGCTGACGCGGGAACTGGCGCCCCTGCCCTCCCCCGCCACCTTCTGCAGTCCGCGCTGGCCTGCCGGACATGCCACCTGGCGGGTGGTGGAGACCGACACCAGCACCATCGTGGTAAGCGACGGGCTCTCGGACCCCTTCGTCGAGGAGAACATTCCCGGCGGCTATCAGGTCGAGGTCTGCGCCGAAACCCCCGGCCGTTTTGCCGAAATCGCGGATAGCTGGCTATTCGAACTGGTGCACGAGGTTGCCCAACTGGTGGCCGGCTGCGGTGATTTCGTCGACCTGCTGGCGCAGCACCCCTGCATCGCCACGGTCATGGAACTGCCGACACTGCCCGAACACCTGAAGGACGCGGATGGCCAGAGTGGCGCCCTGGTGGGCCTGCCGACACCACGCTTCCCCCAGTGGCTGGACTTGCCGGATGGACCGGTGCGGCTGCTGCCCATCAAACTGCTGACCCCGCAAGAGCTGGAATACGTGATCAGCGTGGACGGGGACGAAGACCGGCGCCAGCAACTCGCCGCGCACTTTGCCGGGCCCCAGGGGCACCTCTCCCTGCTCAACCGCCCCTCGGTGGTTTAAGCCAGCCGCTCCATCAACTGCGTTGGGCAAACAGCAGGCGCACGCCCAGCAGTACGAGCAAGGCCCCCGCCACCTTCGTCACCCGGCCCGAGGCCTGGGGCGTACGCCGCAGCCAACCCGACAGGCTGCCGGCGAAAAAACCGAACGCCGCCTGGATGGGAATGGCCACAACGGCGAACGTGATGCCCAACACCAGCATGTCCCGCACCGGAGCAGCACTGCCGGCGGGCACGAACTGGGGCAGGAAGGCAAAGAAGAACAGCGCCAGCTTGGGATTGAGCAGCGCTGACACCGCCCCCTGCCAAAAGGCACTGCCCGTGGGCGCCGCGCCATCGGCCGGCACGGCGAACCCGCCGCCCGCCCGCAGCATCTTGACCCCCAGATAAAAGAGGTAGGCGGCCCCCGCCAGCTTGAGGGCGACGAACGCCATTTCCGAAGCGAGCAACAGGGCGCTCACCCCAAAGGCTGCCAGCAGAGCGTGGGACAATACCCCCAGCGTCAGCCCCATGGCCGACACCACGCCGCTGCGCCGGCCCTCCGCCAGCCCGCGGGAGATCACGTACAGCATGTCCGGCCCCGGCGTCAGGGTAAGCAGGACAACGGCGGTGAGGTACAGCGGCCAGTTGATGGCATCCACGGGCTTGCTCCGGCTAAGAAACTGAAAGCACTAAGTATGAACTACCTGGCCCATGCTTTTCTGGCGGGAGACAACGACGCCCTGCGACTGGGCGGACTGATGGGTGATTTCGTGAAAGGCCCGCTGCCCGCGGGCCTGCCCGAGGCAGTAGCGGCAGGGGTGGCGCTACACCGGCAGATCGACAGTTTCGCCGACACCCACCCGGCCTTCCGCCGCAGCCGGGAGCGCGTCAGCCCGCCGCGTCGACGCTACGCGGGCATCCTGGTGGACATGTTCTACGACCATCTGCTCGCCCGCAGCTGGGAGCGCTTCCACCCGGCGCCACTGGAAGCATTCGCCGATGCGGCCTACACGCTGCTGGAAGACCATGCGCCCCTGCTGCCGGAGCGCCTGACACTCATCCTGCCCGCCATGCGCCGGAACAACTGGCTGGCCTCCTACGCCGAGGGGCGCAGCATCGCCCTGGCGCTGGAACGGATGGCCGTCCACCGCCTGCGCCGGCCCAATCCGCTGGCCGGTGGCCTGGAGGAACTGCTGGCGGATGAAGCCGGCTTCGAGGCGGACTTTCAGCACTTCATCCGGGATGCCCGGGCCTTTGCCCGGGCGCGGGCCGATCACTTGTCGACGAAGGCCCGCTCGATCACGTAGTCGCCCGGCGCCCCGATATGGGGGGAGATCTTGAAACCGCGGGCGTCGAGCATGGCGCTGGTGTCTGCCAGCATGGCCGGGCTGCCGCAGATCATGGCCCGATCCACCGCCGGATCCAGGGGAGGCAGCCCGATGTCCTGAAAGAGCTTGCCGCTTTCCAGCAGCTCGGTGAGGCGGCCCTGGTTCTCGAAGGCTTCCCGGGTCACGGTGGGGTAATAGATCAGCTTGTTGCGGATTTCCTCTCCCAGGTACTCGTTCTGCGGCAGATGGCTGGAGATGTAGTCGCGGTAGGCGAGCTCCGACACCTGGCGTACGCCGTGGAAGAGGACGACCTTTTCGAACCGCTCGTAGGTTTCCGGGTCGTGGATGATGCTCATGAAGGGCGCGAGCCCGGTGCCGGTGGCAAAGAGGTACAGATGCTTGCCCGGCAGCAGATCGTGGATGGTGAGGGTGCCGGTGGGCTTGCGGCTCACCAGAATCACGTCACCGGGCTGCAGGTTCTGCAACCGGGAGGTGAGCGGGCCATTGGGCACCTTGATGCTGAAGAATTCCAGGTGTTCTTCGTAGTTGGCGCTGGCGATGCTGTAGGCGCGCATCAGCGGCTTGCCGTCGACCTCCAGGCCGATCATCACGAAGTGGCCGTTCTCGAAGCGGATGGCCGGGTCGCGGGTGGTGCTGAAGCTGAACAGCGTGTCGTTCCAATGGTGCACGCTGAGTACGCGCTCGGTGCCGATCTTGGCCATGGCCAGGGATCCTCGGGGTGATTGTTGCGATGCGGCGGAGTATAGAAAAACCGCCGGGGCGGGAGCAGCGCCCGGCGCTCATATTCTCAGTCAAAAAAAGAATAAAAACGCCGCCCAGAAAGGCAATTCAGGAATAAGCCCCTGGCCCCCGGAGGGTCATGCGGACGAGGGGCGCGGGTCAGCGGGACCAGAGAGGGGGTTCGTCCAGGAGGGCAATCTGCTCCCGCAACTCGAGGATGCGGTCCTGCCAGTAGCGCTGGGTGTTGAACCAGGGAAAGGCTGCCGGAAAGGCCGGGTCGTGCCAGCGGCGGGCCAGCCAGGCCCGGCATCGTCAAGTCGATGAACGCGACATCGAAAGCGGTGTTTTGTGCGGCCGCCACGCCAGCGCTACCACCCGCAGCGCAAGTTGCTTCACGTCGGCCAACTGGCGCTGCATGGCAGCGCGATCTCCGGAGAGGAGCATCCACAGATCCTGGATCGCCGGTCCCATCCGGCTGTCGTCCAGATCCACGAAATGCGGGCCCTGGTCGGTCCACAGCACGTTGCCCGGGTGGCAGTCCCCATGCAGCCGCAGGTGAGCCACATCGCCCGCCCGCTCGAAACAGCGCTCCACCCCCTCCAGGGCCAGATCCACCGCCGCACGCCACGGCGCAAGGAGTTCCGGCGGGATGAAATCGTGGGCGAGCAACCAGTCCCGGGGTTCGTGGCCAAAGCTGGCGATATCCAGCGTCGGCCGGGCCTGGTAGCGCGCCAGGGCTCCGACCGCGTGGATGCGCCCGATGAAACGGCCCATCCACTCTAGCGTTTCCGGTGCATCCAGTTCCGGCGCGCGGCCCCCCCGGCGCGGAAACACGGCAAAGCGGAACCCCCTGTGACAATTGAGGGTACCGCCTTCCCCCAGGCGGATGGGCGCAACGACGGGAATTTCCCGTTGGTCCAGCTCATGGGAGAACGCGTGCTCTTCGAGGATGGCGTCATCGCTCCAGCGGTGCGGGCGATAGAACTTGACCACCACCATGGGGGCAGGCCCGTCGTCGAGCCAGATCTGATAGACCCGGTTCTCGAAACTGTTGAGGGCAAGGAGGCGCCCGTCCGGAATGAAGCCGACACTTTCCAGCGCACCGAGGACGCAGTCCGGATCAAGGCCGGCAAACGGGGGCACCAGAGCGGGATCGGAATCGGTCGCGGCGGGGGGAAAGCCGCTCCCGGCCAAGGCGGGGCCGGGGTCGTCTTGCAGGCAGGCAGGAGATACTGGTTTGGGCATGGCGGACACTGTATCACAGCGCCAAACCCGCGCCCGGGGCAGGCTTAGATCACTTCAGACCGAGGATCCAGCCCACCAGTTTGCGAGCGTCGGGCTCGGTGATGGCCACCGCATTGGGCGGCATGGCCAAACCGCTGGCCTTGCCCTTCCAGTGGCTATCGTAGGGGTTGGACCCCTGCAATACCGTCTTGGTCAGCCGGTCCTGGGCAGCTTTGTCCCCCTTGTACTTGGCGGCCACGTCGCGCCAGGCCGGGCCGACGGGCGGCAGGCCGTCCGGACCCTTGGCGCCGGGCTCGACGTGGTGGCAGGTCAGGCAGCCGGCGTTCTTGGCCAGCGCGGTCATCGCCTCGTCGTTGCCGGCGGCCAGGGCCGGCGCGGCGGCCAGAGCCAGCAGGATGAGCGGGGTCTTCGTCATGGGGTCCTCCTCGAAGGATCGTTGCGTGTTGCGATCCATGCTAGGAAGCGGTCCCCTCTCGGATTTGACCCGCATCAACGGGCCCGATCGATTTGCCAGGGTGGAGCAATGCCGCGACGCGCGCTCGCGACGGCTGTGTCAGGCCGCAGCGCCTGCTGTCCCGCGTTCGAGCAGCATCGCGTCGCCGTAGCTGAAGAAGCGATAGCGCGCGCGGATGGCGTGGGCGTACAGCGCCATGACGCGTTCGTGGCCGGCGAAGGCGCTCACGAGCATCATCAGCGTGCTCTTCGGCAGGTGGAAGTTGGTGATCAGCCGGTCGACGACACGGAAGGCGAATCCCGGCGTGATGAAGATGTCGGTCTCGCGCGCGCCGGCGACAAGGGCCCCGCCGAGCGCCGCCGACTCCAGCGCGCGCAGCGTGGTGGTGCCCACGCCCACCACGCGGCAGCCCGCCGCGTGCGTGGCCGCGATCGCATCGACCGTGGCCTGCGGCACCTCGAACCACTCGCTGTGCATGCGGTGCTCGGCGATGTTCTCGCTGCGCACCGGCTGGAAGGTGCCCGCGCCGACGTGAAGCGTCACGCTGGCCATCGCCACGCCGCGCCGGCGCAGCGCCTCGAGCACGGCCTCGTCGAAGTGCAGCGCGGCGGTGGGCGCGGCCACCGCGCCCGGGTTCTTCGCGAACACCGTCTGGTAGCGCCGCTCGTCCTCGGCAGTGTCGGGGTGGGTGATGTAGGGCGGCAGCGGCACGTGGCCGTGGCGCTCGAGCAGCGCGAACGGATCGGCCGGGAAGCGCAGGTGGAAGAGCGAGCCGCCCGGCCCGCCGCGGCCGAGCACCTCGGCGTCGAACGACGACGCGGCGTCGGCGCTGATGAAGCGCACCCGGCTGCCGGGCCTGGGCGACTTGCTGGCGCGCAGGTGCACCAGCGCCTCGCGCGGCGGCAGCACGCGCTCGACCAGCGCCTCCACCGCACCACCGCTCGCCTTGGCCCCCAGCAGGCGCGCCTTGATGACGCGCGTGTCGTTGAAGACCAGCAGGTCGCCCGGCTCCAGCAGGGCGGGCAGGTCGCGGAACACGCGGTCGACCGGCTGCGCGCCGGTGGCGTCGAGCAGCCGCGAGGCGGAGCGTTCGGGGGCGGGGTGCTGGGCGATCAGCTCGGCCGGCAGTTCGAAGTCGAAATCGGCGAGCGTGTAGGGGCGGGAAGGCGTCGTGACGGGCATGGAGGCTGTACCGGCCTGTGATGCGAGGCCGCGATGGTGCCATGCCGCAGGGAGCTCGGGTCAGTGTGGTCCGAGGCGCGCTGCCGGCTGCGCCGTCGCGCGCTCCGAGCGGTCCCAGGCCAGCGCGGCCAGCGCACTGACGACGACCACGACGGCCAGGACGAGGGCAATACGGGCGACGAAGCGCATGGCAGCAGGCGAGGGGGGCGGGCGACGGGCGCGATGCTACGCCGGCCTTGCGCGCTCGCCCCTAGAGAATTCACCCCAGCGCGCAGAACCGGCCGGCGCCGCCTGTGCCGCGCGACACGCACCGTGCAGATGTCACGCCCGCAGCGGCGAGAATCGGCGCCCATGGCCGAGGCCGCGCCCCCGTCGATCGAGAAGAAGCCGAAGTCGGCGCCGCAGCGCGCGCTGGAGAAGCTCGGCCTCGTGCGCGACATCGACCTCGCGCTGCACCTGCCGTTGCGCTACGAAGACGAGACCCGGCTCGTGCCCATCGCCTCGCTGCGCGACGGCGACACCGCGCAGGTGGAGGGCGTGGTCACCGACAGCCGCGTGCAGTTCCGGCCGCGCCGGCAGCTCGTGGTGCGGCTCTCCGACGGCGGCGACGAGCTGGTGCTGCGCTTCCTGCACTTCTACCCCTCGCACCAGAAGACGCTGGCCGAGGGCGCGCGCGTGCGCGTGCGCGGCGAGGCGCGCGGCGGCTTCTTCGGGCTGGAGATGGTGCACCCGAGCTTCAAGGCGGTGGAGGAAGGCGCGCCGCTGGCCCGTGCGCTCACGCCCGTCTACCCCACCACGGCGCAGTTGCCGCAGGCCTATCTGCGCAAGGCCGTGGCCTCGGGCCTGGCGCGCGCCGACCTGTCGGAGCAGCTGCCGCCCGGCACGGTGCCGCCCTCGCTGCCGACGCTGCGCGAGGCGCTGCAGTTCCTGCACCACCCGGCGCCCGACGTGAGCGTGGCGGCGCTGGAAGACCACAGCCACCCGGCCTGGCAGCGGCTGAAGTTCGAGGAGCTGCTGGCGCAGCAGCTCTCGCAGCTCAAGGCCAAGCAGGAGCGCGAGCGGCAGCGCGCCCCGGCCTTCGCGCTGCGCCCCGGCGGCCTGCAGGAGAAGCTGCTCGCCGCGCTGCCCTTTGCGCTGACCGAGGCGCAGCGCCGCGTGGTGGAGGAGATCGCGCGCGATCTCGGCCGCGAGACGCCGATGCACCGCCTGCTGCAGGGCGACGTCGGTTCGGGCAAGACGGTGGTGGCCGCGCTGGCCGCGGCCATCGCCATCGAGCAGGGCTGGCAGTGCGCGCTGATGGCGCCCACCGAGATCCTCGCCGAGCAGCACCTGCGCAAGCTGGTGGGCTGGCTCACGCCGCTGGGCATCACCGTGGCCTGGCTCACCGGCAGCCGCAAGGGCAAGGCGCGCCGCGAGATGCTGGACAAGGTGGCCTCGGGCGAGGCGGCGCTGGTGGTCGGCACGCATGCGGTGATCCAGGACCAGGTCGAATTCGCGAAGCTGGGCCTGGCGATCATCGACGAGCAGCACCGCTTCGGCGTGCAGCAGCGGCTGGCCCTGCGCAGCAAGCTGCAGGACGGGCCGCTGGAGCCGCACACGCTGATGATGTCGGCCACGCCGATCCCGCGGACGCTGGCGATGACGCTGTTCGCCGACCTCGACATCAGCACCATCGACGCGCTTCCGCCCGGCCGCACGCCGATCGTCACCAAGCTGTTCGCCGACGACAAGCGCGAGGCGGTGATCGCGCGCATCCGCGAGGAGGTGGCGGCAGGCCGGCAGGTCTACTGGGTCTGCCCGCTGATCGAGGACGGCGCCGACGGCGCTGCGGCGCAGGCTCATGCCGGCGAAGCCGGCGTGAAGGGTCGCAGGCCCGGCCGGAGCCAGAGCGAGACGCTGGACCTGCAGAACGCCACCGCCACCCACCGGCAGCTGTGCGAGGCCCTGCCGGGGCAGATGGTCGGCCTGCTGCACGGCCGCATGCCGGCGGCGGAGAAGGCGGCGGTGATGTCGCTGTTCAGCGGCGGGCAGATGGGCGTGCTGGTGTCCACCACCGTCATCGAGGTCGGCGTCGACGTGCCCAACGCCACGCTGATGGTGATCGAGCACGCCGAGCGCTTCGGCCTCTCGCAGCTGCACCAGCTGCGCGGGCGGGTCGGGCGCGGCGCGGTGGCCAGCGTGTGCGTGCTGCTGTACAGCACGCCGCTGTCGGACACCGCCAAGTCGCGGCTGAAGGCGATGATCGAGACCAGCGACGGCTTCGAGATCGCCCGCCGCGACCTGGAGATCCGCGGCCCCGGCGAGTTCTTCGGCGCGCGGCAGTCGGGCGCGCCGCTGCTGCGCTTCGCCGATCTTGCCGAGGACGAGCCGCTGGTGCGACGGGCGCGTGCGGCCGCCACCACGCTGCTGGCGCAGCACCCGCTGGCGGCCGAGCGGCACATCGCACGCTGGCTCGGCTCGAAGAGCGACTACCTCAAGGCCTAGCGGCGCGCGCCGCTGCCATACTTGGCGGCATGACGCTCACCGAACTGCGCTACATCGTCGCCGTGGCCCGCGAGAAGCACTTCGGGCGCGCCGCGGAGGCTTGCTTCGTGTCGCAGCCCACGCTCAGTGTCGCGATCAAGAAGCTCGAGGAGGAGCTGGACGTCAAGATCTTCGAGCGCGGCGCCAACGAGGTGAGCGTCACGCCGCTCGGCCAGGAGATCGTGCGCCAGGCGCAGTCGGTCATCGAGCAGGCCGCGGCCATCAAGGAGATCGCCAAGCGCGGCAAGGACCCGATCTCCGGCCCGCTGCGGCTGGGTGTGATCTACACCATCGGCCCCTACCTGCTGCC
>JRYJ01002344.1_pt1 | contig 10713 bp, 14 predicted proteins | sample 235371 | NCBI WGS metagenome assembly JRYJ01 (sample SAMN03074219, study PRJNA261477) | activated sludge metagenome | biome: Wastewater Treatment Plant; feature: Wastewater; material: Activated sludge; isolation source: activated biomass of a wastewater treatment plant treating hydrocarbon... ... | reverse complement strand
CTATCTCAAAATTGAAAAACGACATTCCGATAGCGATCGCTTGTGATAAGGTCCCGGGCATCGACGGTGATATTCCCAAGAAATCTGCGGTTTGACCATGGCCCGTATCCATCAGAGGAAGCTGTTCATGATTGAAACCCGATTTTGAGATAGGTTCTAGTAGACCCGCTCAGAAGACTTACTCATGCGCTTCGTCGACCCCCTCGGCATTTCGATCCCGCTTTTCCTCGCCAAGTTCCTTTACCTGCTGGCTAAACTTTCGTGCCTTGGTTCCATACAATAAGTTAGGCGGTGGCCCCTGTCGATTCTTGAGAATCACCGGGTCGATCACTTCGCCGCACGATGCACAGCGCAATGCGGTGAAATCGATTTGCCCCGTATCGTCGAGGAGATCCATATAATGCTCCGTGACCAGCAACCCGCCGCAACGCGTACAGAGAGTCCGGCCCGCCTGCGGAGTGTGGTTGGCATGCTGTCCGTCCGATGCCACAAGAGTCTCCGATTGCTCACGCCGTCTGCCTCACGTCCCCTGCGGCAAGCGGCGCGATCGCGCTTTCATGACCAAATCTTCCAGACCATGAGCACGACCACTACCAGCGTCGACACGACGATGCCGCTCATCTTCATCCTCCTTGATCGTCCACATTCGCCAATCGCATCCGTCCCACCGAGGAGGCGGACCCTCCCTGGGATGAGGGTCTGCCGACCTCGGCTGGAGACACCGTGCGGAGTCGCGGTGTCCCCATCAGGGGCGAACGAAGCGTGCCTCCGGCAGTCCAAGCGCGTCATTGTCCCTTTCGGCCCTCGGCATCGGGGAACGGCATTTCCATAGTGTCGGTTCCGACACTGCGGGCGCATCGAAAGCCCGTGCCGTGAGTTTGAAGTGCAAAACCGCCTCGACCGCGCGCGGTCGCAGTGATGTCGGACAACGGGCTATGCCACGATCCACCTCGAATGACGCGGACGACACCTTTATCCGGGCCCTGCGGATTCCTTGCCGGCGCCAGGGCGTAGTATTGCGGGTCGTACCAATCTTGAACCCACTCCCGTGCATTGCCCGACATATCCTTCACTCCGTAGGGCGAGTCGCCAGCCTCCAGGGATCCGACGGGATGCATGGTGCGTTCGCCGTCCCATTCACGGTCGAAAGTAGCGTGCTTGGCGCTCGGGGATTCGTCGCCCCACGGAAACTTCCTTCCATCCGTCCCTCTTGCCGCCTTCTCCCACTCAGCCTCGCTCGGTAGCCGCTTCTTCGCCCAGGTGCAATAAGCCTTGGCGTCGTACCACGTCACCTGCACGACAGGCAGCTGCTCGATGCCCCTTTCTGACAGAAGCAGACCGTTTCCATAAGGATTCGGAGGATTGCGATGACCCGTCGCTTTGACAAAGTTCATGTACCGTTCGTTGGTTACCTCCACCTGATCGATGGCAAAGGTATCGAGATACACCTGCCGCTGCGGCCACTCGTCCGCCCGCCCTTTGGATTCAGGATTTCCCATGAGGAATGGTCCGGCCGGAATGACGACCATTGGAATGGTATCCGGTTCCTTCGGTTGCGACGCGGCCACCACGGATGTCAACGCCGAGACGAAGGGCACGGCGATGAACAGACCGATCGTCTTCATCAGGGGTTTTCTCTGCCTGAGACCTTGACTCATTTCTTCTGCTCCTTGCTGCCCTTGATGGCCTGGGCCGTATGACTCTTGATTTGTCCGACGAGACGCTCCACCTCACCCTTGTCACCCCGGTCAGCGGCTTCCTGAGCCTGAGGAAGCAGGGTCCTGGCTTCGTGGAGATGCTGTTCGATTTCAGCCTGCAGGGCGGGAGATGCGATCGTCCCGCCCAGCGCCGCCTTGTGGTAGACCTCCCACGCATGATCCACGGTATGTTCCGCCTCGTGCACCATCTGAATTTTGTCCGGATGCTCATGCCGGGCTGAATCAATCGGCCCCCCCAGAGCAACGGCCACCCCTACGAATGCTGTGAGTGAAACCGCCGGAATAATCGAGCGATAGTTGTGCATGGACACGCCTCCCGTGAAGATCGCGCACTCTCACTATTTCTTCATCATCGAACGCTCAATCAGGCTGCGAAGGTCCAAAAGTTCGACGTTTTTCGGATCAATGGTCAGGCCACGAAGCACCGCCTGTTCCGCCTCCGGGAACCGTTCCCGCCCCATCTCGATTAAGGCGGTGATGGACGCTTCATTGATTTTTTGATCGATTTCCTGGGGCGCGGCCTTGGCGCAACGGAACCCCAGACCCACTCCGTAGCTGTTGTTGAGCGGATGGTTCCAGAACCGGTGCGTGCTGCGGACCGTGCCTTCCGGTGCGATCCAGGACCCTCCGCGGATCACCCGCTTTTCCCCCACGGTCAGACGGTCCACATAAGTGCCGGTGCCGCCCATCCAGAGAGGCTGAGCCGGACCAGTCGGATTCACACTCGTTTCAAGCCGTCCATAGTATCGGGGGTCGTACCAGTCAGCGACCCACTCGAACACATTGCCGGCCATGTTGTACGCTCCGTAATAACTCGCACCTTCGGGGTGGGCGTTCACCGGCATGGCGGCCTCATGATTCTTCCCGAAATTGACTCTGGTCGGATCGAACTCGTTCCCCCACGGATATAGATTGCCGTGCGGGCCGCGAGCCGCCTTCTCCCACTCGGCCTCGGTCGGCAAACGTTTGCCTCGGAATTCACAATAGGCTTTGGCGTCGTACCAGTTCACGCCGACGACTGGCTGCTCGGGCTTATTGAGTCGCGGATCATCCCAATAGGCCGGAGCCGGGTGCCCAGTCGCCTTCATAAACTCACCGTAGGACTTGTTCGACACTTCATAGGTGTCGATCAGGTATGAATCCAAAAACACCATATGCGCCGGGCCCTCGTCATAAAAGGCCTCGGCCGACCACGGGGTCTGCATGCGCTTCTCATAGGCGGTCAGCCGCCGCATCGTCTCCGCAGGTTGTTCCTTGTCCAGTCCCATCACCGAAGGTCCGTGCGCAACCAAAACCATTTCATGCGGGATCAGGGACTCATCGGCCCATCCTCGGCCTGCGAAGGAGATGAGTGCCGTCGCCACAACGACCATCAGCCCGGTCCATCTTCTGTTCATCCCACACCTCCCGAGGCACCTCCGGATGGGGGCGGACCGACCGCCCCCATCCGACCGGCCTCCTACTTTTTCTTCATGGACATCGTCTTCTTGATCAGTTCCTTCGTCGCCAGGTACTCCTTGTTCTCAGGATCCGTGGCCAAGGCTTTCTCGATGGAGGCCATGGCATCCGCATTTTTCTCCGCACCCATTGCGACCAGCGCCTGGATGAACGCATCGCGCCCGGTTTGCATGGCTTCGTCGGAGATGGCTTTCACCGCCTTGGCGCAGCGGAATCCCAACCCGACGCCGTAAGAATTGTTCTCAGGCTGATTCCAAAACCGATGGCTCGTGTGAAGCGAGGTTTCCGGCGCCAACCATGATCCGCCTCGCAGGACGCGCACCGGCCCCTGGTTCGCGAAGTTGTACCCTTTGTCCGGCCCCTGCGGATTCAACGCCACGCTCTCCTTGTAGTATTTGGGGTCATACCAATCCGCGACCCATTCGAAGACGTTCCCCGCCATGTTATAGGCGCCGAATCCGCTCACGCCCTCCGGATATGCATCCACCGGCATCGTGCGACCGACATGCTGACCATAGTTGGCTTTCTTCGGATCGAGGTGGTGTCCCCATGGATAGTGGCGATCGCTGTTCGGCCCTTTGGCCGCCCGCTCCCATTCCGCCTCGGTCGGAAGCCGCTTGCCCTCCCACTTGCAAAATGCATTGGCGTCGGTCCAGCTCACGCCAACCACCGGCTGCTCGGGCTTGTTCAACCGCGGGTCGTCCCAGTAGGCCGGAGCGGGGTGACCCGTCGCTTTCATGAATTCCTTGTATCGGGCGTTCGAGGTTTCATATTTGTCGATCAGGTAGGCATCGAGCACGACCCGATGCTGGGCCTCGTCCGAATGCTCGCTGCTCCCCATCATGAACTCACCCTTCGGGATCGCCACCATGTCCGTCTCTTCGGCCGTCGAGTCAGTCGCGTATGCCAGGGACAGGGTTCCCGCCATCAGGACCACCCCCAGTCCGATCTGAAATCTTGCTCTGCTCCGCATGGGAAACCTCCTTGTTAGACACACCAGGGTCCGCCTGGCGGGTTAGAGATGCCGTACCACTCGCTGCCTTTGCCGATTCTGCACAATCACCGGATCCACGATCTCGCCGCACTGCACGCAACGAGTGGCCAAACATTCGAGCTCTCCGGTGCAGTTGAATAGATCCACACAGAACTCGCCGACCATCAGGCCACCGCAGCGGGTACAGTTGATCGCTGGGGCCCCCCCTGGAAGTGCTCTCTGCGCCCAAGTCTCCTGCGCCCTGTCCATCATTTCGCCTGCTGCTGTCATGGTCACCTTCGCATATGCTGTTCAATGTCTGTAAAATGTATGTCTAATGTATAAGCCAGTTTGTCCAATGTGTCAAGTGTTATTGAAAAATAAATTTGACAAACATTTGACATCATGGCTATATTTGATCATCATATGAATATTCATAGAATTCATAGGGTTGCGAAGCTGACAGGACTCAGCCGCGACGTCATTCGCGTCTGGGAGCGGCGCTATGGGCTCGTCAGACCCTCACGCAGCGCAAACAGATATCGTGTCTATACAGATGAAGACGTGGCTCTGTTGCGGTTTCTGAAAGAAGAACTGGAGAAGGGGCACACGATCGGCGAGTTGGCCGCGGAAGGACGTGAGCTGCTGCTGATGAGAATGCGGGCCACGCCGGTCGCCCAGGCGCCGGTGCAGCCCCTCGACCGGCTCATCAACGATCTCATCGCAGTGCTGGACCCGCTCGACCGCGGGGAATTCGAGCGCCGCCTCAACGGCGCGGTCGCCGTCATTCCCTTCGAGGAGGCGTTACAGCGCGTCCTGCTGCCGCTGCAGGAAAAAATCGGCGAGTTGTGGCACGAAGGTCGGATCAATGTCGCAATCGAACATTACGTCACGAAGCTGGTGCAGCAAAAACTTTTCTCGGTCATGAATCAATTGCCGGTGAACGACAACGGACCGCGCGTGGTGGTGGGATGTCCGGCCGGTGAATCACACGAACTGGGGGCTCAGGTCGTGGCCTATCAGTGCGCGATGCGAGGCTGCCAGGTCTATTATCTGGGCCCGAACGTGCCGCTTGCCGACCTGCGCACCTTTTGCGAACGCCAGAATCCGGATCTCGTCCTGTTGTCGATCACGGAGTATCGGACTGATGAAGGCACGCGGGAGTTGCTTCACTCGTTGGAACCGATCTCTTCACGCTGGCCGGTCGCCATCGGCGGCCATGGGGCGCGCGCCGTGAGCCATCTCATCGGGTCCCGCCGGATCGAAGTATTGGACGATATCACCGCGCTCAATGCCCGCTTACAGATTCTGCTCGCGACTCGCCTTCCCGCAAGGGCCTAGCCCGACATAACCGGCAGAGACCGGCCCGTCGCCTGAAGGCATCCCCATGACGTAGGTGCGAAGGAACTCGACAAGAAAGGAAAATGACAAGACAGGGTCAATCGCCGGCGAGTCCGGTGCATACTACGGGTTCGTGCCACATCCGCTCGCGCTCGGGGGGCCGGCGCCCACCGGCCTCCACCACGCGGCGAAGCTTCGCCTGGTCCGCTTCCGACATGCGAATGAATTCCACCCCCGCTTTGGTGCCGTTTGCCCAACGCACGATGCCCAATGGCACGTGGAGCGCAACCTGATTGTCCAGCACGACCCGCAACTCCAGTTCTTGACCCTTCATGAAACTTACGGCGCATTCCAGGAGACAGCCGGGGACTGAGAGATCCAGGATCCGTCCCTCTGCGACACAACCGCGATATGATAGCCGGACCTTACCCTGCGTCCCTTTGCGCATACTGTACCGTTGCCTCATCTCCCCTCCTTCAACGTCCCACCGCTGGTTGACGTATTGAAGTGTACCGCATCAGGTGGGAACGCACCATTCCACGGAAAGGGATCAGTCGAGGAATTGCGTACCGGTACGGAGACGCCATCTAAAACCGGCACGTAACTCCGCGAAAGATCGGCGCTCCAAATTGCGGTGCAAATTACAGGTCAGGAGGGGGCAAGGCCAAGACCCGATCGACGGCCGCCTGCAAGTCCGTCACTGTCACGGGTTTGCTCAAGGTTGCATCGGCGCCCATCATCTGTGCCGCTTTCAACAGGGCCTCCCCGGCGAGCCCTCCGGTGAGTGCGATCACCCTCGTTCCCGGGAAGTCTCGTTTGAGTGCGATGAGCAGTTCGAGGCCGTCCCGCTCGGGCATATACAAATCCGTCAGCACCAGATCGATTCGCGACTGGCGGAGAATGGCCATCGCCTCTCCCGCATGATTCGCCTGATGCACGGTGTGACCGAGTAACCGCACCGCTTCCACAAGGAAGTGCCGGACCCTCGCGTCATCATCCACAACCAACAGGACGGCCATTGAACGAGCGACCCTATCACAGAGCCGCCGTGCGACAACCTCGTCACACCCCTGGGAGCACACTCGGCATTTCCCTGGTCCCACCCAGGGCATCTCCCCAGGGACCGGTCAAGAATTCGCACTGAAGGCATGATACGTAGGGAAAACTCGAGTTTTCGGCGGTACCGGCCGATGCCGATAAGGGGCCATGCCGATTCTCATACCCGAGGACGCAGTGGTCCATTCCTCTCGCGGACTACAGATCCGCCGTCGCACGATGTCGCGACGAGTCGTCTTGACCGTGAGCGGCAGGTTCTCCTTCAAGGGCCGACGTGCCATCCTGGATGCCATCGAGCAGGTGTACGCCGGCGGATGCAGAAGCATCGTGCTCGACCTGTCGGAGGTCAGCTATTTCGACAACTCGATGCTGGGGATGTTGATGATGGTCCGGCGGAAATGGCATGGAGCCGGCCGCCACGTGGTGCTTGCAGAGCTTCCCGAGAACATCCGGCTGATTGTCCGGCTTGCGGAAATTCCCCGGTTGATTCGCGTCCATCCTTCCGTCGAAGCAGCGCTCCGTTGCACGCCCCCGGCAGGGTGATGGTGACGCGGCAGCAGACAGCCCTTGATGGGCCTTACGGTTGCGCGGGCTCGACCCACTGCTGGGCGCTCATGAACCGCCGGAGCAACTCCCCGTCGGAGGACGTGCGGGGCACGTTCGTGCTGCGGATGTTCTGGCCCTCCCCGAAATGCACGATGTAATCCTCGCGTTCCTCGTGAATACATTGCAGATAGGCAAGATTAATATGGAAGCGCCCCACCTTCAGCAGTTGCATAGAGTCCTTTCTGGGCCTCCTCACCTGACCCGGACCGGCCAGGGCGGTGGCCCGCTGTGCCAGGGCATCGCAGGCTTCGTTCTCAGGATGGCCGTTGTGCCCGCGTACCCATCGCCACGTGATGCGATGGAGGGCGGAAAGGCGATCCAGCTCGGCCCACAGATCATGGTTCTTCTTCCGCTTCCAGTCCAGCGTCATCGTCTTGATCAACAGTTGGGAGTCGGAATGCAGCACCACGTCGCAGGAAACATTGAGAGTATTTAAGGCTTCGATTGCGGCGGTCATCTCCATGCGGTTGTTGGTGGTGTCCCGCGCATGACCGGCCGCTTCGCGCCGCTGCTCGCCGTCCTGGATGATATAGGCCCAGCCACCCGGGCCGGGATTGCCGAGACAACTGCCGTCGGTCCAGATAATGATGGAATTGGAAACGGGATCGTCTGAAGACTCAGGTGCGGACATAGAATGACGCAGAGTACATCATTGAGAGGGGAAGTGTCAGGGGGGGGAGGCAGACCGAGAAGTACAGTCGGCCGACACGAGAGACACAAGCTTCGCCTGATAAGCGGCCGGTACGCAACTATAAAAAGAGAGTGAGTTCACTGGTAGGTTTTATCCGCGCGCAATAGGTTATGACGGAACGACAAAGAGCGCGCGGTACTCCGATGAGAAAGAAAAGCGAATCACTGGAGGGTGTTATCCGCGGGCGTCAAGGAAGAAGGCTACGCCTGATGAGCCCGCGGTCGAACGAGTTCTGTTTGGTGCCGAAGCCGGGATTTGAACCCGGACACCCTTGCGGGCGCTAGACCCTGAATCTAGTGCGTCTGCCAGTTCCGCCACTTCGGCCCAAGGGGATGTTGAAAAAGACCTCCAGCTACGTTCTCGTTTCGCTCCAGGTCTCGACGTACCGGCAAAGAGTACGCCTCGACCTTTCACTCACTGCGGCCTTGCTGGACGGCCTTTTTGAACATCCCCAACTGCACTGCCAAAGAACCTACAACTGCGTTCTCGCTTCACTCAACCGTCGACCTACGAAACAGGAGTACGCCTCCGGCTTTCGTTCGCTGCGGCCTTGTCTAGGCTTATTTGAGCATCCCCAACAGAATTGTTGACTGATTTCTGAGTCGCCAGACCCCTGCTTGCGACGTCGCTCCAAATCAGTTTGAACAACCTGATGAGGGAGCCTTTTCTACCCGAACAGAGCGGCGATTATCGCTGATCGGTTCCGACCCGTCAAGGTGAGGAAGGGGCCAAACTCCACGGCCCGTTCGCGGTCACGGTGCGGAGGTCGCCGCTCAGGACGATGCGTTCCCGTACCAGTCCGGCGCAGGCCAACAACAATGCACTGCGGATCAGCGGCGCGTCTTCCGCGATCAACACGTCGAACCGGATCTTCTTGAATAGCGGATCGGCCGCCACCCGCGCCGCTGTCGTGACAATCACCCGGCGGTTCTGCACGAAGGCCTGCCGGTTCGTATCTTCTTCGGCGGCCAAGAGTTCCCGAATCTTCTTGGTTCCGCCCAGTTTCAACACCTCTTCTTTCAGTTCGGCAAACTCCGGCTTCATCTCCTTCGGCACGGCCGCCTCCGGAATCAGTTCATCGATCCGCGCTTTGGCGATGTCGAGCTCCTTCATGAGGCCCGCGATCTGGCGCTCATAGATCAGTTTGTATTCGCGCAGCGACTCGACGTTCTTCCCGACCGCCTGCATGGTGAGCCGTTTCCAGATCGGCAGCTGTTCATATTCACCCAGCGTCCCGTCGATCTCTTTGATCTTGCCCTGCAACTCGCTGAGATGGGTCAGCAGCCGCCATTCGAGCAAGCGCACCTCGTCCAAATCTTTTTGTTTCTGCGCCTTGTAGGCAAGCAGCGGCGTCAGTTCCCGGAACCGCTCGTACTTCTTGCGCAGCGCCGCTTTTTCGGATCGAGCCTTGGCGTAGAATTGGTGCATTTGCGCTTCGAACCCCAATTCCGGCAGCGCAATCCCGCCCTGCTCCCTTCCCAGCGCCACCTCATAGCGGCTCAGCCAGCTTTTGAATGTCAGACCGGCGCCTTTCATGGCACGGGCGAGCACCAGCGCAACCGCATCGGCCGATTGATGGTCCGGGGTCACGAACAGGATGCGCTTGTTGGTCCGGATCAGCTCGATCGCGAGCGTCGCCAGCTTCTGCCGGCGCAGGGGGAGGTCGTCCAGCCACAGGGTCGTGAGAACCGCCGTCGCCGTGATGGCTAGAAGGGCGGCAAGATCGCCGGCCTGGCCCGCCTCGAACACCGGCAACAACCGTTCGGCTGGCCCCAGGCTATAGGCCCCGGTCGTGTGACTCATCTCGGCCAGCCGCCGGCCCGCTGTCTGATAGAACCCGCTGGTGTCCGGCACCAACGTCGCCGTCGGCAGGCTGTCGCCGATCAGATCGAACAGCTGCACCACGACCCGTTCGCCCTCCTGCAGCAGGACAAACCCCTCGGTCGGCTCTGCCTCATCCGGCAACAGCACCGTGACCGGCAGATCTACACCCATCGTGACACCGGATGGCAGGATGAATTCGTACAGCGACAGGGTGCCGACCGTCTGCAGCAAACGCCCGTGGGACACCAGCACCGGCTGATCGAGCCCCCGTTCCGCACAGCGGGCCGCTTCTCCCTCGAGCCGTGTGGCAAGCTGGTCAAGCCATTGTTCAAGCGTGGCCGGGACTGGTGTCACCCTCAATGTTCCTCCTCGACCGTCCGGTGCAGCCCACCGCACAGCCGCTCGATTGCGAATAGGCGATGTATCTTAATGACTTAGGAAAGAGCCTGTCCAGGGAGGTTCTACCGGAGTTCCGATCCGGAATTCCACTCAGACGAATTGACTTTTCCCCAGGCCGCCAGTATGCTTTTTCCCTTTCGAACAGAAGGAGTTGCAGTATGAAGGTGATTCTACAGGAAACGCTTGAAGGCGTGGGCAACCTCGGCGATCTGTTGGATGTGTCCGACGGGTTTGCCCGGAACTATTTGTTGCCGCGCAAAAAGGCGGTCGAAGCCAACGCCCGGAACATCAAGGAATTCGAACACGCCAAGCGCGTCGCCGCCGAGCGGGCCAAGAAGGAGAAGCAGGAAATCGAGGCCCATGCGAAGAAAATGTCGGCGGTCTCGCTCACGATCGAGGCGCAGGTCGGGAAAGACGACAAGATGTTCGGGTCGGTGACGGCCAAGGACATTGCCGAAGGCTTGGCCGAGAAGGGCTTCACGGTGGACCGGCGGAAGATTCAATTGACTCAGCCCATCAAGGAGCTCGGCACGTTTACCATCCCGGTGAAGTTGCCCCGGGAGGTGACCGCCAGCATTGCCGTCCACGTCGTCAAGAAGCAGGAAGCAGAAGCCACGGCCTAAGTCGAACTAGCAGGCTGTTGAAAA